>Ga0315278_10002510_pt1 | contig 16316 bp, 17 predicted proteins | sample YL17G06_0_MG_FD_203880 | JGI IMG/M metagenome (GOLD analysis project Ga0315278, IMG submission 203880) | Sediment microbial communities from Yellowstone Lake, YNP, Wyoming, USA - YL17G06_0 | ecosystem: Environmental > Aquatic > Freshwater > Lake > Sediment | place: USA: Wyoming | collected... | reverse complement strand
CCGGAAACTCTCGGCCATGGCCGATATCCTGGTGCGGCCGGAGCTGCGCCCCCTCTACGCCGGTGTTTTCGCGCTGCACTTCATCATGACAGCGACCTTTCTCTCGGTGCCGCAGGTCCTCGCGCTCGACCTCGGGATCCCGGTGGGCGGCCACTGGAAGGTCTATCTCGGCGTGTTCCTGGTGTCGCTCGCGGGCACGATCCCGCTGGTGCTGGCGACCGAGCGAGCGGGGCAGGGCCGGCTGATGTTCGTGGCCGCGATCCTGCTGATCGCATGTGCCCAGGCGCTGCTCGGCCTCGACCACCTGCACCTCTGGCGGGTGCTCGCGGCGCTGACGCTGTTCTTCGCGGTCTTCAATTACCTCGAGGCGCGCCTGCCGGCTCTGGTCACGCAGGCAGCGCCCGGTTCGGACCGGGGAGCGGCGCTCGGGGTGTTCGCGACGTGCCAGTTCCTCGGTGCCTTCCTCGGCGGCGCGGCAGGTGGCGTGCTGCTGGGCAGCCTCGGGCTGTCCGGGGTCTTCTGGGGCAGCGCCACGGTGGCTGCGGCCTGGGCCCTGGTGGCCTACACGGGCGGCAGCGGCAAGTCATTTCGACGCGAAAACGCCTGATTCTCAGTTTCCGCCCGGGCGCCCCGGTGCCGTAAACTTCAATCCTTTTCCACGCGGGTAGACGCCATGGCACGCGGTATCAACAAAGTCATCCTGGTCGGCAATCTCGGCAAGGACCCGGAGACGCGCTACATGCCGAGCGGCAAGGCAGTCACCAACTTCAGCATCGCGACCTCCGAGAGCTGGAAGGACAAGCAGACGGGCGAGCAGAAGGAACAGACGGAGTGGCACAACATCGTCATGTACGACCGCCTGGCCGAGATCGCCGCCGAGTACCTGCGCAAGGGTTCGCAGGTCTACGTCGAGGGCAGGATCCGCACGCGCAAGTGGCAGGACAAGGAAGGCCGCGACCGCTACACGACCGAGATCATCGCCAATGAAATGCAGATGCTCGGCAGTCGTGCCGGAGGCGGTGCCGGCACCGAGTCGCGCGCCGAACCCCGTGCGGCCGGTGGCGGCGAGCGGCCGGCCCCCGCGCCGGCCCGTGACGAGGGCTTCGACGACGACATCCCGTTCTGACGCCGCTCCCGGGTCGGGCCATGCCGCGCGTACACGTCAGGACCTTCGGCTGCCAGATGAACGAGTACGATTCCGCCCGGATGGCGGACGTGCTGCGTGAGTCCGCGGGCTACGAGCCGACCGACGAGCCGGCGGAGGCGGACCTGCTGCTGCTGAACACCTGCTCCGTGCGCGAGAAAGCGCAGGAGAAGGTCTTCTCGCTGCTCGGCCAGTGGCGGCTGCTGAAGCTCGAGCGGCCCGAGGTGATCATCGGCGTGGGCGGATGCGTGGCGAGCCAGGAAGGCGAGGGCATCACGGCCCGCGCGCCGTTCGTGGACCTCGTGTTCGGCCCGCAGACGCTGCACCGCTTGCCCGACATGATCACGCAATTGAAGCGCGGCGGACGCTCCGTCGTGGACGTGAGCTTCCCCGAGATCGAGAAGTTCGACCGCCTGCCCGAGCCGCGGGCTGCGGGAGCCACCGCGTTCGTCTCGGTGATGGAGGGCTGCAGCAAGTACTGCACGTTCTGCGTGGTTCCGTACACGCGCGGCGACGAAGTGAGTCGCCCGCTCGCGCAGGTCATGGACGAGGTGCGCGTGCTCGCGCGCCAGGGCGTGCTCGAGATCACGCTGCTCGGCCAGAACGTCAACGCCTATCGCGGCGAACTGCCCGGCGGCGGATATGCGGACCTCGCCGCGCTCATCTACTTCGTGGCCGAGGTGCCCGGGATCGAGCGCATCCGCTTCATGACCTCGCACCCGGTCGAGTTCCGCGACAGCCTGGTCGAGGCCTATCGCGACGTGCCGCAGCTTGCGAGCTACCTGCACCTCCCGGTGCAGAGCGGATCGGACCGCATCCTGGCGCTGATGAAGCGCGGGCACACCGCGCTCGAGTACAAGCAGAAGCTCCGTCGGTTGCGCGAGGCGCGGCCGGGGATCAGCGTGACTTCCGATTTCATCGTGGGCTTTCCGGGCGAGACGGAGCGCGACTTCGAGGCGACGCTGGAACTGATTGCGGACATCGGCTTCGACCAGAGCTTCAGCTTCCTCTACAGCCGCCGCCCGGGCACCCCGGCCGCCTCGCTGCCCGACGACGTTGAGCACGAGGTGAAGCAGCAGCGGCTCGTGCGCCTGCAGCAACGCATCGACGCGCAGTCGCGCGCCATCAGCCGCTCGATGGTCGGGTCGGTGCAGCGCGTGCTGGTCGAGCGCCCGTCGCGTCGTGATTCGCGGCAGCTCGCGGGGCGCACCGGGAACAATCGCTGGGTGAACTTCGACGGGCCGGTCACCCTGATCGACCGTTTCGTGGACGTGCTGGTTACCGAGGCGATGCCGAACTCGCTGCGTGGCCGACTCGCGGCGGCCGAGCGGAGCATCGCTTGAGCGCACAGGTCGAGGTGCGCGACATCCCGCTCGACGGCGCCGACAACGCGCGCCTCGCGAATTTCGCAGGGCCGATGGAACAGAACCTGCGACACGTCGAGGAGCGGCTCGGCGTCGAGGTGCGCCGCCGCGGTCACCAGCTGCAGGTCTATGGCGCGCCCGGTTCCGTCGAGAACGCCGCGGCGGTGCTGCGACGGATGTTCGAACTTTCGGCCGGCGAATCCATGTCCCCGGAGCGCGTGCACCTCTGCGTGCAGGAGTTCGGTTTTCCGGCGGCGAGCGAAGCCCGCGGCCCCGCCGAGGACGTCATCGTGCAGACGCAGCGCGGCGGCATCCGTGGCCGCGGCGCGAACCAGCGCCAGTACCTCGACAACGTCAGGCTGAACGACCTCACCTTCGGCATCGGCCCGGCCGGCACCGGCAAGACCTATCTCGCCGTTGCGAGCGCGGTCGAGGCGCTGCAGTCGGGTTCCGTGCGCCGCATCGTGCTCGTACGGCCCGCCGTGGAGGCAGGCGAGCGGCTGGGGTTCCTGCCTGGCGACCTGGCGCAGAAAGTCGACCCGTACCTGCGTCCGATGTACGACGCGCTCTACGAGATGCTCGGCTTCGACCGCGTCGCGCGCAGCATCGAGCGGCAGGTCATCGAGGTTGCGCCGCTCGCGTTCATGCGCGGCCGCTCGCTCAACGACTCGTTCATCATCCTCGACGAGGCGCAGAACACCACGGTCGAGCAGATGAAGATGTTCTTGACGCGCCTCGGGTTCGGCTCGAAGGCGGTGGTGACCGGCGACATCACGCAGATCGACCTGCCGCGGCAGCAGCGGTCTGGCCTGAGGCACGCCATCGAGGTGCTGCGCGGCGTTGAAGGCGTGGCATTCACGTTCTTCAACGCCCGCGACGTCGTGCGCCACCCGCTGGTGCAGCGGATCGTGCTGGCCTACGAGCGCGAGTCGGGCGACGCGGGGCCCGAGGCCTGATGGCCGCTGCAGCGGCCAGGCTGGCCGTCGAAGTCCAGTTCGTCGCCGTGCGTCCCTGGGTGCCGTCCCGCGCGGCGCTGCGGCGCTGGGCGGCCGCCGCTCACTCTGCGGCGGTGGTTTCGATGCCCGCATCACGGCGACGGGTGGCTCGCGCGGCCCGGCGGGCCTGCATCCGCGTCGTCGGACCGGCCGGCAGCCGTCGACTCAACCGCGTCTACAGGGGCAAGGACAAGCCGACCAACGTGCTGTCGTTCCCGGCCTCATCGGTCGAGCGCGAGCTCGAAGGCGAGCTGGGAGATCTCGTGATCTGCGCGTCCGTGGTTGGCCGTGAAGCGAGGGAGCAGGGCAAGCCGGGCCCCGCCCATTGGGCGCACATGGTCGTGCACGGGATCCTGCACCTGCACGGCTACGACCACGAACGGCCGCGCGCGGCACGCCTGATGGAGCGCCTCGAGGTGGAAATCCTGCGCGGATTCGGGTATCAGAACCCCTACCTCCCTGTCATCCAGTCCACCCCATGAGCGAAGAACGACCCCGGCCGTCGGGAAGTTGGCTGCGCCGCCTCCTCGAGTCACTCTCAGGAGAGCCGCAGGACCTCGAGGAACTGTCCGAGGTCCTGACCGACGCACGCGAGCGCGGGCTCATCGACACCGACGTGTTCGCGATGCTCGAGGGCGTCCTGCAGGTGTCCGAGATCCAGGTGCGCGACGTGATGGTGCCGCGCTCGCAGATGGTCGTCATCCAGCGTGACGAGCCGCCGGAACGAATCCTGCCGGTGGTCGTCGAGTCCGGGCACTCGCGTTTCCCGGTCGTGGGCGAGGACCGCGACGAGGTCGTGGGCATCCTGCTCGCAAAGGACCTGCTGCGCTACTTCGCCGAAGGCGGCAAAGGCCAGTTCGACATCCGCGAGTGCGTGCGGCCCGCTGTGTTCATCCCGGAGAGCAAGCGGCTGAACGTGCTGCTGAAGGAATTTCGGGTCAGCCACAACCACATGGCGATCGTGGTTGACGAATATGGCGGCGTGTCGGGCCTGCTCACCATCGAGGACGTCCTCGAGCAGATCGTCGGCGACATCGGCGACGAGTACGACGTGGACGAAGGCGAAGGCATACGCAAGGAGGCCGAGCGCGTTTTCGCCGTTCCGGCGCTGACGCGAATCGAGGAATTCAACAGCACGTTCGGTACGCGTTTCTCCGACGACGAGTTCGACACGATCGGCGGGCTGGTGCTGCACGAACTCGGACGCATGCCACGGCGCGGCGAGGCGATCGAGATCGGCGGAATCGAACTCAAGGTCGTGCGTGCCGATCGCCGCCGCATCGAGACGCTGCGCGTGACGACTGCGCGCGACCTCGAACTGCCGGGCGCCGGCTAGCAACCGCGCGCTTCATGGAATTCATCGCACGCTGGGGCCACTGGGTGGCGTTTCCCGCGGGCCTCGCGCTCGCGCTCGCGTTCGCGCCAACAAGCGTGGTCGTGCTGGCGTTCCTATGCCCGGCGGTCCTGTTCCTGCTCTGGGAAGGCGTGGGTCCGCAGGCGGCGGCGCGGCGCGGATTTTTCTTCACGGCCGGCACATTCCTCGCCGGCACGTACTGGCTGTACCACAGCGTTCACCTGATCGGGCAGGCGCCGATCTGGGTCGCGCTGTTCCTGATGCTTGGCCTCGTCGCGATCATGGGCAGCTACACCGCGCTGCTTGGATATGCCGCGGCTCGCTGGGGTCGCGGCACCGGCGCGCTGCGCTGGATGGTCCTGCTGCCCGCGGGGTGGGTGCTGACGGAATGGCTGCGCGGCTGGTTCCTGAGCGGATTTCCGTGGCTCGCGCTCGGCTACAGCCAGCTCGATACGCCGCTCGCCGGGTACGCGCCGCTCGGCGGAATCTACGCCGCGAGCCTGGCCGCCGCGGTGACAGCGGGTGCGCTGGTCACGCTGCTGCTCGGTCGTCGCGTGGCGCGCGTCGTGGCGGCTGCGACGATCCTGCTGCTGTGGTCAGGCGGTCTGCTGCTGGAGCGAGTCCAATGGACGCAGCCGACCGGCAGAGAGGTCACGGTGGCGCTGGTGCAGGGTGCCGTGCCGCAGTCGATGAAGTGGGTCCCCGGAGAGCGCGAACGCACGATGGACCTGTACCTCAGGCTGACGACCCCGCATCTTGGCTCGGACATCATCGTCTGGCCGGAGTCCGCGATACCGGCGCTGGCCAACAACGTACAGGACTACCTCGACCAGGTCCGCGCGCTGACGCAGGCAAGGGGATCGGCGCTCGTCACCGGCCTCGTGAGGCGCGATCCCGCGTCGGGCTCGTTCTACAACGCGATGGTCGCCTATTCGGGGGGGGAGCAGTGGTACTACAAGCGGCACCTCGTCCCGTTCGGCGAATTCTTCCCGGTGCCGGCGGTGGTGCGCGAGTGGATGCGGCTCATGAACCTGCCGTACTCCGATTTCGATGCCGGTCCCGATGAACAGGAACCGCTGGCCGCCGGCGGCGAGGCGCTGGCGCCCACGATCTGCTACGAGGATGCCTACGGGGTGGAGCAGATCCACATCGCACGCAAGTCCACGCTGCTCGTGAACGTGACGAACGACGCATGGTTCGGCGATTCGTCCGCCCCGCACCAGCATCTCGACATCAGTCGCATGCGCTCGCTCGAGACGGGGCGGCCGATGCTGCGTGCGACGAACGACGGCGTCACCGCGCTGATCGCCCACGACGGCCGGCTGCTCGGTGTGTTGCCCCAGTTCCAGCCGGGCGTGCTGACGGGCTCGATCATGCCGCGGACCGGGTTCACGCCCTACCTGCGCGTTGGCAACTGGCCGGTCCTCGCGCTGACCTACCTCGGCCTCGCAGCGGGATTCGCAGGCTGGCGGATGCGCCGCGGAGATGCAGCATGAGCGACCGGCACGTCACGATCACGCACACGGGCGAGAAGTTCCCGTCCCCGCGACGCGAGATCGAGTACCTGCCGATCGAGCCGCCGGCGCCTGGCCGCGCCTGCCCGGTTGCAGACGGCATCCTGTGGGCCCGGATCCCGCTGCCGATGGAACTCACGCACATCAACGTCTGGCTGATGGACGACGGCGATGCGTGGGCGCTGGTGGACACGGGCATGGCGCTCGAGTGCTGCCGCGAGGCATGGCACACGCTCGAGCGCGACACGCTCGGCGGCAAGCCACTCGGCAGGATCTTCGTCACGCACGACCATCCCGATCACATGGGCCTGTCGCCCTGGCTGCAGCAGCGGCACGGCGCGAAAGTCTGGATGTCGGCGGCGGCACATGGTTCTGTCAGCGAATTCCTCGCGACCGAGCCGGCGGCAATCGAGGCACGCATGCGCGCGTTCCTTGCGTCCCATGGACTCGCGCAGGATCCTGGTACTGCAGCGCGCGCGACCTTCCGCCACGACGAGTGGTTTGGCGGTGCGCCGGTACTCGACGAGGCACCCGAGGATGGAGACACGTTCGCAGCAGCCAGTCGGCGCTGGCAACTGATCGAGACCGGCGGCCACTGCCGCGGTCATCTGTGCCTGTATGACGCCGATGGACGCGTGCTGGTGAGCGGCGACCAGGTGCTGCCCACGATCTCGCCGAACGTCAGCGTGCTTTCGAGCCGGCCCGACGCCGACCCGTTGCGCGAGTTCCTCGCGTCGCTGACGCGGCTCGAGCAATGCGCGGAGGACACGGTCGTGCTGCCGTCGCACGGACGCCCGTTCCGTGGCCTGCACCGTCGCCTGGCCGACGTGCGCGCGCATCACGAGCAGCAGCTCGAGGAATTGCGCAAGGCCTTCGACAATGGACCGAAAACTGCATTCGAGGTGCTGCCTGTGATGTTCGGGCGTCCGCTGCGGGGCTTCCATCGCATGCTCGCGATGGGCGAGACCGTCGCTCACTTGAGTTACCTCTGCAGCAGCGGCCTGCTCGAGCGCCGGCAGCGCGGCGACGGAGTGCTGGAGTTCGTGGCTGCGTGAGGTCCGTGCGGGCTCCGGCCCGCGCGAGCCGCGCCGTCGAGTACGGCTCGCGGCACGGGGAAGCCCGATTCGAGTGGTTCATGCTCGAGCCCGCAGCCTCGCCCGAGGGTCTGCTGTGCCTCGTCCGGCACGAGACGCCGGGGCTGGTACACCAGCGCGAGGTCGAGCATCGGCTTGCCGTCGTGGCCGGAGCCCGGCCCGCCAGGGCGGGAACGATCGCGCTCGGTGAATGCTGGGTCCGGGTGCTCTCGCCCGGCGGCTTCGCCGAACGCTTCCCCGGGGCACAGGTGCCTCCGGCGCCCTGCCTGGCGGGATTTGCCGTGCGAGTTGCGGAACCGCGTCGCGCCCGCTCCTGCGCCCGGTGGCGGATTCTGGGTGGACGCCCCGCAAGCGGGCGGCTGTGTCGTGGAGTTCACCGGATAGGTCCGGAGGTGCCGGTCGGGTATCCTTCCCAGTTCCATCCAGCCCTCCGATCACGCCATGCAGGAACGATACGACCCGGCGGCCGTCGAGCCGCAGGCGCAACGCTACTGGGACGACCACGGCACCTTCGCGGTCAGCGAGGACACGTCGCGACCCAAGTACTACTGCCTGTGCATGTTCCCGTACCCGAGCGGGCGCCTGCACATGGGCCACGTGCGCAACTACACGATCGGCGACGTGCTGACGCGCTACATGCGCATGCAGGGCTGCAACGTGCTGCAGCCGATGGGTTGGGACGCGTTCGGCCTGCCGGCCGAGAACGCCGCGATGGCGAACGGCGTGCCTCCCGCGCAGTGGACGCACGACAACATCGACTACATGAAGCGGCAGCTCCGCTCGCTCGGCTTCGGCATCGACTGGGCCCGCGAGGTCACCACCTGCAGGTCCGACTACTATCGCTGGAACCAGTGGCTCTTCCTGCAGATGCTCGAGAAGGGCATCGCGTACCGCAGAACGGGCGTCGTCAACTGGGACCCGGTGGACCAGACCGTGCTCGCGAACGAGCAGGTGATCGATGGTCGCGGCTGGAGGACGGGCGCGATCGTCGAGAAGCGCGAGATCCCGATGTACTACCTGCGCATCACCGGATACGCGGAGGAACTGCTCGGGGCGCTCGACTCGCTGCCCGGATGGCCCGAGCGCGTCAAGCTGATGCAGTCGAACTGGATCGGCCGCTCCGAGGGCCTCGAACTCGAGTTCGAGGTCGAGGGTGCGGAGCCGCTGCGCGTCTACACCACGCGTCCCGATACGCTTTACGGCGTCACCTACATGGCGGTCGCCGCCGAGCACCCACTCGCGCAGCGTGCGGCGGCGGGCAACCCCGACCTGCAGGCATTCATCGCCGAGTGCCAGCGTACGGGCGTCACCGAGGCAGTGCTCGAGACGATGGAGAAGCGCGGCATGCCGCTCGGCATCGACGCGATTCATCCGCTCACAGGCGAGAAGGTGCCGGTGTGGGTCGCGAACTTCGTGCTGATGGGCTACGGCACGGGCGCCGTGATGGCAGTGCCCGCGCATGACCAGCGCGACTGGGAGTTTGCGCGGCGCTTTGGCCTGCGCATCCACCAGGTGATCCAGCCCGCGGACGGCAGCCTCGTCGACATGGATGCGGGCGCCTACGTCGAGCACGGACGGCTGATCAATTCCGGTCGCTTCGACGGCCTCGACTTCGACGAAGCGTTCGACGCCTACGCGAAGTTCTTCGAGTCGAACGGCCGCGGCCAGCGGCGCGTGAACTGGCGGCTTCGCGACTGGGGCATTTCGCGGCAACGCTACTGGGGCTGCCCGATCCCGCTCATCCACTGCGCCGAGTGCGGCGACGTGCCGGTGCCGGAAGACCAGCTGCCCGTGGTGCTGCCGGAAGGCCTGGTGCCGGACGGCAGCGGCAACCCGTTGAACCGCAACGAGGCCTTCCTCGCCTGCTCCTGCCCGAAGTGCGGGAAGCCGGCGCGACGCGAGACGGACACGATGGACACGTTCGTGGACTCCTCGTGGTACTTCTTCCGCTTCGCCAGCGCGGGCAACGATCGCGCGATGATCGACGAGCGCGCGGCGTACTGGCTGCCGGTGGACCAGTACATCGGCGGCATCGAGCACGCCATCCTGCACCTGCTGTACTCGCGGTTCTGGACCCGCGTGATGCGCGACCTCGGCCTGACGAAGCTCGACGAGCCGTTCACGAACCTGCTGACGCAGGGCATGGTTCTGAACGAGATCTACTTCCGCAAGCCCGCATCCGGCCGCGTCGTCTATTACAACCCGGCGGACGTGGACGTGCAGCTCGACGAAAAGGGCGCGCGTGTCGCCGCGCTGTTGCGGGAGGATGGCCTGCCGGTCGAGTCGGGCGGCATCGGTACGATGTCGAAGTCCAAGAACAACGGTGTCGATCCCCAGGCGCTCGTCGAGCAATACGGCGCGGACACGGCGCGGCTCTTCATGATGTTCGCCGCGCCGCCCGAGCAGTCGCTCGAGTGGTCGGACGAGGGTGTCGAGGGTGCGTTCCGCTTCATGAAGCGGCTGTGGAAGGCCGTGCAGCAGCACGTGGCCCATGGCCCCGCGGCAGGGCTCGACGTGCCGTCCCTGAGCCCGGCCCAGCGCGACCTGCGCCGCCAGGTCCACGAGACACTGGCAAAGGTCACCACCGACATCGGCAGGCGCCGGACGTTCAACACGGCCATCGCCGCGGTCATGGAACTCATGAATTCGCTGGCTCGCAGCGACGACCGTTCGCCGCAGGGCAGGGCGGTGATGCAGGAGGCGCTGGATATCGTCGTGCTCGCGCTGTCGCCCGTGGTGCCGCACGCGTGCCATGCGTTGTGGCGCGAACTCGGGAACGCGACGGCGGCGGTGGACGAGAGCTGGCCGCAGGTGGACGCGGCGGCGCTCGCTCGCGAGACCATCGAGGTGGTCGTCCAGGTGAACGGCAAGCTGCGCGGCCGCGTGACCGTGCCGGTCGGTGCCGGCGAAGAGCAGGTGCGTGAAGCGGCGCTCGCCGACGCCAACGTCCAGAAGTTCGTCGACGGCAAGCCGGTGCGGAAGTTCGTGTACGTGCCCGGCAAGCTGGCGAACCTGGTGGTCTGAGCATGAGCGGCGCACGCGCGGGGATCGTCGCACTGCTCTCGCTCGCCGTCTGCGGCTGCGGGTTCCACATGCAGGGCGCGACGACACTGCCTCCGGGCATCCAGAAGGTCTACGTGTCAACCAAGGACGAGTTGTCGCCGTTCGCCGTCGAGCTGCGGCGAGCTCTTGACGACGCCGGCGCTGCGGCTGCTCCGTCGGCCGGCGAGGCGGATGCCGTCATCCGCGTGACGCAGGATCGTACCGGGCGGCGAGTGCTCTCCGTGTCGGCGCGCAATACGCCGCAGGAGTACCAGATTTTCTACGCGGTCGAGTTCTCGATTGCGCGCGGCGACGAGCAGGCCGTCAAGCCACAGGCCATCGAGCTCACGCGCACTTACAGCTTCAGCGAATCCAACCTGCTGGCCAAGGATCGCGAGGAAAACATCCTGCGCGAGGCTATCGCGCGCGACCTCGCCGGCCTCGTGCTGCGGCGCCTCGAGTCGCTTTAGACCTGAGGTAGCGATCGGTCGCGCTCACGAGCTCGTGCGTGTTGCCGGGCTCGAGTGCCGAATGTCCCGCGTCCGGGACGACGCGGAAATCCGCCTCAGGCCAGCGCCGGTGCAGATCCCAGGCCGTCCGGATCGGGCACACCACGTCGTAGCGGCCCTGCACGATGACCGATGGGATGTGGCGGATCCGCGCGACGCCACGCAGCAGCTGGTCTTCGCGGCGCAGGAATCCCTTGTTCACGAAATAGTGGCACTCGATGCGCGCCACCGCGACCGCGAAGTCCTCCTCGCCCCACTTGCCGATGTTCGCGTCATCCGTGAGCAGGTGGCTCGTCGCGGCTTCCCAGATCGACCACGCACGCGCCGCGCGTACACGGGTCGCGCGATTCGGGCTCGTGAGCCGCCGGTAGTACGCGCCCACCAGGTCGCCGCGCTCGCGGCGCGGGATCGCGGCGAGGTAGTTCTCCCAGCGGTCGGGGAACAGCGCTCCGGCGCCGTCCTGGTAGAACCAGTCGATCTCCCACTTGCGCAGCATGAAGATGCCGCGCAGCACGAGTTCGCTGACCCGCCGCGGGTGCGCCTGGGAATAGGCGAGCGCGAGCGTCGAGCCCCAGGAGCCGCCGAAGACCAGCCAGCGCTCGATGCCGAGGAACGTGCGCAGGCGCTCGATGTCCGCGACCAGGTGCCAGGTCGTGTTGTCCTCGAGGCTCGCATGCGGGCGGCTGCGGCCACAGCCGCGCTGGTCGAACACGACGATCCGGTAGCGCTTCGGGTCGAAGAAACGGCGCGAGCGCGGGTCGGCACCGGCGCCCGGCCCGCCGTGCACGAAGAGTGCCGGCTTGCCCTTCGGGTTGCCGCTCTCCTCCCAGTAGATCTCGTGCAGCGGCGAAACGCGCAGCCACCCGCTGCGATAGGGCTCGATGGCGGGGTAGAGGGTGCGGCGGGCAGCGGCAGATGGGGTCTTCATGCCGGGATTCTAGCTGCGGGACCCCGGCAGGTGGCACCCCCGTGGTCAAGGCGGCATAATCGGGCCGTATGCCGAGCAAACCACAAGGCCGCACTGCCCGCCCGCGGTGCGCATGAGCCAGACCGGGCAGTGAGGACGTCCCCGGACGCCCTGCCGACGGCTCTCGCACGCGGCCTGCGCAGCGCCTACCTGATCACCGGCGTCGAGCCCCTGCTGATCGCCGAGGCGGCCGTGGCCGTCCGCCAGGCCGCACGTGCGGCCGGCTACGCCGACCGTGAGGTCCATTTCATCGAGCGCGGCTTCGACTGGGAAGAATTGCTGCGCGACGCGGCCAACCTCTCGCTCTTCGCCTCGCGCCGCCTGATCGAGCTCAAGTTCAATTCGACGCCGGATGTCGAATCGCAGCGCGCGCTGGCGGACCTCGCTGCGAAGCCGCCGGCCGATACCTTGCTGCTGGTGACCGGCGAACTGGAGCGCAAGTCGCTGGCGACCATCTGGGTCAAGGCATTCGAGGAGCACGGCGTGCTCGTCATCACACAGCCCGTGGAGCGTGCGGCGCTGCCGGGCTGGATTCGCGACCGCCTGGCAAAGCAGGGTGTGCGGATCGACACGGCGGCAACCGAGCTGATCGCCGATCGAGTCGAAGGCAACCTGCTCGCCGCGCAGCAGGAAGTCGAGCGCATCGTGCTGCTGATGCCGGGCGCGACGCTCGGCGCGGAGGACGTCGCAGCGCTGGTCGCCGACAGTGCGCGCTACGACGTTTTCGAACTGTCGGCCGCGGCGTTCTCTGGTCACGCGACGCGCGCGCTGCGCATCCTCTCGGGCCTGCGGGCCGAAGGACAGGAGCCGCCGCTCATCATCTGGGCGCTGCTGCAGGACCTGCGCGCGCTGTCGAGGGTGTCGCTGAGAGCCGGCCGTGAGCGCTCGCTCGAGAACGCGTTCCGGGCGGAACAGGTGTGGTCGGCGCGGCAGGGTCCGGTCAAGGCGGCGCTCGGCCGGCTCGATCGGCCCCGGATCGATTCGCTCATCATTGCGGTCGCGCGCACCGACCGGATTGCCAAGGGCAGCCTGCGCGGCGACGTATGGGTCGAACTCGAGGGCCTGGTCGCGAGGATCGCCGGCGTGCGGCTGGCCGCATGAACCCGATCGGCGTTTTCGGCGGCACGTTCGATCCCATCCACTTCGGACACCTGCGCACCGGCTTCGAGCTGATGCAGGTGCTCGCGCTCGGGGAACTGCGCTTCGTGCCTGCGGGCAACCCGCCGCATCGCGACGTGCCACTTGCGGAGGCCGGGTTGCGGCTCGCGATGGTGCGTGCGGCGATCGAGGCCCAGCCGGGATTCACTGTCGATGATCGCGAGGTGCGTCGCGTCGGGCCGTCTTACACCGTCACGACTCTTTCCGAGCTGCGCGCCGAATTCCCTGCGCATCCGCTCGTGCTGGTCGTCGGGATGGACGCCTTCCTGGGCCTGCCGAACTGGCACCAGTGGCGCGAGATACTTGAGCTCGCCCACGTCGCCGTCGCGCATCGCCCGGGCTGGCGCGCGCCGACGACGGGACTGCTGGGCGACCTGCTGCAGCAGCGTGGTACGGTCCGCATGGAAGACCTGCACGATGCCCTCGCGGGCTGCATCTTCGTGCACCCGGTCACGCAACTCGAGATTTCGTCCACGGACCTGCGCGACATCATCGTGTCGGGCCGCGATCCGCGGTACCTGATGCCGGACGCGGTGCGCGACATCATCCGGGACACTGGTTGTTACACACGGCAGACCAAGAGGTGAGCATGACGGCAAAGCGCAAGACCACACGAAGCAGCAAGGAACCCAGCGCCAGGGCGCCGCGACCGGCGAAGAGCGCGGCGCGCAAGACCGCCGCCAAGACCGCGCGACCCAAGGGAAAGCCGACCCTGCAGGACGTGGTGCTCGATGCGCTGGCCGACATGAAGGCGGTGGACGTGAGAGCTCTCGACGTGCGCAGTCTTACCGACATCACCGATACGATGGTCGTCGCGAGCGGCACGTCGGACCGTCACGTGAAGTCGATCGCCGACCGCGTCGTGCAGCGCTGCAAGGACGCAGGGTTCCGGCCGTTCGGGATGGAAGGTGAGCGCGACGGCGACTGGGTGCTGGTCGACCTGCACGACGTCGTGCTGCACGTCATGCTGCCCCGCATCCGCGAGTTCTACGCGCTCGAGAAGCTCTGGGAGGGCAGGAGCGCGGCGGCCTGACCCGCAGGAAGGCTTCATGCTGATGAGACTGATTGCCGCAGGCACGCGCATGCCCGACTGGGTGGATGCCGGGTTTGCGGACTACGCCGGGCGCCTGCGCGGGGACTACCGGCTCGAACTCGTCGAGATACCGCTGGGCCAGCGCGGGCGCGGCGACACCGCGAAAGCTGTCGCAACCGAGGGCTCGCGCATGCTGGCAGCCGCTGGCGAGCGCTTCTGTCTCGTGGCGCTGCAGGTTGGCGGCCGCTCGCTCACGACGAAAGAGCTCGCCCGCTGGCTCGACGATCGGTCCCGGGACGGGCAGCCGCTCGCATTCTGCATCGGCGGCCCGGACGGCCTCGCGCCGGAGGTCGATGCCAGGGCGCGCCTGCGGTGGTCGCTGTCGGCCCTGACGCTGCCCCACGCTCTGGCGAGGATCGTCGTCGCGGAGGCCCTGTACCGCGCTGTGAGCGTACTCAAGGGGCTTCCCTACCACCGCGCCTGAATCCGCGTGCTGCCCGGTGGACAGCGGGGTCCGGGCGGGTTTGAATGAGCGGTTGAAGCTCGTTTCAGGACGGAACCATGCACCCCTATCCGCACATCTACACGGTCCAGGCTTCCTCGATGCCTGAGGGCGACGTGCCGGTCTCATCGGCCGGGCTCCCGGTCCTCGCAACCGCCCCGCCGGCGGAGTTCGACGGGCCGGGTGACCGCTGGTCCCCGGAGACGCTGCTCTGCGCGGCTGTCGCGGACTGCTTCCTGCTCAGCTTCCGCGGCGTGGCGCGCGCACAGAAGCTGCCCTGGACGTCGCTCCAGTGCGAGGTGCAGGGCACGCTGGACCGAGTCGACGGCAAGAGCCGGTTCACGCACATGCTCGTCAAGGCCGCGCTCGTAGTGCCGGAAGGCACCGAGCAGGACAAGGCCCTGAAGGCCATGGAGCGCGCCGAGCACGTCTGCCTGATCAGCAACTCGCTGGCGGCGGAACGGCGCATCGAGGCCACCGTGAGCTGCGCTTGAACCCTGCATGACGCCGCCCCTCATCCTGCTTGCGTCGGCGTCGCCGCGTCGCAGTGAGCTGCTGCGACAGGTCGGCATTGCCCACGAGGTCCGCCCGGTGGAGGTGGACGAATCCTCTCGGCCGGGAGAGGCTCCCGCCGAATACGTGCTCAGGCTGGCGGAGGAAAAGGCTCGCGCGCTCTGGGACAGCCTGCCTGCCTCCGCGCGCCTGCCGGTGCTGGCAGCCGACACGACCGTGGCGCTCGAAGGCGAGATCTTCGGCAAGCCGGGCAACCGCGCGGAGTCGGTCGCCATGCTCGCGCGACTCTCGGGCCGCACGCACCAGGTCCACACGGCCGTTGCGGTGCTGCACGCCGGCGGCTCCGCCGCGCGCGTCAGCAGCAGCAGCGTGACGATGCGCGAGATCACGCATGCCGAGATGGACTGGTACTCGGGCACCGGCGAGCCGGCCGACAAGGCAGGCGGCTACGCGGTGCAGGGGCGCGCCGCGATCTTCATCCGGCACATTGCCGGAAGCTACTCCGGCGTTGTCGGCCTGCCGCTCTGCGAAACCTGGGAACTGCTGCGCGGCATCCCGGGGCTGCTTGCCGGAGGGATCGCGGCATGACCACCGAGATGGTCGTCAACGTCAGCCCGCGTGAAACACGTGCGGCTCTGCTCGAGAACGGCGTGCTGCAGGAACTGTTCGTCGAGCGCGCGAGCAAGCGCGGGCTCGCGGGCAACCTGTACAAGGGCCGGGTGTCGCGCGTGTTGCCCGGCATGCAGGCCGCCTTCATCGACATCGGTCTCGAGCGCACGGCATTCCTGCACGTTTCCGACATCGTGCAGCCGGCGGACGCGGAAGGGTCGGGCGACGAACCGCGCACCGACAGCATCCGCGAACTCGTGGGCGAGGGGGCCGACATCCTGGTGCAGGTCCTCAAGGATCCGCTCGGCACCAAGGGCGCGCGCCTCACCACGTTCATCACGATCCCGTCGCGGTACCTCGTCTACATGCCGTTCGGCCACGGCGTCGGCGTGTCGGCGCGCATCGAGAACGAGGCGGAACGGCAGCGGTTGCGCGACGTCGTCAGTTCCGCGACGACGCCGGGCGGCACCGGTGGGTACATCGTGCGCACCGCGGCGGAGGGAGCGGCGCACGAGGCG
>Ga0315278_10002507_pt1 | contig 16327 bp, 12 predicted proteins | sample YL17G06_0_MG_FD_203880 | JGI IMG/M metagenome (GOLD analysis project Ga0315278, IMG submission 203880) | Sediment microbial communities from Yellowstone Lake, YNP, Wyoming, USA - YL17G06_0 | ecosystem: Environmental > Aquatic > Freshwater > Lake > Sediment | place: USA: Wyoming | collected... | reverse complement strand
AAAAGAGGGGAAAACTAAGACAAACCATAAACCTTCTTTTTCCCCTCGTATCAATCTATCTATAAGGCGGAATCAGAATAGCAATTGTCGAAAGCACAAGGGTTATTCCATCGAACCCCTGCAAATGACTCTGGTTTGGGCTATTTCTAACGCTTGCCCTTCCTTGGGATTGTTTTTAACCAATGCTGTAAGATGTATACAGCGACACTTTTTAAGTCATTCGGCACAATCTTTCTGCGGACCTTTGCCACACGCAATGCTCCTATTGAAACTCCAGCAACCTTGGCGATGTCTCGTTCGGTGTAAGTGTAGATTTTTTTAGGCTTAACTTTTTTCATGGTGTCTCCTCCTTCCATAATTTTACCCATTATATCTCATTTTATCTTCCCATAAAATCTTATCTTTGGCAAAGTTGGTTTTTTTATTGAATTCTTTTGAAAAGGTGGTCACTCATATGTATTTCTTCACCCATTCTTGCCGGGATGTTTTATTCCCCGATGAGAGAAAATACCTGCTTTCCTTTTTTGAATCTTGCGGATTCGCTTTCGCAGACCACCCAGGTCAATAATTTGCAGCTTCATTTTGGTATTTCGGCGTCCCCTCATCTCCACCTCCGGCAATTAAATTTAATTACATCAAGTTTACCCCGTTAGAAAACCCCGGCATTTATGCCAGGGATCTTATAAATAGAAAGCATCAGCACCTTGTAAAGGCAGAGTCAAAGCCCCACCTTTCTAACGGGGTTTACTCTATTCTACCACTTCATGCCAGTCTCGATCTCCCAGTGTTGTTCTCCCAGCGTTGTTCTCCCAGCGTTGTTCTCCTTGGCACTCTTTGTGATGTTAAAAAACCCTAAATTGTTTTGCATTAAGGGATTCTATTTTAACCATTTGAAAGGGTTTTGACAATAGAAACGTATTATTTGCATACCTTTGTGTAAATAGCCTGCAAAGGCGTATCGGGACCGATAGATTCCCAATCTGGGGTCATCAAAATTCGAGGAGAGGAGGGATATAACATCTCTTCTTCCTTGGAATAGTGAGACATTGACAATAAACGTATCTTTTTATCTGCGCAATTTATTTCCCACAAACCCACTGTTTGGCTCATATTATCAAGACCCCCCCGTCCCTTGATTTTCTCCGAATATACCAGTTTCAACCAAATCCCAACCGTGTTCTTTGATGGACGAGTTATATTTTCTGCATCGTAGAAAAAATTTCCTTCATCGGTCGTTTTTATTAGGATCCAGTCAGCTCCCCATGCTTCCACATATCCTAAGATAGCAAGTCCAATAAGAACGAACCTGATAACCAATAATCTCATTTTCAGCATATCGCTCTCCCAACTCCTACTTCCATTCTCCTCTCCCCAACCAGAGTTTTTATCAAATTCCCTTCTCTATCTTTTTCTCTTCAGACTATCATACCAGGCCAGATTTTTTTTGATGAGGTCAGGGATTGGTAATTGATAGGGGCAGCGCGGGAGACAATCTCCACATTCTGAACAGTTCCACGACTTCTTGATTAAACTCTTCATCCAGCCCAGTTCCTGAGCTCCAGCACCAAATCGTTTGATGATATTTTTTAATCCAACTATTAATTGAATATTGATCTTCTCGGAACAGGGTTGACAGTAGTCGCAGCGTCTGCAGAATTGCTGATCAACTTCCTTTCTGATAGCTTCAATTCGCTGTTTATCCTTTTCGGTGAGGGAACTTCCTCCCGTGAAAATCTTCCAGTTTTCATGAGCCTTTCCAAGAGTCTCCGATCCCGGAATGGGGATAATGTGAGGAGTGGAAAGAACATACCGCAAGGCGGGACCAGCTTCTTCAATCACACCGCCTGAGAAAGACTTCATAGCCAATGCCCCCACATCTTTCGTCTTGGCCAAAGGGAAAACTTTCTTTGCGGCCTCAGGCTCGAGGAAGCTGAAGCAGGCCATGATCACTTCAAAATTTCCATCCTCAAGAGCCTTCTCCAGCACATTGAGATTATGACTGGTGATTCCAATATGATCGATCAGTCCTTCATCTCGTGCACGTCTTAACCCTTCGAACGCTCCTTGAGGAGCCATGACCTTCTCGTATTCCTCGAGGTTCGAAACATTGTGAAGATGGTAGATGTTAATCTTTTCCACTTTCATCTGCTTCAGACTCTCATGCACCTCATCATAGATTTTGTCTGTTTTTACTGTAGACTTTGAGGAGAGAATAACGGGCTTAGAGACTTTCTGAAGTGCCAATCCAATCCGGCGCTCACAGTTGGTGTAAGCACGGGCTGTATCAAGAAGATCCACTCCCATTTCAATCACAGCTCTAATCACAGAGATGGCTTCACGCTCACCCACCCGCTGGATAGGAATCCCACCCCATCCCAGTTTTGCAACGTTTAAATTTGTCTTGCCCAACCTGACCTTTTCCATACATCCCCCTAACATCTTTTTCCCGGTCGTCACCATTATAATGAGAGAGCTCTGAAAAACTACTACACGCTCTCTTGATTACACAGATTCCAAAAAATGATTACTCAGATTTTTCTTTATTTTCAATATGTTTCTAATCTGTACTACTAACGTTGAATTTCTTGAAATTTTGTTAAGCAAACTTTGTCAGCATTTTCCCCCTCACCCTCCCCTCTCCCCCGAAGGCGGGGGAGAGGGATAGGGTGAGGGGGTGATTTCATTGGTTCTTTTCGGTTGCGGCTACGCTGCGCTGTGTAATCGTACATAATCCGTGTAATCAGAGATTTCTGGGCTTTTTCAGAAATCTCAATGAGATCGCTAAGGAAGGTCGGATATAAACTTCTTAGCCTGATAATCCCATTCCTGTGTCACAAGATTGAGGCGGGTTTTACCTTCCTCCAGGCAGATCGTCGCATTGACATACCCACCTCCACCTTCAAAGTTGAGGCATTGAGGCGTCTCATCCGTGATTTTCAGGCCCAAACCTCCTTTTCCAAAATAACGTTTTAACCGATCTATGACCTCTTCCTGAGAAAGCTTTGTTGTGGCCTCCAAATTAATCATTTCCCCTCCCCTCCTTCCCTTCTTCGGCCTTCGGATTTCTTATGACCTTTTCTAAATGGCCCTCCGGTATTTACCTTCGAATGGTTAATGTAGTGTCTCTAAAACTCCTTTACAATGATAATAAGGGTTGTCATTCCCGTGAAAACGGGAATCAAGCTGAAAAGATTGGATTCCCCCGTATCAAGTACGGGGCAGGCTTAATCAAGTCCGGAATGACGTTCTGTGTAAAGTCTTTTCTGAAACAGTACACTAATTTATTTCTATGCTCATTTTGTTGATGTTGTCAAACTTCTGCTGAAGCTCCACGGCCAAACCCCTATTCATCTTCTCTTTCTTCGAGAAATGGCAGGGGTGTTCCCTTTCTGTAAACAAGGGCCTGGCAAGATGCGATTGGGTTGTTTTGCTCGTCGAATACCTTGATGTCATAGACAGCGGTCTTTTGAGTTCGATTAAACTCCCGTGCTTCGGCAATCAATCTGCTTCCAGAGGGAGGGGAAGATAGATAAGTGACATTCATATTCAAGGCTACCGCTATGGTGCCATGGGAATTGGATGCAGTCTCGAAGGCTTCATCAATAACAGCAAATAATGCCCCTCCATGGGCTATGCCGTGGATATTTTCCATGTCCGGGGTGAAGTCCATTTCCACCCTGGAGTATCCTTCATCCAAATCTACCAGCTTGAGTCCAAATTTTTTCGCAAAAGGCTCCTTTTCCACTTGCCTGAAGATTGCTTCTTTTACTTTCTTGTCCATCGTATTCTCCCAAGAAAGAAATATACCACCTCTTTTGTCAAAAAGCGATGTAGCCAATGATCTTGCTTGTGGGATCTCAATTTATTTTCGATACAATATAAAACCGACGATGCTAATCACCGCACCCACAATAGCCCCTATAATTTGTTTGTAACCCATCCCAGGATAACCCCCTATTCCAATCATATCGGCCAATAAAGAACTCAACAAAATAATGACCCCAACCACAATCAATATCAAACTCAACCATTTCTTACCCATTCTCTTGCCCTTTTCTTCTAAATGAAATAGTTTTCCCTGTGATTCTTAGGCGCTTAGCGCATCAATATCGACAAAAAATTGTCGATATTGATTAACAGCCAATTGGTAGCCGCAGGCTTTAGCCTGCGCATGTGGCTCGGGATTAGAACGTACTCCGAAACGCAACCTGAAGGTTGCGGCTACCTGGAAAACAACTGCCCCGAAGGGGCCACCTCTTCCGGGCGAAGTCCCGGACGAGGCGTAGATTCTTACGTCTTTAAGTCTGAGAATTTATCTCTAACATCTGGAACACCCCACATAAATCTCCCCTCCCCTAGTGGGAGGGGATTCACCCTGTTAGATAGGAGATCTCTTGAATAACAGGGCTGAATAGACAACCTTATCTAACAGGGTGAAGGGGAGGGGGATAAGCTTTTTTTCACCCCCACCCCCACCCTCCCCCGTCGAAAGGGGGAGGGGAATGGATAGGTGAAATTTCAAATATGTTTGGTTAGCATTTGATGAGAAACCTTCCTTTATGGAATTACTGACCTGTCCCGCTCAATGAGATCCCCAGCGTTGGTGTATCGGGATCATTCGAACTCATCATCAAGGTGGCTGCCTCTAATCCTGAAGATGTCGGCACAAATAGAACCTTCAAACTATAACTCTTCTTGCCCTTGATGGTGACACTACTGCTCCCCTGAATGCTAAAACCTGTCCCTTCTAACCCTAAAAGCGTTATCACAAGATCTCCTGTACCATTGTTCGTAATCTTTAATGTCTTCGTTTTCTTCTTCCCCACCTTTATACTCCCAAAATCAAGGGTAGTTTGGGCGACTGAAATATCAGGGGTCTTTAACTCAAAACTCGCTGTCAGAGTGATTGTAGCATCAACGGTCACTGTGCATGTCTTTGTCCCCGAACAACTTCCACCCTCCCAGCCAGTAAACGTCGAGTTTGTATCTGCTTTGGCCGTCAGCTTCACTTTCTGAACCTTTGTATACGTCTCGCTGCAATCAGAACCGCAGTTAATGCCGGCTGGACTGCTTGTGACCGTCCCACTCCCTGTCCCAGATTTGATTACAGTGAGGGTGTATCCTACGACTTGTGGATTAAAGGTGGCTGTACAGGTCTTATTGACATTCATTAATACCACCCCATCCGAACAGTCCGCATCACCACTCCAACCCTCAAAGGTTGATCCTGATACGGGCGTGGCAGTCAATGTCACGCTCGTTCCGTGATTGTAGGTTTCACTACAATCAGAACCACAATCGATACCAGAGGGATTACTGGTAACCGTCCCACTCCCTGTTCCGGCCTTCGTTACCATGAGGGTGTATTGTTGTTGATTGAACGTTCCAGTAACTGTCTTATCAGCATCCATTGTTACAGAACATTGCCCTGTGTCTGAACATGCCCCTGACCAACCGGCAAAAGTTGAACCCGCAGATGCAGTAGCGGTTAATGTAACATTCGTCCCCCCATTATACGCCTCACTACAATCAGAACCACAGTTGATGCCTGACGGACTGCTTGTGACTGTGCCTGTTCCTGTCCCTGTCTTAGAAACGGTCAGGGTGTATTGCCACTGCGGCTGCTGAGCAAACGCTGCAGTGACGGTCTTATTACTGCTCATGGTCACAGAACAACTCCCTGTGCCTGAACATGCCCCTGACCAACCGGTAAAAGTTGAGCTCGCAGATGCAGTAGCGGTTAATATAACATTCGCCCCTTCATTATACGCTTCGCTACAATCAGAACCACAGTTGATCCCTGCTGGACTGCTTGTGACCGTGCCACTCCCTGTTCCGGCCTTCGTCACCATGAGGGTGTACTGTTGTTGATTGAATGTCGCAGCAACTGTTTTATTGGCATCCATTGTTACAGAACATTGCCCTGTACCTGAACATGCCCCTGACCAACCCCCGAAGGTAGACCCTGATACAGGAGTGGCTGTCAGTGTTACGACAGTGCCCGAATTGTATGCCTCTGTGCAGTCAGAACCACAGTTTATCCCTGTCGGAGTGCTGACTACCGAACCTGATCCGGAGCCTCCTTTCTGCACCGTCAGGGTGAACATGGCTGGTGGTGTTGCCCCACTTGTATATGCTCCTGGGGGGCCTGAGGAAGTCCTCTGGTTTTTATCACGGTCGAGTGCTATCTGATTACTTAGATTGCCTTCGGGGACAGCCGGTTGCGTTGGGGCATCGTCCCAGGTAAAATCTCGAATGTTATAAGTAGTAGCTCCAAATACATTCCCGCCCTCTATCGGACGAAAATTGCCATTTTCCGCATTTATAAGCTGAGGCTCTAAAGTATTTATCGTGTTATCTGCGAGTAGTTGAGTTGAATTACAGGTTAGATTAGTAGATTGACACCCCTGATCGGGTTCTTCAATCCCCAGTGGCAAATCTGTAGGGCCATTCCAGATCACGTTCCCCCGGATCTGCAGATTGGTGTCCGAGTAGGAAGGAGAGGGGATGTTGGTGTCGGCGGGCGGGTTCACGGGGCCGAACACCCCGAAATGGGCGGACTGCGTCCTGTACGGCGCGGGGTTGTAGAAGACGTTGTTGTAGACGAATACGTTTCGGTTGGGGATCCACTCCCCGCCGTCGCCGTTGGACGGGGGGCCCCAGCCGCCCACCCCGTGGCGGGTCTGGCATGCGGCAGTATCCCCGTCGCAGCTACGGGCGCCCGGGCTCGCGAGGAAGAGGGCTGAGCCGTTCTCAGTCGTCCCGACCCGGTAGAGCGTGTTGTAGGCGAAGAGGATGTTGTAGCCCCCGCGCACCGCGAGCCCCGCGTTGGCCACGTGGTGCACCACGTTGTTAATGAACTTCAAGTCGTAGGCCTCGTAGTGGAGCCACGGTGATACCATCCAGTTGAATCCCGTGCCCTGCCCGGCGCCCAGCCCGATCACGCCGCAGTGGTCCACCTCGTTGCCCTCGATGCGGACGTAGGCCACGCCGCCCTTCAGCACCACGCAGTCGTTGTCGACGTCGTGGATCCGGTTCCCCACCACGTGGCCGTACACCACGGAGACGAAGTCAAGGGCGAACCAGAAGGCGCCCCCGATGTCGCTGTCCTCCACATAGAAGTATTGGCTCTGGTTGACCTTGAGCGTCTCCTGCGGCTGGTTCTCGGTACCGTCGTTGCCGTTCAGCTTGCAGCCCCGGATCAGGAAGTGGTCCCCCTGCTCCACGTGGACCACGTTCCCGCCTCCCCCGTAGCCGCGGTCCGTCACGAAGGAGAGGCCCACGAGGTAGAGGTACTTTACGTCGTACAAATTAAGGTAGGCGTGGATGCGGGAACTCAGGGGGCCGTCGGCCGCCTCCAGGATGACCGGGAACTGATAGGTCCCGTAGCGGTGTTCCCAATAGGTGGGAAAGGAAGACTCGGGGTAGTCGCCCGCCACGAGCTTGATGCGGTAGCCCGTCTCGGTAAGGGAGACGCCCTGAGGCACCTTGCCCCACGCCGCCGTAACCGTGAGTAGGGCCTGGTCCCGGGTGTCTCCGGTATTGGAGTCGTTCCCGAACACGGGGTCCACCCAGATATCGGTAAGAATTGGTGACCCGATGTCGTAAGAGCCCTGAGCAAAAGTTGTGGTTCCAATAGTTGAACTTAAGAAGAGTATTAACAAAATAACAAATTTTAAATCCTTCCCTCTATGTAGTTTCATAATCTCCCCCTTTTAAAAATCCCTTTACCTTTATTGGATCGGCCCATAGAGAATTCGGAATTACTGACCTGTCCCGCTCAATGAGATCTCAAGTGTCGGTGTATCGGGATCATTCGAACTCATCATCAAGGTGGCTGCCACTAATCCTGAAGATGTCGGCATAAATAGAACCTTCAAACTGTAACTCTTCTTGGCTTTGATCGTGACACTGCTACTCCCCTGAATACTAAATCCTGTCCCCTCTAACCCCGAAAACGCTATCACCAGATCTCCTGTACCATTGTTCGTAATCTTTAATGTCTTCGTTACTTTCTTCCCTAACTTCACACTTCCAAAATCAACGGTAGTTTGGGCGACAGAAATATCAGGGGTCGTTGCCGGAAGGGTTGCTGTCAATGAGATCTCGAGGGGTGCTGTATCAGGATCACTCGTTTGAATCTCCAATATGGCTGTCTTTAAGCCTCCCGTTGTCGGCTTACATAGGACCTTCAAGCTATAACTTTTCTTGGCCTTGATGGTAACGCTACTACTCCCCTGAATACTAAAATCTGTCCCGTCTAATCCGGAAATGGTTATTATGAGGTTTTTTGAACCGTTGTTGGCAATTTTCAGTGTTTTTGTTATCTTTTTCCCGACGGTTACAATGCCAAATTCAAGAGAGCTCGGAGAGACTGAGATCGCAGGAGGTTTGGCTGAAAAAGCTGCTGTCACTGCTATATTGGCATTCATGATTACTACACATGTCCCTGTTCCTGAACATCCGCCACCTGACCAACCTGTAAAGCTTGAACCGGATGCTGGGGTTGCAGTTAATGTGACACTGGTCCCCTCTTCGTATGATTCACTGCAATCAGAACCGCAATTAATACCCACTGGACTGCTTGTTACACTGCCACTTCCTGTCCCTGACCTTAGTACGGTAAGGGTAGGGTTAAAGGGCTCGGATTCCTGTTGAATCTTGAATGCACCTCCATAATAAGTTCCAGCATAGAGGGTGCTTGGTTTCCGAGGATTAATGGCAAGGGTATTGACATAGCTGTTGGTCAGGCCGGTATTCATGGTAGTCCAATCCGTTGCACCATTGGTGGTCTTGAACACACCACCACCAGCAGTCCCAGCATAGAGAGTGTCCGGTGCCTCGGGAATAATGGCAAGGGCAAGGACAGATGTGTTGGTGAGGCCGATATTCGTCCATTCCGTTCCGGCATTGGTGGTCTTGAACACACCACCACCAACAGTCCCAGCGTAGAGGGTTTCCGGTGTATGGGGATTAACCGCAAGGGACTCGATATGTGTGTTGGTCAGGCCGGTATTCATAGCAGTCCATTCCGTTCCGCCGTTGGTGCTCTTAAATATACCTCCACTAGTTCCTGCATAGATGGTCTCCGGTGTCTGAGGATTGATGGCAAGGGCCGAGACAGAGGTGTTGGTCAGGCCGGTATTCATGGCAGTCCAGTTCGTTCCACTATTGGTGCTTTTAAATACACCTCCCCCCCAAGCTCCAGCATAGAGGGTTTCCGGTGTCTGAGGATTGATGGCAAGGGCCACGACCTCGGCGTCGGTCAGGCCGGTATTCATAGCAGTCCAGTTCGTTCCGGCATTGGTGGTCTTGAACACACCACCACCAGCAGTCCCAGCGTAGAGGGTTTCCGGTGTATGGGGATTAATCGCAAGGGCCTCGATAAAGGTGTTGGCCAGGCCCGTATTCATAGCAGTCCATTCCGTTCCGCCGTTGGTGCTCTTAAATATAGCTCCACTAGTTCCTGCATAGATGGTCTCCGGTGTCTGAGGATTGATGGCAAGGGCTACGACAACAGTATTGGTCAAGCCGGTATTCATGGCAGTCCAGTTCGTTCCGCTATTGGTGCTCTTGAATACCCCACCATCAGTTCCAGCATAGAGGGTCTCCGGTGTCTGTGGGTTAATGGCAAGGCCCGAGACAGTGGTGTTAGTCAACCCGGTATTCATGGCAGTCCAGTTCATTCCACCATTGGTGCTCTTGGACACACCATAATAATAATTTCCAGCATAGAGGGTTTCCGGCGTCTGGGGATTGATGGCAAGGGTCTCTACATAGGTGCTGGTCAGGCCGGTATTGATCGCAGTCCAATTTGTTCCGCCATTGGTGCTCTTGAACACCCCACCAACAGTTCCAGCATAGAGGGTCTCCGGTGTCTGTGGGTTAATAGCAAAGGCATTGACCTGGGTCTCAGTCAACCCAGTATTCATGGCAGTCCAGTTCGTTCCAGCATTGGTGCTCTTGAACACCCCACTCCAAGTCGCAGCATAGAGGGTGTTCGGTGTCTGGGGATTAATGGCAAGGGAATAGACCCGGGTAGCGGCCAGGCCGGTATTGATGGCAGTCCATGTATTTCCGCCATCGGTGCTCTTAAACACACCATGATCAGCAGTTCCTACATAGAGGGTCTCCGGTGTCTGGGGGTTAATCGCAATGGCAAAGATATTGGTGTCTGTCAGACCAGTATTGATTGCGGTCCAGGTACTCCCACCATTCGTGCTCTTAAACAAACCATCAGCGTTTCCCACATACAGGGTATTCGGTGTCTGGGGATTGATGGCAATGGAATCCACATAAGTGGCGGCCAAGGTATTGGTCAGGTCGGTATTGATGGTGCTCCAGCTCGTTCCACCATTGGTGCTCTTGAATACACCACCACCAGTTCCAGCATAGAGGGTCTCCGGTGTCTGGGGATTAATCGCCAAAACTCTGACCCCTCCTCCTTCGGGACCAATGCTGATCCATTGATTATCCCCGAATGAGTTTGAAGATATGGCAAAGATTAGAAGTGTTATCCCTGAAATGAAAAACGTCTTCTTCATGATATCTCCCTTTCCTGAGTACCACTATTCCTTAACTACCAACAATATTCATAAATATACAATGTTCCGAGACAACTTGGTAATTACCGAGAGCAACTTAAGGAATCAGGGTCCCCCATAAACCCTTCTTCTTTAAAATATTTATCCCCTTATGGAATCGGGTTAGATGGTATAATATTATTCGTCTCGTCAATATCTCCTAAAGAATCATCTTCAATTACCGCAATAATATACTTACCTTTAGAGCTTCCCCCCACAGAAAAACTAAAATTGTAATTTAATTTAATAGGTTTACTCATATTCACCTTGATCTTCCCAGTTGATAAACGCTTAAATGGAGCACCTTCTCCCTCATAGATATCATCATCGGATAGATAGAGACTGACATAAGTGGAAGAGGCGTTTCTGTTGCCGATATTCCTAATAGTAAAGGTTCCTTTTACTGTACATTTTGCCCCTTTAATTGTGTTTCTGCACGTTGTTTGGGAAGGTTGAGTAGCCCATTCCCCTGTAAGATCAGGCCCAACGGCCCTGATCGTAACCGTAAGGGGATCTGACCAACCTGATTCAATGGATGGATGGTTGGCACAACGAGCCTGAGTCCTTATCAAATAATTATCAGCATTTGACCATGACTTTGATACCTCCTGTAAAGATGACCAGTCAGAAAAAGTCCCATCTCCCCAATCAAATCGATATTCAATAGGATGACCAAGATTTGAGGTGGCCAAACCCGTTGTAAAGGAATACTCAGTGTCAATTATGCCACTTTCTGGACCACTGGGGGGATTGGGAGTGGAAACGGTCTCGGCTTGTTGAACACCAGTTTGTGAGACTGTAAACGTTCTTCCTCCAATATTGAGGGTTCCCATCCTGTCAGGTCCTGCATTTGAAGAAACTGTATAATTTACTGAACCGTTTCCAGAGCCACTGGTGCCTGAAGTGATGATGAGCCAGGTTGCATTGCTCACTGCTGTCCAAGTACATCCACTCGGAGCAGTGACATTTACGGTGTCAGAACCCCCACTGACACTAAAGGTTTGGCCTGTTGGAGATATGGAATAAATACAAGTGGATCCTCCATATTCATAGGCTCCTCTATCCACACCACTTCCGGATGGGCGAGTAGCACCCGTCAGATCATCTGATGGAATAAGGCCGTTAAGACTCCCAACTGGAAGACCTGTGTTTATGGCAGGACTGCCTGCCTGAAGATGACCATCAAAGGTTTCAAGATTAGCATTGACGAAGAGTGGATCCTGAAAAATATCATGGGAACCATACTGAAATTCTCCGAGCTTGGTATCAGGATGGATCACATTATAATCCTCCTGGGCTTGATAAAAATTGTCCTGGTCAAACCAGACGTAGCAGGTCATATCATCAGTGCCAAATTCCTCATGGCCCTGGAAGATATTATTCTGAACAATGGCAATCTCCGATCCGTCACATGCGGGGACAGCTTCGGTGTCACATCCCATAATCAGCAGACAGTCTCCTTGTCCTACCAGGGTAGAGTTGACCACAGAAACCTTACTCCCCCGCCTCACGGAAAACACCAAGGCACTCCCACCTGCCCGGCAGTCATCCACGCCGTTTGGATACGTAAACGACTTCCCGTTGAAATAACCGCAGTTGCTGCCCATCAGACTGTTTTCGATCCTCGCGGAACCATTCACCTTCATCTGATCTCCCGCATTACCATAAGATTGTGTCCTCTTAATTTCAATCTGACTATTTTCTTTCCGAACATAAAGCATATCGATTCCATCCTGAGTGTTGTACCTAAAGACAGAATCCTCAATTATCCAGTGTCCGCCTGTAAGGCCCCCTTGGCCAAAGCCATCTCCATATCCGCCGGCAGCCTGCCCCCAGCAATTGTTTGGCTCTCCTCCAGGATAGGATTCAGCACAGCCACTCCACTCCACAGTCAGTCTCCTGAAAGTCAGTGTGCCGTGGTTTGCGTTCAGGTCCACGCCTTCTTGCAGATCTCCATCCCATCCGGCCGACCCATTCCCTGCAATCCTAACATCCTCCACCGTCCAATCCGTGAGACGCCCTGCCCGGATACCAGTGTGGGCCAGTCCATGAATGTTCAAATGCCTCAGAGTCACATTCGAGGAATCAGCCGCATAAATTCCCAACAATGCCCATTCGCCATAAGGATAGGTATCTCTCCGGCATGCCACTGAAGAATTGGGATGAGATTCCACACAGCCTGAATGGTCGGTAATCTCTAAACAGTCTATGACCGCATTCGATGTTCCATTCAGATTTAAAACCAAATCTGCTCTTTGTGTTCCCCATAACTCGGGCGGATTTGCACATCCTGAATCCCAGCCCTTTCCAAGTATGCGTGTAGGGTATTGTGCGTTAGAACCTGATGGCAGAGGGGGGAGATAACAAACCCAGGCACCCTCAGAACTGCACCATCCGGAGGTATTAGGTGCTCCGAAGCCCATCTGATAGTTTCCGGGATAAATGAAGAGTGTATCCCCTCCCTGGATCTTCCAGACACCATTGCTATCAAGGGCCCAAAAAGGATGTGACCAGGCACAGGGTTGGTTTGTCTCAGAACCTGGATAGGGTGAGTCTACGGTACCATCGCACTGCTCCGAGCTCCCTCCATCTGTTCGAATATAATATGTGGCTGAAGTTGCGACATTGACAATTAATAACAAACAGAACATTGGTATTAAATTTAAAAATACTTTTTTCATTAAACACCAACCTCCTCAAAATACTTCTTTCTAAGTTTTTTTTCACATCTAGTGTAGTGTCTCTAAAACTTCTTTCCAATGATAATAACCGTTGTCATTCCCGTGAACACGGGAATTCAGCTAAAAAGACTGGATTCCCCCGTATCAAGTACGGGGCAGGCTTAATCAAGTCCGGAATGACGTTCTGTGTAAAGTCTTTTCTGAGACAGTACAATAGTAAAATGTAGTTTAACGATCCCCCCTCATGGAATCTCTCCATAGACGATATTGTTATTCTTCTCGTCAATCTCTTCTAAACATAAAATCCCTTTTGGAATTACTGACCTGTCCCACTCAATGAGATCTCCAGTATTGGTGTATCGGGATCGTTCGAACTCATCATCAAGGTGGCTGCCTCTAATCCTGAAGATGTCGGCATAAATAGAACCTTCAGACTGTAACTCTTTTTGGACTTTATAGTGACACTACTGCTCCCCTGAATGCTAAAACCTGTCCCTTCTAACCCTGAAAGCGCTATCACAAGATCTCCTGTACCATTGTTCGTAATCTTTAATGTCTTCGTCTTCTTCTTCCCTACCTTTATACTCCCAAAATCAAGGGTAGTTTGGGGGACTGAAATATCAGGGACCTTTGCTGAAAATGTGGCTGTCACTGATGTATCCGTATCCATGGTGACAATGCATTTTCCTGTACCTGAGCATCCACCACTTGACCAACCCGTAAAGGTTGAGTTTGTATCGGCCTTGGCTGTAAGCCTTACCTTTGTACCTGGGTTATAAACCTCAGAACAGTCATCCCCACAGTTGATTCCGCCTGGACTACTTGTGACCGTGCCATCTCCTGTACCTGACTTTAATACGGTGAGTGTAGGGTTACTGGTGATATTAACAGAGAGAGTTTCAGACCAGTTGGAAACGACATCGGTATCGGTAGCACATCGAGCTTGAAGCGCGATCGGGTAATTGTTGGCAGTTGACCAAGACTTAGAAGCAATCGTTGTCCCTACAGGGAGCCAGTCAGAAAAAGTCCCATCTCCCCAGTCAAACCGATATTCGATAGGATGACCAAGGCTTGAGGTTGCCCCATCCGCTGTAAAGGAATAGTCGGTATCGATTATGCCACTGTCAGGACCAGTGGGGGGATTAGGAGTGGAAACGGCCTCAGTACAACCAGAAATATTGACTGAAAGACCTGAAGACAAACCCGATACCACAGAAGTATTCGTTGCACATCGAGCCAGACCCGTTACGGTGTAAGTACCAGAACAGTCCCATGACTTAGAAGCACTGGTTTGGCCAACAGGAAGCCAACCCGAGTTAGTCCCATCCCCCCAATAAAAAAGATACTGCACCGAATGACCGAGGCTCGAGATTGCCCCGCCAGTCGAATAGGTGTATGCTATGCCTGCAGTGCCACTGGTTGGGCCAAAGAGGATGGATGGAACGGAAACTGTTTCCCCTGAAGGTGGAGGAGCCTCACCTTTCCAACGATTGTAGGCAATGTTGAGAAGATCCAAGAATTCCCCAGTGGCTTTCAGGTTCCCAGCCTGACTGGGATGGTCGTCATCATGACTTGACGGATATTTAGACACATTTGAGCCACCATCTGTTTTGTGCTGAATTGTGTTGTTCCACCAACGATGATGATTGCCTGTTTCACGATTAAGATCGTTTGTATGCGAATTACCACCATTGCTCGTTAAAACATTATAGAAATCAAAAACAAACACATTATTGTGAGAGTAGTTATTAAGCCATTCGTTCACAAGCCAATTATTGAAAGCACGAGCATTATCTGCATATGTAGAGTCACTCAATGGCGGTGCCGTGATGACGATGAATAACTTATCCTGCCGCGTACGAAAATATTCCAGAAGGTCAATATAAATCCCTTTTGCATTCGCAACCGTATGGTTTTCACTTCCACTCCCTTCTCCCTTCAGAGGGTTGTTATCAATTGAGGGGACCGGATCGTTTGGATTGCCTTGCAGTGCTGAATTGGGGAAACATGACTTGAACATGATAATTTCGTTCTCGCCTGATGGTGCAGTAAGGAGACGTGAATAAGAACAATTTTGACCACTTTCGTCATAGAGGGCGCTTAGATAAGTAGCTCTTTCTGGCCCTCGAAACCAATCCCACCAGTTTCCAATATCGGTACGATCGCCAATACTGTCGGGTCCCCAACCATAGTTGGTATCGCTGACATAGTAGTTATTATCTTCCAAGGCTTTCCCCAAGCCATCATCGTCACCGGATAGCCAATTCTCGCCCGTAGAGTGGTGGATAAAAATAAGACGAACGGGATTAGCAGGTGGCGCCGGGCTAAGGTTTTGCATCACCAAGTTGTTGCCCACCGAATAGTTGAGTCCAAAGACAAGTGAACATGTAACCATTACTAAAATGCCAGCCCCTACAAAAAAGAATCGTTTCGCCATTTTAAGCCTCCTTTCAGACAGAGTGATCTGCATTATATTAGATTTAATAAAAAATATCACCTAAAATAATCTCTTAGGAATACCAGCAAGTAAAAAGAGTAACAAGTCTCTCTATCGGCAGATAGGGAAGAGGGAAAGAGGGTTGATGGCACCACCATATTGATTGAAAATGGTCCCCCTCGGCCCGGGTAGGGTAGCTCATCCAAAAAAAAGTTTACGTCGGCGGGGATTGGGTAAGATAGCAGGCACACAATTTTCTCCTTGATTTTCTTGGGGAAATATTATATGTGGTTTTCATCCGCCTACGCAGGAGAGAACAGCCTTGGCCGTGGAGAAATGCCTAACATAGGGTAGGAATCCTTTTAGCGATGAATCTACCATGCTTCAGCGGATTTCGCTCACCATCGGATGACCCACCGAAGCCCCCGCCTGCCTGCGCGAAGCCGCTCCGGCGAGGGCGGTTACTTCGGCAGGTAGACATGGGGTTGCCCGTGGGGCTCCATTTGGTTTGAGGAACGGTCGTGCCTATCGGAATTTTCATTGCCCTTTTTGGTTATCTCTTAGGTTCAGTCCCTACCGGACTCGTCCTCACCAAACTCTTTTCCAAAGTTGACCCAAGAAAAATA
>Ga0315278_10002506_pt1 | contig 16328 bp, 25 predicted proteins | sample YL17G06_0_MG_FD_203880 | JGI IMG/M metagenome (GOLD analysis project Ga0315278, IMG submission 203880) | Sediment microbial communities from Yellowstone Lake, YNP, Wyoming, USA - YL17G06_0 | ecosystem: Environmental > Aquatic > Freshwater > Lake > Sediment | place: USA: Wyoming | collected... | reverse complement strand
GGCTTGGAGCGGTACGAAGAGTACCTGCGGGCCTCCTTGGCAGCGATCCAGACCATCGATTTCGAAGCCATAGAGGGAGCTGCGAACGGTTCAAACCCCAGGACGCTGACCGAAGCCATCAGGATTCTCAGAGAGAGTTCTGAAGGGATGCAAGGTCTCTTGCGCAACATCGACGTCTTCGGCGACTAGGCTCTGCTCCAACCCTCTTGACATCCTACTCACTCAGCCTTATATAGGTAGCTGCTCCGCTCATTGACAACTGAAAAGGGTTCACAATGAAAGAGTCAAGAATGGTGGGTGGTCGGATAGGTGTGCATGTTCCAGGTCATCCTGCTGCGAACAATCGTGGTTATATATTGAGGTCCCGTTACGTCATGGAACAGCATCTCGGAAGGCTTTTGAGGTCTGATGAGCATGTGCACCATCTCGACGGGAATCCACTTAATGACAGTGTGGAGAACTTAGAGGTGGTTTCTCTCCGAGAGCACATCAAGCTGCATGCCATCTGGCCGAAACGTATTGATTGGGAGAGGGTACGTGAACTCCGAAACGAAGGTCTCGGATGTAAGCGTATAGCGAAACTCTTAGGTTGCGCGAAAAGCTCGGTTTGTTACATTTTCAAGGAGCTGGGGATCTGATTTTTGGGCCTGTAACGGTTTCGATTGGGGCAAAGACGCGCTGAGCTGCGTACCCCGGGTTGCGGTGACCGGGTTAGAAATGCCGCGAACGACAAACGCGAACGAAGCGGAAGTCATTCCTTTCCCGACCATGGCCGTCCCTTCTCTCCAGAAGGCGGCTTAATGGGAACATCCAGCAGTTGAGGAGCCTGAGTAGGCTGCCTGGGTGTAATTCACACGGGCTGGTTGGGTCGTAGACAACGTAGCGACCGACGAGAACCCTGCGTTGCCCTCGGGATCAAGGTTCGTCCGTTGCGTAGATCCCGAAAATACGAAGCGGAAAACGTACGTAACGAAGCTCGGTGCCGATACTCCAAGACAAGGGTTCGACTCCCTTCAGGTCCACGGAAGACGATGTATCTTGCGGCGAGGACGCATGCGACCTTCTGCAAGGATCCTGAGACGCGACGGCGACTCTGCATCGTCTCCAAATGTTGTTGGCAGCAACATGTTCCCGGGAGGGACAAGACGGCGGCCGGCCGAAGGGCAAGGCGAAAGCCGGTAGTAGGGCCTGTCCAGCGCAAATCTGGGCCCCTCCCCCAGGCCGACCAGTCCGAGGGGTGAGGTTGTGCAGTTCCGTCTCACTGCACAGGGTGACCGGTTTCCGGGAACCCGTGGAAGAGGGGCTCTGGGTCCAGAGTGAACGGATGTGACCTGGGTATGCCGTGTAGGGCTGGTTGGCCGTTTTTCTTCGGGGTGTGGCGGAGCCTGGCTACCGCGCTTGCCCTGGGCGCAAGAGATCGAAGGTTCGAATCCTTTCACCCCGACCGCGTAGACTACCGAGAGTTTTTACCTCTTGACAATCTCCTGATAGTGGATAGACTCTGCCCAAGGGTGTGAATCAATCCGCTATCAAAACAGGAGAAAAAAAGATGACCGAGCAAGTCCCCGTCCGAGAAGCCGAGCTGGTCCTGGCTCCCAACGAGTTCACCTTCTACCTCGACAAGACGAAGGGCATCGTCAGCGTCGTGGTAGGGCCCTACAAGCACAGCTTGTCCAACACGGATCAGCTCGTGGTGTGGGACAACGAGAAGAAGCGCTTCATGCCCGCCGGCAGCAGCGCCGCCATCCAGCGGTTCGTCGTGATCCCGGAGGGCTGGTACTGCCACATCAAGAACCCGGCCACCAAGCAGAAGCATCCGGAGAAGGGGATCAACGATCTCACCGTCGCCGGGCTCGACATCGGCCGCAAGGTCAACATCTCCGGTCCCGACTCCTTCGCGCTCTGGCCCGGCCAGATGGTGAAGGTGATCAAGGGCCACACCCTGAGGTCCAACCAGTACCTCATGGTCCGGGTCTACGACACCGATCTCTTCGTGAAGGCCCTGAAGAACCGCCCGGCGGACCTGTCCATCTACGACGGTCTCGACAAGATCGAGAAGCCCGCGAAGTCCGGGAACGAGAGCAAGGACGTGCCCGACTCCACCACGAGCCTCGCCGCCGCGCTCCCCATCGGGCAGCTCTTCGTCGTCAAGGGGACCAAGGTCCACTTCTACATCCCGCCAGACGGAGTGGAGGTCGCTCAGATGGGCAACACCACGTCCGGCACGGCCGACTTCGTCCAGAGCGCGATCACCCTGGAGCAGCTCCAATATTGCATCCTCCAGGACGAGGACGGGAACAAGGAGTACGTCCGCGGGCCGGCGGTGGTGTTCCCGAAGCCCACGCAGTGGTTCGTGGAGGACAAGACCGCCAAGGGCGTGGCCGCGAAGAAGTTCCGGGCCATCGAGTTGAACGAGATCTCCGGCCTCTACATCAAGGTCATCAAGGCCTACGAGGAGGGTGGGAAGAAGTACAGTGAGGGTGATGAGCTGTTCATCACCGGCAAGGAGCAGAAGATCTACTTCCCGAGGCCGGAGCACGCCGTCATCCGGTACGACGGTAAGGACCGGCACCACGCCGTCATCATCCCCGAGGGCGAGGGGCGGTACGTCCTCGACCGCATGGGTGGCAAGATCGAGACCACCAAGGGACCGAAGATGATGCTGCCCGACCCCCGTACCGAGGTCATCGTGCGGAGGATCCTCTCCCAGAAGCAGGTCCAGCTGTACTACCCCGGCAACTCGGTTGCTGCGCAGTTCAACGCGGAGCTGATGAATCTGATCAGCGACAACTCCCAGACCTATGTGGAGGACGCGGCCGTCCGCCGTCAGATGACCTCCCGGGGCTTCGACAAGGGCGGCTCCTCGGTCAACATGGCGGCAGCGACAGCCAGCGCGGTCTTCTCTTCTTCCATGCTCCTGGACATGGCCGTAGCTCCGGAGGGCTTCGGCAACGTGGCGGAGGGCATCGGTGGTGACGAGTTCGACCGGGCCACCCGCTACAATGCGCCGCGCACCCTCACCCTCGACAGCAAGTACGACGGGGTGGTCACCGTCAACGTGTGGAACGGGTACGCCGTCATGGTCGTCAAGAAGGACGGTACCCGCCGCGTGGTCGAGGGGCCGACGACCCTGCTGCTCGACTACGACGAGACCCTGGAGCCGCTGAGTCTGTCCACGGGGACGCCGAAGACGTCTGACAAGCTCATCGAGACGGTCTACCTGCGGGCCAGGAACAACATCGTCTCCGACGTCGTCGCTGTCGAGACCAAGGACATGTGCCCGGTCCACATCAAGCTGTCCTACCGGGTGGACTTCGACGGCGAGCAGAAGGCGAAGTGGTTCGACGTGGAGAACTACGTGAAGTTCCTCTGCGACCACGCTCGGAGCCGGCTGAAGAACGCCGTCCAGGCGATCTCGATCCGGGACTTCTACGGCAACGCCATCAACATCATCCGGGACATCATCCTGGGGGCGAAGGTCGAGAACGGCGAGCGCAAGGGGCTCTACTTCTCCGAGAACTCCATGAAGGTGTACGACGTCGAGGTGCACAAGGTCCAGCTGGCCGACCAGTCCCTGGCCGCCAAGCTCGACGCTAGGGCGCGCAAGGCCCTCATCGATGCCCTGGAGATCGAGGAGGCCAAGGCCCGCGTCCTGAGGACCGAGGAGCTGACGGCGCTCAGCCTGAACGAAGAGGAGACCAAGGCCGAGGGTGAAGCGACCGCGGCGAAGATCCGCGATACGCTGGCGAAGACCCGGGAGGGCTTCGCCATCGACGCGCTCAAGAGGGCCCAGGAGATGGAGGCCATCGAGCACACCAAAGCTCTGGCTCACCTGGAGAGCAAGCTGGTGGAGGTCGAGAAGGGCATCGTCATCGACAAGGCCGAGTTCACCAGCAACCTCACCAAGGAGGAGGAGAACTTCGAGTTCCGCATCGGGGCGAGGACCCAGGAGATCGACCTCCAGATCAAGCTGCTCGTGGCCGAGGCCGAGAAGGCGAAGGTCCTCGGCGAGGCCGTGGATCCGCAGCTCATCGCGACCCTCAGGATGCTGGCGGAGAGCAACACGGCGGGGACGCTGGCGACGGCGCTCGGCCCGCTGGCGATGTTCGAGGACAAGGACGTCGTCGAGCTGCTCAAGTCCAGGTTCGGCGGGCTGGGCATCGACAGCCTCATCGAGAGGATCGGCAAGGGGCTCGGCAGGTCCGAGAAGCCCGAGGAGGCCGCCGGCAAGAAGGCTCGGAAGCCCGAGTAGGAGGACAACGTGAAGAACTTCGTCGTGGTGGTGTGGGCCTTTGGGAGCGGAGCGAAAGTGAAGTTCCACTTCATCTCGGAAGAGCACAAGGTTCGGGCGATCATCAAAGCGGTCGAGAAGCCGGACGTGTGGGACGAGATGTTCGAGGCCTACCCCACCACGGACGAAGGAGCTGAGCAGATGGTCCTGTACTACAATGACGGCGACATGATGGTGGACGCGGCCGAGCTGCCGCACTAGGATCCTGGGGAAAGAAGGAGGCTGGTATGACCACTAAGGAAGATATGGACCGGTTGTGTGAGACTCTTGGAAACTGTTTTATGGTAAGCGAGGACTTTGCTTTTCGCAGAGAATCTCTTCCTTCCAACATAGCTGAAGCGATATTAGTATTGTCCGCAGAGGTGAAGGATGCAGGGGATCGTATTGGTGACGCGATCTCCCAGGGTAATCAGCGAGAGCTTTTGGGTGGAATCGCGGATGAAGTCGCAAATATCGCATCCGCTGTGGAGGACTTGTCCGGTGTAGCTGAAGATTTGAAAAATAAAAAAGGCTGAGGTGGTCATGGGGTGCGTATCTCAAAAAGCTCCTCCGAAGCCTAAGACCTCAGCTACCGGTCCCGCTGGTGTTCTTCGGAAGATGGGCATGACCAGCTCTGAGTTCATTGCAGCTCTGGGTGGGGTGCGGTGCGAGTATTGTAGCAAAATTGTGCGGTGGGGGGAGAAGTGCACCAACTGTGGTGCGCCGCGTCCAGGGATCGAAAGATGAAAGTGCTCATAAGTCCATGCGGGTGGCTTCCTGGGGCAGACCCAATAGACGTACCAAAAGAAAGAGGTGGGATTGTGGAGAAGAATCAGCGTCAGTGCGACATCCTGAACACCCAGACGGGCAAGTGGGAGCCGGCGGAGTTCGAGGCCATCAAGAGGGGGTCGGTCTTCCGGCTGTTCGATCCCCCCGGCCCCGGCCGCGTCGAGTTCGGCGTTCCGAACCTCGCGCTCGCGGATGCCACGAAGACCTCCGAGGGGGTCGGCACCGTGAACTGCGAGCAGCTCAACTGGACGGGGGATGACTCCCCCACGCCCGTCGACTTCGCCACGGTCATCCGCGAGCTGAAGGCGTTCCCGGGGAAGAAGTTCCGCAGGGCCGGCTGGAACGGAAAGGGTTTGTGGATCGCCCTCCAGAAGCCGGACGTGAACTCGAAGATGACCCTGCCGTACATCTTCATGAAGACCGCCCAGGGCGATCTCGTTCCGTGGCTCGCCAGCCAGACGGACATGTTGGGAGAGGACTTCGAAGAGGTCACCGAGCCCTAGCTGCCGATGTACCGCAAGAACCAGCACACCCCTGCGACCAACCGTGAGGTCCGTACCGCGGTCCTCAAGGGCCTGAAGAACTGCATCACGAACATGGAAACGTACGACCTCATTCTGGGGGCTGCCAGGGACCGGATGAACGATCTCCATGAGCCGGGTCCTGTGGGTAGCCTTACCGCAGCGATGGAGCTTTTGAAGGCGGCGTTGCCCAAGGTACGAAGGGCCTTCCACAGGATCAAATCCGTCGAGAAAGAGACGGATGGGTCCCATGAGTATGTTACGATGGGCGACGGCGATCCGGAGGATATTCTTCCGAGCAAGGAGGTGCTCAATGCGTCTCATACACGTCAGCGATCTGCACATCAAAGCCCTTCCGAGGGAGAACAAGGCGGTCCGCGAAAAGCTGCACGGGGCTCTAAAGCTCGTCGGCTCGACCGATAAGCTCATCGTCACGGGCGACATCACCGACGACGGCTTGGAGTGCCAGTACGCACAGGCCTTGGAGATGCTCCTGCCGTTCAAGGGGCGCATCGTCATGTGCCCGGGGAACCACGATCTGGGGCTTCTCGGGAGCTTCTACGACCCCAAGGCCGCAGGACGTTGGTACCGGCTCTGCGAGGATCTGGAGGTCCACGACCTCACCGAGCTGAAGGTCGACGGGTTCGTGGTCGGGCAGATCCTGGCTCTGGACACTTGTCTGGGTCACGGAAGCATCGTCGACTTCTCCCAGGGCAGGGTCGGGTTCTGGCAGAGGCGCGAGCTGAAGAAGTTCCTCGCGCGGACGTACAAGAGCCGGATGGTCAGCATCGTCATCATGCACCACACCCCCTTCTACGCGGAGTGGTTTTGCCGTCTCCAGGACGCCAAGAAGTTCTTCGACACGGTGCTCGGCCAGGCGGACTACGTGCTCATGGGTCACGAACACAAAGAGAAGCGATCCCACTACCCGATGAAGGAGCCCGAGGAGAGAGCCATCACGCAGTTCTACTGCGCAGGTGCTCTGTTCCAGGACAAGACCAGCCCCACCATCATCCACCTGCACGACGCTCGATGATTGCCTCTTGACTTTCCCCCAGGCATACCTATAGTGTGAAACCTAGCTGCGTATAGCTACAACACCCGGAGGGACGATATGAACGAGAAGTCGGAGAAGAAAGCGGAGCCCGAGAACAAGGTGGTCGCCAAGACGGAGGGCTCGCCCAAGGCTACCCTGGGGGATGTCGCGGAGGTGGTGCCGCTGAAGCAGCTGGAGGCAGAGAAAGACCTGCACGCGATCACTCTCAACCTCTTGAAGAAGGCCGAGACCGAGCTGGCGGCGGCGAAGTCCATCGTGTCCGACCGGGACGAGGTGATCAAGGCTCACGACAAGATCTTTCGCGAAGTCGAAGACATCCGCAACCTGGCGGTGAAGGAGACCTGTGAGGCGAAGAGCAAGCTCGTGGTCGCCAACAAGGTCATCGAGAGCCTGAAGATGGACATTGAGAACCTCAAGCTCGACGTGGAGAGGAAGCGGAGCAAGGTCAAGCTGGCTACGGCGATGGCGGTGGAGTACCGGAGAGAGTCCGCGAAGCTGCACGCCCGGCTCACCTCCGAGGGCATCCCGCTGGAGCCGCTGTCCGAGGAGCCCACTCTCGACGAGGAGGAGTACCCCGTCGAGGAGGGCACGATGCCGGTGCTAGAGGCCCAGGTAGTCGTGCCCGAGTAGCCGGTGATCCACCTCAAGGAACAGCTCTCCCCGAAGAAGGGTGGCGAGGACTCCTGGATCTGCGGCCGGTGCTTCTTCTGCGGGGCCCCAACACGCTACTGGCACGAGAAGACCTCGACCCCGGTGTGCCTGCCTTGCGGCAGCAAGCGCCGCGTGGTGGAGCTTCCAGAGCCCTCAGAACTGATCCAGAGGTTGAAGCCGCAGGAGCGTCTCAAGGACCGTAGAAAGACCACTTGACTTCTTAGTGGGGCTGGCTATAGTTCGGAGAGCACAAGGAGCAATCATGGCAGACAAGATAGAGGGCTACTTGGAAGTCGGAGTGAACACCGACGGTGAGGTCGTGCTCAATCTCGACAAGGACCGCAACGGTGTCGGGCACATCGTCTTCTCCCCTAACCAGGCCCGAGCGCTTGCCAATGTGCTGATCTCGAACGCGAAGTCGGCAGAGGACATGCTCAAGCCGTTTATGAGGAACCCATGAGCACGGAAATTACACAGAAGAACCCCTGCGGCCGGACATGGAGACAGCGTCTTCGGAGCTGGTTCTGGGGGACTCGTGTGGGTGTGGCTCTCCATGCTCTGATGGGCAGGCCTACAGCGTGCGTCAAGTCGAACTCCCTGATAGTCGGCTGTAGGATCTCCCCTCCGAGAGACCTCCCGAGGCTGATCGGCCCTACTTCGAAGTCCTTGGAGCTTCGCCGTGGCTGAGGTATGCCCACTCTGCGGGGAGAACCTGGAGCCCGGGGGTGCAGCGCGCCGGGCTGGATGGAAGGTCTGTACCCACCACCGCATTCTGATCATGGCTTCGAAGTACGAGACCCGGTGCAACGAGTGTATGGGCCGGATCATGATAGGGGAAGAGATCCTGCTCTGGAAGGATGGCGAGGGTGGTAGCTGGGTGGTGCTGCACAAGAAGGAGCGCTGCAAGGGTGCAGTGAACTTCGTGGATAACGCCCCCGCTGGTCCCTGGGCCACGCTGTACCTGGTCCCAGGAGCACCGACCGAGGTCGTGAAGGCGGCCTACCGCGCGCTGGCGCAGAAGTACCATCCCGACCACGGAGGAGACACAGCTAAGATGCAGGCGCTCAACGCGGCGATGGGGAAGCTGGTGAAGTCATGAAGTTCGGTGCCATTGTCTGGCTGAGTAGAGGATCTCTCACCCGCACCAAGGGCAAAGGTCGGGGTCGAGACGTCCTGGTAAAGTACATCTCGGCTCGTGGGCACCAAGTCTACTGCCGGCTTCTCCAAGACGATCCTGATGCTTGTGATGGGCTCACGAAGGCTGGTGACCGCGGGTGGTGGGAGCGCAGCTCAATCAGACCGCTGTCTCGGGAAGAGCAGCAGCTCTTGAGTGATGTGACCAAGAGGGCCCGGCGCTCCAAATGCGTGGTCACCTTCTCCTCGGGATCCTTCAGGGTGAAGTAGATGGGCGAGCCGAAGACCCAGGTCGAGGAAGCCAAGGAGCAGATCCGGAAGCTCTTGGATTCCGTCAAGGACGCGGAGGGGCATCTCGATCCGCACGCATTGGCAGCAGCGAAGGCGTTCGGGGAAGCCCAGACGGAGTTCTACCTGGAGAGAAGGGATCGCTACTGGAAGTTCATGGACGATCTGCGCAGCCTGTTCTTCAAGAAGAACTACGGACCCGAGGAGAAGAAGTAGATGTCGATCATCTGGGTATTCACTATCGCGTGCATCGTCCTCTTCGGCGGCGGCTTCATCTGGGGCTTCGTCGTGCGTGGCTGGGAGGTGAAGAAGCTGGAGAAGAGGTACGACGACTACTTCCAGCTCTCCATCGAACGCATGTGCGATACCGACGATGAACTGCATTGCTACCGTGAGGATGCCGTTCGACTCTGGAACGAGGTCATCAAGTACGACAAGACCGTCCCGTCGAGAGGACAGGTCTGGATCGACAAGGTGGTGTCGAGGAGTGGTAGGCCGCGCTCGTAGGCTGAAGTCATTTGTGCGTTACTGGATCGGATGAGAGAGGGAGTGGACGAATACGTTTGTTCCGAGCCGAAGTACGTTGGTTCAATACCCCCGAGGGTTGAGCTACCTTGTACACCTAAAAAGAAGGAGGCGAAATGAAGCCGTACACCTGGGAAGAGATCGCGGAGGCGTCGGAGGCGGAGAAGAAGCTCATCGTCGAGACGCACGGGCTTCTGGGTGCGGTTGCCATCGAGCTTGCCAACTCGGTGACCGGGGCAGCCGATCCAGAGGACGTTGAGTCCTGTGCGGTCTACAAGTTTTTGAAAGACGACAGCTGCGAGCCGTGCCGCTTCAAGAAAGTGTCTTGTGACTACCTGGAAGGAGAGGCGCGGGATCGCTGGATCAAGTGGTACGCCGAGCTGCACAAGGCCTCCAGGAAGGCGGGGTCTCTAAGCCGCCCCGCTGGCATGAGAGGAAGAGTTCTGCATTTTGGGGAGTTTGTCAACTAGATGACTGCCGACCGTCGCAAGGCGCTGATCGAGAAGATCCGGCTCCTGTTTAACAGAGCCGAGAGGGCCGTGATCGATGCAGACGACCCAGCTTCCGTAGACCATGAAGCACAGCTCGCGCTGGAGACGGCGCGTCGGCTGATGCTCCAACACGGCATCGAGGAGTCGGAGCTGGAGGGTACCACCGTCCGTCGAGGAACCCCTGCCGAAGGCAGCGCTTTGACGGTTACATTGTCAATGTCCAAGCCGGCGAAGTGGGTGCTGTCCCTGGCGGTCGTCATCGCGGAGTACTTCTCGTGCAAGGCGATCTACGTCCCGGCTACGAAGAAGCTGAAGGGCGAGATCATCTTTTGCGGTGTCAACGTGGGCATCGAGGCCTCTGCGCACGCCTTCGACTCCGTCCTGAACCAGATCCGGGTGCTCTCCAAGAAGTACAAGGTGGACGATAAGAGCTGGTCGTACTCCCGCCTCCTGCAACTCCGCTTCCGCACCTGGGAGGAGTACAGGACCAAGGCCAAGTCCGAGTACTGTTTCGGGATCGTGGTCGGGCTCAACGCTCGCCTGGAGGAGCTGCGGAAGCAGGAAGCCGCTACCCCCGAGGACGCGCCCACCACGGCGCTGGCGATTTCGTACTCGACGGTCGCGGACGAGATCGCGCTGATGATCGACCCGAACCTGTCGGAGCTGCCGCCCCCGCCACCTATGTGGACCGGGAACAAGCACCTCCGAGCTGGGATAGATGACTCAAAGGACGTCCATGTCACCAAGGGGCTTGGGGCCCCCGGAGAGGAGAACATCGATGCAGGAAGCGAATGCAAGTCCGGCGACTGAGACGAAGACCTTGGCTGATGGAATCCAGGAGCAGCTGGCACGGTGTCGACAACTGCTGGTGCAGTACAACGACCCGATGATCAGGCCGGTGGCGGGGTTCGCCATCGCGCACATCGAGGCGGACATTCGGAGGACCGAGAAGGCGATTCTCGAAGGCGACGTGGTCGAGATGCTGCGCTGCTACGAGGCGCTCAAGGACAAAAGGTAGCCTGATGACTCTCGCTAAGGCACTCGTCAAGAACATGGGGAAGCGCCTCATCGGCCGGACCGTCGTGACGCCTCGGATGGGTTCGTATCCTGGGGGTTACTCCAAGGTGATCGAGATCCACCCCGATCCTGCTGCACCCGAGATCTCCTTCAACGTGAAGCACAACGACTGGAAGGACGAGGACGGCAACAGCATCATGGGGATCTTCGAGAACGAGGACGTCGAGCTGCTTAGGCAGCCGAGAGCGGCCGAAAAAGAGGAAGAGACCGCATGGGTGAACGGAGGATGAAGTTCCGAGTCCTCAAGCCGGTGGTCTCCGAGTGGATCGAGTCCGAGGGCTCTGTTACGGACGCCATCCAAGACCACCATGCAAACGCTCCGGAGAGCTTCGCTCACGGTGACGGCAGCACGTACCGGATCTACCTTTCCGAGGAAGAGAGTTCCGAGGGTATCCGCGAGATCATGAGCTTGAGGCTCTACGAGACCGAGGACGGTCAGAAGCTCATCTCGACCATCTACCACACAGGGATCTTTCGCCAGGGTGGTTTCAAGGACAAGCCTCTAAGAGACCGCACCATTCAGAAGATCTGTGAAGAGCTGGGGACAACCCGAGAGAATCTGTTCGCTCGCAACCCTGGAGAAGAAAAGTACAGGTGGTCGAAATGAACACACTCCTTCTCATCCTCGCGCTCGCGCTGTTCCAGCCCACCGACACGGTGGTCTTCGTGGGGGACAGCATCACGGCCGGGTACTACCCTGAGATCGCGGCCAAGGCCCTGCACACGCCACTGTACCGGTACGCAGTGCAAGGGGCGCGGATCAAGCGAATCCATAAGCTGGTCGACAAGGCGCTCGCGAAGAAGCCCACCTACGTGGTGCTGTACGCGGGGCTCAACGACTGCGCGGATGCGAATTCGGATCCCTACATCGTCTTCAACAGGCTTGAGCGGCTGGTGAGGAAGATCGACTTCGCCGGTTCCACGCCCGTCGTGGTGAAGCATCACGGGTGGTTCGGGAAGCCGAAGTCGTGGCACGGTTCTGCCTGCTCGTACCTGCTCAACTCGATGATGGAATCGAACTGGGAGGGCTACATCCGCATGGTCGACACTCGGTACCTGTCCGATCAGGAAGACACCCTGCTCAAGGAGTACGACGCCGGGGACGGTCTGCACCTCAACTACAAGGGGCACAAGAAGCTCGCGGAGATGGTGGTCTTGACACTTCGCAAGTGATGGTTAGATTGGCTGTGGAGGTGAACGGTGCGTGAGGCTTTCATCACAGGCAAGGATTTCAAGAGGGATGCTCTTGAGATCATCGAGCGGTGCAACGAGATCCTGAACGAGTTCGCCGCCCAGGGCATCGACCTGTCCCTCCGAGGTCTCTACTACAGGCTCGTCGCCCGGGGGTACATCCCCAACACCGACCAGAGCTACAAGCGCATCGGCAACATCGTGAGCGATGCTCGGCTCGCCGGCCTGATCGACTGGGACCGCATCATCGACCGCGTCCGCGAGACCGTGACCCCGTCGCACTGGGACAGCCCGGCCGAGATCGTCCGGGTCGCCGCCAGACAGTTCGCAATCGACAAGTGGGAAAACCAGCCGACGCGGGTCGAGGTGATCGCGGAGAAGGATGCTGTTTCTAGCATCCTGGAGCCCGTGTGCCGCGAGCTGGACATCCCGTACACCGCGAACCGTGGGTACGCCTCCTCATCCCTGATGTACCAGCGGGGCAAGGCCCTCGGTAAGATCCTGCGTGGAAGCCTGGAGAGGGGCGGTGGTCAGCACGTCCTGGTGCTCTACTTCGGCGACCACGATCCGAGCGGCCTCGACATGGACAGGGACGTCGAGGATCGCCTTCGGCAGTTCGCGAAAACCAGTCAATGCACTCACGAGCTGGAGGTGGTTCGGCTCGCGCTGACCTGGCCGCAGATCGAGGAGTACGAGCCCCCGCCGAACCCGGCGAAGTTGTCCGACTCTCGTGCTGCCTCGTACATCACCCGGCATGGCGACGAGTCGTGGGAGCTGGACGCTCTGGATCCCCTCGTTCTGACCGACTTGGTGCGGACGCACGTCCTGGAGGTCAGAGACGAAGAGCTGTGGAACGAGGCCGTGTCTCGCGAGGACGAGATGCGCAGCAAGCTGGATGCAGCCATCGAGGCGATGGAGGAGTAGACGATGTCGAACGTGCTGATTCTCGAAGCGTCGGTGCTCAAAGAGCACCTCAAGGACTTCAAGGGTGATCTGAAGGAGAAGCTGCGTTTCGCGATGACGGAAGCCCACAAGGGCGTGGTCGGCATCGCGATCCTCACTCCCGACGAGAAGTTCAGAGCTGCTGTTGCGGCTACGATCCTGGCCTCGGAGGGTGAGGACCAAGAGCGCCTGAAGTGGGAGTCGAAGTGCCTCCAGGCCGTGTCCGCGATGGTGGGTGGACTCCCTGTGGACATGGGTGCTGTCCTGGAAGAGGGCACTTCCCGGGGCTGGGAGCCTATCGGCTTCATGGCTCTCTGGAGGGAGGTCTGCGATGGCTGAGATGTTCGATCTCGAAGTTGTTGAGCCCCTCACACCGGAAGCCCTTCGCCGCCAGGAGATCGAGGAGCTGAAGTACGGCTGGTCGTCGGACCCCTGCTTCGACATCGAGGACACTGAGGGCTTCGAGGACGTCCGTGAAGAGCTTCGGGACTTCCGCTACGAGATGGAGGCCAAGTGGGCAGCGAAGCGTGAGGCGCAGCTCAACAAGTTGGCGGAGAGCCTTGGGTACCGACTCCGGGAACCTTACGAGTTCGGGGTTCAGTATGATCTCGGCCCGAGAGAGTTTACCAAGAGCATGGAGAAGATCCTGGAGCGCATCGCAGTTCTGGAGGACAAGCTCGAACAGGCTGAAGCCAAGCTCGACAAGGTCGGGAGGGGTTGATGGAGAAAAACAAGATCGAGGGTGAGACTTTGTATGAGAAGCGCGGGCGTCGGTACCACCCGGTTCAGTTCCGGCCCTACCTCGACAGCTATGGGGTGGGAGCCCATCTGGTAGTCGTTTTGAGAACTCCCGGAGAGGCTACGCTGACTTCGTACAGGCACAACGTCGACCCCGACAGGGCGGCCGTTCTTGCTGCGGTGGCAGAGGTGAGAGAGGCCATGTCGAAGGCTGTCCACAAGGCGAACCAGCTCAAGCTCGACGAGTCCAAGACCTACACCAAGAAGCAGCGGGAGGAGTATCGCCGATTCGCTGAAGCCCTCAAGGACGAGCCTCCGCTGATGTTCCAGGGCGTTGCTCCGGCCGATCTCGTTGAGGCCGCCATCCAGGTTTTGGAAGAGAAGCTCGGCATTACGCACTGACCTCTTGACTTCCTTCCCAACAGTGGCTATATAGTTCAGCAGGGCTCGCACTATCAAGGAGAGGGCATGGCAACGAAGAAAAAGACGACCAAGAAGGACAAGGGGCTGCTCTCGGAGATCCTGAAGGACGACCGCGACAAGGAGACCGAGGCTCTGAAGAAAGAGGTCGACCGGGTGAGCCTCGCCAACCTGGATCTCGACAGGCGGCTCTCGTGCATGACGGAGGCTTGGGCTACCAGCAATCAAGTCCGAAGTCAGGAGCGTGATGACCACCGAGTCGAGCTGATCAACCTCCAGAGAAGTCACCAGATCGATCTTCAGTTGCACAGGTACTCCCTGTTGGGGAAGACCAGCGAGATCTCCAATCTGAGAGGGCGATTCCAGATGTACGCGAGCTGGGTGGTGGGGATCAAGAAGCTCGATCTCAGCCCAGCGTCCGCAGACCACATGCTCCCGATGGATGTGGCGCTCGCTCGTGTGGACACCTCCTTGAGCTTGCTCTACTCGTCCTTGAAGGGTGCGACCTTGGAGCAGGCGATGCAGGATCTCGGGTACATCGAGACGGTGTTCGGCTTCGAGGCCCCCCGGGTCCCCAAGTTCATCGTCCAGCTCGTGAAGACGGACGGGCTCTACAAGAGCGAAGAGGGGTCGCAGCGGCAGCCTTCGTCGACCCAGATCTACGCGATCAAGGAGTTGCGCCAACATCTCAATATCGGGCTGAAGGACGCCAAGGAGATCACGGACACCCTCTACGAGGGGAAGCCCAGCGAGATCGAGTTCTCCAGCCGCGAGGGCGCGGAGAAGGTGGCGGAAGCCCTGCGGATCTGCGGGTACTTCTACGTCGCCATCATCGAGAGGTAGGACATGCCCAAGAAGATAGTACCCATCGAGCGTTCGCAGGAAGGCGGACTCCCCGGGGAGACTGTCGAGCGCCACCCGTCGTTCGGGCTGGTCGGGCTGTTCAAGACCTGCGGATCTCAGCCACTCTTCGGGAGCCCGCTGGAAGTCAACAACGGCTACGTCTCGCTCAAGATCAGCCACGGGGAGAAGATCCACTCGGGGCACGGGTACGACCGGTACTTCCCCCGCAGCACCGTCGTCGAGGTCATGATCAGCGAGGCCCAGTTCGCTCAGCTCATCACGAGCTGGAACTCGGGCGAGGGCGTTCCCTGCACGTTCGACTTCATCGCCCCGGGTGGCGAGGGAAGCGTGCCGGGCTGGCCGGACGACGACTACGTCTCTGACACCGAGCAGGTCCGCAACGAGTTCAAGGACCGGCTCGAGATCGTGAAGAGGCATGTGGACACCTCGGTCGACTCGATGAAGGTAATTTTGGAGAAGAAGGGCGCGCTCACGAAGATCGAAAAGGACCAGATCCGGTTCGGTATGGAGTCGCTCCAGAGGCTCCTCGACGACAGTGGGCCCTTCATGGCCGAGCAGTTCGTCGAGGTGACCGAGAAGGTCATCCAGAAGGCCATGACCGAGATTGATGCCTTCGTCACCAAGGTCGCCGTCCACACGGGCCTGGAGAGCCTGAAGAAGATGGAAGTCTCGGGGCTGAAGGCTGCCGAGAACCTCCTCGACAAGCACGTCGACAAGGTCACGTCCGCCGATCCCTACCTGGAGGGCATCATGAACCGTTCGGAGAACGACGATGCGTGAACCCTGCATGTGCGGTGCGCTCGACTGTACTCTCTGCTACCCCGAGGGCTACTACCCTTGTGAGATGTGCGAGGACTGCCCCTACGAGGAGACGTGTGCCGAGGAGGGCCCCTCCGAGGACTGCGCCAAGGTGCAAGCTGCCCGTGACGAAGCTGCCCAGGACGAGTACGACCGACGCAGGGACGATCCGTACTACAAGGCCATCGACGAGGGCATGGGCTGGTGGGGCTGAATGAACATCATTGAGGCCAGCGCGGTTCTTCGAATCTCCACTCCGTTCACGTCGTCTCAGTTGCTCGCGGCCTACCGCCGTGAGGCCATGACGAGACACCCAGATAGAGGGGGCTCCGACGATCTGTTTCGCGAGCTGACGACCGCCTACGAGTTCATGCAGCCGTTGGTGGCGGCTTCGGTTGAGGGCAGCGACGGACCGAAGAGGACAGTCGACGGAGTGCTCCTGTCCGAACTCGGTCAGGGGTATCCACTGACCAAGAGCGCGCGAACTTGCGACCGCTGCGGTGGGGCAGGGTACAGCTTCGATGAGAGCCATTCGGGAGCGAGTATCGAATGTCCGAAGTGCATCGGTCACG
>Ga0315278_10002505_pt1 | contig 16330 bp, 14 predicted proteins | sample YL17G06_0_MG_FD_203880 | JGI IMG/M metagenome (GOLD analysis project Ga0315278, IMG submission 203880) | Sediment microbial communities from Yellowstone Lake, YNP, Wyoming, USA - YL17G06_0 | ecosystem: Environmental > Aquatic > Freshwater > Lake > Sediment | place: USA: Wyoming | collected... | reverse complement strand
CCCTGAGCACGCGAATCGTCATCACGGGAATACGCCTTTGCAATCTCGGCAAAATCCTGGCCACCCCGGATAACACTGATAAGCGAGTCGGCCAGCGCCATCGTGCGGGCGGTATCTTCTGCTGACGACTGCACAGCCAACAACAGGTGTCTGAGGTGTGATTTGTCGCCGCGCTTGCCCTCGCACTTGATAACATGGTAGCCAAACTCGGTCCGCACTATGCCGGAGATTTCACCGACGTCCAGCTTGAACGCCGCCCGGGCAAACTCGGGCACCATATCTCCGCTCTCAACGTACCCGAGATCGCCGCCGTTGGCCCCGGCGCCCAGGCTCGAGAATTCCGTGGAAACAGCCGCAAAGTCAGCGCCATCGAGTATCCGCTGACGCAACCGCTCGGCCTGCGCCTTGACGGAGTCTTCGATTGCCGAAGACGGAGTGATTTCGAGGAGGATGTGCGCCAGCCGGACTCCTTCGGGCTGATTCGGGATCGAGTCTTTGAAATCCTGATAAAACTTCTCCACCTCCACCCGCGAGACCGACACGGTGTACAGCTTCTTCTGAATATATCGCTGTCGCAAGAGGTTGTTCTGGATATCCTGTTCATACTGGCGCTTGAGATCACGGAGCGACATACCTTCCTGCTGCAGTGCGGCGAGGAACTTATCCTCCGAACCGAAATTTTCACTAACTCGGGCGATATGTTCGTCGAGCGCCTGCTGTACTTCGCTTGGTCGAACGGTGATGGTGGTGTCTTTCTTGGCCTCGGCCAGAAACAACTGATCTGAAATCATCTGCTCCAGCACCCGTTTCTGAAAGAGGCGGATTTCTTCCTCGGTCTTGGGGCGCTGTCCGCTCTGGAAAGAGGTCAGTTGGAGTTGATTGGCCAGCTCCGACGCCAGAATTACCTGATCACCTACCACCACGGCGATCTTATCCACCGTATCGGTGCTGTCAGCGCCGGGCGGAAGGGAATAGGCCAACGCAGGCCGGAGGAGAACCAGGGCGACTAAGGTCAGGGCTTTCATGACTTGCTGGTCGAGCTGTCGGCTGGACCATAGATCTCCTTATCGATCAGACTCCAAATTACATCGTCGTAGACCTCTATGTCAGTTTCCTCGCGACGCTGCTCAAGCCATTTCCTGACCCCCGCGTTTCTATTTTCCGTTGTCAGTCGATCGGCGATACTCTCTTTCACGTTCAGGAAATCTTCGTACCTTTCCGGCAACCAGTTAGCCGGCCAGAGGATCGAAAACTTGCCGCGATCAGGAATAGGCCCGCCGACCGTCCCAATTGGTATCTGCCTGGCTGCGTGGAACTGTATCGGGAACCGTATCGAGTCGACGTAGCCGAGATCGCCCCTTTTTGCACGGATGGCGGAACGTTCGGTATGTTGATAGGCCATCGTCTGAAATTGATCCAGGGACTTGATCTCACGGACCAGCTTCTGGGCAAGCATCTGGTCGCTGACCAGCACTTCAAAGAGGTGTACCTGCGCCGGCACGAGGTATTCTTCCCGACGCTGGTCGTAGTAGTCCCGCAGTTCCTCTTCACCGGGCGGCTGAGGACTGGCAATTGAATCATTGCGCATAATCTCGGCCACCGTGTATCGCTCAAACAGCTTCATCTTATAGTTGAAGTACTCGGTTTTGTCAACCATCTCCACTTCGGCCTCGTGGGCCATGATATCGAGCCTTTTCAATTGATAGATCACGACGGCAAGAGAATCGCGGTCGTCGAAGACGGGGCGATCCTCAGAAGGCAGGAAGCGCCGCACGGATGTGAGATAGTCGATAAGAGTAATCTGGCCGCCATCCCAGGTCGCCAGAACAAGTTCTTTCTCATCGCGATCAAGCTGCTCGTCATCGAAGTCCCATTTGGGAAGCCGCTCGACCACGACCGGCGGGTAAAGCCGAATGCGCTTTTGAATCAGATAATTGGTCACGGCCGTGTCAACCGTGACCGGATATTTGGCTGCTATGCTATCGAAGTACTGCTCGGTTAGCTCTTGCCTCCTGGCCATTCGCACCTGCTGCTCCAGGCTGCTCCGCACGCGAGCGTAGGGATCCCGCGAGGGGTCGGGCTTCCGGTCCACCAGCTTTACGATATGGTAACCGTAGCTGGTTTTGAAAGGGGGCGTTATCTCACCAACTTCAAGGTCGAACACCACCTTCTCGAACTCCTCCGGGCCCGTGCCTCGGACAAAATAGCCCATGTCGCCGCGGTTCCGCCGGGCGCGTTCGTCTATGGAATACTGGTAAGCCATTTGCTCGAAATTCTCTCCCGCCTTGAGCTTTTCAAAGACCATGCTGGCGGTATCGGGATTCCTGAGCAGAATGTGGAAAGCCCTGAGTTGAAAACCGAGATCATCGTAGATTTTCCTCAGTTCCGATTCGGACACGGAGATCTTACTATCAACGTGCGAGTAATAAAGGGCGTCGAGCAGAAACCGGTTCCGGCTGGCTTGTATGATGCGAGCTACTTCCGGAGACTGATCAATGTGCTTTGCGTAGCCTGCCTGAATTATCAAGGTTTGGGAAATCAGGCTATCCAACAGCATCCTTTTCCCTTCGAATTCCTCTTCGGCAGATCGATAGCCCAGCGGGTTTCGATCCAGGAAATCGCGGAATTCGCGGACCGTGATCTGTTCATCGCCTACTTTGGCCACGACCGTGCCGTCGGTTTTCCCACAGCCGATCAAAAAACCCAACGACAGGAAGCAGAACAGAAGGGACAAAACAAGTCTTGGTGCAGTCATCAGCATTCTTCCTTTAGAGGCACAATCTACTCTTCTACCGGATCGTCGACTTTCGGTTCCGGTGGTTTCGTTCGGTCAGCCGGTATAAATAATCGAAAATGAACGAATAGCCAAGCACTTTCGGCCCGGCCCGTTGGACTTCGACAACCCCCTTCCCGTTGTCCAGGACACAAAAAGCCTGGCGCTGCCGAAGGTGTGAAGAATGGGATTGTGGAGATGTTGCTACGACCTAACCGATCAACTCCCGGACCTTCTTGAGCAGTTCGTCCCGGTCAACCGGCTTCTCGAAATAGGCCTGCGGCGGGGGGACCTGTGAGCGCGTGGAGATAAACCGCTTAAAATCCGCCGACACCCCGGTCAGCATAACCACCGGAATCTTCGAGGTCTCTTTGTCCTCGTGAAGTTTGCGGTACATTTTGATGCCGGACTCTTTCTCCATCGAAATGTCCAGCGTAATCAGGTCCGGTTTTTCGGATTTTACCTTTTCAAAACCGCTGAAACCGTCGTATGCGAAAGAAGTGCCGTACCCGTTATCCTGGAAAAACGTGGTCAGCCACTCGACCATATCCGGTTCGTCATCGACGACGAGGATCTTCTTCATATCAGCCATAGCGTAGTTCTCCTGTCTCTAAGTCGTGTTCTCTTCGGCGTGGGCAAGATCGGGACGCCGGCGGGGTAATTCAACCAGAAAACGGCTTCCTTTTTTCTCCTCAGATTCCACCAGAATCCGGCCTCCGTGTGCCTGAGCGATTTTGTTGGAAATGAACAGCCCTAGTCCGGTACCGCCCGCTCCCTTGGAAGAGAAAAACAGGCTGAAGACCTTTCCCCTGGTTTCCTGATCCATCCCGATACCATTGTCGGTCACCACGAACTGGACCGTTTCGGGCAGCTCGGTCAACTCCACTTTGACCTGGTGCGCGGGTTTCTCTGAGTCTATCCGGCAGGCGTCGAGCGAGTTCTCCACCAGGTTGACCAGCAGCGAGCGGATCATTTGCGGGTCGCATTCAAGACGACCATCGCCTTCCACCACGCATAGCAGGTCGATCTGCATTTTCTTCGCGCGCTCTGTAATCAGATTACAGATGTCTCTTGCCAGGTCGCCTGCGGAAATCTCTTCCCAGTTCGGCTCACGGTCTTTGGCGTAGTAGAGGATGTCCATGACCATGGAGCGAATCCGCTGCACGTTGCGGAGCGCGATATCCCAACCCTTATCGATTCGCGGCCGGTCGTCCTTCTTCAATCCTGAGTTGATCAGGTAAATACCGCCGTCCAAACCGTTCAAGAGTCCCTTGATGCCGTGGGAAATCGTGCCGATGAGCATGCCGACGGAGGCCAGCTTGTCCTGCAACTGGCGCACTTCCGTGATATTGGCGCTCATCTCGATCACGCTTTCAATCTCGCCGTTTTCGCTTCGCACCGGCGCGGTGTGGACCAACACGTTGATCGCCTCGCCGGTCTGCGAAGTCACCACTTCCTCGTGCGAGTGGGTGAGACCATCGCTGAACGTCTGTTTGACCGTGCAGGGCATGCACTCCGTAGTGCGGTGCTTGTACACTTCGTAGCACTTGCGCCCGTAACCAACTCCGAAAGTCTCGCGGTGCATCCGATTGGCGTCCACGATATTGAGATCACGATCCTGAATCGAAATGAAGCAGGGGACATCCTCGAACAACTGGCGATACTTCTGGCGGCTGTCATGCAACTGCTTGTGCAAGCCCTTCATTTCTGTGACATCAGTTGACATCTCGATTACCTCGGCTACTTCACCGTTGTCACCGAGAATCGGCGTGGTGTACACCAGCACGGAAACCTGACGGCCCTCCAGCGTGGTGACCAGTTCTTCGCTGTGATGCTGCTGCCCGTCGTGAAATGTTCTTGCCACCGGACAGTCCTCGCACCGCTCCGGCCGCTGCTTATATACCTGGTAGCAGTAGCGGTCCTCGAAGTTGCCGAAGTTGGTCCGGAACGACTCGTTGGCCGCCACGATGCGGAAGTTGCGGTCCTGCACGGTCAGATAACCCGGTAACGCATCGAAGATGCGGTCGGAATACCGACGGCGTGGATGTTCCATACCTGATCACCTCCTTCGGGTGAATCGCTACCGACGCTCAGCGACGTGCTCAATCTTGAGCGTCTTACGCACATTAAACAGAATCGTCTCCTCGTCCACCGGCTTATTAAGATACCCTTCCGGCGGCGGGACGGGACGATCATATATCAACGCACGCATCTCCGGCTTACCGGTGATGATGCAGACCGGGATGTTCTTCGTTTCCGCAGTCTTCCTCAGAAGTTCAAACACTTCGATACCGGACTTGCCAGGCATCGAGATATCCAGCGTAATAAGGTCCGGCTTCTCGGATTTCGCAAGGTCGAACGCCCGGTTCCCGTCGCTGGCCGAGATAACCGACGCGCCGTTGTCCTCCAGAACAGTGGATACGAAGGTGACAAAATCAGGCTCGTCATCCGCCACGAGTATACGATAGCCCGCCAGAGACGAAGCAACCGCCACCTCCGGAACCGCCTCGACCGGTACCGCCACAATCTCCGGTTTCCAGACCAAAGCATTGGCACAGAGATTGACCAACTGTGTGACTTTCATGTCGAGCTTGTAGTGTTTTATCAGATCGGCCAGACCGTCCACACAGTTGTGGCAGGTCGTAACAACAATCTTCGCTCCGGTGGCTTTCAACTGATCAGCTTTGACCTTGGCCGATTTCAAACGCCGCGGGGTGTACTCGGACATCGACATCGCCCCGCCGCCACCGGTGCAGCAGTAGTTCTCCGTCCGGTTCGGATACATTTCGCGGAAATCGGAACAGAGCAGCTGGAGCAGTTCGCGCGGCTCTTCGGTCATGCCGCAACTGCGGCCGTAATTGCAGGAATCATGGAAGGTGACTGGGATGCTGTTTTTCGACTTATCGATCTTGATGCGACCTTCTCCGATGTATCGCAGCATGGTTTCGACCGAACTTTCCATTTTGAACTTGACGTCCATCTTGGCCCAGTTCTGACCTTCGCAACGGGTGGAACGGTAACCGTGGCCGCATTCCGAGATGACCAGCGTTTCGCCGTTCAGCTCGTGAACTTTTTCATACAGGCGGCGCGAGGTTGCCCCGCCCAAATCGTCGTCGCCGGAGAACAAACCGAAATTGGTCATGTCCCAGGCATCTGAGGGCATAGTCCAATCCTCACCGGCGGCATTGAAGATTAACGCGGCATCCGAGATCGTGCGCGGATCGTATTTGACCTCGCGCGGATTGATCGAGTAGACAACCTTCGCATTCTGTTTGTCGATCGGGATGCCGGGATAGGACGGACCGTACTCTGTCCTCAATTCGTCGGTGAGCCATTCGAGGGTGTCGACATAGTCTTCCTTCAGCACCCCCATCTGGTTGCCAATCTCCCACTGGTCCTTACTGACCACTGCCACACCTTCGGGCATGACGCCGACAGATACCAAAAGCCCGCGCGCCATCCGGTTGAAGGTCGGGAGATCGACGCCCATGGGACAATTGATGGTGCACCGGCGACAGTTGGTGCACTTGCCGAACACGATATCCTTGAGGTCTTCGAGGTCCTGATCAGTGTACAGGCTTTTGGCATGCACCCACCACGGGAAGACCCGCCCGGTCCAATCATAATGACGCTTGAAGATTCTCCGAATCTGGTCGCCTTTCCAGGCGGGGGCATAGGTGGGATCGCCCGGGTTGGCGAGTACATAGTGACACGCCTCGGTACAGTTGCCGCAATGAACGCAGCCCAGGAGTGAACCAACCATCTGGCGGTTGAGCTTCTTGCCCATCCGCTCGATAACCATCTCAGCTTTATGTGATCTTGTTGCCATAGTATTCTCCGTATGTTGCATCCACACCCGTTAAGACGACACGCGCCGAATCGGGAAGACCCCGCGTCGTCCCAGTGTTTTGCCCAGGTAGTACCGGGTGAAAGGGTAGTACAGGTAGTGGGAGATTTTCGAGAAGGGGACGTAGATCAGGAAGAACGACCCCATCAAAAAGAACGCATACGCCGGCCAGGTCCCCTGATTGTAGTCATTGGGAGCAGCCAGGAAAGCGAAAGCGAACCAGACCGTCAGCAACCATACCGCGAAATGATCGTCCGGTGAACTGATGGCGCGAACGTAGATATTGGTCAGGCGACGGATGATCCGCAGGATGCCCACCAGACACGCCGCACCGATTATGATCCTGAACACCAGCGCCAGCCACGACGGCAGTGGGTCGCCTTTGAAATAGAATGAGATCGAGAACATCAGGAGGATAGCCGCCGTCACACCCAGATGAAACACGACGAATTGCAGATACAGGAAAAACTTGGTGCGCGTTGACTCCATCGCCCACGGCATGGCCACATTCGCCCACGAATAGACAATGCTCTTGCGTGGTTGAGTGCTGCCCACACCGGTCGGGGCCTGGCGCTCAACACCGGCCGGGAAGCGGGTCAGCCAATAGATCCGAAGGATATAAACAACCGCCATGAAACCAAGGGCGGCATCATGCAGGGTACCTCGAACGAATTCCAGATCGAACATCTCAACTCCTTCCCTGACCAGCCATCGCCGTTAACTGCTTCTGGAACGGCTGGTACTCACGGTTGTCGAGCAGACAGACGACCACATCGGTGATTCCGGTTCCGCCGGAGAGGTAGTCCTTGATCACCCCGAGGGTTACTCGCGCGCTGGTGTCCAGCGGCACGCCGTAGAAACCGGCCCCCATAGCTGGAAAAGCCACCGCCTTGATGCCTTTCTCGTCAGCCTTCTTCAGACAATTCTGAATTGTAATCTTGAGCTTATTCTCCAGTTCTTCTTCCTGGAAACGCGGACCCACCGCATGAATGATATGGCCGGCTTTCATTTCACCGGCGGCGGTAATGACAACTTCGGTCGTCTTGAGCGGTCCTTGCCCGTTTAACTCCTCCTGCACGCTCGGACCGCCGCGCTGCGATATCGCGGTTCCATATCCAGAGCCGAGAGCCAGGTCCGGACGGGCATAGTAAACGAAAGACTCGATCGGCAACGCCGTGATATCGCCTTTCGTCAACCGGAGACTGCTGTTCTTTACTTTCAACTCATCTGCCATGCAAACTACCTCGCGAAAGAATATCACTCCTGATTGTCTGTCATTGTCGGCACCCCCTGGATACATTCCCGGAGTTGCTCGATGTCGAACGGCTTCCTGATCCAGCCGAATACCTCACGGTCACAGTAGTCATCGATATTGCGACTGCGTGAAGACAGGATTATCCGCGCCACCGGGATGCGGATATCTCCGAAAAGATTGTTGCAGATACTGCCGGTTCGTCTTTTGCCAAAAGAGCAGTCGACTACAACATAGTCAGGGCGAAAGACCTGGATCGCAACGGCGGCTTCGTACTCGCCGCTGCAGAACTTCACCTTTAGCCCTTCGGCCTTTTCAAGCCTCTCCTGGCCTTTCAGAATAGAACTCGACTCGGTAAGAATCAGAACGTTCAGCCCCTGACCGTGGACTAACTTGTAATACTCGCAGTCAGCACAGGCCGTGTCACACATCAGATTGAGACAGCCCAGCCCGCCCGGCAGTTCTTTCAACTCATAGCAGCGGCGCGCCCGAGATCGATACGTGATACAATCCCGGCACTCCGCTTTGATTTCGCCTCCCGAGGCCAGAAACTCCCAGCAGTACTGGTGCATGACCGGCTGCGCCGGCGTAAAAGCCGGCTCTGTGTCAGCGGTCTGACCGGATTCCAAAGCGCCCATTTCCGAAACCGGAATGCGGAAATGCCCGCCCAGCGTGCGATAAGACTTGACCTTGCCAGCCCTGACCCATTTCAAAACCGTATCCGGTGAAACCGATAGCAGACGCGCCGCCTGGGTGGTGGTCAAGTAGTCTCTGCTTGATTCTGGCGTAGTCATTTCTGGTATTTCTGACTTTTCTGAGTTTTCTCCAATATACTAACGTATCGACTGAGGTCAACAGGAAATTAGGAAAATTTTCACAAAGTCGGTCGGCGCGTGTATCTTGTAGTGGCACATAAGTTTCACTTAGTCAATCGGATAGCTGTTGGAGCGCAAGAATGAGACCGTGACAATCCGGGAAGAAACCACAGAACCTGCCTGGCGGAATCGATTGACTTGTCAATCAGGTTCTCCATACCTACCTTTGGCGGACAAAGCGGACGGTTTACGATGTGATTGGAGATATCTGCGATGAACCACCGAGACGGCCGAAACCACTGGGAAGTGTTTTTCGACAGCCACGCGCTGAAATACAACGACGAAGTATTCACAAAGAACACAGTTGCTGAAATAGACCTTTTGATTGCGGAACTCGGCCTGCCGCCCGCCAGCACCATACTCGATGTCGGTTGCGGAACCGGACGGCATAGCGTAGGTCTGGCAAAGCGCGGCTATCGTGTGACCGGGGTCGATCTTTCCAAGGGGATGCTGGCCCAAGCGGAGAGAGCTGCGAATGATGCCGGTGTCGCTGTCACTCTTATTCACGCCGATGCCACCAAGATGACTTTCGACGTTCAGTTCGATGCCGCCATTTGTCTGTGTGAAGGCGCGTTCGGTCTGATAGGCCAGGATGACGATCCTTTGCAGCATGATCTGGACATCCTGAAGCACATTCATGCGGCGCTGAAGCCGGGCGCTAAGTTGATTCTTGGGGCGCTCAACGGCGCGGAGAAGATACGCCGTCATACCAATGAAGATGTCCGCGCAGGTCGATTCGAACCCCTCACGCTGGTTGAGTGGTACACTATGGAGTATGACACGCCCCAAGGAAAGAAGTCGGTCAAGCTGCGTGAGCGCGGCTATATTGCGTCGGAGCTAATGCTGATGTTAAGGCTGGCCGGCTTCGAGGTGCTTCATGTGTGGGGCAGCACGGCCGGCAACTGGCGACACGACCTTCTGGACCTTGACGAAATGGAAATGATGGTAATCGCAGTGAGGAGACCTTAAGTATGCCTATCATCGACCTTCACTCGGTCAAAGAACTGACCCTCGCGCCGGGTATCCGCGCCCGCGTGGTCAACACCGGTAACATGAGCGTGGCTCATGTCGTACTGGACGAAGGCGCGTTGTTGCCGCAGCACACCCACCCCAACGAACAAATTGTCAATGTCATCGACGGTGAACTCGAACTGGTAGTTGCCGGGGAGATACACACTCTCACTCTCGGCCGTGTCATGGTGCTTCCGCCTATGGTTCCCCACTCGGGACGGGCGACAACGAAATGTTACGTGATTGATGCTTTCCACCCGGTGCGGGATGACTTTGTCCGTGCTATGGAATAGCTCTGGTGCCCTGCCACGGCTGTTCTGTGGGCGGGTGCCCCACCGCTTGCGGTGGGTGAAGACTGTTGCTGTCCCCACAGAAATATGAAAGACAAGATGCTTCCTGACATTTCCCCCTACCGCGTCATCACCTGCCGCGACAACTATGACCTCCTAACAAGGGAGCAAAAACGGATCGGCAGCGAGTGGCCGGAGTTCATGCTGCATGATCCGGTCGCCCAGAACCTGTTCTCCTGCTACGAGAAACTGCCTGACTACCAGTTCGTGCTGGTTGACGCTGATACTGAAGAAGTGGTTTGTATCGCCAATTCAATTCCGCTCTTGTGGGAGGAGAAACTGGAAGACCTTTCTGACGACGGCTGGGACTGGGCGCTCACGAAAGGACTGGACGACCTGGCGTGCGGTCGCAAACCAAACCTGCTGTGTGCGTTGCAAATTGTCGTATTCGGTGGCAATCGCGGCCGCGGAATCAGCACGCACGGGGTGCGCGCTATGAAGGCCATCGGCCAGTCGCACGGACTGCGAGGTTTGATCGCCCCAGTGCGTCCCAACCGCAAGAGCGATTATCCCGACATGCCTATTGACGATTACATCAGGTTGAAAGACGTCAGCGGATTCCCGCAGGACCCCTGGATGAGGGTGCATGCCCGCGAGGGTGCGAGGATTATCAAACCCTGTCCTACCGCGATGCGAATAACCGGCACGGTCGCCGAGTGGGAGAAATGGACCGGCCTGTCATTCCCGCGTTCGGGCGACTACGTTGTCCAGGGCGCGCTCGTGCGCGTGCGCATCGACCTCGAGAAAGACCTCGGAACGTATATCGAGCCGAATGTGTGGATGTGGCACCCGATTGAATAGGGTCTTAGTATAGACAAGCAGAAGAAGAAACCCACCCAGAGGGTGGGCCACCTGCCGATGCATGAGACAAGATGGCAGAACCACCCCGTCCGAAACGGACCGGGGGTTCTGCCCTACGTTTCTATTTCTTGTACACATCCGTACTGAGATATTTCATGCCAGAATCTACCATCAATGTAGCTACTGTGGCATCTGGTCCCATTCGCTCGGCTACACGAATTGCTGCGATGACATTTGCTCCCGAGGACGTTCCGGCAAAAAGACCTTCTTCCCGAGCTAAGCGCCGGGCCATTGCTTTCGCGTCATCGGTACTAACCGGAATAATTTCATCCACCAGACTTGGATCCCAGAGGGGCGGAGTAAAGCCAATACCTACCCCTTCAATTTTGTGAGGTCCGGCCTGGCCACCCGACAATACCGCGGATTCAGCCGGCTCTACGGCTATCAACTTGAGCTTTGGATTGTAGCGCTTCAACACGCTGGCCACCCCTCGAGCTGAGGCCGCAGTGCCAACACATTGAACAAAGGCATCGATTTTTCCGTTGGTTTGGTTCCAGATTTCCTCAGCCAGAGGATAGTACCCTGCAATACTATCGACATTGTTGAGCTGATCGGTCCAATAGGTATGCGGTCGTCGACTGATTTCTCTGGCGGCTTCAATCATGTCCAGAATCAGCTTCTTGGTGGTCAGCCCCCCCTCACTTGGTACCAGGGTTAGTTCCGCGCCGAGCGCCGACATATGTTTCAACTTCTCCTGACTAAAGGCGTCGGAGGTTACGATGTGTAAATGATACCCCTTCGCCACACAGACCAAAGCGAGTGATATGCCGGTGCTGCCGCCGGTGTATTCAACGATGGTATCCCCGGGTTTCAGGCGGCCATCTTCCTCCGCTCTTGAAATCATAGCCTGGGCCGTGCGATCCTTCATGCTTCCGGTCGGGTTTTCCCATTCGAGTTTCACGAATATTTTCGCACAGCCGGGCGGAACTACATTACGCAACTGCACCAACGAAGTGTTGCCAATGGCCTGTAGAATATTGGTGCTAAAACTCATACTATTTACTTCCCTTATATCTAAATCACGATCTCAATCAGCGAATTCTAAACGGGATTCTCACAGTTTCCTGTAAACCTTCTTCATCTCAATCGGGTCAACTATCTCAGATTAGCCGAACCGAGTTGGTGAGTCAATCACAATGTAAATGGACGAGATGCACCCGGACGGACTGTTGAAAGAGCTCTACGGACAATGTGCTGTCAGGCGACTCTGCCTGACAGCCTTGCAGTTACAGGTGTCAGCCAGGGTCGGCTGATACCACATTCGGGTTTTTCAACAAGCACAAAGGATGGGCTACCCAACCCCTACATGGTTGCGATGCTATTCCCCCTCCGGCGCGGTGACTTGACCAACTTTCGGGTCTTTCAGCTTGCGGCGTACCGGGATCGTGTACCGAGTTGAGTGCTCATCGTTCACCTGAAACGTGAACGACTTTGTCAGTTCCTCACCAAGCTTTTCCGGTTTCAGCACCAGTTCGGCTTCGACGGTCGCGCCCGGAGCAATTTTGGTCGGCATGGTCAGCACTCCGAACTCGCTCGGTAGCGCGACAATTGTAACCGTCAACTCCTTAGTGGAGACGTTGGTCAATGTAAACTTCGCCCGGTCGCGTACAGCTTCACCAAACTGGGAGATGTCCAGCTTGAAGGGCTCCAACCTCAGCGGAAAAGCCGAATCCGGCGACGGGATTACGTAGGAGCTGATTTCCACAAATCTCGGATCGGGCATATTCTCCAACTCTATGACCGGTTTTTTGGCTACCCGATTGAAATACAACTTGGAGGAGAAGATAATCTCCAGCCGGGCGCTGTCGCCGGGAGGCACCACCTGCTTGTCCAGCGGCGCCTGTGTACAGCCGCAGCCGGGGGTGACTTTGGCTATCCGAAGTTCCTGGTCGCCCGTGTTGCGCAGCCAGAAAACATGCGAGACTTTGGAGTTCTGAGGGATGTAGCCGAAATCAAAGACCTCTTCAGGAATAGTCAGCTCCGGACCGGCCATCGCCGAACCCGCGACCGCTATTGTCAGCAAAACCACAGTCATTCTAATCATCACGTTCTCCATTAATTGGTATCTCTTGTACTCGGCCGACCATCCCGGAGTTTGATGCGGTTGCAACCAGGGGCTTGATCAGGCGATCTAAATATATGATGATAAAAGGACGCTCGGAGCGGAAAAAGGGTTACTGATTTCTATCTTGAAATCATTCGGGCCATCCGATAGGCTGTATCAGGTGAAACCGCGCTTTCCGGCGCGCAAATGCGGAGACTGACATATGCAAATAGATCCGTCTATCTTTAAGGCCTACGACGTACGGGGCACGGTCCCCAACCAGATCAATGGCGAAAGCGCCTATCATATCGGCGCCGCTTTGACAGCCCACTTGCACCCGAAAACAATCGCCGTCGGCCGCGACATGCGCGTGTCGTCCGACGAGCTTTCGCGGAACCTGATTCACGGGATTACCGATTGCGGGGCCGACGTGGTCGATCTGGGTTTGTGCTCGACTGACGGTCTGTACTATGCCGTCGGCAAGTTCGGCTACGACGGGGGCGTGATGATCACGGCCAGCCACAATCCGAAAGAGTACAACGGTTTTAAGATTTGCCGCAAAATGGCCGAGCCGCTTTCAGGTGAAGAAGGCCTGCGCCAGATGCTCGAGGCCATCCGCCGGGATACGCACCTGGTGAAGTCGCCATCGCCGGGCGTGACTGTGCGTCTGGATATCGCCGAAGACTACGCCGCACACTGCCTGTCGTTTATTGACGTCGCGGCGGTCAGGCCATATCGGATTGCCATCGACGCCGGCAACGGGATGGCCGGCATGACCCTGCCGCCGGTTCTGGGCAAACTGCCGATCAAGGTGACGCCGCTCTACTTCGAACTGGACGGTACCTTCCCCAATCATCCGGCCTCGCCCATCGAGCTGGAGAACTTAGTCGACCTGCAGAAGAAGATCGCCGAGACGAAAGCTGATTTCGGGGTGGCGTTCGACGGCGACGCCGACCGGATGTTTCTTCTGGACAAGAATGGCCGCCAATTGGGCGGTGACATGGTGACCGCGCTGGTGGCCAAGTCGCTTCTGTCCAAACATCGGGGCGAAACCGTACTCTACAACCTGATTTGCTCCAAAGCCGTGCCTGAACTGATCGAACGCTCCGGCGGAAAGGCGATCCGTACCCGGGTGGGACATGCCCTGATCAAACCGCTCATGAAGAAATACAACGCCATTTTCGGTGGCGAGCATTCCGGGCACTTCTACTTCCGTGATTTTTGGTTTGCCGATTCCGGTCTGATTGCGTTTCTGGTCTGTCTCGAACTGATCTCGATTGAAAACAAGCCGCTGCATGAACTGGTGAAGCAGATTGATCCTTATTTCCGATCCGGGGAGATCAACAGCCGCGTGAAATCGATTGCGGAAACAATTGCGCGGGTCAAAGAAGCATTTGCTTCCGGGCAGCAGGACGAGATCGACGGCCTTACGGTCAGCTATGACAATTTCTGGTTCAACCTGAGACCATCGAACACCGAGCCGCTGCTGCGGCTCAACATCGAAGCGCACAGCGCCGAGTTGTTGAAGACGAAAACTGACGCAATTTTGAAGATCATCAGGGGAGAGTAGGGCGAAGGCCGGGTGGTCCACTCTTTAGAGCCTGTTGAGAGAGTGGTGATAGAGTGAATCTTGTAGATACCCTTTAGTGGTTCTGCCACTGATGGCGGGTTCGAAGCGGACCCGCCCTACCGGCTGCAAGTCTGTCAGGCAGAGTCGCCTGACAGCACGTTGTCCGAAGGATTTTCTTCAACGGACCCCTTAGGGTGGGTTTACCACTTCTTGCGGCGCCAAACCATCAGGAAAGAGAGAACCGAGACGACCGCCAGACCCATCACAATATAGAAAGCAAGGGGATGGTTCTGGAAAGGCAGACCGACGTTCATCGAAAAGGCACTCACGACAAAAGTCGGCACCATGATGGCGATGGTGATAATATTGAGGATCTTTATGAGGACGTTAAGGTTGTTGCTGACAATAGAAGCTCGGGCATCCATCAAGCTGGCCAGAATATTCGAGTAAATCTCGGCTTGTTTGTAGCATTGGCTGCTGTCAATTATGGTATCATCCAGGAATTCCAGTTCTTCCGTGCCGAACCCGATCTTTCCGGAGTTCACTTTCATTTTCTCCAACACCATGCTGTTGGAGTTGAGCGAGTTCAGGTAATAGATCAGACTTTTTTCGAGAGTGAAGAGATTGATGAGGCTCTTGTTCTCCATCGCGGTGTTGATCTTGTCTTGCAGGCTGTCAGAAATTGCCGAGATGACCTTAAGGTGCGCCAGAAAATGAGCTATTGAACGATTCAGGAGTTTGAGCAGCAGGAAGCCCGGCGTGGAAATACGGATTATCTGGTTCGAGTCAGTCAGAGGAACATCTTCCGAGATGATAAGAATCAACCGGTCTTTGAACAGGAAGGCGCCGGTGGATGCGACCCGAAAGAGGAACTCGTCCTCGTGCGAATAGCTCTTGGGCCTTTTGAAAATCAGGGCGATATGTTCGGGTTCGAATTCCAGACGTGAAAGCTCATCCGGGTCAAGGGCGGACTGGAGAGTATGTTCATCGAGTTTCAGCGTCTCGATGAGATACTTCTTCTCGGCTTCGTCAGGGTTGATGTAAATAGTCAGCAGACCGTTTGAATCCTGAGTTTCCGCGAGCCTGCGATCAACAATGTTGTATCTCCGCTGCATATTCCACTGCCTCTGTAAACCGACTCGGCCCACGGGAGCCCGTGACTATTGCGCCGCCATGTCCTGAGCCTTCCTTGAACCGAGATACTTCACGACCGGTTCCTGACCTTATAATCAGTTCAGTGCGGCTGCAAGTATCTGGAATGAAAGCGCGCTATACAAGTGGAAAATGTGCAGTAATCGGGCTGCCGGTGATTTATTGGTGGGCCGCACCTTTCCACAGATTAGCAGGTCGGCGTTTTGACCCGCCGAAGAGACCTTTGGTGTCGAGACCGCCTGAAGTGGGCTGGTTTCGACCTACGCTACTTCTGTCCCGAAGATATCCGGCCAGACACCCATAGTCAACACCGGCTCTTCCGCGAAGCGCGCCAGGACACGGCTTGAATCCCGCTGACATCCGTTGTCAGTGGTCAGAGTCAGCTTTCTTGGCGAAACACTCGTACCCGGTACCCTCCCAGCGGGCGCCCTGCGCTCGGTACTCCACCCAACGGGTGGACAGCAACCGGTTCCGGTACCCCACCCGCTATGATGTAAGTCAAGTTCGATGTTGTCTGAGGCCTGCCTTTCTCGGTTGGTAATCTTTCTGTTCTTTGGTCGTGGGTGTCAGAGGGCTTGACAGCCTGCTATGCGTG
>Ga0315278_10002504_pt1 | contig 16337 bp, 10 predicted proteins | sample YL17G06_0_MG_FD_203880 | JGI IMG/M metagenome (GOLD analysis project Ga0315278, IMG submission 203880) | Sediment microbial communities from Yellowstone Lake, YNP, Wyoming, USA - YL17G06_0 | ecosystem: Environmental > Aquatic > Freshwater > Lake > Sediment | place: USA: Wyoming | collected... | reverse complement strand
AAACGGCCGGATTCTATTTTCATCTCGAGCCGCCCGATATGATGCTGGGTGGAGGGATGTATATGATTCCGGAAGGGATGCTCGAAAAATTCCGCCGCGCGGTTGTCCATCCCAAGCTGGGCCGCGAATTAACGGCCGTGGTTAAAGATTTGACCGGCCACGGCTATAAGGCGAACGGCCGCCATTACAAGCGCGTCCCTCCGGGTTATGACGCCGCCCATCCCAACGCCGCGTTCCTCCTCCATAACGGCCTTTACACGGGTTGGGAGGGTAAAATCCCGCCTGAATTCTATTCTCCGGACTTCATCGATTTCAGCTGCGCGAAGTTTGCACCCATCATCCCGCTCCATCGCTGGCTGATGAAGGCCATGGTTTTATAATTTAATTTCGGTGACAGTCAACTCAATCCCTAAATTCGGATGCGGGAGTTTAGGTATTGTCATATCTGTCACCGAAACTAAAATCTCTTCAAAATCCGGTTCCAGCGCGTCTTGGTGAAAAAGCCGAGGACGAAGTCCTTCAACCGGGCCGGCGCGCTCTTGCCGAGCATGGCGTCGGTCGTCGTCTTCGTGGACCAATAGTTCCGCCAGGGCTTGCCGATGACATAGTCGGCCGGCAGCGGCCCCCAGATTCTCGAATCGGCGCTCAGGTTGCGGTTGTCGCCCAGGCAGAAATAATAGCCGTCCGGCACCTTGTAGGCCGGCCCAAGCTCGGTCGTGACCACGGAATTCCTGAGCTCGCTGGGGAATTCCGTGGGCCAGGCGTTCGGAGACGCGGGCGGAAAGTCGGGCGAAACCGAGAGGGGAGCGGTCAGGTTCACGTACGGCTCATCGATCGGCTGGCCGTCGATATGGACTTTGTTCCCGATGATTTTGATCGTTTCCCCGGGCAGGCCGATGACGCGCTTGACATAGAACAGCCGGCCGAGGTTCCGGGCTTCGATCTCCGGCGGCGATTTGAAGGCGACCATCATGCCCCGCCGGATTTTGACCTGAGGAAGGATCGCGGCGTCGATCTTGGATAGGGAATGAGAATACGCGATCCGGTCCACGAGCATGTGATCGCCGACGAGGAGATTGTTCTCCATGGAGGGAGTGGGGATGGCGAAGGCTTGGAGGAGAAAGGCGTTGACGAAAAACACGAGAACAAGGACTTCGAGCAGCATCTCCAGGTTTTCCTCGATCGCCTTGCCGAGCGGCCGCTTGTCCTTTGTTCGGGATTTGATTTCTTTCATGAGATCCTCGCTCAACGCATCCGGGAATTAAAGGAAGTGAATGAGCCAGCCGGCGAGAATGACGCCGCCGGTCATATAAAGAAAATTTTTCGCGGCGAAGAGAACAATATCCCTAGCTCGCTCCCGCCTCAGGCAGGCGAGCATGATGGACACGATCCCGGCGAATACGACCATTGAGATGAGGTGGCTTTTAAACACGGCGCGGCTCCTTCGCGATTCTCCAGGCGTTGAGGACGACCAGGCCGTTCATGAACCCGGTCGCGGCGATGTACATCGATCCATATTGAAACGTGTAGGCCTTGAGGTTCCCGGCGCCCAGGCCGGCCAGCTTGGCCGCCGCGTAAAAAAAACCGCTGCCGATGTCGCCGAGGAAGGTCAGGATCGTCAGCGGCTCGGCTCCGGAAAGCGAGACGAATCCGCCCTCCATGGCCAGGCCGAGGACGAGCAAGGCTAATATTCCGCCGAAGAAAATCGCTCCTCTCCATGGCTTTTTCTGGAGGAAATGCCCGAGACCGGGAACGAGAAGGGCCGACGTCAAAATGAGATAAGGCTTTGTCCGTGCTGCGATGGGCATGAAACATCCTCCTTTAATTAATGATACGGAAGATGGCCCGGAGGGTTTAAAACGGCGGAGTTTCGAATTCTTCGGGCGCGCCTTGCTTATGGCGTCGAACGCTTTTATAATTCGTCCGGGATTCGCGGAGGTCAACATGAAGAAACGCTTATGGCCGATTTTGTTTTTATTCGGCGCGTCCGCGCTGGTCGGATTCGCCCAGACGTCTCAAGTTAAATTCGCCGATGACTTTATTGACAAAGCCATGCGGCTCGATCTGTTCTATGTAGGGGACGCCAAGGACGAGTTCATAACGCTCGACCACATCTACCAGGAAGGGATCTGGCCCGAGACGCTCACCCATCTCGTCGACCCCTTCGACTACGGGCGCATGGTGATCAAGGTTTACGATATCGCCTCGAACCGGCTGCTCTATTCCCGCGGCTGCGACGGCATGTTCAACGAATACAAAACCACGACTCCGGCGATCAACGGCGTCAAGCGCGCGTTCGAGCGCTCCGTGCGGATTCCGTATCCCAAGCGGCCCGTTCTCATCGTGATCGAATCGCGGGACAAGAAGAACATCCTCCATCCCCTTTTCTGTGAGACGATCGATCCCGCGGATTACCATATCATCAAGGAGACGACCGGGGCCGGGGATTTCATCTATGAGGCCCAGAAAAGCGGCGATCCGCACGAGAAAGTGGATTTTGTCTTCATCGCCGAGGGCTATACGGCCGAGGACAAGGACAAATTCAAGGTCGACGTGGACAAATTCTCGGCGTATCTCTTCAGCATCGAGCCGTACAAGAGCGCCCGGAATAAGTTCAACATCCGGGGCGTCTTCCGGCCTTCTGCGGAGCGGGCGATGGATGAGCCGCGCCAGCGCGCTTACAAAAAAACCGTCCTCGACGCTTCGTTCAACGCCTTTGACCTCGATCGCTACATGCTGATCGAGAAAGACCATCGGCTGCACGAGATCGCGGCCCAGGCGCCGTACGACGCGATCATCGTCCTCGTCAACAGCAGCCGCTACGGCGGCGGGAGCATCGCCCTCGACTACTGCGTCTCGACGACGGACCACGCTTCGAGCCGGCCGGTTTTCATCCACGAGCTCGGCCATTCCTTCGCTTATCTCGCCGACGAATACTACGCCTCGGAAGTCTCCTATAACGATTTTTATCCCAAGGGCGTCGAGCCCCTCGAGCCGAACATCACCGCCCTCCTCGATCCGGAGCGGGTGAAATGGAAGGACCTCTTGTCGCCGGGCATCGGCATTCCGACCGAATACGGCAAGGACAAGGTCGAGGCGCTTCAGGCGGAACGGCAGAAAAGCCGCCAGGCCCAGACAGCCGAGATCGAGGAGGCCAGGAAGACAAAGCTGCCAGACGACGGGATCAAAAAGATCCAGGACAAATATCGTGAAGTGGATCAGTCTGTCGCCAAGAAGATCGAGGACGTACGGGCCCAATACGCGAGTCTCGACGACAAGGTCGGGGTATTCGAAGGCGCGGGCTACGCTTCCAAAGGCCTGTACCGGCCCCAGGTCACCTGCATCATGATCGACAGCCGGAGAGGGGAGTTCTTCTGCGCCGTCTGCCGGCGGGCCATCGGCCGGATGATCGATTATTACAGCGAAAAATAATCTGGGAGCGCGGCACGCCGCGCGCTTATTATTTTGATTCGTCGGCGCCGGAATCCGGCTCCTGATCGACGAGAAAGCCCAGCCCCATCTCGCCCTCCGCGTCCATCACGACGTTGACCTCGCATCCGGGCGCGACCGACGGGACGTCGATGACCTTGACGACGTCCGACAGGTGCTCATATTCGGGGAGGATATCCGCTAGCGAATTCGGGGAATTCTTGAAAAAATCCCGGGCGAAGATCACGCCTTCCTCTTCGGGGTAAAGGGCCAGGTAGCGGATGTTCGCTTCCACGAGGTCCTGGAAAAAATGGGTCCCGAAGGATAGATCGGGGACGTAATTTCCCATTTTCCGTGCGATCTCGATGAGCATCGCCGCATTGTTGATATCGGAATAGGTGACCTTGACGCCGAGCCGGATGTCGCCGCGGCTGCCCCACCGTCCGGGGCCCATGAGGATGAACGATCGGCGCGGAAGCATCCCGTTCAAGCGGCTAACGGCTTCGCCCACGGCGGTCATTTCCGGGAGGGAGGACATGGCGGCGTAGCCGTCCGGATCCACGTAGACGAGCGTCCGGATCTTCAGCACGCGCGCGTTCGTCACGTATTTGTTCGCGGAAAAAAGCTTGCGCTGTTCGGGGATCCGCTTGGGAATCGCGACCGGCTCATCATCGTCGCTCTGGCTTTGCGGGCGGCATTGGAGAATGTGGAGCGTCTTCCCGTCGTGGGCGAACTCGACGTCCATGGGCATGCCGAACGCTTCCCGGAGCACGCGCATGATCTCTTTCATCTGCTTGATGAATCCCGTGCTCTCGATCAGCCCGGCGAAGGAGACGAACATGTCGTCGCGCTCCGGATGATTCATCGCCCGGCTCGCCTTGCGCACGGTGGTCCCGTCGTACACGGAAAAGATGCGGTCCCAGAGCGGAAAATCGCTTCCCGCCTCGCGGATGATCTCGTCGATCGGATGGGTCTCGAAGCGCCCGGTTTCCATGTTGATGAGGTCGATGTGTTTCTGGGAGTAATGGACGATTTCCTCGGGCATGACGTTCACCCGGAGGCCCGGCTGGCCGGGGCTGACCAGGACGGGATAATCGTTCCCCACCCGGTCGACGGCCCGCGTGCCGAGCCCCGCGACCAGCCGGAGGACGCCGTCCTCGCGCCGGATGCGCGGCGACCAGCGGAATTCATTGTTGCCGAAGGCGACGCCGGCGAAGGCGGGAAAGAAATATTTGCCCACGCGCGCGCCCACGACGCGCTGGATCAGCACCGCCATCTCCTCGTAGTAATCCAGGAGCCCGCGCTCGGCCCGGTACTGGATAGCGTCGGGGTTGAAGATCGAGGCGTACACTTCGGCCACGGCGTCGGTGAGCGCCGCGAGACGCGCCTCTTTCGGACCCGTGTTCGCCAGGAACAGGCTGCGGTATTTTCCGGAAAAGGCCGTGCCCTTGCTGTCCTCGAGCAGGCTGGAGGAGCGGACGATGATCGGCCCTTCGCCGATGTCGTCAAGGATGAGCTTGAGCTGGCTGTGGATCTCGGGAGAGAAAAACGATTGTTTGCAGATTTGTTCGAGATACGGGTAGTTGTGGCGGACCTCCTCGATCCGCGAGAACTTGAAGCTCTGGATGTCCTCCAGGAAATTGTAATGGATGAAATCGATCACGCCGTCGGAAGCGATGAACCAGGAATCGGGCATGTCGAAGGCGCCGATCGCCGGGTCCTTTTTCGCTTTTTTCCGAAGGATATGCGCGGCGAGAACCATGCCCGAGGATTTGCCGCCCAACCGGCCGGTGCCCTGGCTGGGCCCCGAGACGCGGGGCAGCAATCGGCCGAAATCGTGGATCGTCAGATATTCCTTGGCGATCCGGATGAACGGAAGCCGCTCGCTGAGGAACCGGCGGATCAGCGCGATCCGCGCCTGGAGGTCGTCGGAAAGCGATAGGGACTGCTCGTCCTCCCGAGTCGAACGGCAAAAGCGATTGATGATCTCCTTGATCTCGACCAGGGAGATCTCGCGCTTCTCCGTGGCGACCATAAAATAGCCGAGCTTGTCCTGGCGCATCCATTGCTTAATGAGCGAGGACATCTCCCCGTCGGACAGCGCCAGCGAGGCGATCGAGAGCGCCTCCTCGAACACCAGCTCCAGGGTTTCCACGTCCTGCCGGGGGGTCGGCTGGTTTTCGTCGCGGGCCGTTTCGGGACCGCGGGTGTAGAACGCCGGCGTGAAGTGGAGCAGCAAACCCTGGACGCCGGGAATCCCCTGCCAGTGGAGATAGTTCATGAGGCGCCGCAGGACGCGCTTGTGGAGCAGCGGATCGGTTTCCTTGAGAAGCTCGATGATAACCTGCCACTCGGCTTTGCGCGGCGCGCCCGGCTCGGCCCCCGGGCTCTTTGCCTCCGGCGCGGCCGCGGATTCCCAATCCTCGATGAGCCGGCTGAGCCGGCTGCCGATCAGCTCGATGAGCTTCTTCTCTTCGAGCAGAAAGGGATCTTCGCGGCGGGGCGAGAGGTTCTCCAAATAGCCGACCTCGAGCGAGCCGATCGAGACGCCATTGGCCCGGAGCGGCACGCGCTGCATCCACGCGGTTTCGGCGAAGCCTTCCGTGTAAAACACGGCTTTGCGGTAGCGGATCCGCGCCCGGCAGATCTCGGGATACTGCCAGCCCAGGGGAATCAAATCGACGGCGCCCTGGAGGATCTTATGGGAAGACAGACCGGGAGTCTCGATGAGGGAGACGATGCCCTGGAGGCATTTGAGCTCCTTCACCCGCTCCCGTTGAGGCCCGCTCGGGAAGCCCAGCGTTTCTCTCTCCGTGTCTTTGCTCATCTCCTCGCTCCGGAGGAACGGGCGCGGCCCCGAAGGACCGCCCCCCGGTCATTTAAAATTGATCGACGGATCGGATTCAAACCCATCCGCGCAGACGGCAAGCCTCGGCCACGCGCGAGATCGCGATCATATAGGCGGCCTCGCGCTGATAGACGTTCTTCTTGCGGGCGAGCTCGGAAACGGCCTTGAAGCCGGACGTCATTTTGTAATCGAGCTGGGAGAGCACTTCGTTCCTGCCCCAGTAGTGGTTCATGTTGCATTGGACCTGCTCAAAATAGCTGCAGGTCACGCCGCCGGCGTTGCACAGAAAATCGGGGATCATGAAGATGCCGCGCTCCCGGATGATCTTGTCGGCTTCGGGCGTCGTCGGCCCGTTGGCGCCTTCGGCGATGATCTTCACCCGCTTGTGGATCTTGAGGGCGGTGACGCCCGTCACCTGGTTCTCCAGGGCCGCGGGGACGAGGAGGTCGGCTTCCTGTTCGATCCAGGCGTCGCCGGGAAGGACTTCATAGCCGGCCTGCCGGGCCTTCGTCTTGTCGATCGTCCCGAATTTGTCGGTGAAGCCCATTAGCTCGTCCGGATCGACGCCACGTTCCCGGCGGAAGGTGTAGGACGTCTGGTCGGTTTGATCCCAGCAGGAAACGCAGACCGGCTTTCCGCCGTACTCCTGGAAAAGGCGGACGGCGTACTGGGACACGTTGCCGAATCCCTGGAATGCGCCGACGGTCTTCTTGATGTCGATGCCCAATTCCTTCATGGCCTCGCGAACGGTGTACATAACGCCGTACCCGGTCGCCTCCGTGCGGCCGAGCGATCCGCCCATGCCGACGGGTTTCCCGGTGATGAATCCGGGGAAGCGGCCGCCGCGGATGCGCTCGAACTCGTCGAGCATCCACAGCATGTGCTGGCCGTGGGTCATGATATCCGGCGCGGGAACGTCCTGGACCGGTCCGACGTTCAGGGCGACTTGGCGGACCCAGCCGCGGCAGATCGCTTCCTGTTCGCGGTCGCTGAGGTTATGCGGGTCGCAAATGACGCCGCCTTTGCCGCCGCCGAGCGGGATGTCGACGACCGCGCATTTCCAGGTCATCCACATGGCCAGAGCGCGGACCGTGTCCACCGTCTCGTGCGGGTGAAAGCGGATGCCGCCCTTGCAGGGGCCGCGGGCGTCGTTGTGCTGGACGCGGAAGCCCTTGAAAACCTTGTAGCTGCCGTCGTCCATGCGGATCGGAACCAGGAAATGGTACTCGCGCAAAGGGTTGCGGAGCAATTCCCGGGTCGCCTGGTCGAGGCCGAGCTGCTCGGCCACGCCGTCGAATTGCTGTTGAGCCATTTCAAACGCGTTGAATGGCTTTTTGTCCATCGTCTCTCTCCTTATGAGTGCGGTCAATTTATGAATGGTGAGGGCTTTAATTCCGGCGAGAATCATCCCTTTTTATCAAGTATTGGATTCCTGCCGCCGGCAAATTAAATACCTGATTGGATACTATAGCGCTTTCCTGGGTTTTATGTCAATTTCAGGCCGGCCTTCGCCTCGAAATTCGTCTTTGACCGGCTTTCTCGATATTGACAGCGAACTGCGGCCGGGCATATCCTTTGGTCGCGGGGGCGGGCGCCCAACCGCCCGGCAGAACGAAAGGAGAATACGAATGAAAGGTCATGTGCTGGATTTTTCGGTTCAAACCAATACCGGGGTCATCTCCGGGGCGGACGGTTCCCGGTACACATTCTCCGGATCCCAATGGAAGGGGGATACGCCGCCTGTCCGCGGGATGCTGGTCGATTTTGACATGCAGGGAGCCAATGCCGTCGCCGTTTACAGAGCGATTGGAAGCGCCGGCTCCGCCGCTGCTCCGGGCTCCAAGAACAAGGTCGCCGCGGGGTTGCTGGCCATTTTCCTGGGCGGACTCGGCATTCACAAATTCTATCTCGGCTACACGGGGCCCGGCCTGGTGTATCTTCTGGTCAACACCATCGGGTGGGTCGTCACGATATTCCTGCTGGGGCTCCCGAACATGGCGCTGGGCATCATGGCCCTGGTCGAGGGCATCATCTATCTGACCAAAACCGACGAGGAATTCGAGCAAACGTACGTCGTGGGAAAGAAGCCCTGGTTTTAAAAGCGCTGGGGAGCGTGAGCCGTCGAACTGACGCAGGGAGAAACATAGCGTGAAGGAAGAAGACGAAATTCAGGCGATGGTCGATCGGGAAACCCGGGCCTGGGATCATCAGGACGCCGAGGCGCTCGTGTCTTTATTCCACCCCGACATGGTCTGGCCGTGGCCGCCGGACAGCCGATCGCACGACCCCGTCAGTTGGGTATTTCCGCTGGGCCGCTACGACCGCGAACGCTGGAAAGCGGGCTGGGAAGAGCTGTTCCGGACGCATGAGCTCGTTCACAACAAGAGGAGGACCGTCCGCATCGCCATGTCGGCTGAGCGGGACGGGGGTTTCGCGGTCGTCGATGTCGACACCCTCTGGCGCAACAAGGCCGACGGCGCGCTGTTTCATTGGAAAGGGCGCGCCGGCAAGGGCTATACAAAGGTTGGCCCGCGATGGTTTCTCGTGTATCATACCGGGCTCTTGGAGTACGGAGCATAGGAACGCCGCCGGGAACGCGTGAGAAACCGGCGGGAAAATTTAAGGATTGGATCATCCGCCACCGAAATCAGGCAAGTCCATGATGACGATAGCGAAGCGATATCTTAAGCTCTACCGGGGCTCGTACGTCCGGATCGGGCTCGGGGCCACCGTTCTGGCCGCGCAGTCTTTCCTCCTGATTGTCATTTCCCTGCTGATCCGGAACAGCTTCGACAAGCTCATTCCGTCGGGAGATTTCTCGGGGCTCTGTCTGGCCGCGGCGGCGATCGTCCTGGTTCTCCTGACCGGCAGCGGCCTGACTTTGGTCATCCGGCGATTGACGCTGCATATCACCAAGCGCGCGACCCAGCGCCTGCGCGAGACCTTGTTGGACCGGTGTTATAAGTTTTCCCGCTCTTATTATACTCAAGCGGACATGAGCCATTGGCAGAATTTTCTCGTCACCGACGCGGAACGGGTCGACGGGATGAGCCGGGCCCTCATGGTTCAACTTCTGCCGGCCTCTATCACGGCTATTATCCTGGCCGGCGTTCTCATCGTCATCAACCCTTTACTCTTCGCCGTCATAGCCGCGGCTTCCCCGGTGGCTTGGTGGACGGCGCAGGTCATGAGGAAAAAGGTCATGCGAAGAGCCAAGGCGTTTCGCGAAGCGTTCAAATCGCTCAACCGGAGCGTGTTATTCGTTTTTCAGATGATGGATTTAACCCGCATTCTAGCCGCCGAGACGGAGGAAAAATCGCGCCAGACGAAAAAAATGGATCACGTGCGGCGGTCCGGGCTCTCTCTCGAATGGACCGGCCTGGCGTACAGCGAAGTCCAGGCCGCCATTGTGTTCGTCATGGGAGCGCTGATTTTGGTGATTGGGGGAAAATTCGTCACGGACGGGAAAATGACGCTGGGCAGCTTGTTGTCGTTTTATGTGGTGGTCGGGATGCTGACCAACCAGATCCGGGTGTTGGGGAGCGCGTTTCCTTCCATCGTAACCGGGATCGATTCCTTGAAAATCCTTTTTGACTTCATGGATACTCCGGATGCCGAGCCCTATCACGGGAAAGGACGAGTCGATTTTGATGGAAGGGTCGACTTCGAAAACGTCTCTTTCGGCTATCGGACGCGACCGGTGTTGCAGCGCGTCACTCTTTCGCTCTCTCCCGGAAGGATTTCGGCCGTGGTCGGGCCCAATGGTTCCGGAAAGACCACGTTGGTTCATCTTTTGCTGGGGTTTTATCGGCCGCAAAGCGGCCGGCTTTTGGCCGGAGATCAGCCCTACGATGACCTGGACATGCGCTGGCTGAGATCCAAACTGGGCGTGGTTACCCAATCTCCGCTGTTTTTCAAAGGGAGCATTTTGGACAACATTACCTATGGCCTGCCTCGACCGGACATGGAACGGGTGGAAAAAGCCTGTCGCATCGCGACGGCCGGGGAATTCATCCGGATGCTTCCCGGCGGCTTCGATACGGATATCGGATCGCAGGGGATTCTGCTTTCCGGCGGGCAGCGTCAGAAGATCGCCATCGCCAGGGCCTTGATGAAAGAGCCCCGCCTGCTGATTATGGACGAGCCGACGAACCATCTCGATTCCGAGTCCGTGGATCTGTTGATCCGCAACCTGAAATCGCTCGATCCGGCGCCGGCGATCTTATTGATCAGCCACGACCCGAGCGTGCTTCGCTACAGCCATATGACCTACGGCTTATCCGACGGCCTCCTCTCGGAGGCCCAGCCGCGGGTTTAGGACCGCTCTTCGGATGGGCCGCATCGCCAGATCTACTTCTTCTTCATCAGCTCCTTGACCGCCGCTTCGATCTGCTGGTCGCGCCCGGTCGACATGACATCCGGATCGTTCTTGACGAGGATGTCCGGTTCGAGCTGGGTGTTCTCGCAGAGCACCCCTTCGGGGGTGCGCCAGCCGCCCTGCGGAATGCCGAACCGCAGGCTCGGATCGATCTGGCCTTCCCACCAGACGAATGTCCCCGTGCCGGGGACGGGCATGCCCAGCGTCTTTCCGATGTTCTTGATTTTGTATTCGACGGGGAAGAGGTGGGCGTCCGAGTAATTGCATTCGCCCATCAGGACGATGGACGGCTTGATCCATTTGTTGTACGGCTCGTAGCCGATGAGCTGACCGCGGGGCAGGATGTCGAAGACCTTCTTCCCGTTCAGGAAATCCGCGAGCTGGTCATGAAGGTTGCCGCCGCCGTTGAAGCGGGTGTCCACGATCAGGGCGTCCTTGTCGGGGCTCAGGCCGAGGACTTCCTCGATGACCGTCCGGAAGCTCGCGTCATTCATGCTCCGGACGTGGACGTAGCCGAGGCGGCCGCCGGAGAGGCTGTCAACCTCGGCCCGGCGGGCCAGGACCCATCTCCGGTAGAGCAAGGCGTTTTCTTCGCCCAGGGAAACCGGCTTGACCGCTTCTTCCCAGCGTTCCTTGGTCGCCGGATCGAAGACCGACAACAGGGTCGGCTTGCCGGCCTTGCGGTTGAGCAGCTTGTAATGATCGATCGTCGCGTCCAAGAGCTGGCCGTCGATTTTTTCGATGATGTGGCCGGCGCGGATCTTGAGGTTCGCCTTGTCCAGCGGTCCGCCGGCGAGAATCTCGGCGACTTTCAGGCCGGGGCCGGCGAGGCCATAATCCATGAACAGACCGAGCGCGGCCGTCGCATCGGAAGCCGGCGTCCGCGGCGCGGAATAATAGCAGCCGGTATGGGATCCGTTGAGCTCGCCCAGCAGTTCGCTGACCATTTCGGCGTAGTCGTAGTTGTTGTTGATGTGCGGCAGGAATTTCAGGTAGATGCCGTAATAGAAGTCCCAATCGGCCCCGTAGAGGTCGGCGACCAGGAACTTTTGCTTGATCTGGCGCCACATGTGGTCGTACATGTAGGCTTTTTCGGCGGTCTGGTCGAGGGCCATTTCCCCGCCGATCGCGACGGGGTCGGTCTTGCCGCTCTCGGGATCGATCTTCATGATCCGGCCGTCGGCGAAGACGAAGAGGCTCTTGCCGTCGGCGGACAATTCCATGCCCGTCTGGTTCGCCCCCAGCTTGGAGAAGAGCTTCGTGTCCCGCGTCCGCAACTCCGTGACCCACAGGTCATAGCCCTTTTCGAAGCGGGCCAGGTAGAAGAGCTTCTCGCCGTTCTTGGACAGGGCCATGTCGGCGATGTCGGCGGAATGGATGGTGAAACGGGCCTTGCGCTGGTCGAGTCCATCGAGCTCGAAGACGAGGTCTTTCTTCGCCTCGTCCTTCTTGACGGCCGCGTCCTTGGCCTTGGGGTCCTTGGGCTTGTCCTTGTCCTCTTTGGCCTTGTCTTCCTTGGCCTTCTCGTCCTGCTCCTTCCAGAGGGCGTAATCCTCCTTGGACAGCTTGAACTTGTCGAACGCCGCCCGGGTGAAGAATAGTCCGTAGACGTCGTATTGGACGGGGGAGCTGTCGGTGTTGGTGGCGCCCTCCCGATCGCAGGCGTAATAAATCATCGTCCCATCCATGCCCCAGCGGGGACTATTGTTGTCGAAGCCGCTTTTCGTCAGGTTGATGATCTTGCCCTTGCCGTCGCTCGAGATCAGCCCGATCTGGGGGGTGAACAGCCGGACGAATCCGAATTGGACCAGGAGCCATTTGCCGTCGGGGCTCCATTTGAAGTACTGGTCGCCGTCCGAGTAGGAATAGTTGTATTCGGCGGGAAGAATCGTCCTGGTCTGCTTGGAGGCCAGGTTGACCACCTTCAGCACCACCCGGTTTTCGAGATAGGCGACTTCCTTGCCGTCGGGCGAGTATTCCGGCTGGTATTCCTCGGCCGGCGTGGCCACGACCGGGTCTTCCTTGAGGATCGTGGAGGCGTAGAAATAGGGCTCCTCCTTGCGAACAAGGGAGGTCGTGTAGATGTTCCAGTTGTTGTCCCGTTCGGCGGCGTAGATGAGCGTCCGGCCGTCGGAGCTGAAGCTTGCGCTGCGCTCCTGCCAGGGTGTGTTGGTGATGCGCTTGGTGACGCCGCCCTCGACGCTGCCGACGAAGATCTCGCCGCGGAAGACGTAAACCATCTCCTTGCCGTTGGGGGACAGCCGCATTTCGGTGATGCCGCCGCCGATGGGCAAGGTCCGCTCCAGGACTTGGCGGCCGTCCTGGGCGGTGCGGACCTCGATTTTCTTCGGCGCTGCCGTCCCGGACTTGGTGTAGATCTCGCCGTCGTAGCCGAAGCAGAAGACCCCCGTGTTGGAGCGGGACAGGAAACGGACGGGATTTTTGGTGAAGCTAGTCAAAGGGGTCGAAACGGCCGGCTTGCTCAGGGAGCTTTTACAGACATTGAACGAGCCGTTCTGCTCGCTCAGATAGTAATAATCGTTGCCGTTGCCGTCGAAGACGGGATTCCGGTCCTCGCCTTTGAACGTCGTCAGTTGGGTGTTTTTTTTGGTTTTCAGGTCATAAACCCAGATATCCCGGGTCACCGAGGACGTATGGTGCTTGCGCCAATCGCTTTCGTATCCTTTTAGGTCGTGGTAGATGATCTTGTCTCCGGCCGGATTGACCGTGGCCGAGATCGCCGGCTGGGTCAGGACCAGGGCGGCTTCGCCGCCGTTCACGGAAACGCTGTAGAGCTCGGGGAACGTGCCCGACGGGAACTGCGTGTTCGTCACCGCGTCCTGGCGGGCCGAGGTGAAGAGGATATTCTTGTCATCGGCCGTGAATCCGCTGGGGACGTCCGACGCGGAATGAAATGTCAGACGCTTGGCCTCTCCGCCCCAAGCCGGCATGAGGTAGATGTCGAAATTGCCGTATCGGTCGGAGGCAAAGGCTATGGATTTTCCGTCGTGGCTCCAGACGGGAGCGTAATCGTAGGCCTCGCTGATGGTCAAGGGAACGGCCTGCCCGCCCGAAGACGGAACCTTGTAGATATCGCCTTTGTAACAAAAAAGGATCGTTTGGCCGTCAGGGGAAATGGCCGGATAGCGAAGCCAGAGGGCCGTTTCCTGGGCCGCGAGGGGGAACGAGCACAACAGGATGGCGGTCAGGATGGATAAAACAAACAGACTTTGACGGACACGAACAGCGCTGGATTTCATGCATACCTCCGGGAAGTTTAAATCATCCATTTAATAATACGTAAGGAGAAGCGCTTAAGTTGCCGTGGGATGGGCTTTTTCTCATCGCGCAAAAATCTCTTCAAAAGAAGGGAAACTATACCCCCCGCCCTTCATCGCTGTCAATGCGCGAATCGCTATTGACAGGGTTTCGTCACGAGTGATAAATTTCTAGGGCTACGGGTTTCATCATCCCGGAAGGAGGAGAGTCATGACATCATTTCCCAAGGCCGTGATCCGTTTCATGCGTCGAACGCGGGCCGTCAAGGCGCCCCTGGCCCTCGGCCTGGCGTTGCTGCTGGTTTTTTCGGTCGCTTTTCCACAGAAGATCCATGAGGACTATACGAAGAAGATCCGGGAGTATACGACCGATCCCCATTTCTCCACGAAATACGTGAATTATCTTCCTTATAAAGAGGGGATTCCCTCGCCGCTCGAAGTCCTCGGGCATATCGTTGGAGCGCCCAACATCCTGAGCTATTCCAGCGACGTCTATAAATATTTCCGGGCCCTCGCCGCGGCGTCGCCGAGAGTCAAGGTCTTCACGATCGGCAAGACCGAGGAGGGGAGGGATTGGATCCTGGCCGTCGTCGCCGACGAGGGGACGATCAAGAACCTCGGCCAATTCAAGCAAATCATCGCCAAGCTGAGCGATCCGCGGAAGATCACCGATGCCGAGGCCCAGGCCTTGATCAAACAGGGCAAGCCCATCTACTGGGCGACGGGCGGTATGCATTCCTCCGAGACCGGCTCGGTCGAGATGCTGATGGAACTCGCTTACCGCCTGGCGGTGGATGACTCTCCGTTCATCAAGACCATCCGCGAAAACGCCATCGTCCTGATCACACCCATCCTCGAGGTGGATGGACGCGATAAATACGTCGATCTGGCCATGGCCCCGCGCAAGGATCCGAAGGCCGTCGTGCCGCGGAGCGCTCTCTGGTGGGGAAAATATGTCGCCCACGACAACAACCGGGACGGCATCGTCCTCGCCCTGGCCCTCAGCCGGAATATCATGAAGGTCGAACTCGATTATCATCCCCAGGTGATGCACGATCTCCATGAATCCGCCTCGCACCTTTACATCTCGACGGGTTCGGGCCCCTACAACGCCTGGCTGGACCCGATCGTCGTCGACGAGTGGCACCAACTGGCTTATCAGGAAGTGGACGGCATGACCCGGGAAGGCGTTCCCGGCGTCTGGACCCACGCGTTCTACGACGGCTGGGCGCCCAATTACGCGTTCTACGCGGCCAACGGGCACAACGCCATCGGCCGGTTCTATGAGACGCAGGGCGCGGGCGACGGGAGCACCCGGGTGATCACCAACAGCACGGACCGGGCCTGGTATCGTCCGAACCCGCCCGTGGCCTCCACGGTCTGGTCGATCCGCAACAACGTCAATATGCAGCAGAGCGCCCTTCTCATGGGCATGAACTATATCGCCGTGAACCGCGAGAAGTACCTGGAAAATTTCTACCTCAAAGGCAAGCGCTCCGTGGCCAAGCCCAGGAATGAAGGCCCGTCCGCCTATGTCTTTCCCGGCAATGATCCGTGCCCCGGCCAACAGGCGCGCCTTTTGCGGCTCCTGCAAGGCCAGGGCGTCGAAGTGCACAAAGCCGACAAGGCTTTCAAAGTCGGCGAAATGGAATACTCCGCCGGCAGCTACATCGTCCGCATGGACCAGCCGTTTTGCCGGATGGCGGACATGCTTCTCGACAAGCAGTATTTCAACGTCAAGGATCCTTCTCCCTACGATGACGTTGGCTGGACGCTGGGGCCGCTCTTCAACGTGAAAACGGTCCGCGTGGACGATGTCTCCGTGCTCTCCGCTCCGATGACGCAGGTCAAGGGCGAGGTCCGCTCGCCCGGCGGCGTGGCGCACCTGGGCGCCGGCGCCGCGCAGGCCTTCCTGATCAACCACAACGCGGACAACGCCATCGCCTCCTTCCGCTTCAAATACAAGGACCTGAAGATCCTGGCCGCGGAAAAAAGCTTCGAATTGAATGGCAAAGCGTTCAACGCCGGGACGTTCATCATCAAGATCGTCGATAACGGGGGGAATATCGAAAGCCTGCTGAACGACGGCGGGAAGCAATACGGCCTCTCCATTTTCGCGGTCCCGGCCGTTCCGGCCGTGGCCGTCCACGAGGTGGCCGTGCCGCGCATCGCCGTCATGCACACCTGGCAGAACACGCAGACCGAGGGCTGGGTGCGCATCGCCCTCGACGAGCTTCAGATTCCCTATGACTACATTTCGGTTCACGCCGTCCGCGACAACGCGCGGCTCCGCGATAAATATGACGTGATTCTGTTCGGGCCGTCCTCGGGGGACGCCCTGAGCGTCGTCACGGGCGTCGCCGGCGCCCAGCCGATCCCATGGAAGAAAACGCCGCTCACTCCC
>Ga0315278_10002503_pt1 | contig 16337 bp, 16 predicted proteins | sample YL17G06_0_MG_FD_203880 | JGI IMG/M metagenome (GOLD analysis project Ga0315278, IMG submission 203880) | Sediment microbial communities from Yellowstone Lake, YNP, Wyoming, USA - YL17G06_0 | ecosystem: Environmental > Aquatic > Freshwater > Lake > Sediment | place: USA: Wyoming | collected... | reverse complement strand
CTGGGCATGCGCGGGGTCGGTGGGATCTACATCCGGCGACGAATCGATCGACGCCAGACGCGCGCGCAGGTGCTCCGACAGCTCGTCGATCCGCTGGGTGAGGCGCTGCGTGCGCCGCCGATCGACTCCGGCGAGCAATGCGATTCCGGCGGCCGCGGCCTGCGATGCCCCCTCGAAGTCGCCTGCGGATGTGGAGGCGCGCGCGGCCCTCGCCCGGGTCTCGGCGAGCTCTACGTCGGCCAGGCCGGCTGCTTCGCGCAGCTGCTCGGGAAGGCGCGCGACCTCCGCGCGGGTCGCGGCGATCGCCGCCTCGAGGTGATCGCACCCCGCCAGTGCATCGAGGCGCAGCTGCTCCCGTCGAGCCGTCTCGTGCGCCTCGCGCCACGCCCGCTCGGCCTCGGCGAGCGCCCGGCCCCCGCCCGTCAGGTCGCCGACTTCGAGCGCCCGCTCCAGAGCCCGAGTCGCTTCGGCGGCCGCCGCCACGGACTGCGGCGCGAGTCGTTCGGCGTCGGCGGCAAGCGCGTCCGCTCGCAGGTCGACGAGCGCGGTGAGTCCGCGCGCCAGCCGGTCGCGCTCGCGGCCCTCCACAGACTCGTGCGCGGCGCGAGCGAACGCCTCCACCGCGGCGCGCAGCGATGGAAGCGCCGGCTTCGGCCGATGGTCGGCGATCGCCGCATCCCCCTGTGAGAGCAGATCATCGCCCTCCGCGAGAGCGCGCGCGGCGAACTGCTCCGCGCCGCGCTCCACGGCACGGACCCGCTCCGACTGCGCCAGATCTCGCGCCTGGGCGGCCTCCGTGACGATGCGCTCCGAATCTCCCTCCAGGATGCGGCGCATCACGGCGCGCATCTCACCCACGCTCGGGAAGCGGCGGTCGCGGTCGACGGCTACGCAGCGCTGGATCAACTGCCGGAAGCGCTCCGGCGTGCCGTCGGGAAAGGGGATCTCGAAGTCCTTCAGGTCGCGCTGGACCATGCGCATGAGCACGGTGTGTTCGGACATGCCTGCGAACATGTGGTGGCCGGCATACATTTCGTAGACCACCATGCCGAGCGAATAGATGTCGGCGCGCGGATCGATGTCCTTGCCACGGCGGATCTGCTCCGGCGAGGCGTATTTAACGGTGCCGATCACCTCGGTGAGCGAGTGGCCGCTATCCTGGTCGGACAGTACCTTGGCGATGCCGAAGTCCATGATCAGGACTTTCAGCCGGCGCTCGCCGGTCTCGTTCTCGACGCGTACCATGATGTTGCCGGGCTTGATGTCGCGGTGCACCATCGGCTGCGGCCGGCGGGTCTCGGGGTTGACGAAGCGGTGGGCGACCTCCAAGCCCCGCACCAGCTCGAGGCCGATCTCCATGACCTCCGAGAGTGGCAGCCCGCGCCCGTGCTCGGCGGCGTAGCTGGCGAGGTATTCTTTGAGGGTCTGCCCTTCGATGAAGGGCATGACGAGGTAGGGGAACTCGCCTTCCTCGCTGTAGGAGAGCACGGGCACGATGTTCTCGTGCTCGAGCATGCACATCTTCTCCGCTTCCTCCCGGAAGCGCCTGGCCACCGCGGCGTCGCTCGCGAACTGCGGAAGAACGGTCTTCAAGGCGCGGATGCGGCTCACGGCGCCGACCTGCTCCCGCACCTTGTAGACGACGCCCATGCCGCCGAAGCCGAGGATCTCGACGACCTCGAATTTTCCCCCGACGTTGGCGCCGGGCGAAAGAATGGTGGCGACGGCCATCCCTAATCCGGTGCGCAGCGCACCGCGATCGCCGTTGCGTTATCCTTGCCGCCCGCTCGATTGGCCGCCGCGATCAGCTCTCGGCACGCCGCCTCGGGATCGTCACGGTCGGCGACCAGGATCCCTTCGATCTCGCTCTCGGCCAGCATCCCCGAAACGCCGTCGCTGCAGAGCAGATAGAGGTCGCCGGACCGGACGTCGAGCTGCTGGACGTCCGGCGACACGTCTCCGGCCGCGCCCAGGGCCCGCGTCAGCACGTGCCGGTACGGATGCACGCTCGCCTCGGCCTCGGAGATGTCGTGGTTGCGGAGCAGATCCGAGACCACGGTGTGATCGGTGGTCAGCAGCTCGAGCCGGTCGTCGCGCAAGCGGTAGGCACGGCTGTCGCCTACGTGCACCACGGATCCCCGGCCGAGCCCGTCGAACAGCAGCGCGACGAGCGTGGTTCCCATGCGGCTGAGATCGCTGTCCTGCGAGGCTCGTGCGAAGATGCGGCGGTTGGCATCGCGCACGGCATCGACCAGACGAGCGACTGCTTCGGCCGGGCCGGCAATGTCTTGCGACGGCATGCAGTGCTCCTCGACCGTCGTCACGGCCATCTCGCTCGCCTGCTTGCCGCCCTTGTGCCCGCCCATGCCGTCGGCAACCACGAAGAGGTTGCGCGTCGGGAAATAGCCGCTGCTGTCCTGGTTTTCCTGGCGGACTCGCCCGATGTCGGAAAGCGCGAAGCTCTCGATCTTCATCTGTCGCGCCGGGTTCTCTCGTTCACGACCAGTCCCAGTCCCATCACCATGAAAAAGATCTCCAGCACCTCGCTGTCGCCGAAATTGTACTCGACGAGGCCTGCCACGTGAAAGCCCACGAAGCTCGCCAATATCCCAACGGCGAGGGCCTCGAGCGCCCTGTCTTCTGCAGGGACTCTGCAGTAGGCACGCCAGGCGAGAAAGCCAAACGTCGCCATCCACCACAGGAACATGCAGAGGCCGAGGTAGCCGCCCTCCAGCGTGATCTGCAGGAGGTTGTTGTGCGCGTGCTTGTGATGCTGGGGGATGTTGGGGTAGTCGCGCAGGATCTCCCCGTTCTTCCGCCCTACGCCCATCGGAAAGCGTTTGACGATGTCGATCGCGGCGACCCAGATGTCGTAACGGTTACCCGGCAGGAAGAGGTCTCGCGCCGAGTTTGCGACCCTCGCGCGAACCGGCGGCACCGTCGCCACCGCGAGCGCGATCACCAGTCCAGCGACCAGCACGAGCCGCCGCGACGCCAGCAAGCCGACCATCACGACCGCCGCGACGGCGCCCAGCCATACGCCACGCTTCAGATTGAGGACCAGCGCCACCACGTACAGCGCGAGCGCAAATCGCAGCGGCCGAATGGGAAAGACTCGGCGGAGAAGAAGAGGTAGCGCGAGGCCGACCGCGAAGAGGAGCTGTCCCGACTGTGTCATCTGCCCGAGGAAAAGCCGGGGAAGCGGCAACGGTGACAGCGCTCCGAGGACCCTGTAGGCGGACGTCACAGCGATGCCGACGAGAAAGCAAACGACGAGCGAGAGCGAGCGATCGCCGGCGCGCGCGTAGGCGTAGACCAGGTAGATGACGACGATCTGCAAGTACGTACGCAGCCCGTATAGGCTTTCCAGCGGATCGAGCCCGAGGAACGCGGCCAGCAGCGAGGAAAGCGCGAAGCACGCGATCGGCAGATCGAGCGGTGTCCGCACGCGCGGCCGCCCTCGTGTCCACCAATCGATGGCCGCCGCCGTTGCGGTGAGGACCAACAGCAGCTGCGAGACGAAGATCGAGACGGAGATGGACAGCGCAAACGCCCGCAGCAGCCACCAGGTCACGGCGTCGAGGTTGTTTCGTAGCCACGAAAGCCGGCCTGCCACCGGAGCGGCGGGCCGGGCGGGTGCGGGCTCGCTCACCATCCGGCTGCCGCGCCCCCCTTGCGCGGGTCGGCGATGCCGACCAGGCTCCCGCCGCTCACCCACACGGCCTGCACGGCGCCGAGATCGCGGGCCTCGACGAGCTCGTGGCCTAGCTTTCGTAGCCCGGCGACGATCGTCGGATCGAGGGCGGGCTCGAAGAACAACCGCGCCGGAATCGCCTGGTCGTGAATGCGCGGGGTGGCCACGGCGCGCTCGAGATCCATGCCGAAGTCGACCACGTTCACGATCGTCAGCAGCGTGGACGTGATGATGCGTGGGCCCCCGGAGGCGCCGACGGCGAGGAGGGGAGCACGGTTACGCAGCACCAGTGTAGGGCTCATGCTCGACAGCGGTCGCTTGCCGGCGTGGATCGCGTTCGCATTGCTGCCGACGAGGCCGTAGACGTTCGGCGCGCCGGGCGCGGAGGAGAAGTCGTCCATCTCGTTGTTGAGGATGATCCCCGTACCGGGCACCAAGACCATCGATCCGAAGGCGGTATTCACGGTCGAGGTGAGAGCCGCCGCGTTGCCGTGGACATCGACCGCCGAGGTATGGGCGGTGCCTCCCTTCTCGGCGGGCGCCGCAGTCGGGACGGGGGGCGGAGAGGCGATCTGCCGCCGCAGCTGCTCGGTGTGCGCGGGGGAGAGCAAACGCGCCATCGGTACATCGACGAAGTCCGGGTCGCCGTACGATTCGGCGCGATCGCGGAACGCGAGCGATTCCGCCTGAGCCACGCGGTGGAGGGCGAGGGCGCTGCGCGGTCCTTCGCTCCGTAGATCGTAGCCGCCGAGCACGTTCAGGATCTCGAGCACGACGCCGCCGGAGCTCGGCGGCGAGGCACCGATCACGGTCAGGCCGCGATAGTGCGTGGTAAGCGGCTTACGCAGCCGTTCGCGGTAGCCGCGCAAGTCCGCAGCAGTGAGAATTCCCTTCTCGGCCGCGATGGCCTCGGCGATCGCCTCGCCGATCGGGCCTTCGTAGAAGGCGCGGACGCCCCCGGCGGCGATCGCGCGCAGCGTCGCCGCGAGATCGCGTTGCACGAGGAGCTCGCCTGCGGCGTAGGGCTCCCCGCTCGGCTTCAAGTACACCGCCGCGAGCGCAGGGTGGCGACGGATCTCCTCGGCGTTGCTGCCGAGCTCCGCCGCCAGGTGGCTGCCGACCGGGAACCCTTCCGCGGCAAAGCGGATAGCGGGCGCCAGCACGGTAGCCAGCGGCAGGGTCCCGAAGTCTCGCAGCACGCGGGCGAGTCCCTTGACCTCGCCGGGGACGGCGATCGCAAGCGCGCCGCGCAGCGAAAGGCGGGGATCTGGGTGGCCATCTCGTACGTACATGTCCGGCGTGGCTGCCGCCGGCGCCGTCTCGCGAAAGTCGATGAAGTGAGCCTCGTGGGTCTTGCCGTCGTAGACCAGGGCGAAGCCGCCGCCGCCGATCCCGCAGGAGGACGGGTTGGCGACGCCGGTGGCGAATGCCGCCGCGACGGCGGCGTCGATGGCGTTGCCCCCGTGTTCGAGCATCAAGACTCCCGCCTTGGCCGCGAGCTCGTGCTCCGCGGCCACCATGCCGCGCGAGGCGGTGGCGGCGGCAAGCGGCCGCACGACTGCGCCGATTAGCAGAAGCGCAAGCAGGAGCTGTCGGGGAAGAAGCCGCAAGCTGGCGCGTCTCGTGAGGCAGAGCGAAGCGATCATCGGGGGTTCTACGGGGCGGTGATGGTCATTTCAACCGTGATGATTTATGTACGCCCGAAATGCCCACCGAAGCTCGCAACGGGCTTTCCATCCGGGAAGAGGAATTCCTCGAAAAGAGCTTCTACCTCGACGAGTTCCACGAGAAGACATTACTGCTCGCCATCGCCCCGGGTACGGCCGACGAAGCCCTGCTCGGGGGCTTCATCGCCACGGTTCGCGAGCTGATCCGCGAGGAGGTACGCCTGGTCCTGGTGGTCGGCGATGCCGAGACGGCGCGGTGGCTCGAGACGCGGTTTCGCCGCCTTGCGGCGGCGAGCCTCTCGGAGCCGCTGTTTGCGGATGCCAACGAGGGTCGACGACCGACGATCGTCGTCGAGTCTCGTGCTCCCGAGCCGGACCTGGCCTCGCTGATGCGGTTGTGGAGCTTACTGCGAGGTGGACCGATCGCGGTCGTGTGGGTGCCCGACGCTCCGTGGATGTCGCTCGCGGGATACGCCGTGAAACTCGCCGCGCGGTTGAAGGTGCACAAGCTCGTCCTCATGGATCCCGAGGGCGGTGTGGGCTCGGACGGCGCACTGTCGTTCCTCGACGAGAGCGTGCTCGCCACCTTGCTGGGGGCGGGACAAGCGGAATGGATCGGCCTCGGTCACCGCCGAGCGCTGATCCAGGTGATCCGCGAAGGATTGCTCGAGGGGATTCCCTCGATCAATCTTTGCACGCTGAGCGGGCTGGCTCGCGAGCTCTTCACCTACGAGGGCTCGGGGACGTTGTTTACGCTCGAGGATTACTGCCGCGTCGAACGGCTCGGCATCGACGACTTCCGCGAGGTCGAGCGGCTGCTCGAGCGCGGGCGACGCGAGGGATTCTTGAAGATCCGTAGCCCCGAGGAAATCGGCGAGATCCTGTTCACCGGCTATGGCGCCACGATCGCGTCCGGTCATCTCGCGGGGGTGGGATCGCTCCTTTGTGAGCGCTACCAGGCCGAGCACTCGGGCGAGATCGTAGCCCTCTATACCGTCAGCCGGTTCAAGGGCGAGGGAGTCGGCGCCAAGCTGCTCGCCCGCATCCTCGCCGAAGCGCGCAGCCGGCAGCTGCAAAGCGTGTTCGCCTGTACGACGGAAGAGCGCGCGGCGCAGTTCTTCCTGCGCCACGGCTTCCGCCAAGTCACGCCGGCCGAGGTCCCCGCCGCCAAGTGGATCGGCTACGACGTGGAACGCATGCGGCATCTCACCGTCTTGCGGCTCGATTTGTGAAGACCCCGGTCGCATACTGTGGGCTCGACGTCGGTATCAGCACGACCGACGCGGTGGCCGGCTGGGCCGCCGAGCGCTCGGTGAGCCTGCCCACCGTCGGTGTCGAGCAGACGGCGCAAGCGGCGCTCGAGAGGCTGTTCGAGCGGAGCGGCGCACCCGCAGGCGAGGTGGTGATCGCCGCGACGGGAGCCGGTTCTCACCGTTTGCCGGACCGCCTATGCGGATTCGAGCTCCGTCGCATTTCGGAGATCACGGCCATCGGCCGGGGGGGAATCCGTCTTGGCGGGGGCGGGCAAGCGCTCGTCGCGTCGCTGGGAACCGGCACGGCCCTGGTTTCGGTGCGCGACACGGAGATCCGTCATGTCATCCCCGGAAACGGGGTCGGCGGCGGCACGCTGCTCGGTCTTTGTCGGGCGCTGCTCGGCACGGACGATCTCGCGGAGCTCGGCGATCTCGCCCGCCGCGGTGACCGGCTGCGTCTCGACATCACGATCGGCGAGGCCATCGGCGGGCCGCTCGGCGGGCTTCCGCAGCAGGGGACGGCGAGCAACTTCGCCAAGTATGCGTGCGGTGCGCGGCGTGAAGACGTGGCCTCAGCGCTCGTTAATCTCGTCACGGAGGCGGTCGCCTGGAGCGTGCTTCTCGGTCTTCAGGCTACGGGCCACGTACGGGCCGTGCTGACCGGCAAGCTCCTGCTCGTCGAGACCGTCCGCCAACGGATCGACGAGATCGGCTCCGCGCTCGGTGGCGTGTTCGTCGTGCCCGAGCGTGCCGACGTCGCCTCGGCGCTCGGAGCACTCTGGGCGATCGAGGAGGAGCGCGCCTCGTGATCCGCACGCTCTCCGTCTTGGCGCTGCTGGCAATCCTCCTTTGCGCCTGTCAGCGCGGTCGCGACCGAGCCACCGAGGAGATCGTGGAGCGCGCGATTGCGGCCCAGGGACGCGAATCGAAGGTCGACATCGATCGCGAGCACGGATCGATCTCCGTGACGATCGGCGGCGCGACGAAGCCGGCCGGCTGGCCCTCGGTCGTGTCGATCTATCCAAACGCGAACCGTGCGAAGGTCGACGAGGAACGAGGCAACACGCAGCGCCTCTCGGTCGTCACCGAGGACACGCCCAGGGAACTGGAGCAATTTTATCGCGCGCAGCTGGCGAAAGAGGGATGGCAGCTGGAGGCCACCATCGACCGTTCCGTGCGCGCTCGCCGCGGCAACGAACGCCTCGAGCTGCGTGTCTCGGCTCGCGGCAAGGGAAAGGGAAGTCGCGCGGACATCGAATACACGCCGGCCACGCCTGGATGAGTCGCGCTCACGGAGGAAAGCGATCTATGGCAGCGTACCTGAAATCGGTGGCAGTGCTGGTGGTAGTGCTCGGCGTGCTGACCGGGTCGCAGTTCCTCCGGCGGGTGATCCACGACGAGGAGTTTCAACGATCCGCGTTGAGGAAGGAGCGCAACGCGGGAAACATTCTCTTCGAATCCGAGTACCGCGTCGCCGAGGCCGGACACGTCTTCCTCATCTATTCCGCCGTGAGCTGCTTTTTGATCGCGCTGATCGGCGGCTCGCTCCTCTGGGGCGTCGGCGCGCTGCACTCGAAGGCCGACAAAGGCAGCCCGTCCGGATCCGCTCCGTAGCGGAACGCTAGAGATCCGCGGGACGTCGCGCGCGCACCGTGACGTCGATCTTCAGCTCTTCGGCGATGCGGTCGAGATCCGCTTCGAGCGTGGCGAGCCCAATCGAGGCAGGCACGCCCATCTCCACGCGCATCGTATAGATCGGCGTGCCGCTCTCGGGTTCCGGCCGAGAAACCGTCTTCATTTCGCGGATCGTGATGTCACGCTCGGCGAGCAACCGACAGACACGAGCGACGATGCCCGCCTTGTCCACGCCAGTGGCGAGCAGCTCGTAGACCTCGCGGCGCGCGGTGTGGCCGTACGGCATGGGTGGCCCTTCGAGCGGGCGGAAGAACACGGTCAGACGCCGCTCCCACTCGAGCCGCTTACAGGCGCTCGACAGGCGCCGCTCGAGGTCGTCGCCGCTGCCGGTGAAGAGCAGGAGCACGGCGAATTCTCCGCCGAGAATCGTCATGCTCGAATCTTCGAGGTTGCAGCCGTGCTCGAAAATGAGCTCGGCGAGGTCGGCGACGATTCCCGGGCGATCCTTGCCGATCGCCGATAGTGCGTACCAGCGCTTCATGGGCGCGAGGAATAGTACAAAAGAGGGCTACGGGCTACGGGCTACGGGCTACGGGCTTCAGAAAGAGACTCCGTTGGATCTTTGCCCGAAGCCCGTAGCCTGAAGCCTGCTTTTTTTGTACACCGGCCGACATGATTCTTTCCGAGTTCGAGTCCAAGGAGCTGCTCCGCTCCTACGGAATCTTCACGGTGGAAGAGATGCTGGCGCGCGATCCCGACGAAGCCGTGCGCCGTGCGAACGAGCTCGGCTATCCGGTGGCGGTCAAGCTCTGCGCCACCGGACTCGCCCACAAGACCGAGCGCAACCTCGTCCGCCTCGGGCTCGCACGGGATGACGAAGTTCGGGCCGCGGCCGTCGACGTGCTCGGCCGGCGCGAATCCCACGAGAGCGACGCGCAGCTTCTCGTGCAGCGGATGATAGGCGGACGGAGAGAGCTGATCCTCGGCTTGACCCGGGACCGGCAGTTTGGCCCGTGCGTGATGCTCGGTCTCGGCGGCATCCTCGCCGAGGCGGTTCGTGACGTGGTGTTCCGGGTGGCGCCGCTCACTTCGGTCGACGCCTCTGAGATGGTCGAAGAGCTCAAGGCCGCTCCTCTCCTCGGCGCGTTTCGCGGTGAGCCGGAGGTCGACCGCGAAGCGCTCGCTTTCGCGCTCGTCGCGCTCGGCGTGATCGGCCTCGAGCACCCCGAGATCACCTCGATCGACGTCAACCCGATGATCCTGGCCGGACGACGACCCGTTGCCGTCGATGCGTTGATCGAGCGGACCTCGGTGCGATGAGCGCCGTCGAGCGTTTTCGTCCGCTCTTCTATCCACGGGGAGTGGTGATCTCCGGCGTCTCCGCGCATCCCGGGAAGTGGGGATTCCTCTTCCTCCATCACCTGCTGCGGTTCGGCTACGAAGGGAGGGTCTTCCCGATCAACCGCGAAGGTGTCGAGGTCCTTGGCCGCGCCACGGTTCGGAACGTGGCGGACATCCCGGCAGGCGAAGCCGATCTGTTGATCGTGTGCACGCCAACCGCGATCAACGTCGAGCTTGTGCGCGCGGCAGCGCGCAAGGGCATGCGCGCGGCGTTCGTTGCCGCCGCAGGGTACGGCGAGGCCGGAGAGGAGGGCCGGCGGCTCGAAGCCGAGCTGGTGGGGGTAGCCGACGAGGTCGGTATGCTGCTCGCGGGTCCGAACGGGCAGGGTCTCGTCTCGACCGGCGCGCGGCTCTGCGCGCAGATGGTGGCACCCTACCCACCGCCCGGGCGAATCTCGGTTGCGAGCCAAAGCGGCAACCTGGTTTCGTCCTTCTGTCATTACGCGAGCATGACCGGCGTGGGCATCTCGAAAGCGATCTCGTGCGGCAACTCCGCCCAGCTCACGATCGATGACTACGTCGACTATTTCGCCGACGACCCCGAAACTGCCGTCACCTTCGTCTACCTGGAGGGGGTCCGTGATGGCCGGCGCTTCTTCGAGCGTGTCGCGCGGGCTTCGTCGCGAAAGCCGATCGTCGTGCTCAAGGGAGGTGCCACCGCGCTCGGACAGCGTGCGGCCTCCAGCCACACCGGCGCGCTCGCCAGCGACGACCGCATTTTCGACGGTGTCTGTCGACAGCTTGGGATGTCGCGCGCCGAGACGCTCGAGGAAGCCTACGAAGCCGCGGCGACATTTGCTTCCCAACCCCTGCCGCGCGGCAAGCGCGTGATGGTCTTCACAGCCGCTGGGGGCTGGGGCGTACTCTGTGCCGACGCGTGTGTCCGAGCCGGCCTCGAGGTCGCGCCGCTGCCGAGCGATCTGCTCGCCGAAATCGATCCGTTGCTACCCTCGCGGTGGAGCCGTGGAAATCCAGTCGACATGGCGGGTGGCGAGTCCCGCGACACGATCCCGAAGCTCCTGGACCTGGTGACTCGTCATCCGTCGGTCGACGCGGTGATCTATCTCGGACTGGGCATCCAGGCAGCCAATGCCCAGGTGCTCAAGAGCGGTCCATTCTATCCCGGCCACGGCCTCGATCGAATCGTGGCGTTCCACGAGCGCCAGGACGCCCGCTACGCGGAAGTAGCACGTGAAGTGAGCGAGCGATATGCGAAGCCCGTGCTGTGCGCGAGCGAGCTCGTGTATACGGACCGGGCAGGAACCAATCCCGCGCCGCGTGCGGTTGCAGCGGGGGGACGGATCACCTATCCGTCGGCGCACCGGGCAGTGCGGGCGCTCGCGCACCTCGTACGTTACGCGGAGTGGCGTCGCCGACGCGGGCAATAGAAAAGGGCGGGAACCCTCCCGCCCTTTTCTATTGCCATTCTAGCTCCGTTCGAAACGATCAGGCGTTCTTGAACAAGGTTTGCATCTTCATTGCCAAGCCCATGTCGCCGGCGATCTTCAACTTGCCCTGCATGAACGCCATCTGGCCGTTCAGCTTGCCGAGGGTGAGATCGATGTAGTCCTTGCCGGCCATCGTCATGGTCATCTTGGGTGAGGGGTGGGTTCCTTCGTTTACCTCGAGCTTCCCCTCCTTGATGATCGCATGGTACTGCCCGCTGTCGTCCCCGGTCAGGTTGAACTGAATCACGGCATCCATGCCCTTCGCCGCGTCGGCATTGAAGCGATTGGGCATCTCCTTGAAGATGTCTTTCACCGTCACGTCTGCCATTGCTCTCTCCTCCTTGCAGTGGGGCTCTGGATCAGATGATTGAATCTACATAGTGAGGGTCTGCGCGTTGTGTCAAGAGACCGACACACGCGCGCCCGCGCCGGCTGAACGGACGCTGCGATCGGCTTCCTCGACGAGCTGAATCTCGTCGTAGTGTACCGACCAGTTCGTACCATTGTCCCAGAGCACGCGCAGCGGGACGTTGAAGCCGTCGCGGAACTGACCCGTCACGACTCCACGCTCGCCGCGCCGCAGACGCAAATATTGGTCCTTGAGATGAACCACCAGTTCGACTCGCTTCCCCATCAGGTTTTCGCAACTCATCGGTTGACCTCCCAGCGCGCGATCCTCGCGAGCCCACCAAAGTCGACCGAGGTTAGCAACAAAAACTCTGGGTTTCAATCGCCCGTTGTGTTAAGCGACGCCCTCGGAACCGGGATGATGACGGCCGACGATTTCCGCAAGGACAAGTACCTCCGCGCCACCGGATACAACTTTTACGTGTGGGCGGCGGTGAACGTGCTGATCACCTGGCCACTCTACTCGGCGCTTGCCGGCAATCCCTGGCCGGACTGGCTCGCCGGCCTCTATCCGTTCGGGCTGATCGGCACGGGAATCTTTTTTTCCGTTCTCAATGACAACCGGGTGCAGAAGATGTGCGGCGACCCGAATCCAACTCCGCTGGTCGAAGCAGGCACCATCTGGGGGCCGATTTTTCTGATCGGGTTCATACTCACGGGGGTCTTCGTGGTTCGGGGCCCGGCTGCCTATATTCAACCCTTGTGGCTCTGCCTCGTCGGAGCCGCGTACCTGATGTGGGGAAATTTCGGCGTTCCCGAGTTTCGCTGGTTCGGCTGGATGCTCGTCATCGCTGGAGGAATCGGCGGCTTGTCGATTCGGCCGGCCGACATCCCTTCACACCTGGCTTCGTCCTCCGCGCTCGCGGTCTGGGTGGCGTTCATGGGCGCCCTGTGGGTGCCGTTTGGCGCATACATCAACCGCAAATACGTCCACCCGAGCGCGCGATAGGCTCAACCACTCGAGCCTTCGAGCCCAGCAGATCGGGCGCCGTAGAGGGCCTCGTAGACGCGGCGATTCGCGAGCACGCGCTTCACGTAGCTGCGGGTTTCGCGGTAACTGATGCTCTCGACGAACTCGTCGTCCTCGACGTCCGGATAGCGACGCTGCCACTTGTCCACGGCGGTCTCGCCGGCGTTGTAGGCTGCCAACCCGCGCGCCAGATCACCGTCGTAGCGGCTCAGGAGCTGTTGCAGGTAGAGGGCCCCGAGCGCGATGTTGTCAGCGGGATCGAAGAGGCGCTCGGTGCGGAAATCGGCCTTGCCGCTCTCCGTGGCAAGACGCTCCCCTGTCGAGGGGAGAATCTGCATCAGACCGAGAGCGTTCGCGGACGACCGCGCCTCGCTATCGAAGAGACTTTCCTGCCGGATCAGGGCCGCAACGAGATAGGCATCGAGCGAGCGGGCCGCGCTTTCCCGCTCGACGACCGGCCAGAAGCCGAGGGGATAACAAAAGCGGAGCCACGGGCTGTCGAGGCCGCATCCGCCGGCGTGGACGGCGCGTCCGACCGATTGCCGATACCCCCCCACGGCGAGCCAGGCGTGGATCAGAAAGCCATCGCATCCGGAGATCCGCTCTTGAAAGACCGCTAACTCACCGCGCGCCAGCGGCATAAGGCTCATTCCTTTCAGCTCGTCGTACCGCGCGAGATGGGGATCACCGCTCGTGCACGCCGGTTCGAGGGGCTCGTGGGTCGGTTCGCGCGCAATTCGGCCGGCCAATGCCGAGCCCTCGCGGCGCCCGAGGCGTTGCTCGGCGAGCGTGGCGTAGTAACTCTCGGGATATTCTCGGAGCAAGCTCTCGTAGCTAGCGGCGTCACCGGAAGCCCTTGCCTCCCAGTAAAACGCCGCCGCCCTGTCGGACGAGCCCCGCTCGGCGAGATCCGCGAAAAGTTCCGCGGCGCGAGCACGATTTCCCGCTCGGTATTGGCACCAGGCAACGCGGAATCGCGCCTCCGAAGCGAGCGGGCTCTTTGGGTAGCGCTTCGCGAGCCGCGCGAATTGCTCGGCAGCCAGCGAGCAATGCCGCGCCTCTTGGTGAATGCGAGCGATTGCATAGATGGATTCCGCGGCTTGCGAACCGTGGGGATATTCGCGGGCGTAAAGACCGAGAAGGCGGAGTGCGGCCACGTCGTCGTCCCGGTTCCAAGCGAGCGAGCCCAGCCGAAACAGTGCTCGAGCAGCGACGGGACGGTGGGGATAGGTGGCGCGAATCCGCTCCAGCACCCGCTCACCCGCCTCCCGCTCGCCGCTTCGCAGAAGCGCGCTGGCTTCGAGCCACAGAAGCTCCGGGAGCTCGCTCTGCGAGCGGAAGCGCGCCTCGGCACTCTGCACGAGCTCGAGAGCTCGCGTCGCCTCTCCCTCTGCAAGCAGAAGCGAGATCTCCTCCCGCGCCGAAGCCGCCGTGGCCAGAGCGACGGTGTCGCGATCCGCCCACGCCTGCTCGCGGGCAGCGAGAGCTTGTGGCGACTGCGGATAGCGGGTGCGGAGCTCGGCGGCGAGGGCGCGCGCCGTAGCGACGTCGCCGAGCCGATCGGCGGCCTCGCTGGCGAGGGCCAGCGCGGAAGCGCGCTCGGTCGCGTCCCTCAGGTCCCGACGTGCGGCCTCGAGCTGTTTCGCCGCGGCTTCCCAATTGCCTTCCGCGACCCGCGCACGCCCCACCGCGAGCTCGGCCTCTCCCTTCCAGACGGAGTCGGGAAAGCGGTCTTCCAGCGCTTGCCAGGTGGTGAGGGCGCCGGCTCTGTCGTCACGCGCCTCGGCGATCTTCGCGAGATAGCGAAGCACGTAATCGGCGAGCTCCGGATACACCGGCGCGAGCCGCCGCAAAAGCGCATCGGCGGATGCCAGGTCACCTCGGTCGTAGAGCGATAGCGCAGCGTGAAACAGCTCGCGACGCTCGGCAGGAGTGCTGCCTTCGGGGATCGCGGCGGCGAGCGCTGGTGGAGGCGCGGTGGGGGACAGCGGGCTCGGCTCCGGCGCGCAGGCGGCAATGAAGAAGAGGAGCGACGCAACCCACGTTCTTCTTTTCATGTCCCGGCTTCGGCTACCATGGGCCGCTTGGAGCCGCAACGCAACGAACATCGATCGGAGTGCTGGATTCTCGCCTCGGCCTCGCCACGGAGAGTAGACCTACTCGAGCGCGCAGGTCAGCGCTTCGAGCGCGAAGCAAGCGCGGTCGAGGAATCCCCGCGCGCGGGAGAGGGCGCGCTCGAGTTCGCAGTACGAGTGGCGCACGACAAGGCCCGCGAGGTCGCCGGCCGTCGTCCCGGCCGCTGGGTTCTCGCCGCCGACACGGTGGTGGTCGTCGACGGCGAGGCGCTCGGCAAGCCACGTGATGCGAAAGACGCGCGAGCGATGCTCGCTCGTCTTTCGGACCGAAAGCACGACGTTGCCACGGCGTTCGTGCTGCTCGATTCCGCAGGACGAACCTTCGCCGCGGAAGTCGTCCGTAGCGAGGTGACGTTTCGCCGGGTCGCATTCCCGGACATCGAGGCATACGTTCGGACGGGTGAGCCGCTCGACAAGGCGGGCGGCTATGCGATCCAGGGCGGCGCCCGAGCCTTCGTCCGGGAGCTCAAGGGATCGCTCACCAACGTCATCGGCTTGCCGATGGCCGAGGTCGAGGCCGCGCTGCGGGCTGCAGGTCTCTGGATCGAAGCGCCCGCGGCGTGCGAACGATGAGCTCGACGATTGCAGAGCGCTATCGCTCTGTCGTCGCGCGGGCTGCCGAAGCGGCCGTGCGCTCGGGAAGAGCCCCCGCCGAAGTCACCATCGTCGTCGCCGCAAAAACGTTCGGCGTCGACAATCTACGAGAGGTCGTTGCTGCCGGCGCCCGAGAGATCGGCGAGAATTACGTTCAGGAAGCGCGCCGCAAAGCCTCGGAGCTCCGTCTGCCGCAAGTGCGCTGGCACATGATCGGAAGTCTGCAGCGCAACAAAGTGAAGCAAGCACTGCCGCTCTTTCATCTGATCCACTCGCTCGATCGGCTCGATCTCGCCGAGGCTCTGGACTCCGCGGCCAGGCTGCTCGGAAGGACTGCGCGTTGTCTCGTCGAGGTCAACCTCGCGGGCGAGAGAACCAAGGGTGGCGTCTCCCCGGACTCGCTTTCCGCGCTGCTCGAGGCGGTGGCGCCGTTCGGTCATCTGTCCATCGAGGGCCTGATGGCGATCCCGCCGCCCGGCTCGATCGATGCCAGCCGCCGATCGTTCGCTCGCCTACGCGCGCTGCGGGACCGGCTCGCCCATTTGCGTCTTCCCAACGTCCAGCTTAAGGAACTTTCCATGGGGATGTCCTCGGATTTCGAAGATGGCATCGAAGAAGGGGCGACCCTGGTGCGGATCGGAACCGCGATCTTCGGGCCGCGGGCGACATGACGAAGCGACCAAAAAAGCTCGGTTTCATCGGCGCCGGCAACATGGCCGGTGCGCTTCTGAAGGGGGTCCTCGCGGCCGGTCTATACCGCGCGGGGGACCTCTGGGTGACCGATCCGGTGCCCGATCAGTGTCGACGGGTGCGGCGTCGTTACGGAGTTGGCGCGGCTCGAGACAACCGCGAGCTCGTGCGCGGCTCGCAGATCGTCCTACTCGCGGTCAAACCGCAGGTACTTCCGGATGTGCTCGAAGAGATCAAGGGCGATGCCGGCCCCCGCCATCTCTTCATGTCGATTGCCGCCGGAGTGCCGCTCCGTCGGCTCGAGGCTGGCCTCGACGAGCGCGTCCGCGTCGTTCGGGTGATGCCGAACGCACCGGCTCTACTCGGCAAGGGGATATCGGTGCTGGTCAAAGGTTCGCGCGCGACATCCGGGGATCTGCGGCTTGCGCTGCGAATTTTTCGT
>Ga0315278_10002502_pt1 | contig 16342 bp, 14 predicted proteins | sample YL17G06_0_MG_FD_203880 | JGI IMG/M metagenome (GOLD analysis project Ga0315278, IMG submission 203880) | Sediment microbial communities from Yellowstone Lake, YNP, Wyoming, USA - YL17G06_0 | ecosystem: Environmental > Aquatic > Freshwater > Lake > Sediment | place: USA: Wyoming | collected... | reverse complement strand
TCGCCCTGTATCGATACCGGCGGCACGGTGTTTTTGATGGACAATAAAGACCTGGCCGGCAACCCCAGAGTTATAGGGGCAGCCATTGATATGGGCGCATACGAAAACAATAATACCCCGCCGGTCGCCGAAGCAGGACCGGACCAGAATGTCTTCGCGTGGATTGACGGGAACGCCACTGTAACACTCGACGGCAGTAAATCCTACGACCCGGACGGCGACAAATTATCGTATCTGTGGAACTGGACGGCTGACGGCAGCAGTAACGAGGCCAACGGCGTAAGCCCCATCATAAAATTGCCCGTCGGGGAGCACAAAATCGAGCTTATCGTCAATGACAAGCTGGAAGATTCCCAGCCGGATGATGTGAACATCACGGTCGTGGGTCCCGTTGAAGGTCGGCTGTGGGTCATACCATTCGCAATCAACCGGCAATCCGGGCAGCAGAACATACTGACGCTGCTGAAACTGCCCGCGGGTATAACAAAAGAGCAGATTGACTCAGGGTATAAATTATTGCTTTACCCCGGCGGCATAGAGGCAAAAATGCAATATATCACACAATGCTGGGATAATGGTTCCGGACGAATCGGGATAGTAGCGTCGTTCGACAGGTCCGCATTTCTGTCCTCGGTTAGTGCAAATGGGAATGTAACTTTGTATGTAGTTGGCCGGCTCACCACAGGTCAATATTTCTTTGGCCAAGGCATAGTTCGGATTTTTGACCCGCCGCCAATTTCATATCCGCCCACGTACAACAAATAGATATCGATTCTTTAAGTATTCCGCCGAAGGGTGGTTGCCTAAATTAGCAACCGTCCACTGGCGTTTTTATCCCATATCACCTATTCGCTCCATCTTTTAAATTGCATAGATTTGAGACAATTTTCGGCCCGCAAGACGTTTTCTGGTAGTTCAGCTTTACAAAGACACGCTAAAATGGTCTAATCATTCTTCAGCCGATGGGGGACTTTATATAATGGTCGTTATTGAGAGAAAGGTGTATGCCGGGTACCAACGGTAATAATAACGGCAATGACAAGACGCCGATAGCAACCAGCAAGACGTTCCTGTCTGTGGGGCCGACGTTGCACTACAGCCATACGAACGTCCTGACCTTCTGGCTGCTAACGGTGGTCGTCTTTGCCGGGGTTTGCCTGTTCTGGTCGAAGATACTGACCGGCTCACCCTGGGCATTTAATCTCGACCTGGCAACGACGCCCGCATCCTGGCAAATAGGCCGATTTCTTTTAACCGGCGTAAGCATCTTCGAGTACCCCTGGCAGATTCTCGTACTTGCCCTGCTTATGGCAGCGCTGGCGGTAGCCCCCCCGCTCACATCTCTGCTTCTCAGCTTCAGTTACAGCTTGCCTTTGATTTTAGGCGTGTTCTTCCTCGCTGATTTACCCGCATTCGCGGTCAGCTTGCTGATAAGCTGTATCGCGGTTGCCTGTCGGCCACTGCGGTTTCGTTCACGCATAACTTCGATAGCGCTGTGTATGCTGCCGCAGCTTTTATACTGGGGTATTTTCGGCGGCGCAAGGAACGTTGAGCCGATTAAGTGGGGGTTTTCATTCACGCCCTGGATTGGCGCCTGGCTGATTGGGCTTGGCGTGGCAGGCGCGGTGCTGGGAATCGGGCATTTCACCCGTTATCGACCGGGGCTTATTTGCTTATTCACCACAATTATGCTCGTCATCGCGGCCATTACCTTCAGATTCAGGGTAGGTTTTGATGAGCTGGACTATCAGCTTTACGTTGCCCGCAATAACCCCGAACAGGTGGCGGAATTTCACGACCATAGTATTATCAAGGCAATTGACCGGGCGATAAAAAGCCCGGCCGTCGCCAAATATTTAGGCGGCTTCTTCTACCCGACTGAGCCGATAGCGTTGCGTAAGGAGCTAAAGGCCGAAATCCAGACACAGCTCGTTCATGACCGCTGGCCGACGTGGTTCGTTGTCCCGGCAGAACTAAGATACCAAGAAAAAAGAGAATGGCTGCTTGGGCAATATGAGACATTCATTACACACCGCTCAAAAAGCAAACGAATGCCGATTGCCCTGTATTACAAGGCGCTGCTCACCGAATACAGTCCCGATTACCGTATGCTGGATGAGAAAGAAACGCTCCATTTCTACAGCGATTATCCATTCGACCGTCCTCGTGCAGTGTGGTTCCAGCTATATGCCAGCTTCGGTAAAAGTCCCGAGTCGCTTGAAGCCCGCTGGCGAATCGCGATGCAATGGGCGGGCCAGGCAAGGTTCGATGAGGCAGAGGCCATTATCGCCGAGGCCTCCAGATTGCTCGAAACACGGTTGAAGCTTCTTACCGGCGACCAGCCCGCAGAAGAATCGATATTCAGCTTGTTCCGCCCGCCGCCCGATTCGGCGATGACCATTTCCAAACTGATGGAACTCCAAAGAAAGCTCAGCCAGTTGCGCACCCTTATCAGCGCAGACAATTACACCGCCAAACCGGATTCCGTAAAACGGCTGGCAAGATTTGTTATGCTCAACCCAAACAGCCCGAGTTACGCAAACCAGCTCGATGAACTGCTAGCGGAAATGAGCAAAACAGACCCCCTGCGAGACAATGTTCTGCTTGCCCAGGTCAAGCTCATACCCGATGAACAGCATCTCGCCGAAAAACTTGCCGAGTTGCACACACAACACCAGAACACCGACGGCGGAATGCAGGCATTATACGAGCTTTGCCTGCTCAAAATCCACTTCTGGCAGCAGCAGGATGCTGCAAACACCGAACAAAAAAAGAAATATCTGGCGGATGCCAGGGCAACCCTGACCGCTTTTCTGCGGATGTATCCCAGCAGTTTTTGCGCCGACCAGGTTAAGAAAAATCTCGCCAGTTTGCCCGCCGGCGATTAACGTAAATCCCATATCCCCCTGCCATCCTCGAACCGCCTTCATTGGGGGAGTTGACAATCAGGCGTGATTGCTTATTCTGTGGCAGATGGATTGATACTCAATACCTTGTGGAAAGGGAAAATTGAATGGCTGAAAAGCAAACCCGGGCGATAAGTCGAAGACAATTAATGGCAAGTGCGGCAGGAATAGCGGCCCTGGCGTCCATTCACGCGACCTGGGCAGAGGAAATCAAACGCGTTGTAAAAAACGGACGGATAAATCAATCCGTCAGCAGATGGTGCTACGGCAAAATACCACTCGATAAATTCTGCGAGATTTGCGTCCAACTGGGATTGAAAGGTATCGACCTGCTCCAGCCGGATGAGTTGCCCGCCGCCAAAAAAGCGGGCCTGGTCTGCACAATGCTTTTCTCGCATAGTTTGACCGAGGGACTGGCACACACTAAAAACCACGATGAATGTATAGCGAAACTAAAGACAAGCATCGATGCGGCCTCGGAATTCGGTTTCCCCAATGTCATCTGCTTTCCCGGCAACCGCTATGGTATCAGCGAAGAAGACGGAATCAAAAACACCGTTGAAGGCATCAAGGAAATCCTCGCCCACGCCGAGCAGAAAAAAGTTACGCTGCATCTCGAATACCTCAACAGCAAAGTGGACCACAAGGATTATATGTTCGACAATATGAAATTCGGCGTCGAGGTCTGCAAACAGGTCGGCTCCGACCGCATCAAAATCCTCTACGATATTTACCACGCCCAGATTATGGAAGGTGACATCATCCGCACAATTCAGAAAAACAAGCAATATATCGGTCATTACCACACAGGCGGCGTCCCGGGCAGAAACGATATCGACGAAACACAGGAGGTTTATTATCCCGCGGTAATGAAGGCCATCCTGAAAACCGGCTACACCGGCTACGTCGCTCACGAGTTTGTGCCTAAATCACCCGACCCGCTCAAATCGCTCGAACGTGCAATCGAAATATGTGACGTCTGATGGAGATTCGATTCGATGCCTAATGTTGCGGCGATAATTTGTGCGGCCGGCCCCGGAAAACGATTCGGCGGAAAACGACATAAGCAATTCGTTGACATCGGAGGCAGGGCCGCGTTCCTGCGAAGCGTCGAATTGTTCTCAAACCGCGAAGATGTCAAGCAAATCCTTTTAGCTATTCCGCAGGAAGATGAAGAAATTGTGAAAATCCGCTATGGGGCGAATCTCTCACTTTTCAACGTCAAGGTCTTCATAGGCGGCGCGACACGCTTCGAGACCGTCAACAAGGCGATTCAATTATTGAAAGACGATATCGAGCTTGTGGCGATTCACGACGCCGCAAGATGCTGCGTAACAGCCAAATGGGTTGATGATGTGATAAAAGCCGCCGCTAAAACCGGCGCGGCTATTCTCGCATGCCCCGTTACGGCTACTCTCAAAGAAGTCAAAGATGGTATCATTGTAAAAAACGTTGACCGAAAAGGCCTGTACGAGGCGCAGACGCCGCAGGTTTTTGAAACCAAGCTATTGAAGCAATCACGCGAAAAGGTCCCCAAGGCAGACACAGAGAAAATCACTGATGATTCGCAGTTAGTTGAGGCCCTCGGCCACAAGGTCTCAATCGTCGAAACCGATTCATCGAACATCAAAATCACCTATCCAGCCGATGCCGCTATCGCCGAGGCCATTCTCAAAACCCGCCCCGACCCGAAAAAAGATGGCTATATCGGCCCGTTCTACGAGGCACAGTGGTAACCGCGTTTATCACCTGTGGCTTGTTCGACCGTATGAGTAAACGATTGCGAGCATCGGCGAACGAGAAATGCCGCCTGGGTTGATGCCGGGTTTGCCTTGCGGAATATCAATTCCGAGTTTCGAGAAGTATTCCTGCCAGGCCGGCAGCGTTTGCCCCGTTTTAGGGTCATTGAAGGTCATCGGCTCCAATGTGAATACCGGTTTGCCGTCGTTGGCCCGGCGAAAAATCTCGTAAATCAATTCAGAACAGCAATACGCGTCGTTATCGATTGCGAAAGCCTTATCGTAGGATTTGCCCTTCAACGCCTCGGCCTCTTTGATGGCTGCGGGGATAAGATGGCGATAAGGTTCTTTCAGACGCCCCACGATTACCTTGGGCTGACTATTTGGTTCAGTTCCCCGGTTCAAAAAGGCCTGTAAATCAGTGGCGACAGCTCCTTTCGAGACCGCCTCAATTATAACAAGCCGGCCATTGACGTCCTGAGCCGCGATGCCGACGTGCGATAGCCGCATACCCTTATAGCCGGTCGTTACGTCTTCGATTGCGTCGCAGAGAGGTCCGCAATCCACGTCCTTGAAAAGCAGGTCGCCTGTTTTAGGGGTAAATCCGACGTCATGGGGACATTCGATGTTTGCGCAGCCGGGCATAATTATCGCAGACAGACAAGCCAGTGTTATCAGTATTGCTATTCGCATAATGAGTCCCTCTACTTTTTTTGTCTTTTTGCGGCGAGCCAGGTTTTCAACTTCGGCAAAGGCCATGTGTTGAGAACGTCGGCTTTCGTCGCCCAGCCCCTTGAGGCAGTTGCCACACCAAACGGCATATAATCAAGCTGATGCAATCTATGGGTGTCGGTATTGATGACTAATTTTACGCCCGTCTCAATCGCCATTTTGCAGTGAACGTCTTTGAGGTCGAGCCGATATGGATTTGAGCTGACCTCCATCGCGGTATGTGTCTCGGCTGTGTGTTTGATTACCGCATTAATATCGATATCCATCGGCTCACGTTCGCCGATGAGCCGACCGGTGGGATGGCCGATACAATGAAGATAAGGATTATCCATCGCCTTGAGTACCCGGGTCGTAACCTGTTCGCGCGAGCCGGTCATTCTCGAATGAATCGAGCCGAGCACAAAATCAAGCTGGGCCAGTAACTTGTTATCATAATCAAGCGAACCATCCGAGAGGATATCGACCTCTGAACCGACCAAAACGGTGACGTCTTTTTGCCGGTCGTTGAATTTGCGAACCTTGTCGATTTGCTTAGCGAGGCGAGCAGGCGATAACCCGTTGGCAATCGCGATAAAAGGCGAATGGTCCGTTACGCAGATGTATTGATAGCCCTTTTGTCTGGCAGCATTGACTAATTCTTCGATTTCGCAGGAACCGTCCGAGGCCGTCGTGTGTATGTGCAGGTCGCCTTTGATATCCTCCAGGCGAATCAATTCTGGCAGATTGTGTTTTTGCGCTGCTTCGATTTCACCCCTGTCTTCTCTTAGCATCGGCTCAACATAATCGAGGCCGAGTTTTTTATAAATTTCGCTTTCCGTCGCGCCTGCTATCATTTTTTTGCCGCGGAACAGGCCATATTCGTTCAGCTTCAGTTTCGCTTTTACCGCAATCTCCCGCAGGCGGACGTTGTGCTGTTTCGAGCCGGTGAAATACTGCCAGGCGGCGCCGAAACTCTCATCAGGCACAACACGCACATCAACCTGAACCGGGCAACTATTTGTCTTTATGATTGCCGCGCCTTTAGTGTCCCCCGCCGCGATAACCTCCCGAATAAATTCCGCCCTGACAAAAGCATCGATAATTTTTTGGCCTTCTTTCGCGGCGACGAGAATATCAACATCTCCTATTGTTTCCGCGCATCGGCGAACTGAGCCGGCATACGCGATTTTTTTGACGCCGGACAATCCATCAATAAAGTCCATCACGATAGTGGCCGCGTTAAACGCCTGGTCTAAGCGAATCCTGCCCGTTGATTTCGCCAGGAACTCAATGCCCTTGGCGATAATCGCCGCCTTTTTGTCGCCGAAGCCGGTTAATTCGGCTAATTTGCCGTTTTCAATTGCCATCTTCAAGTCGGCTATTGATTTGACCTTGAGATTCTCATAAACCGCCTTGACGCCCTTTGGCCCCATCCCCGGTATCTTTAACAATTGCAGTAACTTCTGCGGAATCTTCGTTAAAAGCTCCTGATGTGCGGTGATTTGCCCCGTCTTTATGAATTCTTCGATTTTGGCTAACGACGATTTCCCCACCCCCGGCGTCTCAGCCAATTTCCCCGTCGCTAACATCTCTTCGATATCCGTCGGCATATCGCCGATGACCCGTGCGACCTTGCGGTAGCTGTTAATGCGGAACCTGTCCTCGCCGAGGATTTCCATCACGTCCGCCATTTCGGAAAACAACTCACTTATCGTTGTGTTTTTCATTGCGCAATTTCCCGGCCAAGCTGCCTCTCGAAGACGGCGTAGCTCTCCTTGCCGAATAGGCAAAATACGACTTTTTTCAATCCTGTTTTGGCCTTCGTGGTGAGCTTGTCGAATCCATTCAGATAATCAATAGTTGTCCGCAGCATTATTTCGGCGCATCGGTCTATGGGAAAGCCGAAGATGCCTGCGCTTATGGCGGGAAAGGCGATTGCTTCGAGATTATGCTTATCAGCCAGTTTGAGCGAGTTTAGCGTCGCGTTTTTGAGCTTCTCGTCCTCATCGCCTTCACCCATTCGGGGGCCGACAGCGTGAATGACGTATTTGGCTTTTAATTTGCCGGCCGTGGTGATTACCGCCTCGCCGACTTTGGTTTTGCCGATTTTGAGACATTCCATTTGAATTGCCAGTCCGCCTTTTCGTCTTATGGCCCCTGCCACGCCACCGCCCATAATCAGCATCGAATTGGCCGCGTTGACGATTGCGTCGGTGTCCATTTCGGTAATGTCGCTGTCGAGCAGTTCCAGAACGGTATTTGCGATATCCACCTTCATAATCTGCTTATAGATTACCTGCCGAAACACGAATTGAAAGCAAAAAAAGAAGGGCTTGCAGGTCTCTTCTTCCTGCAAGTCCCGTGAAGATTACAATTGATTTATATTAGAGCATCCGGCGAGCCGACAAGCCCGACACCGATTTTTCACTTTTCAGTGGTAGATACCACATCGAGATTCACAAGCATACCCATCTTACCTATATTGACGGGCGGTGTCAAGCAAAAACTCGCTATTTTTGTCTGTTTGTGGGGGGCCAGAATAAGTTATACCGTCAGGATTGGTGGGTTTTAAAAGGGGTCCAAAGCGAGACAAACAGAAATCCCCCTGTCTCAGTGGTAATGCCGAATCACCTGTCTTGAGCGCCCCGTGGTGAACTTGCCTGCCCCGGCAATCCGTAGGCCGGGGAGCTTGTCGAAGGGGTCGAACCAGTCGAAAGAGCAGGCATCACTGCGACATCGACTCAATAAGCGCCTTGAGCAGCGGGTCGTCACAGTACTGAATCAACTCAATCCGCAGATATTCGGCATACTCCTCACCATCAATACCGAGCGGTTGCTGCCATTGCTCGAATCTCTTCTGGATTCGGCGGGCGTGCTCCTCTGCCCATTGTTGTTTTTGGCCTTCTAACATCCTTTTCGCCGGCCTCCAACTTATTTGTTATCTAATGGACAACGGACAATATTATCTTCTTTGGCGGAATTGTCAAGTGTTTTTTGGTAATTTTAGCGGCATTTGATGCTGTGGCTTGCGGGTATTTTAGTGCGGCCGGGGTTGACTAAAACAGAACAAGGCGGCGGTGGGATTCGAACCCACGCAATAACGGTTTTGCAAACCGTCCCCTTAGGCCACTTGGGTACGCCGCCGAACTACAGATATACGGTATTCTACCGGGAAATCGCCCTTTCTGCAACATATTTTACTGACGGTCGGCTTGAGGCCTCCCCAATAAAGCGGGGGCTAAATTTGTCGAGGAGGTTGATGAATACTGAGACCAAAAGCGTCTTCCCACGCCTCTTTGAGAACCTCGGAAACGGTCGGGTGCGGGAAGTTGACGGCATTGAACTTTTCGGTTGAGCCAATAATGAGACGGGCGGCGGAGATAAACTCGGTAACGTTTGTGCCAACCATTGTGACGCCCAGTATCTTATCGCTTGCCTTTTCACGAACGACCCTGATTTCGCCCGTGGTTTCGTTGTGCGCGACGCTTCTGCCGTTGGCCTTGAAGAACCCCCTGCCGACGGTAACCTCGATGCCCTCTTTTGCGCACCTGTCTTCGGATTTGCCCACCGAGGCGATTTCGGGGAATGTATAGACGGCCCTGGGGATAAGCGAATAGTCGCCTATTTTGGAATCGCCTCCGTTAATATTTTCCGTGGCGACCTCCGCTTCCGCGAATGCGCCGTGCGCCAGATACGTTGTGCCTACCACGTCGCCAATTGCGTAAACGCCGGGGACATTGGTTTGCATCCTGTCGTTGACCTTTATCGCCGGGCCATTGGTCTGCAATTTCAGGTTATCGATTGTCTGCTTGTCGCAGGCCGCCCTTCTGCCGATTGATACGAGGAACTTCTCGGCTTCAATTGGTTGTCCGCCATCGATGGCGACTTTGGCAATTCCTGTCGAGGTATTGACTGAAGTTACTTTTTGGCCGGTCAAAACGGCGATGCTGAGTTTTTTGAATTCGCGTTCGAGTAACTGGCTGACCCATTTATCTTCGGTGCTGATGATTCGTTCGAGCGCCTCGACAATGGTAACTTTTGTTCCGACGGCCGCGTAAACGCAGGCGAGTTCACAGCCGATTATGCCGCCCCCCACAATTACCATCGAAGCTGGAATTGCCTGCAATGATAATGCCTCTGTGCTGCTGATGACAGTTTGGCCGTCGAATGGAAATGCCGGGATTTCAACCGGGACAGAGCCGGTCGCTATTATGATGCCCTTTGTCGCATTAATTTCGATTTGCCCAGTTTGGGCTTCGACAACCACCGTTTTAGGCGAAGACACCGTTGCGGTTCCCTGGAAGATTTTGATTTTATTGGCCCCAAGCAGGCCGGCCAGACCTTTTCTGAAACCGGCGACGATTGCGTCTTTTCGCTGCTGCATTTTCACCCAGTTTGGCGAGATGCCGGTAACGTCAACACCCATACCGCCGGCGTTTTTCGCCTGCAAGAGGACCTCAGCGGAGGCAAGAAGCGCCTTTGAGGGAACACAGCCGCGATTCAGGCAGGTCCCGCCCGTCTCGGCCTTTTCGATAATAGCGACCGTCGCCCCTTTTTGTGCGCATCGAATCGCCGCGTAATATCCGCCCGGCCCCGAGCCGATTACCACAACATCAAACGTCTCCGACATTTTCGCAGCTCCCATATCTAACTGACTACTCTGTTCCGAATCGGATGGTTTTTTTTATAGTACAGGGGTCGTACGTGTGATTGTCTGCGACATAGACGGCATTACTGTCAACACCCTGACCGCACTTTAGCACCTGCTCAACCCGGCCAAAATCATTATTGCTTATGCAGACATTTTTCGAATTCGAATCCGCTACATATACAAATGGCGCCGCCGCAGCGCGAGGACGAGAACTATGAACATATACGCCGTCAACATTTCTGAAATACAGCAACCCCTTGCATAATGAGGCACTTTGGGCATCGAAACCTGTTATTACCGCGTCCTTGACATCATCACACACCACTGCCGGACGATGGTCGTCGCCCTCAAACGATAGTTCCGCATCACTGAACCGTAGATTTCGCACATGGCGAAAATAAAAGCCATAGGCGGGCAATTTGCCGAACATATTCGGGTCAGGGTATTCGCGTTCGACTTCAGGGATATCCCGCTCAACTGCTTCCGGCAAACCGCCGCCTCTGAAACGCATCCTGATATTATCAAAAGTAATGTTTTTTATTTCATGGCCCGGTATTCCCGCGACAGCGCATCCGACACCGTGGATACCTCGCGCCTGGATATTGCTGATAATTATATTCTGCATCGTTCCCATGCCCGGACGAGCAGCTTTATCGGTAATCTCAAAATCGCTGCCGGTCACGCCGCCTTTGCCCGCCACCGTTCCCTTATATGGCCGTGCTCTGTTACCCAGCCGTACAAAAAGGGCGTTTCCGACGTTGCTCATCATAATATCTGATACACTGACTCCGTCAAATTCGCCGCCATCAACAAGCTCGAGAGCAACCCCCGCAGTGCTGTCATATATAGTTGAATTCGAAAACGCGATGTTTTGAAAGCCGCCGTTGGATTCAGTCCCCAGCTTGAAGGCGTGACAGTTGGTCTTGAGGACACAATTGGTTATCACTATATTCCGGCACGCCCTGTCAGAGGTACTTTTGAGAACTATCGCGTCGTCATAACACGAGATATTACAGTTGGCGATACGTACCTTATCACAACTGTCAATATCAATGCCGTCGTTATTATAGGTGGCCATGCTGTCCACAGTTATATTTTCAATTACGACATTATTACAGGCCAGATAATGCTGTACCCAGCAGGGAGAATTGCGCAACGTGATTCCTTCCACTTTGACGTCATTGCATTCGATAATCCGCATCAGAAACGGCCGTTCCTTGATGGGCTTTTCGTGAAACGTTCTGCCCTGACCGTCAATGACGCCGCGACCCGTAATGGTAATATTGCTTTGTTTTTCAGCGTGAATGAGGCTTCGTGTCACATAATAATCCGTATAAGACCGATACTCTGGTATGTTGACCGGAAAATCCTCAAGCCGTGTACTGCCGCGCAGCGTTGCCCCTGATTCGATGTATAGAGTTACATGGCTTTTAAGATAGAGCGTGCCGCTGAGAAATGTTCCTCCCGCCATATACACCGTTCCACCGCCTGCGGCTGAGGCGGCATCAATCGCCTTTTGAATTGCCGCGGTATTAATCGTATTGCCGTTGCCGACAGCGCCGTAAAGGCGAACATCAAACATACTGCCAGGCAGCGGCCCTTTCTTGTCGGCGGCAGATGCATAAGATACATCTGCAATAAATACTATAATTAGAATTAGTTGAAACGAAACTCTACGGTAACTTTCTAAACACATACCTTAATCTCCGAGGTATTATCAACCGGGCTTTCCCATTTATATCTGCTCAATCCGCTTTTTCAGGTCCTTTCAATTCTCAGAATGTATGTGAAGATTGACCGGCCTGTTTAATGCAAAGATTTTTTCGGTTTCCGCTTACAGTAAAGATGCTCTCAAGCCAATTTGGGTTTCCTGCTTCTTCGGGGAGATTACAAATAGTCAACTTTCGGTCATATAGTAATGCGGCCCATTGCAACACATCACCATGCTGGAGTACAAACGGAAGCACAGGCAATTTACGGTTTTCATAGCAGCAGTTTTGCAGATCGACATCAATGGAAGATATGCGATTATCCAAAGCAGCGGCAAAAATAACGGCTGTCGCCAGTGCGCCTGAATTGTGACTTGTAATCTGAACTTTTGTTAAATCAGCATCGGGTCTTAAAGCCAGGCCATCCAGAATGCCCTGGATATCTGTGCAGGCCATAGCGGCAAGCGGGCGTCCCCAGACGATTGAATTCCTCTCCCATGCGGTAATCCGATACTTCGGCCCAAATTTATCATCGTCTTTTCCGGCGATTACCTCTGCGGCGTTAAACTTCATAAGGGCCGGGTTAATTTCCTTCGACAGAGTTTCAAGTGAAAGCTGCCCTGAGAAGCGTACGTCCGGCAGCACGACCAGTTTCCCTTCGCGGGCAAGTTGCCGGACGGAATTATTCCCGTTCTCCTTAATAAGGTTATCTTTACCCGCAGCATCGCAGATTATAACGACTGGTAATTTGCCTTTTATCTCTTTGCGTCGCAGAACTATTGCGGGGACTCGAATTCCGCCTTCGCTTGGGTAGTTGCCCCGTTCGATAATGAGGTCGTCTTCAATTTTCGTCCATAGGATTTCCGGTGATGCGGCGGAGCGCGGCAGTTTGGCCTCTTCGCCAAGCAAATCTTTCAATTTGACAAGCATTTGCGAACGATATGAACGTATATCCCCCGGATTTGATAATTTTGTAACCTTATAATGTCTGGCGCTTTGGTAAAATAAACTGATGCCGTTAAAATCACTGTCGCTCGGTGCGGGCAGAGTCAGGTTTAACAGCTCCTGCGGAGAAAATGTTTGCACATCATTTGGCTCACTGGGGGACTGCAACTGTTTTTTATTGCGAAGCCACCGCTCCATCCACCAGTAGGTATATTCTCGTTTTGATTTGTCGTAGGTATGTTCGGTCGGTTCGTAAATGCAATGGACCCTTTCTGCAAGGTTGTTTGCCGCATACAGCAATTGTATTCGCGGGAAATTATCGAAGCGGAAATTTTTCGTCCAGTCATTCATTGTCAGGTATTGAACAGGCGCAGGAAGTCCGAGCGTACTGATTTCGGGGGCGTCAGTATAACGCATCACGTTTGGATAATGATTGCAATTACAATGAGACCCGTGCGGGAAAAGAATTTCGCGAAAGTCGCACGTCATACCGACAATGGCGGTGGCTTTTACGCGAGAGTCCATAGCAGTCAACATCTCGGTCTGTAGTCCCCCGCCGCTACAGCCGCAGACGCCTATACGGCCGGCATCAGCTTCCGGCATACTTTGCAGGTAATCGAGGGCTCGCATATTGTTCCACACGCCGAGGGTCTGATGAGAGATGCCGAGGTTGAGGTCTTCGTAATGGTTTTGACTGGGTGAAAAAACGATGTAGCCCATTTTTGCAAATACAAGACAGCGTGTTTGTACAATTGGATTGGCGTTGCCGTTCTCCCAATGGCCGTGCGGACAGAGCATCACAGGCGCGGGCTTCTCCGGCAATTCTTTCGGCATATAAAGCAGGCCGCTGGCATAGACGCCGGGCCAAAGCTGGTAATATACCCGCTGGATGGTGCACCAGGAATGGTCCAGTGATTTGGTATTATGAATATCCAGCGGTATGCGCTCAGGCAACGGTGATAAGCCGATGCACTCCAGCAGCTTTTGACGCAATTGCTGCTGATGCTGCCGGAATTGCTGACCTTCTCGAATAATAAAGGGTTTGGGAACGCTCATCTGCTCAAAATATTCAACGAGCATTTTGGCATCAACAAGATGATTGGGCGCAAAGACGGGTTCGTCCTGAGCGAAAGAACAATTAACAATAACCAACAATGAAACAGCAGTCAGAAAAAAAACGTTTTGTCTCGACGGCCATTTAATAACCATTCTTGTAAATCCTTATCGCTCATTCCCAAACCGGCAGAGGCCAAAACCGTTACTGGGTTGGGTTAATTTTTATTTCGCCATTCAAATTGCCGAACACGTTGATGTCCGGGGCAATCTTGTCAAGCTTTTCTTTAAGCTCTTTCATATCAGCCAGCCAGATGGTTCCGTCCTTTAGCCGTACAGCACGCACATAAGCGATGCCCGTGAAAACGTCTTCCGTCGTTAAAACAGAGGTTGAGTCGCTTTCCTTGTATCCCCGTTCAAGCGGCTTCCAGTCCTGACCGTTATTGCCGGTAACAGTCCATCGCACCCCGTTAAGGCGCTCATTGAAAGCGTTATACTTGAGAATGACAATATCAAAGGCGACAATCGCCTGGCCGCCGGTATTTGTCCATGTCATATATTGAACGAACCGGTAGATGGACCTTTCATAACGGTTCTCATACCAGAAGTTACTTAACTGGACATGGGGGCAATTGTTGACGATAAGGGCTTTTCTGTCGGGATAGTTCATTGTGCTTTCTGCCAGCAGTTGCCCATGGGTCAAAGCAATAAAAAGTAAAGATGTTGTAAGGATTAGTGGATTACAAACAGAAATACGACGGCTCATAGGTTGCGCAATGATTGATTGGGTTAATACTCTCGTTTTCATTTTTTTACACCTCCACAAACTTTTTGTATTCCGGTGTAGCTCTTAATTTTTGTTTCCCGCAAAAGACAATTTTCATCATAGATGTTGCGGGCGGACAGTCAAGGAAAAACGGAGAGATTTGGCCTTTTGGCTGCTCAAAGCCCAAAAAAAAGGGCTGCCAGTCCACACCCGAAAACTGACAGCCCGGACGAGTTATCACCCGTCCTCCATTAGGATATACGAGGCCTGGCGAAATTACGTGCTTAGGAAAACCAGGAATTCTGGTCGGTTTCGGGACACCCAGGCCGAGAGAATTGGCTATTTATCAAAAGAGACCGCGGGAGCAGAACGCAGGCCCGTATCTTCGATATCGAAAAACTCCTGGCGGTTAAATCCAAAGGCGCCCGCTATGAGGTTCGAGGGGAACGACTGTATCATTGTATTGAAGTCGCGCACGTTGCCGTTATAGAAGCGTCGGGCGGCCTGGATGCGGTCCTCGGTGTTAACAAGTTCGGACTGGAGTTTTAGAAACTGTTGGGATGCCTTGAGGTCGGGATACTTTTCCACGACGCCAAAGAGCTGACGCAGCGAAAGGATAAGGCCGTTTTCGTCACTTGCCTGCGATGCCGGCGAGCCCGTTGAGGCGGCGGCCTTTGCTCGGGCTTCAGTGACTGTCTGTAATACATCGCGTTCGTATTTGGCATAGCCCCTGACGACTTCGATGAGGTTGGGAATGAGGTCATATCGGCGTTTGAGTTCGGTATCAATCTGGGACCACGCGTTCGAACAGAGCAACCTGAGCTTGACAAGATTGTTGTATGTAACGATGACCCAGATAATCGGCAAAACGATGACTGCGATTACAATTATCAATCCAATGTGCTCTTCCATACTTCAATCCCTTACACTGACCTGATTCTCTGATTCTGAATTACATAGTCCGGGATGCGTTCGAAGACGCCGTTTACCAAATTTGCTGCATCCTCGAATTCCGCGGGTGAAAACCTTGTGTCGCGATATACGATTACAGACAGCAAATCGAACTGTACCGAAAACTCCGGCGAGGCAAGCAGAAATTCCATCATCCGCGGGTGAATAATGTCGTAGGCCCATTTTTTATCCGTGGACTTGACGTAAAATTTTCTGCTGAACTCAGCTGATTCAAAATTGATATCACTAAATCCTATGAGCTCAGCAAGTTTATCGGAAAAGGTTTCCGGCCGGATAAGAAGCTGTTCGAGCAAAATGGGGCTTTTGATAATGACCAGCGAGATATCGTATTCCCTGGAAGATTTCCCATAGCCGGTAACATAATGATAATCGCATCCAACAAACTCACGGCCCGCAAAATCGCCTTTCATTACGTTGCAGGCATAGCGGTCGTGACCTTTTTGGAGACAGTCGAAGCCGGGATATTTGGAATCGAAGTCACTGTTCTTCCCGGCGATAAAGAAGAGGTTTTTGCTCAATGCCCACCCGGCGAGCTCTTTGCGTCGCTTGCCGGAGGCGTAGATGCCGTATATGATTAACACAACGACAGCAACCAATACGACCACTATGACTAAAGAGTCATGCATAAGATTGCCCCAAAAGTTAAATACATTAAGCCGGGACTACCCATTCATGCCTGCTCAGCTACGATACCAAATCTGAGTTGAAATGCCACGGTTTTCAGTTGACGCTCGAAGCTTTTTTGGCCGGAATGGTCACAGAAAATTGAAAGCGGAAAATCGAGAACCCCCTCCTCGAACCACTAAGAGCCTATCCGAATAACCCGGAGCAACGAAACGCAATTACGGCACAGACAAAGTGAAGCAGAGCCAGAAAATTTTCAGGTCTCT
>Ga0315278_10002501_pt1 | contig 16343 bp, 8 predicted proteins | sample YL17G06_0_MG_FD_203880 | JGI IMG/M metagenome (GOLD analysis project Ga0315278, IMG submission 203880) | Sediment microbial communities from Yellowstone Lake, YNP, Wyoming, USA - YL17G06_0 | ecosystem: Environmental > Aquatic > Freshwater > Lake > Sediment | place: USA: Wyoming | collected... | reverse complement strand
TGAGTCGGCGGTGGCGGCCGAGATTGCATGATCCGCGGCTACTACGCAGAAGACAAGGGTATTGGCGGCCAAGGGGGGGGAGACGCGGCGCAGGAGGAAGAGGGGCGGGCCGACGGCAAAGCGCGCGGCGTGCAGGTAGCGCCAGCGCGAGCGCAGGGCGGCCCACGATTTGGGGAGCGTCTGAGGGGAGGAGAGGGCGGGGTGGAAGCCCTCTCCTCGACCCAAGGCGCGGCCGACGCCGCACGCCGCGCCAGCCCGCTCCCCGCACCGCCCCCTCCCCTCCCACACACCTTGAAATGGCAGATGTTGGGCGGCGGCATGTAGCCGACCGCGCGCGCGAGCGGCGCGCACGCGCCGGGCACCGCGTTTGGGCACTGCGACCTGCGCGGGGGCGGTTCCTTGCCCCCATTTTCCACGGCGCTCAGACATTTGTCGGCGGCGCGGCGCGACATGGCCGCGATGGACGCCGAGGGCGCCGCGGGCGCGCGGGGGGGCACAATTGTGCAACGGCTGAGCTGGCCCGCGCTCACTCCCCGCGCCCCGATGCGCCGCGAACGACCCTCCTCGCGCCGCGCCCTCGCCCTCGCGGCCGCCTTGGCGGCCGCCCTGGGGTCGTCCGCGGCGGCCGCCGCCATCTGCCCTGCGGTCGACCGCGCGGCGACCCATTTTGTCCTCGTCGTCGGCCCTTCAACCCTGCACCTGGGCGACGGCCGCACCCTGCGCCAAATCGCGGTCAATGGGACCAGCCCGGGGCCGGCGCTGCGGGTGGCGGCGGGGGCGGACGTGTCGGTCGACGTCGTCAACGAGTTGCCCTTTGGTGGGGAGGGGAGAGGGCGGAGAGGGGGGGTGCGATGGGGCGCGCTGCATTTAGCTGCATCGCCAGAGGGCGGGCGGGGGTCCGGCGCGGGCGGCGGCGGCGGCGGCGGCCGCGCGCGCGCGGCCGCGGCAGCTTCGCCGCGCGGCTGCCGCGCGCCGGCCGGCCCCCACCCCCGCCCTCCACCCCGCCCCACACCCCCTCTTCTTCGTCAGCCACCACCATCCACTGGCACGGCATGGACCAGGCCGGGTCGGCGTGGGCCGACGGCGTCGCGGGCGTCACCCAGGCGCCCGTCCCGCCCGGCGCCACCTTTCGCTACCGGTTCAAGGCCGAGCCCGCGGGCACGCACTGGTACCACGCCCACACCGGGCTGCAATACGCCGACGGCCTGCGCGGCGCGCTCATCGTGGAGGACGGCACCGCGGCGGCGGCGCGCTTCCCACCACCTGCCAACGACCGCCTGCTGCTGATCGCCGACCAAGCGGCCGACACGGCGGACGACGTCCTGAAAAAGTTGCAGGAGGGGAGCATGGCGATGGGCGGGCCGGCGATGGCGGCGGCGGCGGGAGGGGGTGTCGGCGGTATGGGGGTCATGGCTCCGGCCGCCGCCCTGGCCGCCGCCCCCGCCGCCGCGCACGGCCGCCGCCGCCTCCGCCAGGCGGCCGCCGCCGCCGCCCACGGCGGCGGCGGCGCCGCGCCCGCGCCCGCGCCCGCGCCCTCGTCCTCGTCCCCCGACCCCGGCGCCGGCTGCGGCGACGCCGCCGACCAAGACATCTCCGACGCGCCCTACTACGGCACCACCATCAACGGCGTCGGCTACGCGCTCGGCGCACGGGCGGCAGCCGCGACCGCGCCGGTCGTCAACGTCACGGCCGGCGACACCTACCGCCTGCGCGTCGTCAACGGGGCAGCGTCGTGGGCGTTCCAGGTGTCGGTCGACGGGCATGAGGTGGCGATAGGGGCGGTCGACGGCTACCCGACCGCGAAAGCGGCGACCCCCGCCGTCGTGCTCTCGGCGGGCGAGACCGCCGACCTGCTCCTGGCCGCCGACGCCCCCGTCGCCAACTATTGGGTGCGCGTGCTCACGCTCTCCGGCGTCGGCGCGGTGGCCGTGCTGCACTACGAGGGCGCGCCCGACCCCGCGGCCGACGCGGCGCTCGGGGAGCCGCCGGTCGGCGTGGGGTGCCCGGCCCTCCGCCCCAGCGGGCTCGACCTCAAACTGGCGCCCCTGGAGGGTGTGCCGGTGGCGGAAGGCGGCATGGGGGCGCCGCCGGCGGCCGCCAACCGCACGCTCGCGCTCTACATGACGCTCAACTCGGGCGACGCCAAAGCCAAGCCCGCCAACCTCACCATCACCGGCTTTGATCGCCCCGAGCCGCCGCCCGGGTGCCCGCCGCGTGCCGGGGGCGGGCCGTCGGCCTACTGCTGGGGCATCAACTGGGTGATCTTCGGCGAATCCCCCGGCGCCGGCCCCGTGTTGGAACGAGGCCCACGGTGGAAGGCAACCAGCGCGCGCGAGTACGCGGTCGAGGCGGCGCCGGGCGAAGTGCTCGACCTCGTCTTCATCAACCCCTCGATCATGGTCCACCCCATGCACCCGCACGGCGCAGGCGGGTGGCTCCTGGGCACCGGGCGCGGGCCGCCGCCGCTGGGGGCGGATGGGAGGGTGGACGAATCGAAACTAAACCTCGTCGACCCGCCGTTTCGCTCCGTCGTCCCCGTGCCCAACGCCGCGGCCGGTGCCGACGGCTGGGCCGTGCTCCGCTTTGCCGCGCCCGGGCCCGGCGCGTGGGCGATGCACTGCCACGTCGACTACCACGTCGAGGCGGGCATGCTGCTCTACTTCGCTGTTCGCGCGCCGGCCGCCCTCAACGGCGGCTGGGCGCCGCCGCGTGGCATGGACTGCCGGGGCGCGGGCCGCGGGAGGGTGGATCGGGGCGGCGGGGTGGCGCTGCGCCCGTTTGGGGCGGCGGCGGCGGCGTGACGAGGGGAAACGGGGCGGCGTGCGCGGCGGGGGCGCGCGCCCTCCCGCCGCCGCCAGCCGCAACTAGCTCCTCCGCCCGGCCCATGCGTGCATTGCGCTGCCTCGTCTCGCCGAGGCGGCGCCATGGGCGCGGGGGCGGGCGGCGTTCTTGGGCGTTCTTAAGGCGCGCCTCGGGCGACAAGGCCGCCACGGTGGTGCGGGATGCACCGGTTCGCAAGGGGGACCGCGACATAAAGAGGGGTGGGACGCGTGACGTGGGCGGCCTCTGGCCGCCCGTGTGACAATAACAAGGGCCGCACGCGCCGACACGGTTATCGGCTTCCCATGCCCTTGCCCTCTCCCCCTACCCGCCCAACCCCGCCAACGCCGCCCGCGCCGCAAATGGCAGCGCGCGCGCCACGGCTTCGACGGAGGCCGGCACCGGGCAGCAGGCGGCGTCGGCGGTTGCCGCTGGCGGCGCGGCCGCCGCGGCGGCAAGCAGACCGCGCAGCGCGCCCACGCCGCCGTCGGCCGCGGCGAGGCCCGGGTGCAAACCGGTGGTGGCGATGGCCAGGCGCGCCGCTGACCGCGCGGCACCGGCGCTCGCCAGGGCGGCGGCGGCCGACGCGGCGAGGCACGCGCGCCACCCCCCTGCCCGCGGCGCGGCCAACAACGCCCCCGCGCCGGGGCCGGCCGCCGCCGCAAACGCGGGCCAGGCGGCGCGCGCGAGCAGGGCGGCCAGCAGCGCGGGGGCGGAGGGCGAGGAGGCGTCGAGGGACGCGCCCGCGAGCGCCGCCGCCGCCGACGCCACGTCTCCCGAGGCCGCGCCAAACGGCGCCAGCAGCACAACCAGCGCGGCGCCCAAGCAGGGGTCGTCGGACGCGGCCGACTGCGCGAGGGACGCGACAAGCGCGGGCGCGACGCGCACACCGCCGTCGGCGACCGCGAGCGCCGCGCCGCCGTCGCCCGCGGCCAGTAGGGCGGCGAGGAGGGTGCCGTAGCAGGAGGACAGGATGGGGAGAGGGCCCTCGGCGCGCGTTGAGACGGCGGCCTCGTCGGGGCCAAAGACGGCGCCGCCGCCCCACGCGCGCGCGAGCACGGCGGCCAGGGCGCGCAAATCGCTGGAGGAGGAAGCCGTTGACAGCAATTGATTGAAGAGGGCCGCAGCGCTGGACGCGTCGGCGACGTCCGCAGGGCCGACGCGCCACGAGGCGGGCAACGCCTCGCCGCCCTCCGCCAGCGCGGCCGCCGTCTCGGCCGCCAGCCGCACCGACGCGGGCGATGCGGCGCCCGGCGGAGGCACCCAAGCGCGCCAGGGGGACCCGGCGCCGCCGCCCGCGAGCGCGGCGAGCAGGGCGAGCGGCGCCGCGGAGGGGGACGGCGCCGCGGCGTGCTCGCAGAGCGCGGCCCAGAGCGCGGCCCGGCCGGCGTCGATGCCGGGGTCGGATCCGTGTAGAGGGGGGGCGAGCGAGGCGGCGACGCCGGCCAGGGCGGCGGCGCCGCCGTCGCCGGTTCGGGCAGCGGCGGCGCCGACCGCGGACGCCGTCGCCGACGCCAGCCCGGCCAACGCCGCCCCATCCTCGGCCCCCAGCGCGCGTGCTGCCGCCTTGAGCCGGTGTAAGGGCACGCCGACCTCAGCGAGCGCGGCGAGCGCGGCCGGCGCGGCGGCCTGCAGCGCACACCCGCCTCCGAGCGCGGCCTCGACCGCGGCCACCTCCCCCTCGGTCAGCCGGGCCGCACCGTCGCGCAGCACGCACATGGCGCGCGCGCCGGCCGCGACGTCGGCGAGCGCGGCGGCGTCGGAGGGCGATCCACCGTCGACCGCTCGCAGCGCAGCCTCGCCGTCCGCCGCCGCCCGCGCGCGCAGGCGGGGCGGGAGGGAGGGCGGGGTCAATGCGTCAGCGTGGTCGACCAGCGAGGGCGGCACGCGGCCAAAGACGGCAAAGAGGGCGGTGTCGGCGCGCGTCGCGGCGGACGCGCCAGCGAGCGCGGCCGCCGCGCCGTCGGCGCCCGCGTCGCCGCCCTCACCCCACGCCTTGCACGCGGCCGCCAGGCGCACGAACTCGTCGGCTCCGGGAGGCGCGCCGGCCGGCAGGGCACTCAGCGAGGCGGCCAGGTCGGCGGCAGTCGCCACGTCGGCCGCGGCAAACAGCTCCTCCTCCGCCCTTGCCGGCGCCTCCCCAGAATCGGCGCCGCACGCGTCTTCTAGCAGCGCATCCCCCAGCGCCGCCGCCACGGCGCCGGCGGCCAGCGGGCGGCAGTCGAGGCCCGGGCACGCGCGCGCGGCGGCGCCGGCCGCGCGGCGCAGCGCGGCAAGAGCGGCCGCGCCTTCCTCCCGCCCGCCGCCACGCGCCGCATCCTCGGCGGCCGACAGCCAGAGCGCGAGTTGGGCGGCGTGCCCCCTGCGCAGGCGGCGCCAGGGGTCGCCCGCGAGCGCCGCGCACCACGCCGCCGGCCGCGCGGCGCAGCGCCGCCGCAGCGACCGCAGGTCGTCCCGCGCGGCGCGAGCGGCGGCGTCGGAGTCGCCCAGGGTCGCGATCGCGCGCGCCCCAAACGCGGCCGCCGCCCCCCACTCGGCCGCGCCGTGCCGCCGCGCGGCGGCGAGCACCGCGTCCAGGCGCGCGCGCCGGCCGGCGCCCGGCGGCTCGTCCGCGGCGGCTCGGGCGGCGGCAGCCAGTTCGACGTCGCGGTAGGAGGCGTCAGTCGCAAAGCGGGCGGCGTCGGCGCCAGGGGCGGCGGCCGCGAGCGCGCGCGCGTCGTCCGCCGCGGCCGCGTCGTCGGCCGCGGCCGCGCCCGCGGTGAGAGCAGCGATAGCATGCGGCGTCAAGGGGGGCGGCCGCGCGGCGCGCGCGGTGGCGGCGGCCCACAGGTCGAGCGGCGGGGTGGTCGCGAGTTGGTCGGACGCCGTCGGCTCACCCTCACCCCCCTCGGCCAGCACGGTGACCGCTGCCGCCGTCAGCCGCACCAACGCCCCCGAGCGCACGGCGGCGGGCTCCGGCGCGGGGCCGAGCGCGGCGGCGACCGCGGCGGCGGCGGCGGAAGGGCCGAGGGACAGCACGGCCTCGAGCGCGGTCGCGGCGTCGCCGCAGGACGGGAGGGGGCAGCCGTCGGGCGAGGGCGCGACGGGAGGAGGCGCGCAGCGGGGCGGCGCCTGGGCGTCGAGCGCGGCGGCGAGCCGCGCCGCGCGCTCTTCGGCCGTCGCGTCGACCGCCCGCCCCGCGTCCCACTCCTCGACCACCCCCGCCAGCTCGTCCCCTTCGTCCGGCGCAAACGCGAGCGCAAACGCGAGCAAGCGCGGCGTCGCCGGGTGGCCGCCCCCGAGGCCGCGCGCGAGCCGCGCGGCGAGCGACCACGCGCGCGCCGCGGGCGGGTCGGCCAGCCGCCCCGCGAGCGCGAGCGCGGCGTCGCCGTCGCCGGCGGCGAGCGCGGCGTCGGCCAGGGCCAGCAGGACGTCGGCGTCCCGGCGGGCGACGCCCAGGCGGGCGGCCAAGTCGAGGACGGCGCCCGGCGCGCGCGGCGCGCCGGGCCATCCCGCCACCACCGCCGCCACCGCGTCCATGCGGTCGGCCGCGCCAAAGCAGGCGGCGGGCGAGACGTCGACGCCAAAGTCGGCGACGCGGCGCAGGGCGGCCAGGGCCGACCGGTCGGCGGCGGCGGCACGCCCGTCGCCGGCGAGCTCCAGGCAGCGCGCGGCGGCCGCCACGCCGTCGTCGTCCAGGGAGGTGGAGGCGCAGAGGTGGCGCCGGGCGGCGGCTAAAGCGACCGCTTCCGCGGCGGGAGGGGGGAGGGCGGGCAGGAGCGCGCGCGCGGCGCGCCAGCGCGCCGACGCGAGCGCGGACGCCGCGGCCTCGCCCGCGACGTCGGCCGCGTCCAGGTCGGGCGCGAGAGCGCGCCGAATGGCTTCCAGGTCGGCGGCCGCGTCGGTCCAGGCGGCGTCGCCGGCGGAGGGGGGCACACGGGCGAGCGACGCGCGCGCGGCCGAGAGCACGCCCGCGCCACCCAACGCCGCCGCGTCGGCCGCGCTCACCGCCTCGCCCAGGCCGGCCAGCAGGCCGGCCGCGTGCGCGACGGCCGCGGCAGCCTCCAGGGCGCCCTCGGGCGAGGCCGGGTCGAGCTCGGCGGGCGCCTCGCGCGGCGCGGGCTCCGACCCAAACTCCGACCCGTCCCAGCCGTCGCCGCTCGTCTCCCGGGAGGACGGGGCTCCATCAGCAGACGCCTGCGGCGTCGGATGCAGCGCCCGGCGTGCCACGCGGGCCAGCCGGCCGGCCGCGCGCCAGTCTGCCCCGGCGGGCAGCGCGCGCAGCGCGCACGCCACCCCGCCCGCCAGCGCGCCAGCGTCCGGAAACAGGCGCGGGTCGGCGGCTTCCGCGGCGGCCAGGGCGAGGGCGCGGGGAGGGGGGAGGCCGGCGAGGAGGGCGCCCGCCGCGGCGCCGCGCTCGGCCGGCGGCCGGGACGCGAGCAGGGCCGTCGCCCGAGCGCGCGCGCGCGCGTTCGCGCCGGACGCGCCGCCCAGGAGCAGGGCGGCGCGGCCGGAAGGAGGGAGGGCGGCGAAGTCGGCCAAGGGCGTCCCCCACGCGGTGGCGGCCGCGCCGTCGCCGCTGTCGCGGTCGGGCGCGGCGGACGCGGACGCGACCTCTTTCAAATCGCGCGCCGCAGTCAGCAGGTCGGACACAGCGGTCGAGCCTCCGCACAGGGGCGCCGCGCCGGCGAGCGTGTCGGCCGCGAGCGCGAGCTGCCCCGTCGCCGCGTCGACCGACGCGGCGCGCGCGACGGCCCAGGCGGCGATGGAGGCCGGCGAGACAGGCTCCCAGGGTGAGTCCGCGTCGAGGGCGGCCTCGGTGCAGGCCATGTCGGCGGGCGCCGCGCCCGCGGCCGTGAGCGCGGCGGTCACGGCTGCCGCCTCGACCGGGTCCCGGGCCGCGACAGGGGGCGGGCGCGGGGATGTGGCAACCATTTTGAGCAGCCTCAGGACGTCCGCGGGCGGCATCGTTTCGGGCAGGGCAGCCAGCGCGGCGAGCGCGCGCGCGCCGCCGCTGGAGAGCAGCGCGCGCGGGTGCGCGGCCAGCAGCGCGCCCAAAGGGTGGGTCGCGCCGGCGGCCGCCAGTTCAACGGCAACAGCACCCAGATCCGCGTCGCGGAGCGCGGCGGCGGCCGCGCCGGCGGCGCGGCTGCCGGCGAGCGCGGCCGCGGTCGCCAGCCGCTCCTTGTGCCGCAGCGCCACCCGGCGCGCGGTGGCCCACCACAGCGCGGAGGGGAGCCGGCACGCGGGCCAGGGCGCGGGGCCGGTGTCGAAAGGAGGAGAGTCAGCGCCACCGTTGTCGCCGTCGCTGTCGTCGCCGCCGGGCCAGTGCGCGCCTGTCTCTTCCAGCGCCCAATCGATGAGCGACGCTGCGTCACGCTCATCATCGGGCGCGCCTGCCAACGCCTCCACGACGGCGGTGCGCCGGTCGGCGAGCAACGCCAGACACGCGACCGCGCGCTCCCTTGTCCGCGGCCCGTCGCGCCACCGCGCCACGTGCACCGCGTCCGCGTCCAGCCGGTGGGCCGCCGCTATGGACGCCGCTGTGGCCCAGTCGCGGGCCGCGGTCGCGGCCGCGAGCGCGGCGGCGGGCGGCAGCACGGCGAGCGACGTGAGCGCCCACCCGCCGGCAGATCCGGGGCGCAGGAGTAGGACGCGCGCGTGGTTGGACTCGTTGGGGGAGAGAGCAGCAACCGCCAGCGCGGGCGCGGGCGGCGTGGCCAGCAGGCACGCCGCGCGCGGCGGGCGCAGCGCGACCACGCGCCCGTCCCCGGCAGCCACCGCCACCGCCACGCCGTCCTCCCACCACGCCACGCTGGCGTTGGCGTCTGTGGAGGGTGGTGGGCCCGAGGGCGGCGGCGTGAGGGCGAGGCGGGAGAGGGAGGCGGCGCCGACGGCGAAGAGGGCGAGCGGTCCGCCGCCGGGCGCGACCGCGGCGAGGCCGCCGCCAGGGGAGATGGATGCAGTCCAGTTGACCGGTGTCGCCTCGCCAAACGAGAGCCAGGACCGGGGCGCGGGCGCGCCCGAGGTGGCGGCGCGGTCGGCGGTGAGACTGCCGCCCGGCCCGGCCGCCAGCCGCCACACGCTCGCGCGCACGCCCCCGCCCGACGCCGCGCCGGGTCCCGCCAGGAAGAGGACCGTGTCGTCGCCGGGGGGTTGGGCCAGGGTGGCGGCGCGGTCGGCGGGGAGGGGGAGCGGGGCCGCGTGCACGTACGGCGGCGCGGAGGCCAGCACCCGCCCGTCCCCGTACAGCGCAATCAAGGCGTCGCCCGGGCCGAACGCGAGGGCCAGAGGCGGGTGGGACGGCCAGGAGGCGCCGGGGCGGATTCGTTTGGCGGCGCTGGGGAAAGGAGGGCGGGGGGTCGACGCCGGGGCCTCCACCCTCGACCCCGAACCCCCCCAACTATCGTCGCACCCTCCCACGACGTGAATGGTCCCGTCGGCCCCCGCCGCTGCAAACAGGGACCCGCCGCGCGGGTGCCACGCCGCGGCGACCGCGCGCGCGCCGCCCGTGTCGAGCCGGGCCGGCGGCGCCGGCGCGGCGCCGGCGCCGGCCTCGAACAAAAGGGCGCCCGACTCGGGCAGCAGCAGGGCCACGCGGGCGCCGCAGGGCGAGGGGACGAGGCGCGCGAGCGCCGCTGCGCATGGGGATGGTTTGGGGGGTCGGCGAGGGGCGCGTGCGGCTGGTCATCGACATGCCACCATCCGCCGCACTCACCGTCGCCCTCGCCGCCATAAAACGGGGCCTCGGCCGCGTGCACGGCGTCGGCGGGGGCGGCCATCGCGAAAGGAGTGGCGCAGGGGTCTCTGGCGCGGCCGGGACGACGACTCCTACGCGGGCGAGCGCGGGGCGGGCATCGCGGCGGTCGCCCGCGGGCCGCGGCGCGTTTTGCGGCGCGCGCCGCGCGACGCCGCGCCACATCGGGCGCCGCCCGGCGCCCGCCCGCCGCGCCGCCCGCCATGACGAGTCCGCGCGCGCCCGCCGCGAGCGTGCCCAGCGGCGCGGCCCAGGTGGGAGAGAGGGAGGGGTTACTAGGCGGCGGCCGTGGTGGCGGGGTGTCCCGACTGCGGGCCGCGGCCCGCGCGCACGCGTGCGATGACGCGTGTGCGGATGGGGCGGGCGCGCTGGGAGCCGGACGGCCGCAACCGCGGCGGCCGAGCCGCCGCCCCCCCTCTCTCCAGGCCGTCCTCGCCCCCTCTGGCGCCCTGCCCCCCGGCACCCCCACCGTCGCCGGCCCCGACTTTGACGCCGACCCCGGCCTGGACGCCCTGATGGCCGCGATGGCGACGACCGGCTTCCAGGCGACCGCGCTCGGGGACGCGGTCGCGGAGGTCAACCGGATGCTCTCCTGGCGCCTGTCCCACGACGTGGAGGCCGCAGCGGCGGCCGGCACCCCGTTGGAGCTCCCCGACGGCGTGGGCGACCCGGCCGGGGTGGGCACCAAAATTTTTCTGGCCTTCACCTCCAACCTCGGCTCGTCCGGCGTGCGCGACGTCCTCGCCTGGCTCTGCCGCCACGCCCTCGTGGACGTCATCGTCACGACCGCGGGCGCGGTGGAGGAGGATTTGATCAAGTGCCTCGCGCCGACGTATGTCGGCGACTTTTCGCTCGCGGGCGCCGGCCTCCGCGCGCGCGGGCTCAACCGCGTCGGCAACCTGCTCGTGCCCAACTCAAACTATTGCGCGTTCGAGGATTGGGTCATGCCCATCTTTGACCAGGCGCTGGTGGAGCAGACAGAGCGCGGGGTGGTGTGGACGCCCGCGTCGATGATCGAAAGGCTCGGCCGCGAGATGGACGACGACGCGTCCTTCTGCACGCAAGCCGCCCGGTCGGGCATCCCCATTTTCTGCCCCGCCCTCACCGACGGCTCCATCGGCGACATGCTCTACTTCCACTCGTACAAGAACCCGGGGCTGGTTTTGGACATCGTCGGCGACGTCCGCGCTGTCAACGACGCCGCCCTCCGCGCGGCCCCCCGCCGCACCGGCCTCATCGTCCTCGGCGGCGGCCTGCCCAAGCACCACGTGTGTAACGCCAACCTCATGCGCAACGGGGCGGATTACGCGGTGTACGTGTCCACGGCGCAAGAATTCGACGGCAGCGACTCGGGCGCGCGGCCCGACGAGGCCGTCTCGTGGGGCAAGATCAAGGCCGCCGCCACGCCCGTCAAAGTGCACTGCGACGCGACCATCGCGTTCCCGCTGCTGGTGTCGCAAACGTTTGCCAAGGTGGTGGCGGCGCGGAAGCAGAAAAAGGAGGGAGAGGAGGGAGAGGCGCTCGCGCGCGTGAGAGAGTGAAGGGAAGGCTGCCGCCGCCCGCGCCACCACCCGCACACCCGCAACGCCAGTGTCACGAGAGAGAGCAACGCGATGAAATGGCGCGGCGTCACAGCTCGGCCCGCGCCGTTGACTCATCCCCCACACACGCCCCGCCCTCGTCCCTGCACCGGGGCGCACCTCGCCCCGGCCCAGCAAAAATTGTGGCCCGATCACGCGAGATCAAAAGTCCAGGTCCAGGCCGTCGGGCGAGCCTCCCCCTCCCGGCCCGCCGCCGACGCGCGGCGGCCCGAGGCCGCCGCCCCACGCGCCGTCGTCGTCGCCGTACTCGGGCGGTTGCCACGACGCAAGGTACGCGTCCATGGAGTCGAGCGCGGCGGCGGCGGGGGGGGAGCCCCGGAAGGAAAAGGCGGCGGCGCTGGAGCCGCCCGCGCCGCCGCCGCGGCGCCGCGCTGCGGCCGCCGCCGCGCCGTCCGCCGCCGCCAGCTTGGCGTAGCCGGCCGCCACCGCGGGCGGCAGCTCCAGCGGGGACGGTTCCGACCGCGCGCTGGCGGCCGGCTCGGGGCGGCGCGTGCGGCCGGGTTCAGACGCGGCGCGCGCGCCGGCGCCGCCGCGGTCGACCAGGTCGGGGGAGCCGGAACCAGACCCCGACCCCGAGTTGGAGTTGCTCGCGCCGCCGTAGGAGCGGTCGCCGGTGGCGGCGCGCAGGGAGGGCGAGGCGGCGGGGCGCGGCGGCCGGGGCGGCCGCGGCGGGCCGCCACCCACGACGCCGGACGCGGCGGGTGCCGCGGCGCCCGGCCCCGACGACCGCCCGCCGCCGCCCGACCCGGACGAGTCGCCGCCGCCGGTCCCCAGCGAGAGCGGCCCGCGCGGCGAGTCGGCGCCGGAGCGCGCGGCCGCGCGCGGGCGCTTGCCGCCGGCCGCGGCGCCCGACCCCGGGGGGCGCTTGGGGCGGGCGGGCGGCACGGTCGCGCCCAGGCCCTCCTTTTCCAGGCGCAGGAAGTATTTTTGGGCGTGGGAGCGGACCTGTCGAGGGAGGGGGGAGGGTGGTCGGGCGGGGACGAGCGAGGCCGCGCGCGGCCCTTGCCCCGCGGGCGGCACCCCCGCCCCAGCCCCCCCCGCCCCCCCTCCACCCCCGCGCGCCCGCCCGTGACGGCCACGGGGCGCGCTGGCCGCGGGAGCGGGGCGGCGGGGCGCGGCGAGGCCTCCCTGGGCCCGGCCCACGCCGGGCGGCTCCCAGCCGCACGCTCGGCGGCCTGCCCCGTCGCGGGGGGCGTCCGCTCCTCTCGGCGCGCGCGCCCGGATTGCGGGCGCGCGCGGGGCGCGCCCGCCCCTCCGCGGCCGCCAAATGGGTCGGTCGACCCGCCCAGCCCTTCTGGAGGGTGGCGCGCGCGCGGGCGGGCCGCGCGCGGCCCCCGCCGGCGCCACCCCGCTCCCTCCAGCTGCCCACCTGCGCGAGGGACCGCCCCCCAACCGCCGCCGCCACCCGCCGCCAGTCGCGGCCGTGCCCGGCCAGCGCGGTGAGGAAGCGGGCGTGCTCGTCGGGCGTCCAGGGGACGCGCAGCGGCTTGGCCCGCGGCGCGCCGCCCGCGGCCGCCTCGGCGGCGCCATAGGGCGCCGGCCCCGCCAGGGGCGGGGGCGGGGATGACATGGGGGTCACTTGGGGGGGGGCATGCGGGGCGGAGGGCGCGCGGTTTTGTGGCGGGGCGCGCGCGCCGTCGGCGCGGGCGCGCTCCGGTCGCCGAGGCCGGGCGGGGGCCGGCAACGACTCCCGCCGCGGCGCCGATGCCGTGATCGTGCGTGTGCGCGGTCGCGAGGGAGGGGAGGTGTGTCGGCGGCGCCCAGAGGGACAGCAGACCGCAACCGCCGCGGCGCGGCCCTCACTCCGCCCGGGCTCGCGCCCGCGGCCGCCCGCCGCCATGGACGGCCCCCCACCACCCCCATGCCCCCACTGCGGCTCGCGCGAGGCCGAGCCCGGCCCCGGCCTGGCGCACGGCGCGGCGTGCGTCGGGTGCGGCTTTGTGCTGGACGCCGCCCCTCCCCTGGACGCCCGGCCCGCGGCGTGGGACGAGGAGGATGTGGGCGTGTTTGTGGGGGCTGGAGGCGACGCGGCGGCGGCGGCTGGTGAGTGGGCATGGGGGGACGGCGGCGGCGGGCGGCGGGGCAATGGCGGCGCGAGGGGCGGACGCGGTGCCGGCGCCGCGGACGGGGCGGCATAAGCACGCACACGCGTCTCGCGCGGGCGCGGCCGCCAACGCGACCCCCTCCCTCCTTCCCTCAGGCCGCCGCCGCGGGCCGCGCGACCGCGCGCCGCTCACCGAGCGCTCCCTAGCCCGCGGCGCCAACGTGAGAGAGCGAGGTTGGACGGTGGAGGCGGCAGGCGGCAGGCGGCGGCGTTCCCACACCCCATTTCCTTCACTTCTCGCCAGGCCGCACCATACGCCGTCCTCCACCGCCTCGCCGCCACCGTGCGCGCCCCCCCCTCCATCCTGGCCCCCGCCAAAGGATTGCTCGCGGCCGCCCTGCCCGCGCTGGGCGGGTCGGCGGGCGTGGGGCACGCGCGGCTCGCGGCGGCGTGCCTGGTCGTCGCGGCGCGCGGCGCGCGCGCCCCCCTCTTCCCCGCCGACGCCGCCGCGGCGGCCGGCGCAGACGTGAATTCGTTGTTGCGGTTGGTGGGCACGCTGTCCCGGGAGCTGGGCGTGTGGGCGCCGCGCGTGCGCGCCGCGGCGTTCGTCCCTCGCGCCGCGCCCTCGGCCGGCCTCCCGCCCGCCTCCCTCGCCGCCGTCCGCGCCACCGCGCTCACTATCGTCGCCTGGTGGGAGACGGGCGCCGGCGGGCACGCGCCCGCGCTCGACGGCGCGGCGGCGCTCGCGGGCGCGGCGCTCGCGCTCGCGGCGGCCGCGGAAGGCGCGCCCGTCGACCGCGCCCAGCTGGCGGCCGCGTGCCGGGTCACGCCCCAGAGACTGGGGCGGGGCGAAGGAGCGCTGCGCGCGGCGCTGGCGGCAGCCGCGCGCGCCCTCCCCTGGCTCGGCGCGGTTTCCCCCAAGGCCGTCCACGCCCACCTGCCCGCCCTGCTCGCCGCGTCGGCTGCTGCGCACGCGGACGCGGGGCGCGTGGCGCACGCGGCGGACGCGGGCGAGGTCGCGCTGTGGGCGGCGGAGGGGGGCGCGCGAGGGGGTGCCGCCGCTCTTCCCTCGGAATCGCTCGACGCCGCCGCCCTCGCCGCCGACCCCGCCATCTCGGACGCCGACTGGAGTGAGTACGTGCGCACCGGGGAGGAGGTGGAGCTGCTGGCGCGGCTGCAGGCGCTGGCCGAGGGCGGGCCGCCCGCCGCGCGCGCCGCGCGCACGCCGACGCCCGCGCCCGCGCCCAAAGCGGCGCGCGGCGCCCGGTCTCCGGACACGCCCGCGGTCGAGGCGCCCAAGCGGCGGCGCTGAAAGCGGCGGCGGCCTCGGTTTTTTTGTTTCTCGCGCTGTCACTCCCTCGCACCACCCCCCTCTCCCCACCGCGCGCTCCCTCCTCCCGGGTCGGGGCTACACGCGCGCCGAGCCAAATCAGGGGCAGGGGGTGAAGAAAAGAGTCGCCAGCCAGCCACGCCCGTGTGTCTCGTCCCTCACTGCGCCATTTCCGCTTCGAGCGCCTCGAGCTCCAACTCCTCGGCCGTCTTGCCCGCCGCCGCCGCCCGCGCGGGGCGCACAGTCCCCGACGGCGCGGCCGGCATGGCGGGCTCGGCCTTGGCCTTGGCGGCCGCGGCGCGCGCGGGCGCGGCGGGCGCCGCGGCCGGCGCGAGGAGCGCCGCGTCGAGCTGCGCGGACTCGAGCTCCTCCAGCTCCCCCATCAACTCGTCCTCGTCCAGGTCGGCCGCCGCGCCAATGGGCTGCGCCATGGCGTCCTGGATCTGCTGCATTTGGTCGGTCTGCTCATTGATCTCGTCGAGCACCGAGTCGACGTCTCCGATTTTCATCTCGGTCATCGTCTGCTTGGACGCCTGCGCCGCGTTGCGCAGGGCGGACACGGTCTCCACGGTGGTGCGCTGGTTTTCGAGCATCATCTGGACGGGGGAGAGCGAGGGAAGAGGTTGGGGTTGGAATGAGGGCCGAGGGTGTGGATGAGGGGTGGGGCGCCCCCGCTCGCTCCCTCGTCACCTGCTGCTCGTTGACGCGCAGGATGTTGTTCTCCACCTGCTCCAGCTGGGTCTCGTACATCTTCTTCTTCTTGAGGGCCATGAGGGCGGCTGGAGGGAGGGGGTGGGTGGGGTGGGCGGGGCGCCTCGACGCTCGGCCCGCGCGCGCGCCGCCTCCCCGCTCCCCCGCCTCACCGCGCTTGTTGGACGCCAGCGTCTGCTCCTTGGCCTTGGCCAGCTCGGCCGCGATCTTCTTCTCCAGCAGGGCGCGGCGCTTGACGAGGAGCTCCTCGGTCTGGGACGGGCGGGGGGCGGGGACGGGGGGGTGGGCCCGCATCGCGCCGCCGCGCCGGCGTGCCGCCGCGCGCGCGCCCCGTGCGCGACGCGGTCCAAGCAAGATCGACGCGTCGGCCGGCGCGAGAGGCGGCGGGCGGCGGCGACGGCGCGAGCGCGGCCCGCCGGCGACCCGCGCGGGCGCGGTCTGTGCCGCCGCCCGCGCTGCCGCCACCGCCACCCGCTCCCTCCCATACCACACCGCCACTCCCTCACCTCGCCCAGCTTCTGAATGGCGTCCACCGTGCGCGTCGTGGAGTTGGCGCCGCCGCCCGAGCCGGGCGGGCCCTGGCCGAAGATGCGCTTGAACATGACGGGGGCGGCCGGTGCGGCCGAGCGCTGGGGGTGAGGAGGAGGCGGGAGGGGCGGGGGTGGGCGCGGCGCCCCGAATGCCAGCGCAAGCGCGACGCCGTGGACTGGCCGACGCCCTCCACCTCCCCATCTCCCCACCTGCTGACCGGGGGGCGGCGCGCTCGAATGCGGCGGCCCGGGGCGGGGCGGCGGGCCGGCGGGCGCGGGTGTGGAGGGGTCGCCGACGGCGGTGGCCCCACTCTCTGCCCGACGCCGCGCCCAGCGCAGCCGGCGCCGCGGCGAGCGCTCGTGGGAGCGTCCCACCACCCCTGGCCGGGCGCAAATCGCGCCGCGGCCGCCCCCGGCCGAGCCGCCCGAGCCGCATCCCGCCGCGCAGGCCGGCCCGCGCGCCCGAGCACGCCGCACGCGCTCGCTGCACACCGCCCCCCCCCCCCCCCCCACCAAAATGGGGCGCCGCGGCCCCCCCCCCCGGACCGCGCCCCCCCCGCTTTAAAAACAA
>Ga0315278_10002500_pt1 | contig 16350 bp, 19 predicted proteins | sample YL17G06_0_MG_FD_203880 | JGI IMG/M metagenome (GOLD analysis project Ga0315278, IMG submission 203880) | Sediment microbial communities from Yellowstone Lake, YNP, Wyoming, USA - YL17G06_0 | ecosystem: Environmental > Aquatic > Freshwater > Lake > Sediment | place: USA: Wyoming | collected... | reverse complement strand
CCGCAGAGGTGGCCCACCAGGTGACTGGATACGCGGACTACGTCATATTCAGCCAGGAGAACATGTACGCGCTCGGGTTCCCATACGACCAGGTCGCGGCGGACCTCGAGGCGAACCCTGCCATGGACGGAAGGACAATGGCACTCATGATGGCCCAGGACTACACCGACTACTACATCTCGATCGGCTACAGCGGCGTGACGATCAGCGTGTACGACATGGCCCAGCTGACGACGGTCGCGAACGCCGTCAAGGCGTTCGCCAGCGCCCAGATATCGACCATGGCCCAGTACTACAAGGTCTACAAGACCCTGAGGTCGTCGGTGCCGGCGCCCAACAACCAGGCGGACCTGATGGGCTACGCGCAGCTCGTGGCATCGAGCACGAAGATCACGAGCACGACGGTCAAGACGACTGCCGGAGCGGTCGTGACCGCGGTGGATGCTGCGATCATCTACGAGTGGCACTCGGCCGATGTCAAGGGCGAGAACGGCCTGGGGATCTGGTTCCCGACCAAGTCCGTGACCTACTACTGGAGCGCGTCCCTGGAGACGATGTACCGGGCGATGCCGTTCGATGTGGCCGCGGGCTGGGCGAACTTCCTCGACTCGTACTACAACAAGGGCTGAGGCAAACCAGCCTCAAACACCTTCCCAAACCCCAATCTTTCTAACACATCCCGACGAGCGGTCAGTATCACACATTGCACCGTTATATCAATATCACGGTTCAGCAACGGTTAAGAGCGGCCCTTCGGATACGACCCCGGGGTCCTGCGGACGCATGCGAGGAGTTCCGACAGGCGGCTGCGGGGCCCGGTTCGCAGATGGATCAATGGGGGGAACAGGACTGAAGAGGAGCTTGATCGGGATAGCCGCTGCATTGCTGATGATCATGCCGGTGGTCGCGATGTGCGCGCCGGCGAGGGCCGAGACGGTCCCGGACCAGTGGACCGTGATGGTCTACATGGACGGCGACAACAACGTGGAGTCGTACGCCCTGAAGGACCTCGAGGAGATGAAGCTGACAGGGTCCAGCACGGACGTGAACATCGTCGTCCTGCTGGACACGCTCTCTGGACCGGCCAACCTGCTCTACGTGAACAAAGGGAGCACGACGACGCTCGCGGCGTGGGGCGAGGTCAACATGGGAGACCCGGCGACGCTGACCAGGCTCATCACTGACTCGAAGACGCTCTACCCGGCGGACAAGTACTCCCTCGTGGTCTGGGACCACGGCGGCGGCATCATGGGCATCTGCTGGGACGACACGTCCGCGTCGGACAGGCTCACGATGGCCGAGTTCAGGTCGGGCATCGCAGGCGGCAACACCGTCTTCGATGTGATCGTGCTCAACGCGTGCGTCATGGCAACGGCCGAGGTGGCCCACCAGGTGACTGGCTACGCGGACTATGTCATATTCAGCCAGGAGAACATGTACGCGCTCGGGTTCCCGTACGACCAGGTCACGGCCGACCTCGAAGCCCAGCCGACGATGGACGGAAGGACCATGGCCTTGATGATGGCTCAGGACTACACCGACTACTACATATCCATAGGCTACAGCGGCGTGACCATCAGCGTGTACGACATGACCCAGCTTACGACGGTCGCGAACGCCATCAAGGCGTTCGCCAGCGCCCAGGTCTCGACCATGAGCACCAACTACAAGGCGTTCATGAAGATCAGGCACTCCGTGCCCGACCCGAACAACCAGGCCGACCTGGTGACCTACGCCCAGCTGGTGGCTGCGAGCGCGGACATCACGAGCACGACCGTCAAGACGACGGCCGGAGCGGTCGTGACCGCCGTGAACGCGGCGATCATCTACGAGTGGCACTCCGATGATGTGACCGAGGAGAACGGCCTGGGGATCTGGTTCCCGACCAAGTCCGTGACATACTACTGGGGCGCGTCCCTGGAGACCATGTACCGGGCGATGCCGTTCAGCGCCGCATCGGGCTGGGCGGACTTCCTCGACTCGTACTACGCCAAGGGCTAGACGACATCCGGGAAGGCGGATGAAACCCTCGAAACCCTTTCACGATATTCCAACGACCGGACCGGGGACTGGCCCGATGTCAGACAGCCGTGTCGGACAGTTTCCGGACACCCGTGTCCGACGGCGGACCCGCCTGCCGCGACATACTGTATTTTTATCCGGCATGCGATGTACGGCCGATGATCTGCCTCGGGATCGAGGGCACGGCCCACACGATCGGCATCGGCATCGTGGACCAGGACTGCAAGGTCCTCGCGAACATCTCCAAGATGATCGACGGCTCCAAGGGGGGCATACACCCGAGGGAGGCCGCGAACCACCACGCCGAGAACGTCGTCCCGCTGATGCACGAGGCGGTCCAGAAGGCAGGGATAGGGTACAAGGACATAGGCCTCGTGGCGTTCTCGCAGGGACCCGGCCTCGGGCCGTGCCTGAGGACCGCGGCCACGGCCGCGCGCGGGCTCGCGCTCTCGCTCGACGTGGACCTCATCGGTGTGAACCACTGCGTCGCGCACCTCGAGATCGGCAGGCAGGTCACCGGGTGCAGGGACCCCACCCTGCTCTACGCATCAGGCGGGAACACGCAGGTCATCGCATACTCCGGCGGAAGGTACCGGGTGTTCGGCGAGACCATGGATGTCGGCATCGGCAACATGATCGACAAGTTCGGACGCTCGGTCGGGATGCCCTTCCCCGCAGGACCGCATCTCGAGAGGATGGCCAAGAACGGCAGGGAACTTATCGACCTGCCGTACAGCGTCAAGGGGATGGATGTCGCGTTCTCGGGCATACTCACGGCGGCCATGCAGCTCCACAAGTCCGGGAAGAGCCTGGAGGACCTCTGCTACTCGATACAGGAGACCTGCTTCGCGATGCTCGTCGAGGTGACCGAGAGGGCCATGGCCCATGTGGAGAAGGAGGAGGTCCTGCTCGGCGGGGGTGTCGTGCAGAACAAACGGCTCCAGGAGATGGTCAGGATCATGGCGGAGGAGCGGGGCGCGAAGATGTTCGTCCCGCCAGGCTCCCTCTGCGTCGACAACGGCGGCATGATCGCCTGGACGGGCATCGTGATGCACAAGGCGGGCATCAGGACCCGCATCGAGGACAGCGGCGTGAGACAGCGCTACAGGACAGACGAGGTCGACCTGCCCTGGATGGAGCCAAAGGTCGGCTGATGCCGACCGGGCCCGGATATTGACCCGGAATGTGTCATCGATCGAGACCGCGACGTACGATCTTCATATCGGAAGCAGATTCGCGGATCAAGAATGCGCCAACCGGCAGAGAATGGCACTGGCCTGTGAGCTCACCAGTGGCTTCCAGGTTGCCCAGCCATTCAACCGATTGCGATCACGACGATGAAGCAAATCATGATTTAAGTAGTGCCTAACCGATTACGATTCATGCAACCAGGGGTGGTCGCCGAGGGAGCCGACGAGCTTGCATCTCTCATGGGCAAGGTCCTCGAAGTGGAGGCCATTTTCGAGTCTCTTGCGGAGTGGGAAGGTTACCTGAAAACAAAGAACTCCGCCCTCGCTGACCTGGTGCTCAGGCTCTACTCTGACTCGAACAACCACATGACCATCGTCAGGTCGCTCATCCGGATGACGAATGTCGGTGACAAAGTGGTCGAGCCTTCGACAGAGACCAGTACTTTCAGCTTCGACGGTGTCAGCGAGCGGGGTATCGCAGACAACATACTCCGAATGGAGAGGATAGCCTACGACCTATACGGCCAGATAACGGAGGTCGTCAACCGCCTCGGTCCGGATGGTGTGCTGAAGGATGGTCAATCACGGGAATTCATGTCCAAGGTCGGGAGCCTCCGGGCCGCCGAGCAGAACCACATCAAGATGGTCGAGCAGTTCATAGACACGCTCTGAAGAGCGACTTGTCAAGTCCGAGCGGGACCCTTGAACTCCATGAATGTGCCATGTGGGCATCACATGAATACGGTGACTTGGACAATGAAGTGCGAGGACCAGGGTCCCGGGTCCTATGGCCTGCCCACCAGCTTGTTTGCGAGCTCCGACATCGACTCGTCGCCCGCCTTGCTGATGGCTTTCGCAAGGGCAACGGTTGCGCGGACATCCTTCTTCTCGATCCCGAGTTTCTTCGCCGCGCGCATGTGATATCTCAAACAGGGCTGACAATGGCCAGCTACCGAAGCCGCGATGCCAACCAACTCGAAGGTCTTCTTGTCCATGTTCATCCCTCCTTCTTCCCGGCATCCTTGGAATCTCCGAGCGCGTGCGTCTGCTCTAGCTTGCCCATCGCTCTCCGAAGGCCCTGCAGACCCGACACCACTTCGCCTATCCTCGATTTCGGAATCCCCACATACATCTCATCGTCTTTCAGCTTCCCCGCGGAGCGGCATCCATAACATCCGAGGCTGAAGTTGACGTTGCCTGTGAGGATGGGCAGGGCGGTGACGTCGCCGCACGAAGCCTGCATCCCCGCGAAGTTCGCCGCGATTCTAGGTCCGCCGGTCTTGAAGAGCAACGAGTTGGCGACCCACATCGCCTGTTTTGGCGAGCAGGTCAGCACGATTACCTCTGGAGACCGCTTGAAGCGAGCCAAAGGCGCGACCAGTGTGCCCGTACATGTTCCCAAGGGGAGTTTTGGAATCTCGGCCATGGTACGGGCAGCCGCGGGCTCGCTGGATGCCAGACCGTGCATGTACGGGACTTTGCCCGACCTGACCTTCTCAGGCAGTTCCGCTATCCCGAGGGCCGCCTTCCCGGCGGAGCACGCATGCTGCTGTGCGGGGACATGGATGACCGCTCCAAGAGATGCCATATGGATAGAGACGCAGTGTCTGATCGGAGAACCCATGGTCGTGAATCCGGGCGGGACATCGTCTGCGTTCCCTACGAGACCGACACCGACAGGCGGCTTCGCCAGGCCCAGCAGGGACACCATCTGCTCCGACGCTTCGACCCACTGGGGATCCCCGGCAGGTTCCGTCGCTGACATCACCGGCTGCAGCCTGCGGAGGACGGTGATCGAACCCGATGGACACTGATCTTGACACACACCGCACTCAGTGCACAGTTCGGGATGCGCCAGCACGGGGCCGTCGTCTGTGGGTTCAAGCGCGTTGTTCGGACAGATGTCCACGCACACGCCACACCGGGTGCATGTCGTGCGGTCGATCTCCAGCTTGTCCATCATGCTCACCACTCGACGGTTCTTTTCTTTATGTCCTCTTTGATCCTGCTGACATCCGCTTCTTCACACCGGAGCACAGGCGTCTTCTTGACACCGTAGTCTCCGGACACCTCGACCGCCAGGTCCGGGGTTCGGCCGCCCCTCTTGAGGATCTCGGACGCACAGCGGACCGGGCAGCCCTCGATCACCAAGATGCGTTCCGCATTCTGCACCTTCTTCAACGACGCCTCCTTGGCGATTGCGTATGCCGGAAGGCACAGCATGTCGAACATCTCGGGAGATCCCGCACACAGGTCGGTTGCGACCCGCCCTGCCAGCACCCCTGTGTTGGATGCGCCGATGCACGTCGCCACGACTATTCTCTTCTTCTCTTTCGTCTCGCTCTTGTTTTCCATTCGATTCACCAACTCATCATGTGACGCTCAGATGTACCTCAGGAGCTTCAGCACGAGCTGGACTGCGAACAGCCACATTATCAGCCCGAACGAAGCCCACCCGGATCATCTCCGACTTCGTCTTGACCATGAGACGCGCGCCTATCTGAGCTCCCACGAACACCGCCACCACGGTCACCAGAATCAGGCCCGTGTCCAGATTGCCGACGGCCGAGTGTCCGATGACGCCGAATGGGGAGGAGAATCTGCACGTTCCGCATGTCATCTCTCTGACGACCCCCCTTTCCTTCTCGGCAGGTTGTCCGGTCCGTAGTACCTCCGCTTTATCCAAAGGGAGACGTTGACGAGGCCGATGAGGACCGGCACCTCCATCAGTGGTCCGATGACGGTCGTGAAGGCCTCCGTCGACGCTATCCCGAAGGTCGCGACTGCGACTGCTATCGCAAGCTCGAAGTTGTTGCTCGCAGCGGTGAATGATTGAGTCGCCGCCTGGCCATAGTTGAAGCCGAGCTTGTACGACAGGGCGAAGCTGACGAAGAACATCAGCAGGAAGTAGCTCAACAGAGGAAGGGCTATCCGCACGACGTCCATGGGCTGGTCGACGATCCTATCCCCCTGCATGGCGAACATGATGATGATCGTGAAGAGCAGACCGATTAGCGCCAGGGGACTTATCCTCGGCACGAAGACAGTGTCGAACCACACCCTTCCCTTCCTGCGTGCCAGGAAATGCCATGTCGCGACACCGGCTGCAAACGGTATGCCCAGGAATATCAGGACGTTCTTCGCGATATCAGCCATCGTTATGTCGACGACTATCGACTGGGAAGAGGGGGACATCACGGGCGTCATGACGGTTATGAACACATACGCGAGCACCGAGTACATCACTATCTGAAACACCGAGTTGAGAGCCACCAGGACCGCGCAGTATTCGCTGTCTCCCTTCGCCAGCATGTTCCACACGAGGACCATCGCGATGCATCTGGCAAGGCCGACAAGGATGAGCCCGTTCCTGAAGGCGGCATCTTCCGGGCCCGGGAAGAACAGCCAGGCGACCGAGAACATGATGACGGGGCCTATGGCCCAGTTGAGCACGAGCGATGTGCTCAGCATCTTCTTCGCCCCGCGGAGCTTCCCGATCTCATCGTACCGAACCTTGGCCAGTGGAGGGTACATCATGACCAGGAGGCCGATCGCGATGGGAAGCGAGACATTGAAAACCTTCACGGAGTCAAGGATATCCGCGATATCCGGGAACGCATAGCCAAGGCCCACACCTATCGCCATCGCCAGGAAGATCCAGAGCGTGAGGAACTCGTCAAGGAACGAGAGATTCTTCCTGGGTTCGTCGCAGGCAGGTGCGGGTCCTTCAGTCACGGACCTCCGCCTCTCAACACGCCATATTCCTTCCGCAGCCGCGCGAGCGCATCCCTCAATTCCACGAGCGAGGGGAATACGATGGCCTCCGACGGGCATTCACTCGCACACCCCGTGCACCCCACGACACAGTTGAACGGGTTCTTGACCACAGGGCCTTCCTCACCGTCCGCGTAGACTCCCTGATGGCAGAACGAAACGCAGGCACCACACTTGGTGCACTTCTCAACCAGGATCGTAGGATACCACAGTATCTTCTCGCGGGGTATTCCCCCGTATGGCCCTTCCTTCAACCCACACTCCTCCTCGCCTGGACAATACCCCGGAGCTCGGCTACGGATGGCACTCTACCCGCCGCGACCAACTCGCCGTCTATCATGAGAGCGGGAGTGGACATCAGCCCGCGCTCGACCATCTCGTCGATGCTCGTGATCTTCACGACCTCGGCCTTCAAGCCGAGTTCGCTCAGCACTTTCTTCACATTGGTCTCAAGCATGTTGCACTTCGGGCATCCTGTCCCGAACACTTCGATCTTCATTCCATCATCCTCCCTTGCTCCGCCTCGCGCGCTCCTTCACGAATTCCCCCCAGATACCATCAAGATACTCATCCTCGACGGAGGGTGGCACGTAGTTGAATATCTTGAGCTCTCTGAGCAATATCGACTTCAACTCCGCCTCGGGCGCTCCCTCCGAGGCGAACGCCTTCTCGATGATCTGATCAAGGGATGCTATCCCGATCTGCTGACCACCGACAGTTATTCGTTTGGTTGCGGCCTTTCCAGGGCAACAGGGTCCGCTGTACGTCTTCATCAACCTCCAACCAGACCGAATATAAGGCCCGCAGCAGTACATAATACGGCTACGAGCATCACATAGACCGCGACCTTCTTGTTGCCAATGATCTTCCTCGTGACGAAAATGCTCTGAAGCGAGAGCTCCGGGTCAGCCAGCAAATACGCGAGCAGCGGGCCCCTTGCCATCCCCAGGTCCAGGAACATCCTCGCCACCGGCACTTCGACCAGGGTCGGGAAGTACATGAATATCCCGAAGCCCACCGCGATCACGTTGGCACTCACCGTGTTGCTCCCGAGGTACTCCCCCACCACATCTTCAGATATCAGCTCGGACGCCACTCCAGCGACGAACACCCCGATGAACAGGAGCGGAAGGATCATCTTGATGAAGAAATAGGTCTCCCTCATCCAGTCCTCGTTCTCATCCCTCGTGTTAGCCTTGAGGGCCCAGAGCACCGCCAACACAGCGGCAACCGCCACGATGGGCAGCCTCAGCTCCATGGCAAGAGGGGAGGCTCCCACCACGAGAACCACCATGAGCAGGACGAAGAGAACAGTGACGCGAGCGTTCACCAGTCGCTCCATGATGCTCCGGGGTTCTGGCAGGGGATCTGTGACCGGAACGACGACCTCGGAGGGACTCCGTGCGGGTTGCGGGGCTGTTGACGCCCTCGCAGAAACGCGGCCCTTCGTCCTCTCGAAGATGAATCCCATGGCAAGGCCTATGACAATCCCAAAGACGATAGCCAGGATTCCCCGGGCCGCGGCGATGTCCCATCCGATGAGGCTCCCGGTATATATGATTGCGAGTACGTTGATCGCAGGCCCCGTGAAGAGGAATGTCATAGCAGGGCCAAGTCCGGCTCCCTTCTTCCAAATCCCCGCGAAAAGCGGGAGGATCGTGCATGAGCACACGGCTATGAGCAGTCCGGCAGCGGACGCCACTGGGTACGAGATGTATCTGGGTGTGTCGGGTCCCAGATACTTTGTCACTGCCTCTTTCTTGAAAAGAGCCGAGAGTGCTCCAGCAATGAAAAATGCAGGGATAAGGCATAGAAGCACGTGCGCGGAGATATACACGATCAGGCCGTTCAGACCGGCGAAGATGAGATCGATCACGACATCAATGGACACGGTGTTCGCTCCTAGCGGGTTTCTACGAAAATTGAAATAGCTTGGGCGATATATAGGGTTTGTGGTTTCAACAAAAATTGAAACGCTCTGCTGCGACGGCGAGCTGACGGACCAGGCTATGCCACCATCAGTGGCCTCAAGACTGAAGAGCGTCGGTGGGATCAATGGGCTGTCAGGGAGAATCCCATCCGGAGCCCGACTGAGGAAGGAGGCGGAGAGACATCAGTCCCTGGCAGATCAGACGAGGCTGAAGATACTGTGGGCAACCTCGATCATGGATCTGTGCCCGTGCGTCCTCAAGGTCATTACAGGAATGTCCGACTCGAAACTGTCGTATCATCTCAAGATCCTTGAATCGGAGAGGCTCGTGAAGGCAAGACGCACCAAGAATTGGCGCGTGTACTCGATCACCACTGGAGGAAAGGAGGAACTTGCTCGTCACAGAGCGAGAGATGATTGAGGGTTGCGATGGCAAAGAGGCGCACGAAGGGGCAGCAGGAGAAGATCAGGCTACGGTCCGAGGGGTACACGGAGTGCAGCGGCTGCGGGAAGATGCTCAAGCCGGGCACGAGGAGGTGTGCGGACTGCAGCGCTCTGACATGGTCGACCAAGAGGGCGCTCACGGCAGCGACGGTCATAGTGATCTTGGTCGTCGCCGCGGTGGCGGTCTACACATTCTATCCCAGACAGGAACAATACGTGCCGCCACCGACAGTCTTGACAGCCTCCCCGACGGGATACGGCGCTCAGACATCCGCGAGTATAGTTGTGACATTCAATAGGGCCATGGATGCGGCTTCGGTCGAATCATCGTTTGCCATCTCGCCGTCCGTCCAAGGCATGTTCACATGGTCCAGCTACATGATGACGTTCAGGCCGACAGACGCGTTCCCAGACGAGTCATACTTCACAGCGACGATAGGAAGCGGTGCGAGGGACGCTACCGGGGCACCCCTGGACTGCGGCAGTTACACGTGGTCGTTCTCGACCGCGGATCCCCCCACAGTGAGGAGAGACATCGGCACGGGCGCCGGGGATTTCTGGACCGTGTATCCGGATACCCACCCGTTGAGCGGAGGGGACGTTGCACATCCTGACTGGGTCATCTCCGCGCTCGAGCAGGGAGTCGTCCTCATCCTCGACCACAGCGAGGGGTGCTATCCATGCATACAACAGACCCAGATATGCGAGTCCGTGTACGCATCTCACCCGGAGCTACAGTACTTCGACCTGCTGTCCGGCACGGACGAGCCGGCAGCGTCTCAGGCGTTCGCGGCCTACGACCCGAACGGGGGCGCCCATTACGTGCCTCTCACAATAGTCGTGACCAAGGCACAGGACGATCTCGGCAACACAGTCGTGGCCTGGCACAGCTGGGAAGGGGTGGTGGACCTGGTCACCTTGACCAGCTGGATACAGGATGCGCAGTCGTACTACGACGAATGCACGTGAGAAGGTTACCCGGATGGACCAAAGGACCCGCTCCCTCGTGATGATATCCGTATCGGTCGTCGCCGTCATCCTGCTGGCCGGCTTCCTGGTATATTGGACGGATGGAGGTTCGCGAGGAGTCTACGAACCTGCTGAAGACTTCGCCTCTACGGATTTCACGGGAACTGAGTTCTCGCTCTCGGAGAACGCCGGGAAGGTCACCATCATTCATTTCACCCAGCTGGAGAACCCGCTCTGCATCGAATGTGAGGAGCACATGCGGTCCCAGATCGAGGAGCTCGAGTCACTCGTCTCCTCCGGCCATGAGGGGATCGAGGTCATCACGGTCAACATCAGGAAGAACGTCTACTCCGAGGACGGATGGGCGTTGGCCCAGGAGTGGTACGGCACCAACATCACCTGGCACTGGGTGGAGGAGTTCGAACCTTACGCCATATCGGGCAACTACATCCAGTTCTGGCAGTTGGAGGGGGCGTTCTCGAACCCGTCGATAGTCCTGATCGATCAGGACCTCATGGTCGTCGGAGTCTACCACGTGTACTGCATAGGCAGGGGTGTCATAGACGGAGTGCAGAGCGCAGAATCGCTGGCACAAGACGCCGACAGCATAATCTCCGGCGCCTGGGTAACAGACCAGGAAGACGGGGCTGCATGGGGGGGAGCGACAGTGGGGGGGATGTTCCTGCTCGGTATCGTGACCTCGTTCTCGCCGTGCTCGCTGGCCCTCCTCATGGCGGTGATATCGTTCGTCGGGGCAGCGTCCATACGCAAGAGGGGACCGACTTCGGACGTGCCTCTGGCCGGTGTTGGACTGAGGATAGGCATAGCCTTCACGATCGGCACGGGAGCGGTCTTCCTCGTCTTCGGGCTCTTCATATCATACATGGGCGACTTCGTGCAGATGTCGACCGCGTTCTACCTGGCAGCCGGGGTGATGCTGGTCGTGCTGGGGTTGAACATGATATTCCCCATAGGCACATGGGTCAGGCAGGGATTGTCCGTCCTAAGTGCCAACCGGGCGGGTGAAGCGTGTGGAGTTCCAGGCAGCCAGAACAGGATCCTGGGACGCCTCCAGGCGATGAGCCGCAGATCGCCAGACCTGGCTGGGGTGCTGCTCGGGGTCCTGTTCTCGGTGGGGTGGGCGCCGTGCGCCCTCTCTCTGACCCTCCCGGTGATGATACTGCTGGTGACCCAGGACATCTCGGTATGGATGGGAGGGCTCATGATGCTGGCGTTCGGTCTGGGCCATGGTGCGGCCATCATACCGTTCTGTGCGGCGACGGGGGAGATCAAGGGCGCTGTCGGGGACCGGTATGTTCGCATGGCAGGATGGGTGCAGAAGGCGTTCTCCGTCGCGATCGTGTGCCTCGGAATCTTGTTCATGGCGAGGTTCGCCGGCTTCAACCTGTGGTAGTGGATCATCCCCTCGGCCGATGGACCTCGCATTGAGTTCCACCCTCCCAGCATCGGACAAGGATGCGTAAAAATGTTCGCGATTGAATAATAAAGTGCGCGGGCCCGAACCCACGATGCGCGGATATGCCTAGCCGCCCCTGAGCGTCCCTCCGAACACCTGCCACGCGAGCGCCGACTTGGCCACGAGGCTCAGGATGATGTACACCCTCTCGCCGTGCAGATAATCCTTCCACCTGCCCTTGGCACGGTACTGCAGCACCATGTTCACGGCGAATATGTTGAAGAACACCGCGAGCGACACGAAGATGAAGTACACGAACGTCGGCACGGAGCTGCCGGACGGGAGTATCGCGCCGAAGAAGTAGATGCCGAGGACTATCCAGGGAACGATGCCCGCGAAGCATCCGAATATGAACGCCGTCCAGTCGGTCTTCTCCGTGGTCAGGTTGTGCTTCTCCATCATCAGGCCGAACAGGTTCATGGTCGCGTTGAGCGCGAATATCAGTATGAGGGACGACAGCTCGTATATCCCGCAGAGCATGGCGATCACGATGATCATGATCGAAGAGCTGATGGCGTACTCGTACCAGCGGGCGTAGTTGATCCCGAGCTTGAGGTTGCGCACATACCACTTGTAGCCTGCTGGGGTCGAGACCGAGAAGTGCGCGACCGCCGACACGAACAGGAACATGGCCACGAGAGGACCGATCTGCAGGTTGACGATCACATCGACCGCACGCTCGAGCGATTGCGTGGCGGAGTTGTAGTGCAGGAAGGTCGTCTCGACCGGCAGCGAGTACGAGTTGCTCAGCCACAGCATGAGCGCGCCCTGGATCAGGTGCAGGAAACCCATGAAGATGTTGAACTTCCTCAGCCCAGCGAACTTCTTGTCCTCGGATGCATCCAAGCCAACCACTTCCTCCGTTCCCACCGAACCCGAAATGGTCCTGGGACGTATTTTAAGCGATTGTCTCATCGGGAAAGGTTTGCAGGTCCACCGGGGTCCGCCTTCGCGCGTCCTCCGACAAGGCTTAAGTCGCGAGCGGTCGTGGCCGGAGGCATGGGCATGCCTGCCAAGCTCAGGTTCCCTCGGAGGCTGGTCCAGGGCACGGTCACCTCGAGGCCGAACCGGTTCATCATGACGGTCGACATCGGCGGCGAGGTCCTGAGATGCCACTGCCCCGTGACCGGGAGGATCGGCGAGCTGGTGTTCGACGAGATCCCGTGCCTCGTCGAGATGGCATCATGCCCCGGCAGGACCACGGCAGGCACGGTCGAGGCCATATCCCTCGACCCGGTCGGGAAGGGAAAGAAATCCTGGATCGGCATCGACCAGACCAGGGCGAACGACTATGTCGACTTCTTCCTGCGGTCCGGACCGCTCGCCGGGATGATCGGCAAGGTCGACGAGGTCACGCGCGAGGTCCGGCTCGGGAGTTCGCGCATAGACTTCCTGGTCAACGGGCGGGACTACCTGGAGGTCAAAACGCTCCTGTTCGACCTGCCCTGCGAAGGCCACCCAAGCCGCAGGGCCCGGCATCACCCTCTCATGCACTTCGATCGCATGATAAGGCACTTCGGGGACATCTCCGGGAGCGTGGCGAAGGGTTCCCGCGCGGTCCTGCTCCTCTGCTACCTCTACGATGCGAGGCCGTTCGAGGTGCCCGCGCCCACGAAGAAGTCCGGGAGGATAGTGAGGGCCGCCAAGAAGGCCGTCTCGAAGGGGATGGAGCAATGGCAGCTCAACCTGAAGGTGGACGACGTGGGCGTCGAGTTCATCAGGTGCTTCGAGCTCGAGCTGTTCTGAGCTGCCGCCCGACGACCCCGTCGGCCATCACCAGGGACTCCCGGCCCCTGGCCGGGCCGCCGTCTCACCGGCGGGTGTCCGGGGCGCCTTCGAACTGCTTCGATGACTTGGCTATGAGCACCAGGCCGGGTATCCCGAAGAAGAACGCCGGGCCCATGATCGCGCACGCGGCCCCGAGCACGGCGAACGGGAACTGCATCTTCATGAGGGCCAGAATGCCGCCCAGGACGCCGAGGAACGCGCACGAGTACAGGAGCGCGGCCATCGCAGTGCCCTCTGACGACAGGTTGCCGGCCGTGGAGACGATGATGGTCGTGAGCACGATCGAGAGCACACCCGCGACCGTCGTGAGCACGCCGCCGACGACGAGATAGTCCTTCGTGGCGTCCTTCCCGGGGGCCCTGTAGTCGTGTCCGCAGTACTGGCACAAATCGACGTCCCAGGGCATCGCCCTGCCGCAGCCCACGCAGTGCCTGCTCCGCACATCACCGGTCGAGACCGCTGGCGGGGCCATGGTCTTGCCACAGTTCCCGCAGAACTTCATGCCATCCGGGCTCTCCACGCCGCATGCCGTGCACCTCATGTCATTCCCCCTTTCCTCTCCACGACCCTCGGTCACACCCGACAGTGTGTTAACATCGTTCTAGGCCTAGAATAAGCTTGCCCCCCACGGGGCTCCACATCTGGCGGGGCGTCAGCTCATCTGCTTGGCCACGATCTCGTCGACCGCCGCGAGGAACTCCTGGTCCTTGCCCTCGGGGAGCGTCGCGCCGGACGCGACCGCGTGTCCGCCGCCCGAGCCCCCGACCTTCTCCGAGGCCTTCTTCAGGGCGGCCGACAGGTCCAGGCCCTTGGAGACGAGGTACTTCGTCCCCCGGCTCGAGACCTTGACCTTGCCGGGCACGTGCGAGAGCGCGAGCGTCGGTTTCCCCTGGTCCAGGATGTACTGCATCGCGAGGCCGCACTGTGCGCCCGCGAGGGAGCCGTCTGGCGCGTCGAGGAACTGAATGTGGGCCATCTGCTGGACGCCGTCCGTCTCGATCGTGAGGAGCTTCTCGAGCAGCTTGGAGTTGTAGGCCACGCGCAGCTCGTTCGCCTGTTCGAGGGCGTCCTTGTCGCCCATGCACAGGGCGATCCCGAGGCCCTCGTGGTCCATCCGGCCGCAGGCGTTGAGCAGGTCCGCGAGGTCCGATGCGCTCAGCTCCAGCGCCGGTATCCAGTGCACGTCCGTCACGAGCTCCTCGACCGTCTCCGGCCGGCAGCCCTGGCCCATGAGACGGAGCGAGAGCATGGATGTGAGCTTGCGCCTGTGATACTCCTGCAGCGACCCCATGGGCGTGTCCGGCCCGAGCTGCATCGATTCGAGGAACGCGAGCACGTTCTCCTCGCGGCCCGACAGGCCCACGAAGTACGGGTCCACCGAGTTGCCGATGGCCTTCGAGATGGTCGTGCCCTGGAGGTTGAGCCCGCGCTGGACGGCTATGAACTTCTTTTCGACCGCTTGGTCGAGTATCTGCTGGTTGATGCCCTTGAGCCCGCCCATGTGCTGCCTGTCGCCGACGATGCCCGCCATCGCGATGGGCGCCAGGTCCCAGTTGCAGCCGTCCACCATCGCTGCGAAGAGCATGGACAGCGTGGACGCGCAGCACTCGGTCATCCCGTCGACGCCGTGGAAGTGCGGGTTGACCTGGAGGACCTTCTTGGACTTCCTTATGGGCTTGTGGTGGTCTAGGGCGATGACCTTCGCGTCGAGCGACTCGAGCGCGTCGATCTGCCCCGAGCCCATGTCCAGGAAGACCACGAGCTCGTTCCCCTCCTTCGCGATGCGCTCGACATGCTCCCTCTCGAGCCCCTTGCTGAGCGTGAGGTGGAACTGCTTGTTCATCCTGGAAAGGGTGCCTGCCATCACGGCGCCCGCGCCGAGCCCGTCGGCGTCGTAGTGCGATATGACGCGCACGGAGCCTGCAGCCTCGACGGTCCGGATGGCCTGCTTGAGCACATCCGAGAATTCAGCCGGGAGTTGTACGCTCCCGTTCATCGAGGATCACTCGACCTGCAGAGCAGCGGTCGAGAGGGAGTAGTTCCATGTCTCCGGCAGGATGCCCTCGCGCTTGTAGTACTTCGCGAGCCTGCGAATCTTGGACTCGATGAGGTGCCGCCCGCGGATGTTATGGTAGTCCTTGCGGTTCTCCTTGACATGGGTGCTCATCCGGACCGCCCTCTTCATGAGGTTCGAAAGGTCCTCTGGGATCTCGAACTTGACGCCCTTCTCAGTCATGACATCCTTCATGCTCAGCCCGGTCGCGAGCCTGACGTCGGGGACACCGTACTGGTCACGCAGGACCAGGCCGATCATCGCCATGGTCTTGCCCTCTGCTGCCAACTTCGCCACGAGTCCCTTGACCTCGTCCGCGGACTGCTGAACCCACTCCGGGTTCTTGTCCAGCATGGGCTTCTTCGAGCCCGACGAGCCCTTCTTCCTGCAATGCATCCTTGACATCGTCTGTATTCTCCTGTCTATGGGTAACTGGTTTGACCTGTGGCGAGGCAGTGGCGACTATATTCTTCCTTCATTTAAAGGTTTCCATGAGGGAGGACGCCTGTGCCAGCAGGGCCCGGTATTCCACCAGGGGGAACGACAGCTCCCCCGGGAGCTCCCTGAAGTCCCTGACCTCGGCTATCTCCCCGGTCCTGAAGGCTGCGACGCGGTCCCCCGCGGTCCCGACGAACACCTTGCCCCCGGGTACGTCCAAGCTCCCGAGGACCGTAAGCCGGGCCCCGGTCTCCTCCGAGAACTC
>Ga0315278_10002497_pt1 | contig 16355 bp, 12 predicted proteins | sample YL17G06_0_MG_FD_203880 | JGI IMG/M metagenome (GOLD analysis project Ga0315278, IMG submission 203880) | Sediment microbial communities from Yellowstone Lake, YNP, Wyoming, USA - YL17G06_0 | ecosystem: Environmental > Aquatic > Freshwater > Lake > Sediment | place: USA: Wyoming | collected... | reverse complement strand
GTCGGCACCGGCCACGTGATCGTGGACGGCGAGCCGATCTACGTCGTGAAGGACGCGAAGGTCGGGATGTTCAAGGGCATTCGGTACCCGGACTACCCGCTCCCGTCGGAGAACTCGGTGGGCGGGATCATGGCACGATAGCCAGCTGACAGCGGGCAGCTGATAGCTGGCAGCGGATCGCGGGCAGCGTGTCATGGCCAATCCGCTGACGGCTGCCGGCTGACGGCTGCCAGCTGAACGATGAACATGAGTGGACAGCGCTTGACAGGCCCGGAGATTCTCGGCCTGCTGCCCCAGCAGCGGCCGTTTCGCTTCGTGGACGAGATTCTCGAAGTGGACGAGCTGCGGATCGCGGGGCGCTACACGTTTGGCGAAGACGAGTGGTTCTACGCCGGCCATTTTCCGGGGCGCCCGGTCACGCCCGGCGTGATCCTCCTCGAGTCGATGTGCCAGGTCGGCGTCGTGGCGCTCGGCATCTACCTGTTCGCGCTGGAGCGCTCGGTCGAGGAGGCGCGGAACTGGACGACGCTGTTCGTCGACGCGGAGTCCGAGTTCCTGCGATCGGTGCTCCCGGGCGAATGCGTGACGATCCGCGCCGAGCGGATCTTCTGGCGGCGACACAAGCTGCGCTCGCGAATCGAGATGTTCGGCGCCGACGGCGCGCTCGTTGCGCAGACCACGGCGTCCGGACTGGGGGTCAGGAATGTCTGAGCGGGTTGTCGTGACGGGCATGGGCCTCCTCGCCGCCAACGCGCACGGCCTCGACGCGTTCGAGCAGGCGCTCCGGGAAGGCCGGTCGGGCATCCGGTTCCAGGCGAAGCTGCGCGACCTGGGGTTTGCGTGCCAGGTGGGCGGCATTCCCGACGTCAGCGACGAGCTCCGGCATCGGTATTTCTCCGACGAAACACTGCGGTCGCTGAACAGCGGAATGGTCTACGCGGGCATCGCGGCCATCGACTGCTGGCGCGACGCGGGCTTCGCCGTGCCGGAACCCGGGTCCGACGAGGTGGACTGGGACACCGGCGCGATCGTCGGGACGGGCATCGGCGGGGTGGACACGGTCGGCGAGTGGGTGGTGCCGCGCGTCAACGAAGGCAAGGTCCGGCGCCTCGGGAGCTCCGCGGTCGAGCAGACCATGGCCAGCTCGGTGAGCGCCTGCGTCGGCGGCCTGCTCGCGCTCGGCGGGCAGGTCACGACCAACAGCAGCGCCTGCACCACCGGGACCGAGGCGATCGTCGACGCGTTCCACAAGGTCCGCTCCGGCCGCGCGGTGCGCGTGATCGCGGGCGGCGTCGAGGGGTCGTCACACTACATCTGGGCCGGGTTCGACGCGATGCGCGTGCTGGCGCGCCAGTCGAACGACCGTCCCGAGGCGGCATCGCGGCCGATGTCCGCCACCGCCGGCGGGTTCGTGCCCTCGTCGGGGGCCGGGCTGCTGATGGTAGAGAGCCTGTCGTCGGCGCGCGCCCGCGGGGCGCGCATCTACGCCGAGATCCTCGGCGGCCACGTGAACTGCGGAGGCCAGCGCGGAGGCGGGACGATGACCGCGCCGAACCCCGAGGGGGCGAAGCGGTGCGTCCTCGCGGCGCTCGCTGTCGCGGGGATCGGCCCGGAGCGGGTGGAGGCGATCAACGGCCACCTGACGGCGACGATGGCGGACCCGCTGGAGGTGGGCACGTGGCAGCGGGCACTCGGCCGGCGACCCGAAGAGTTCCCGTGGATCAACTCCACCAAGTCGCTGGTCGGGCACGGACTCGGCGCCGCCGGCGGCATCGAGTCGGTGGCGTCGGTGCTGCAGGTGAGCCGCGGGTTCGTGCACCGGTCGATCAACTGCGAGGACGTGCACCCCGACATCGCGCCGTACGCCGCGCGCATCCCGCACGAGACCATCGACGTCTCGCCGCGCGTGCTCGCCAAGGCCAGCTTCGGTTTCGGTGACGTCAACGGGTGCCTCATCTTCGGCAGGTGGGCAGGCGCAGCATAAGGAGAGATTCATGGACACGGCGACAGCGTTCAGCAAGGTCCTGGGCATCATCAAGCCCTTCGTGAAGAACACGGCGGTGTTCAGCGAGGCGAACGACAGCACGCGGATCATCGAGGATCTCGGCGTGAACTCAGCGCGCCTGGTAGACATCATCCTGGCGTTCGAGGACGAGTTCGGGATCGAGGTGGACGACGAGTCGGCCGACCGCGTGCGGACGCTGGGCGATGCGGTCCAGATGATCCTGCAGAAGACGGCAACGGCCCACTAGGCGATCGCCGTGCTGTCAGCAGGGTCGCGCGTCTGGTTGAGGGTGCAGGGGCTGGTGTCGCGGGCCTTCGTCTTCCCCACGTACTACTCGATCGAGGCGTGGCTGCGGTTCCGGCGTTACCGGATCCTCGACCGGCGCCGGATTCGAGCCCAGTTCGCGGCGCTCGTAGGAGACAGGCGTGGGCCCTTGCTGGTGTGCGCCAACCACCTGACGCTGATCGATTCGCTGATCATCCAGTGGGCGCTCTCACCGGGCTGGCGGCTGTTCGTGCGGCCGGACTGGTTCTTCTGGAACCTCCCGGACAAGTACAACATGTCGATCAACCTGTTCGTGCGCGCGCTGGGCTATTTCGGCAAGTGCGTCCTGGTGAGGCGCAAGGGGCCGCCCGAGGAGATGCGCCGGGCGCTCGACCAGGTGGCGTACCTGCTCGGCCGCGGCCAGTCGGTGCTGATCTTCCCCGAGGGCGGACGGAGCCGCGTCGGGCGGGTGGACACCGAGACCTTCATGTACGGCGTCGGCCGGATGATACAGGAATCGCCGGAGGCCCGGGTGGTGTGCGTCTTCGCGCGCGGCGTCGGCCAGCGCGCCTACAGCAACTACCCGCGGGCGGGCGAGACGTTCGTCGTCCGGATGAAGCGCATCGCGCCCACGACGACCACCAAGGGGATGCGGGCGGATCGCGACCTGGCCACTCAGGTCGTGCACCACTTGCGGGACATGGAGCAGGAGTATCTTGAGAACGCGGCCCTGGGTCGGTAACGACATCGTCGATCTCGCGGAGCCCGGAGTGGCGGGCAAAGAGCACGACCGCCGGTTCATGGACCGGGTGTTCACGCCAGCCGAGCGGGAGCGGATCCTGTCCGCCGCGGCGCCCACGGTGGCGCTGTGGAAGACATGGGCCGCCAAGGAGACCGCCTTCAAGATCGCGAGCAAGCTGCGCGACGGGATGGTGTTCTCGCACCGGACGTTCGAGGTCGGCCCGGACGCCGGCGAGGAGGGCCGCCGTCAGGGCGCCCCGGGCAGCCTGTCCGAGTGGGTCGGCGTGCGGTTCGAGGATCTGGACATCCGCGTGCGCTGGGAAACGGCGCGCGACTACGTCCACTGCGTGGGCCAGCTGGTCCGCGGGATGGATGCCACGGCGGGCGCCGACGCCGCGCGGCGGCCGCGGCAGCTGCTGGCGGGGATCCTGCACGACAGCCAGGCGCTCGGCGGGGTCCTGACGAGCGCCGAGCAGGCGTCGGTGCATTCGACGGCGTCCGAGCGCGCCCGCCTGCTGGCGCGCCGGCTCATGGCTCGGTGGGACCTTCAGGGCGCCGAGGTCGTGCGCTTGTGGCGCGCGTGGGGGTGGAGCCCGCCGGTCATCTCCCACCAGGGAGCGCCCGTCGCCGGATTCGACGTGAGCCTCTCACATGACGGCCGATTCGTGGCCGCGGCCCTCGCCGGTCCGGTGTAGGCTCACGGGTCCGAGATGGCTGCCGCGAACGCGAGCGAGAGCAGCGCCCGCTGCTCCAGGGTGTGCGCCTTGCCAGAACCGGTGGCCGGGCTCGCCGACGCGCGCCGTTTCACCGACATCACGCCAGAGCCGAAGATCGTGCGCAGGCGCGGCATCACGTAGAAGTGCGCGCCCATGTTCTTCGGCTCCTCCTGGACCCAGACCAGCTCTCGTGCGCCCGCGTACGCCTTGATCGCCGTCGTCAGCGGCGTCGTGGGGAACGGGTAGAGCTGCTCGAGGCCCAGGATAGCCGTCGTGGTGTCGGCGCGGCGTTTCCGCTCGGCGCGCAGTTCGGTGACGATCTTCCCGGTGCCGATCAGGATGCGTCGAGAGCTCGGCGGCGCATCCTCGTCCGGGCGGACGGTCTGGAAGCGACCCTCCGTCAGTTCCTCGATCGCGGACGACGAACCGGCGTGGCGCAGCATGCTCTTCGGCGTGAAGACGATGAGGGGCTTCCGCCAGGCGCGCAGCGCCTGGCGCCGCAGCAGGTGAAAGTACTGCGCCGCGGTGGAGGGCTGGCACACCTGGACGTTGTCCTCCGCCGCCAGCTGCATGAATCGCTCGATCCGGGCGCTGGAGTGCTCGGGCCCCTGGCCCTCGTAGCCGTGCGGGAGCAGCAGCACGAGGCCGGAGAGCAGGCTCCACTTGTCCTCCCCCGCGCTGAGGAACTGGTCGATGACGACCTGCGCGCTGTTGGCGAAGTCGCCGAACTGCGCCTCCCAGAGCACGAGCGCTTCCGGGTAGTCGCGGCTGAAGCCGTACTCGAACGCGAGCACCGCCGCTTCCGACAGCGTGGAGTTGTAGATCTCGCATCGCGCCTGGCCGGCGCCGACGCTGGCCAGCGGCATGTACTCGCGCTCGGTGTCGGTGTCCACGAGCACCGCGTGCCGCTGGCTGAACGTGCCGCGCTGGCTGTCCTGGCCGCTCAGCCGCAGCGGAATGCCGCGGCGAAGCAGGCTGCCGAACGCCAGCGCCTCGGCCATCCCGTAGTCCAGCCGGCGCGAGCCGGCGGCCATCTCCGCGCGTTGTTCCAGCAGTTTCCCGACCTTGGGGTGGATGGCGAAGCCGGCCGGCCACGACGTCAGCCCCGCGGCGATCGCGCGCAGCTCCTCGAGCGGAACGCCCGTGTCCACCTCGAAGGACTCGTTGTGGCAGCCGCCCGCGTATCCTGACCAGTAGCCGGGCAGCTCTGCGAGCGCCACCCGCGCCCCGACTTTCTTCGCCTCCTCCTGCGCCTCGCCGAACTCGGCGCGAATCCGCGAGGGCAGGTCTCCGGCGTCGAGGCCGGCGCGCGCCGCGAAGACCTTCCATAGCGGGGGATGGCTGGCAATCGCCTTGTACATCCTCGGCTGCGTGATGGTCGGGTCGTCCACCTCGCTGTGGCCGTGCCGGCGGTAACCGACCATGTCGATGACCACGTCACTGTCGAAGGCGTACCGGAACTCGGCGGCCAGCCGCGCGACGTGGGCGAGGGCCGGGAGGTCCTCGCCGTTCACGTGGAAGATCGGGATGGCCAGCCGGTGCGCGATGTCGGTGGAGAACACAGACGAGTGCAGCTGGCTGTCGGGCGTCGTGAACCCGAGCTGGTTGTTCACCACCACGTGGATCGTGCCGCCCACGCAGTAGCCCGGAAGGTTCGCGAGATTCAGCGCCTCGGCCGTGATGCCCTGACCGGCGAACGCCGCGTCGCCGTGCAGCACGATCGACATGATCCGCCGGCGGGCCCGCTCGCCCTCGCGAACCTGCCTGGCCCTGGTCCGCCCGAGCGCGACCGGGTACACCGCCTCGAGATGGCTCGGGTTCGACACCAGCTTCACGCGCAGCTCGCGGCCGTCCCGCGTCCGGTAGGTGCCGGTCGCCCCCATGTGGTACTTGACGTCGCCGCTGCCCAGCACGCTCTTCGGGTCGGGATCCTCGAAGCCCGCGAAAACGTCGAGCGCGGAGCGGCCGACGATCTGAACCATCACGTTCAGGCGGCCGCGGTGACTCATGCCGATGAGCGTTTCCTCGAGCCCCCGGGCGGCGGCCGCCTCGAGCACCTCGTCGAGCAGCGGGATGAGCCCCGTCACCCCTTCGAGCGAGAACCGCTTCGACCCGGGATAGCGGCCGTGGAGCACCTCCTCGAACACGTCGGCGCGGACAAGGCGCTCGAGCACCGCGCGCGCGTCGACAGGCGGAATCGGCTGCTCGACGCGCTCCTGCACGAAGCGCCTGCGCGCCGGATCGGGGATGTGCATGAACTCGACGCCGATCGGTCCGCAGTACCACTGGCGGCCGCGGGCCGCCGCGTCTCCCTGCGCGGGCAGCTCCGGGCGCCGGAGCGGCGAGACGAGCCCGAGCGGGTCGAGGGCGGCCTCGAGGTAGCCCCATCGACGGAATGCGTCCATGGACCGATCGTCGGTCGCATCGTCGGCAGCGCCCGCCTGGCGGCTGTCGCCGGGCCAGGATTCGTGCTGATTCACCATCGTCTTCGGCCCTTGCTGACCGGCGAAGTGCCGAAGAACAGTGTTGCCCATCGCCGCGGACGTTGTCCACCCGCCTTCGCCCTTCGGGCTACGGCGCGGCAGGCCCGCCTTCGCCCGACGGGCTTCGGCGAGGCTTTGCCTGCCCGTTGGTCATTTCGCCTCGAATACGGGTAAGCTCGTAGTGTGAACCCCAACACCTCCACGCTCAGAAAACGCGCCTGGTTCGGGTTGTGCCTGGCCGTCGTGCTGGCGGCCCTTGGTGTCGTGTCCGCCCAGGATCGGACGTCGATCCCGCCCGCGCAATCGATCGCCCTGGACCAGCCCGTCCCGTTGGATCCGCGCATCACCATCGGCTACCTGCCCAACGGCCTCAGGTACTACGTCCGGGCCAACGCGCGTCCCTACCAGCGCGCCGAGCTGCGGCTGGTCGTGAACATCGGCTCGGTCGTGGAGGACGCGGACCAGCTCGGCCTGGCCCACTTCGTCGAGCACATGGCCTTCAACGGCAGCGAGCGGTTCGCCAAGCAGGATCTGATCCGGTTCATGGAGTCGATCGGCATGCGCCTCGGCCCGGGCGTCAATGCCAACACGTCGTTCGATCAGACGGTCTACGTGCTCCACGTGCCCACCGACACCCCCGAGGCGATGCGGAAGGCGTTCATGTTCTTCAGCGACGTCGCCCACCGGCTGTCGTTCGACCCGGAGGCGATCGACAAGGAGCGCGGCGTCATCATTGAAGAGTGGCGGCAGGGACGCGGCGCGTCGGCGCGGATGCAGGACGAGCAGATGCCGGTGCTGCTCAAGGCGTCGCGTTACGCCGAGCGCAATCCGATCGGCACGCGCGAGAGCATCGAGCGCTTCAAGCCGGAAGCCCTCAAGCGCTTCTACGCCGACTGGTACCGGCCCGACCTGATGGCCGTCATCGCGGTCGGCGACTTCGACAAGGCCTCCGCCGAAAAGATGATCCGCGACGAATTCGGCAGCATTCCGGCGACGGAGCCTCGGCGGCCGCGGCCGGCGTTCGACGTGCCGGATCACCCGGAGACGCTCTTCGCCATCGCCTCGGACCCCGAGGCCACCATGACGACGGTCGGGTTCTACAACATGCTGCCGCTCAGAGAGCAAGTGACGGTCGGCGCCTACCGGCAGCGCCAGATCGAACGGCTTTACACCGGCATGATGAACGCCCGGCTCAGTGAGTTGACGATCAAGCCGGACCCGCCGTTCGTGAGGGCCGGCATCGAGCGCGGGATCTTCGTCCGCACGAAGGAAGCCGGAACGATGATGGCGCTCGTCAGGGAAGACGGCGTGGCGCGCGGCCTCGCCGCGCTCGTCACCGAGTTGACGCGGGCCGCCCGGCTCGGGTTCACCGCGGGGGAGCTCGAACGGCAGCGGAGCGACGTGCTGCGAGGCTACGAGAGCTCCTTCGCCGAGCGCGACAAGGAGGAGTCGGCCGATCTGGCGGCCGAGTTCATCCGCGCCTTCACCGAACAGGAACCGACCCCGGGCATGACCTACGAGTACGGCCTGGTGCGGCGGTTCGTGCCCGCCATCACGCTCGATGAGATCAACAAGGTCGCGAAGGAGTGGGCCAGCGGCAGCCGCGTCGTGCTCGCCAACGCGCCGAAGAAGCCCGGTCTCACGCTGCCCACCGAGACCCAGCTGGCCGCGGCGATCGCAGCGGCCTCAGGCGCCGACGTCAAGCCGTACGTGGACGTGTCGGGCACGCAGCCGCTGATGGAACACCCGCCCCAGCCCGGCTCGGTGGCGTCCAGCACATTCAAGGGGCGCCACGGCCTGACCGAATGGGAGCTCTCCAACGGCACGAAGGTCGTGCTGGTGCCGACCACCTTCAAGGAAGACGAGGTGATCTTCCGCGCCACGAGTCCCGGGGGCACGTCGCTTGCCAGCGACAAGGACTTCGTGGCGGCGCGGACGGCCGCCCAGGTGGTCGCCGCCGGGGGCGTCGGGCCGTTCAACGTCATCCAGCTCCGGAACGCGCTGGCCGGCAAAGCCGTGTCCGTCTCGGCGTTCATCGAGGACACCGACGAAGGCCTGAGCGGAGGCGCGTCTCCCAAGGACCTGGAGACGATGTTCCAGCTCATCTACCTGACGTTCACCCAGCCGCGCGCGGACGCCGCCAGGGTCGCTACGATGGCGGCACAGACGAAGGTGATGCTGGCCAACCAGCAGGCCAGCCCCGAATTCGTCTTCCAGCAGGCGCTCATCGCCGCGCTGACGCAGGACCACTACCGGGCCCGCCTGATGACGCCGGCGATGGTTGACGAGATCAACCTGGAGCGGTCGTTCGCGTTCTACAAGGACCGCTTCGCGGACGCGAGCGACTTCACGTTCGTCTTCGCCGGGAACTTCGACCTGGTGACGATCAAACCACTCGTCGAGCGGTATCTCGCGTCGCTGCCGTCCCTCAAGCGGCGGGAGACCTGGAAGAACGACGGCATCACGGCGCCGCGCGGCGTCGTCGAGAGGGTGGTCCGCAAGGGGATCGAGCCGAAGAGTCAGGCCGCCCTCGTGTTCACAGGCGCCTTCCCGTTCGATTCGCCGCACGAGGCGGCGCTGGACGCGCTGGGCATCATCCTCGAGGGCCGGCTGCGCCGCAGCCTGCGGGAGGCATTGCGGGGCACCTACGGCGTGGAGGTCGAAGCCAGCGCCACGAAGGTCCCGGAGCCGCGCTACACCGTGACGATCCAGTTCGGGTGCGACCCCGAACGGACCGAGGAGCTGGTGGCCACCCTCCTGCGCGAGGTGGAGCAACTGAAGGCACAGGGACCGACCGAGAGCGAGGTGGCCGACGCCCGCGAGGCGCTGATGGTCGCCTATCAGACGGACATGGCCGAGAACAGCCGCCTCGTGGATCGGCTCATCGAGCGGTACCGGTTCTCGCAGGACGCGATGGAGTTCTTCAACGCGCCCGCCGAGTACCAGAAACTCGGCACCCTCGGGATCCAGGACGCGGCTCGCCGGTATCTCGACACCGGCAACTACGTCAGGGTCACGCTGTTCCCGGAGACGAAGAACAGTCCGAAGAAGTAGGCCCGCAGGGGCGCGCCAGCGCTACTCGGGCCGGCCGCGCCCCCGCTCGAAGAGCATCAGGCGGGCCGAGTTGATCACTACCGAAACCGACCCGACGTTGTGCGCGAGCGCCCCGAGAATCGGCGTCAGGATTCCGGCCGACGACAGCGCCAGCATGGCCGCATTGAACACGAGACCGAACAGCACCAGGTTCTGATTGATCGTCCGCGTCGTTGCCCGGCTCAGCCGGAAGAGGAACGGCAGGACCGACAGGCTGTTGCGCATCAGGACGACGGCGGCCGTCTCGAGGGCGACCGTGTCGTGGCGGGAACCCAGGCTGACGCCGACGGTGGCGACCGAAAGCGCCGGTCCGTCGTTGGCGCCGTCGCCGACGTAGCACAGGCGGCCGTACTTCCGCTCGAGGTCCTGGACGCATTCGTACTTCTGCTGGGGCAGCAGCTCCGCGAAGACGTCCGCCGGATCGACGCCGACCGCGGCGGCCACGGCGAGCGCCACCGGCCGCGCATCGCCGCTCAGGATGCGAATCTCGCGGAGGCCGTCGGCGCGCAGTTCGCCAATCACCCCACGCGCTTCGGGCCGAACCTCGTCTTCGATCGAGAACAGCCCCTTCGCCTCGCTGCCGTGCGCGACGTACACAATCGAAAGCCCCGCTGCCCGCAGCCGCTCGGCGTCGGGCTCGAGGTGGCCGAGGTCGATGCCGTGGCGGGCCATGAAGCGCGCGTTCCCCAGTCGCCAGGCCTCGCCGCCGTCGTCGGCGCGCCCGGCGATGCCGAGACCCGCCTCGCGGAGGATCGAGAGACTCTGGGTCACGGCCACGCTCTCGGCCGCCGCTCGGGCCTGGATGGCTCGCGCCAGCGGGTGATCCGCGGCCGCCTCGAGCCGGGCCGCGGCGGCGAGCAGCCCCGCCCTCGAGCTGCCCAGCGCCGGAATCACATCCACCACGCGGCACTCGCCCTTCGTCAGGGTCCCGGTCTTGTCGAAGGCAATCGCGGCCACGCGCGCGCACCCCTCCACGTAGCGCCCGCCCTTGATGAGCAGCCCCTCGCGCGCCGCCCGGCTCATGGCCGCGACGATGGCGGTGGGCGTGGCGAGGACGAAGGCGCAGGGGCACCCCACGATGAGCATGGTGACGGCGCGCTGCACATCGCCGGTCGCCACCCAGACGATGCCGGAGAGCGTCAGCACCCCGGGCGTGAACCAGCGGGCGTAGGATTCGGCGGCGCGCAGTACCGGCGCGCGGTGCGACTCGGCGTCCCGGATCAGCCGCAGCACCTTGCCGTGAGCGCTGTCGTCGCCGACCCGCCGCACGCGAACCGTCAGCGAGCCGCTCTCATTGATGGTTCCGCCCGACACCAGGTCCCCGGGCCCGCGGTCCACCGGCGCGCTCTCCCCCGTGAGCAGCGACTCGTCGACCTGGCTCTCCCCGTCTTCCACCTGGCCATCCGCCGCGATCACGTCGCCGGGCCGCACCAGGATGCGGTCGCCGGGGCCGAGATCGATCGTCGGCACCTGGTGCACGCCGCCGTCGTCCGACAGCCGCAAGGCGTGCCGAGGCTGGGCGGCCACGAGGGCCTCGAGGTGCCTGCGCGCCCGGGCGCTCACGAACTCCTCGATGAGCGAGCCGAGCACCATGATGAAGGCGACGATGGCGGCGGAGGTCCATTCGCCGAGGACGAGCGAGGCGGCAATCGCCAGGCTCACCAGTTCGTCCACGTTCGATTCGAGACGGGCGAGACCACCGACCGCCCGCCAGACGATCGGGAACCCGGTGAGCGACAGCGACACGAGTGCCAGCACGGCGCCGGCCCTGGGGTGCCCGGCCGCTTCAACGACCGCTGCCGCGGCGAGCAGCGCCCCGGCGGCAACCGTCGTCACCACGCGGCCGACGCCTATTTCCGCCACCGTGCCGCCACCCGCAAATCGTCCGATCACGTCTCCCCTCTCGACTGCCGCCGCGGCCGCATCCCGAGACAAAGTGACACGGCGAACCACTTGAACGCAACCGCGCCTCCAGCCATACTGGCCCGACGATGCGAATGCAGATGAGACGGCACGCAGTGCCCGCCGCGGTCCTTGCGCTGGTGGCGGCGATGGTCGTGGTGGCGGCGGCGAGGGGCAACGGCCAGGACCAGGCGGCCTACGAGGACGTGGCCACCCGCCTTCAGCAGAAGGGGCTCCGCGAGCTGGGAGCCTACGCGACGCTGGCCAGGCTGCTCACGGTTGGGCCGCGCCTGACCGGATCCGCGCAGGCGGACGCCGCGGTGAAGCTGATGGCCGAGCACATGAAGGCGCTCGGATTCGACAACGTCCGGACCGAGCCGACCGTGGTCGGCCACTGGGTTCGCGGCACGCGCGAGGAAGGCCGGATCCTGTCCAGGACGGCGGGCACGATCCCGGTGAAGGTCCGGGCGATCGGCAACAGCATCGCGACGCCAGAGGGCGGCGTGACGGCCGGCGTCCTCGAAGTCCGCTCGGTCGCCGAGCTGGAGAAGGTTGGCGACAAGGCTCGCGGCCGAATCGTGTTCTTCAACGGCGCCATGGACTCGGCACTGCTCGACACATTTCCGGCCTACGGCGGCGCCGCCGAGCAGCGGTCGGGCGGCGCGGTGGCGGCGGCCCGGGCGGGCGCCGTCGCCGCCGTGGTGCGGTCGCTCACGCTCGAGATGGACGACGACCCGCACACCGGGACGATGAGCTACGACGCGGCCACGCCGAAGATCCCGGCCGTGACCATCTCCACGGCCGCGGCCGAACGGCTGAGCACGCTGCTCCGCGCCGAGCCCGACGTGCGGTTCTCGTTCGCGACCTCGTGCCGGACGCTGCCGCCGGTGACCTCGCACAACGTCATGGGCGAGCTCGGCGGCACCACCGCACCCGACGAGGTCATCGTCGTCGCCGGGCACATCGACAGCTGGGACCTGAGTCCGGGCGCGCACGACGACGGGGCCGGGTGCGCGCAGTCGATCGAGGCGCTCCGCTTGATTCGAGAACTCGGCCTGCGCCCGAAGCGGACGATTCGCGCGGTGCTGTTCATGGACGAAGAGAACGGCGGCACTGGCGGCCGCGACTACGCGCGGTCGGAGAACCGCAAGAGCGAGCGCCACATCGCGGCCATCGAATCGGACCGCGGCGGGTTCCTGCCCGTCGGGATGGGCGTTGGCGCGAAGGGAGAGGCGTTCGCGCGAATCAAGGCGTGGGAGCCGCTGCTCCAGCGGATCGGCCTGCAGTGGATTCGCCCGGGGGGTGGCGGCGTGGACATCGCGCCGCTCGGCGCGTCGGGCACGATTCTGATGGGTCCTGTGCCCGATTCGCAGCGCTACTTCGACGTGCACCACTCGGGCACGGATACGCTCGACAAGGTCCATCCGCGCGAGCTGCAGCTCGGCGCCAACATCATGGCCCTGATGGCGTACCTCCTGTCGGAGGAAGGCCTGCCGCGATAGGGTTCGCGCCGCTGCTACGGCCGGCCGCCCGAGCCGGTCGCTCGCCGCACGGCGAGCGTCGGGGCGGCGCCTGGCCCGAAAGCTCCAACCGGCGGGACCGGGAGCGTCGACACCGTCCAGCGCTTGCGGTTGAGCAGCCGCTCCGGGATCACCGGCCGGTCCTGCAGGATGGCGCGCGACTGGTCGACGACCAGTTCCTGGAGGATCGTGGCGCGGTCGCCGGCCAGCCCGCCGGCGGGCGCAAGCAGCGCCGTGAACGGTGCCTGCAGCCTGAGGAACGTCCACACGCCTGGCCGGCGCTTCATCGAGGCATCGTCGAGTTCGGCAGGCAGGTAGACCAGCGACTGCGGCTTGCCGCCGGGCAGTTCGAAGGTGAGGCTGAGCGCGGCCGGTCTCGCGTTGCCTCCGCGGATTGGAATGGCCTCGAGCGGCCGGCCGTTCGAGGCGAGGTCGAACCGCGAGGCGTGGATGATCCGGGCGTCGAGGTGCGCGAGCTGAACGAGCAGCAGTCTCAGGGCTCCGGGGCGGGTTGGGGCTGCGGCGCGCCGGCGGGCTCCGGCGTCTTGCGCGAACACCTCCGGAAACGAGCGCCGGACTTCGTCGGCCATGTCGGCCACCTGGGCTGCTGTCGCGTCGGTGAAGGTCGGCAGCTGTCCCACCGCCTCCGAGCCCACGAGCACGTAGCCTTCACACCCCGGGAACATCAGGTAGGCCGGAAGGAACTCGGTCCCGCCGAACGGGTGGAGCAGCGTCTGGCAGTTGCCCGCTCCGGATTTGAGTTCGACGCCAGCCCATCGGCGAACCGGCTCGAACCTCGTGGCCCAGGCTGCCGACCAGCCGCTGCGGGCCTCGGCCTCGTACGCGCGCCAGGCGGGCTTGTCGAGCAGGCTGGCGAACGCGTCGGCTCGCGCGGGCCGCATGCCGCCGAGGGCCCGTGCGATGTCGGTCGCCTCGACGTCGTAGGGACTGGTTCCCAGGGGCGGAGCGGTGCCGTCCGGGCCGCCGCCTGCGGCCGCAGGCTGGCGGCAGGCCGTCGCCGAGGCCGCCGCGGCCAGAATCAGCACGAGGACGAGGCGGCAGGTTGTTGTCTGGCGCGTCATCGGCACACCCCTGGCACTCGTACCGGATATCGGCCTCAGCCGGGCCGGTAATCACTCCGAGAGTGATTATCAGTAGAACTGCCCCCAGCCCGGGCGCGGCGGCGGGCCGGTGAGCAGGCGGTTGGCTGCGGTGTTGCCGACGAATTCCCGGCGCGCGGGATCGAACGTCAGCCGGCCGCCGAGCCGCTGCGCGATCACGCCGAGCAGGAGAACCTCGGTCAGCGGCCCGGAGACGTCGAACGGCGACCGGCTCTCTTCCTTGCCCTGGCAGGCGAGGACGAAGTTGCTCGCGTGGTCCGAGAACCCGCCGCCGATCTTGGGCAGCGAGGCCGACATCTCGCGCATCCGGTCCTCGGGGACGATGCGCAGCGTGTCGCCGTGCGTGCCTCCCCGGAAGGTGAGCGTCCTGCTGTAGATGAACTTCCCGTTCTTCTCCGTCAGCGGCGCGCCGGCGTCCAATTCCGCCGGCAGCGGCGGCACGTTGTCGACCCCGTCGTGCCAGAACACCTCGACCGGCGGCATGCCGGGCCGCGCCGCGAAATCGAACCGGAGCGTGGACCCCTGCGGGAAGATGAACTCGCTCGGGCCGTCGCGCCGGACGGCCTCGACGGTATGGGGCAGCCCGAGTCGGAGGAACCGGTGGGCGGTGTCGATGATGTGCGCGCCCCAGTCCCCGAGCGCACCATTGCCGTACGCGAACCAGCCCCGCCAGTTCTCCGGGTGAAGCCGCGTGCTGAACGGGTTGACGGGGCGCGCGGCATGCCACCCGTCCCAATCGAGCCCGGGCGGCAGCGGCTCGCCGGCCCCGTATCCGTCCGCGACCCACCCATGCCACCGCCTGGGCGAGTTCATGAACGCGACGATCTTCGTCACGTCCTTGATGACGCCCGCCTCGGTCCACGCCTTGAACTGGAAGTAGTTGTTGCCCGAGTGCCCCTGGTTCCCCATTTGCGTGACGACGCCGCTCTTCGCCGCCGCCGCCATCAGCAGTTCGACCTCGCGGAACGTCTGCGCCAGCGGCTTCTCGACGTAGACGTGCTTCCCCTGCCGCATGGCGTCGATGGCCAGCGGGAAATGCGAATGGTCCGGCGTCGCGACCACGACGGCGTCGAACCGTGCGCCCATCTTGTCGAACATGACGCGGAAGTCCCGGAACAGAGGCACGGCCGGGAACAGCCGCAGCGACTCCGCCGTGTGCGGCGCGTCGAGGTCCACATCGCAGAAGGCGACGACGTTCACCAGCCCGGTTGCGGCAAACGTCTTGACGAGGTCGTTCCCGCGGTTGCCGATGCCGATGAACGCCACGTTGAGCCGCGCCCCGGTCGGCGCAACCCGTGCCGGCGCCTGCGGCTGGCCCGCCGCCCGGCCTGGCCCCAGCGCGAGCGCCGCCCCGCCGGCCATCGAGCGTGCGATGAACTCGCGCCGGCTCACGCCAGCCAAGTCGCCGTGGGACAACGGAGGCTTCGGCACCATCCTCGTCACTTCTCCAGGTCGCGGATCCAGATGTTGCGGAACCGCACCGGGTGGCTGTGATCCTGGAGCGAGATCGGCAGCCGGTCCTCGTGCGCCTTGTAGGGCGGGCGGGCCTTGTGCGCCGTCGGCCCGGTCAGCTCGTCGTTGTCGTGGACCAGGATGCCGTTGTGGAACACCGTCATCCGAGCCGGCGTGACGAGCGCCCCGGCGGCATCGAACCGCGGCCGGTGGAAGACGATATCGTAGGTCTGCCACTCGCCCGGCTTGCGGCTGGCGTTGACGAGCGGCGGAAACTGGCCGTAGATCGAAGCCGCCATGCCGTCCGCGTACGTCTTGCTCTCGTAGGAGTCGAGGACCTGGACTTCGTAGATGTCCATCAGGAAGACGCCGCTGTTGCCGCGGTCCTGGCCTGAGCCGACAGCCGCCGACGGCGAGGCCCACTCCACGTGGAGCTGACAGTCGCCAAACGTCTTCGTGGTCTTGATGCCGCCGCTCCCCTTGACGACCTCCATGTAGCCGTCGCGTACCTGCCATCCTGGCGGCGCGCCCTTCGCCGTCGTCCAGCCGGACAGATCGGCGCCGCCGAAGAGCACGACGGCGTCAGCCGGGACCGGGGCCGGCGGGCCGGCAGGCCCTGGTTCGACGACCGGCGGCATCGGCCGCGCCTCATCGTGGATCGGCCACTGCTTGAGGCTCGGATCCTGGCGGGTCCGCTGGGCCAGGCCGGCCGCTCCCAGACACACGCACATCACGGCAGCCATCACGCTGACATTCGACAGAGACATCACGGTTCCTCCCGCCACATGGTAAGGAGATTCTACGGCCAAGAGGTATGCTATTCCATGCCGTTCTCGAAGTTCCCTCTCCATCCCGACCTGTTGCGCGGCGTCAGGGAGCTTGGCTTCCTGCGTCCGACGCCCATCCAGGAGCAGGCCATCCCGCCGGCTGCGGCCGGCAAGGACGTCTGCGCGACGGCCATGACCGGCAGCGGCAAGACCGCCGCGTTTCTCCTGCCGATCCTCAACCGCCTGATAACGGCGCCGCGCCGGCAGACCCGGGCGTTGATCCTGACGCCG
>Ga0315278_10002494_pt1 | contig 16360 bp, 15 predicted proteins | sample YL17G06_0_MG_FD_203880 | JGI IMG/M metagenome (GOLD analysis project Ga0315278, IMG submission 203880) | Sediment microbial communities from Yellowstone Lake, YNP, Wyoming, USA - YL17G06_0 | ecosystem: Environmental > Aquatic > Freshwater > Lake > Sediment | place: USA: Wyoming | collected... | reverse complement strand
CATGAAACTCATCGATCTGACGATTCCGCTCTCGATCGCCACGCCGCCGTGGCCGACCTACGAGCCCCTGCAGGTGAAGTACTTCAAGCGTCTTGCGCCCAATGGCGCGAACGGCCAGCTCGTCACGCACTCGAACCACGTCGGCACGCACCTCGACGGCGAGATCCACTTCTACACGCCGGGCAAGGACATCGCCCAGCTCAGCCTCGACTTCCTCGTTCACGAGGGCGTCATCGTCGATCTGTCCGACGCCGTCGGCGACTACGACATCTTCACGTCGGCCATGATCGAAGAGCGCGTCGAGGTGAAGGAAGGCGACATCCTCATCCTCCACACCGGCTACCACCACTACGGCTGGGACCAGCCGACGGCCGACGAAGTGCGGTACATGGTCAAGCACCCCGGACCCGATCGCGAGTTCGCGTTGTGGTGCCGCGAGAAGAAGATTCGCTGGATCGGCGTCGACTGCGGCTCGGCCGACCACCCGATGAACACGATCATCCGTGACTGGATGCCGCGCCAGGCGAAAGAGGCCGACGCTCACTTCCTCGCCAAGTACGGCCAGCCGCTGGCCGAGCGATTCGATCCCAGCAAGTACCAGCTCATGCACATCGAGCTCTTCTGCCACGGCATCATTCACGCCGAGTGCCTCGGTGGCGACATCGACCTCCTCCTCAACCAGCGCGCCGTCATCGGCTGCTTTCCATGGCGCTTCGTGGATGGTGAGAGCTCGATCGCGCGCATCGTCGCCATGGTCGACGACGACCGCCACGCCGAGCTGATGCAGATCAAGTCCGAGTGCGTCCTGACCAAGCACGGCGACGTCGCCGGGGCGAAGAACCCACAGCTCCACGAAGTCGGACGAACGTAGGCGTTGCCTACGTTCGCCTAGGGCGGAAGCTCATCGGTGGCTGCTTCCGCTGGTTCTTAGCCCTCGCTGAGCTGGATCGTTCTTTTCACTTCGTGCTGGGCGTTGATAGTGCGAACATCTGGTCATATATCACATGAGCAGATACGCTTACGCAACACCTTGTCCGCTACACCGAAAGTGATGTATGATGACCCTGCGACGCAGATGGAGAGTGATCTACTACGAGACCCAGTCGGGCGCTTGCCCCGTCGCTCGGTTCCTTGATGGCCTCGAACGGTGAGCGCGGGCGAAAGCGCTCGCGGCCATCGACCTCCTCGAGGAAGAGGGGGCAGAGCTGCGGAGGCCCTATGCGGACTACCTGCGGGATGGGATCTACGAGCTGCGGGTGCGAGTCTCAACGACCCGCTACAGGGTTCTGTACTTCTTCTGCGACAGGATGGACATCGTGCTTGCTCACGCGATCGTGAAGGAGTCGGCGCGGGTTCCCAAGGCTGAGATCGACCGAGCTATTCGCTGCATGGAAGACTGGATCGGGAGGAGACATGAGGACCCACAGGGAGTACCTCGCGAACGAGCTTAAGGATGAAGCGTTCGCACGCGAGTTTCGCCGCGAGAAGGCACAGCTGCGGATCGCCTACGACATCCAAACCACGCGGCAACGCCTTGGACTGACGCAGAAAGACCTTGCCGGGATGGCGGGCGTGACACAGCAGATGGTGTCACGCATCGAAACCGCGAAGACGCCCAACATGACTCACGGCTCGATATGCAGGATCGCAGCTGCGCTGGACATGGATGTGGGACTTGTCGCGCGCCGTCCAGCCCGCACCGCGGCGAAGACCAACGCGCGAGTGTAGTGCCCCGGGCGCTACGCCCTCATCGGAGAAGCTGGCCGCTGGTGTGAGCGATGGCATCGGAGATGATGCACATCACACTCGCGAACCCGTCTGCAGAACGTGACGCGTATCACGCCCGTGCCGTTTCCGCTGACCGTAACACGCATCTCGCAATGCACGTCGGCACGTTGAGGGGGCAGATGCTGTATCGGATGTCAAGAGTAGAGTCCGATCCGACGCCCGCCCTGGGCTGCGCTCCAGGTTGGTCTCTCGCCGACCGGTACCGGAGTAGGCGCATGGCGAGTCATCGGCGGTGTATACTACCGGTGTATACATCATCTGGAGGTGCGCCGTGGAACGGACGCAGATCTACCTGACTGAGCGTCAGCGTGGTGAGCTGGCAACGATGGCACGTCAGGCGGGAAAGAAACAGAGCGAGCTCATTCGAGAAGCTGTGGATCGGTTCCTGGACCAGTCGGGGCCGGGTTGGCGCGAGGCCGCGCTGGGCCAGGCCGCGGGAATGTGGAGGGATCGCGCGGACCTTCGCGATCTGGCGAGTGTGCGCACAGAGTGGGACAGGGAGCGGCGTTGACGAGGCCCATTCTTCTCGACACCGACATCCTCGTCGACTTCCTCCGCGGGCACGACAAGGCTGTCACGTTCGTCACCGCTCACTCGGACCGGATCGTTTTGTCGGCCGTCGTCGTGGCAGAGCTCTACTCCGGCGTGAAGGGCGACGCGGAAAAGGCGGTGCTGGACAGCTTCGTTGCGCTGTTCCCCGTTGCACCCGTCACCGCGGAGATTGCGAGGGCCGGCGGTCTCTACAGGCGCGACTATGGCAAGACGCACGGCGTCGGCGTTGCCGACGCGATCCTTGCTGCCACGGCCGAAGCTGAGGGAGCGGAGTTGGCCACGCTGAACGTCAGACACTACCCCATGGTGAAGGGTCTTCGGCCCGCATACCGGAAGGCGGCGCGCCGGAGCGGCAGCGCCTAAGCTCCGTGCGTGACGACCTCTCGCGCCAAGAACGCCGAAGACGGCGGGTGACTGTAGCGTCGCACGCGTTCGGTTCCAACGAAAGAATGCGCCGCCATCTGTGTGCGAGGCGGCTCGACGGTCTCGCTTGTCGAGCCGCTAGGGAGAAGCCGTGGTGGATGCCGGCTTCTCCTGAGCGGGTTCCTGTCGTAGACGTCGGAGACTGGCTTGCGGCAGCACGGAACCGCCGCAAGCTCCTAGCCTGGCGGCACGGACGGACGCCGCCGGCCAAGCTCCCGACGCTACAGCGGGGCTCCGCCCTTCTTAAGATCCTTGCCGATCTCGAACGCGTGGCCGATGCGTTCGCCGAGTGCCCAGTAGCTGTGGACCTGCTTCCCGCGACTCGGATCGGGTGCGTAGAAGAAGGGTTGGATGCGCGTCACGTCGGGGACTCTGTCCTGCGTGAACTCCTCGTTTGCGTACACGGCAACGACCTCGCCGAGGTACACGGTGTGAACCGGGCGCACGAGCGTCTGGACGATGCGGCACTCGACGTTGATCGGGCACTCCTGGATCATCGGCGCGGTCTTGAGCCCTCCGTAGAACGTCTCGAACAGGTTCGCCTTCTCGCCGCTTCGACCGCTCGTCATGCCACAGAAGTCGACTTCCTTCACCTGGCCGGCCGTCGGCTGGTTGATGCTGAACGTGCGATTCTGTTCGAGCCCCGTCCTCGAGTACTGCTCGTGCCCGACCGAGATCGACATCATGTCATAGCACAGCCACCCGATGAGGCCGATGGTGATGTAGTTCGGCTTGTCGTCGACGTTCACGCCGACGAGCATCGGGGTATACGGGAACACGAGATTCTTTACGGCTCGCAGCTCAAGCTTCTTCTTCTCCACGGAGCACCTCCGCCGTCATCGTACCCAGCATGGTCTCGCCACCGTCTCGGTTGCACATTCACCGGAGCCCGAGCCGCATGTTCTTAACTGCCCACGAGAATGAGGGCGGCTTGTGGCCGGCCTACATGAGGATCTTCCCATTGGCGTCCGTCTCTCGGCCCTACTAAGATGCATGTCGATGAGTTCCGGTGCGCGGGCGCGGCCAGAGTGGATCCGCGGGCGACCCTCCCCTGAGGGAGGGCGACGGCCGGAACGAGGAGGTTGCTCGTGACACCTTCTGTCACGCTTGTGGTGGCTCTCGTGGCGGGCGCGCTGTTCTTGCTTGTGATCCTGAAATCGATCCGCAGCATCGGGCCGACGGACGTAGGTCTCGTCCTGAAGCGCGTCAGTTTCAAGAAACTCAAAGGCGATAACCCGATCGCGTTTAGCGGCGAGGCGGGGTTCCAGGCGGATCTGCTTCGAGCAGGTCTCTGGTTCAAGCTATGGCCGATCTACAAGGTCACCCGGCATCCGATGGTTCAGGTGCCGGCCGGCGAGATCGGCGTGGTGATTGCCCAGGTCGGGCAGAGTCTGGCGGAGGGACAGAAGTCGGGAATCTACAAGCCCGTATTTGGCGACTTCTCCGACGTGCGGGCGTTCGTCGAGAACGGCGGGCAGAAGGGCCCGCAGCGGCCGACGTTGCGCCCGGGGTCGGTCCTTGCCATCAACCCTGCCGCGTTTCTCGTGCGCACGGCGAGCGCCATGTACGGACTCCCGATCTCCAAAGAGGCGCTCGAGAAGGTGCGGGCGCTTCCCTCCGAGCGGTTCAAGCAGGTGGTCATTCGGCCGCAGGTCATCGTGGGGTCATCCGAGCAGCAGGAAATCGGTGCCCTCCACGTCCACGACCAGCTCATCCAGAACGTCGAGAAACGCAACGTCTTCGCGGTAGACGAAGATGCGCGTCGCGGGACGCCATCCGCGGCGGAGTCGGCGTCATCGAAGCCTTCGGCGGAACAGGGCTCCAGGACCTTCAACGATCCGATGCGGGGCAAGGTGAAACTGGTTGATGTGATCGGCATCGTGCGTGTCCATGAGGGACCGCCGCTCGAGCCGGGCGACATTGCGTGCCGCATCGGCGGGTTCGACGATACTCGGAAGCGGGAGGAGTCGGGAGCGACAGATTCCCAGCTCGCGGACTTGATCATGGACAGCAAGGTCAAGCTCCACGACAACTACCAGAACTTCCAGGCATTCCTTGACGCCGGAGGAAGGATCGGATTGCAGCATGACCCGCTGCTCTACGGGACCTTCAACCTGAACCCGTACCTGGTCGAGGTGGAACTCGTCCCGATGCTCGTCGTGGAGCAGGGGCAAGTGGCTGTGATCAAATCGTACGTCGGGCTCGTTCCGCAGGACACGTCGGGAGAAGCGTTCCGGTTCGGCACGCTCGTCCGGCCCGGCCATCGAGGCATCTGGCAAGAGACGGTGCGTACGGGCAAGTACGCCATCAACCCGCGCTGTTACGACGCGGAGATCGTTCCGACCTCGATCCTCACTCTGAACTGGGCGACGCAGGTCTCGGAAGCCCACAAGCTCGACCGGCACCTGAGCCAGATCGTGGCCAAGAGTCGTGAGGGCTTCGTGTTCAAGATCGACCTGCAAGTGCAGATCCACGTGCCCGACACGATGGCCTCGCGCGTCATCTCCGCGGTCGGGACGATGCAGAACCTCGTCAATGAAGTTCTGCAGGCCGCTGTGGGGAACCACTTCCGCGACAAGTTGCAGAGTATGCCGGCCATCCAGTTCATCGAGAACCGGCAGAAGGTGCAGGAAGAGGCGTTCCAGCACATCATGAAGCAGCTCCAGGTGTACAACGTCGACACCCGCGGCGTCTTCATTCAGGACGTCATTCTGCCAGAGGAGCTGACCAAGGTCCTCACGGAGCGCGAGATCGCGAACCAGCAGATCCTCACCCTGCAGAAGCAGCAGGCAGCGGAGACCGCGCGCATCTCCACCGAGCAACAGCGAGGCCTTGCCGACCAGCAGGCGGCGTTGGCGCGATCGAGCGTCGGCATCGAAATCGCCGGGAACACCGCGGCCGCCAGGATGCAGGAGGCGCAGGGAGAGGCCACCTACCTGGAGAGAGTGGGAACGGCCAGGGGAGCCGAGGTGCGGGCCGTGGCACTGGCCAAGGCCGACGGCTACCTGCGGCAAACCGAGGCTCTCGGACGCGATGGAACGACGCTCGTCAACGCGATCCAGGCGCTGGCCTCGAGCCAGCAGCCGTTCGTTCCCGAGGTCTACGTCTCGGGTGGCAACGGCGGCGACCAGGGGGCGATGAGCGCGTTCTTCGCCTCGCTGACGGGTCTCGCGCGCGCTGGGAAGCTCGGCGAAGTGCTGTCGGCCGCTGGCGTCAAGGTGGAACCAGGCGAGAAGAAAGCCTAGAAAGCGTTGGCCGCCGCGTTGAGTGGCAGCGCAAAGTGATGCGGGCCCCGCGCTCGGCGCGGGGCCTCTTCTTGCGCTGGTCTGGAAGGACGAGCTTGGCGTGATCGCCCGAATGCTCCTCTTCGGGCACGAGTTCATGAAGTGGCGCAAGGTGTCTCGGGGAATCACGAGGCGCTCGCTCGAAGCGCGCACGGATCCGCCCGGTGCCGTGGGTCACGAAACGAATGATGAGGTCGACCCCGGTCTCGAGGACCTCAATCTTCCCGAGGTAGCGCGCCGGTGATGTAGAAGAAGACGGTTCCCGGCGTGAGGTCGCTGCCGTTGATTGCTGTGGCGGAGACGCTCCCGCTGCGGGCGAGGATGTCGGCGAATCTGACGGCGTCGAATGTCGTCGCTGTTGCGCCGGCCGTCGCGTCGATGCGCGCGTCCAGCGTTCCGAGTCCCCGAGTCGAGAGGGCGAATGGCTTGGCGGTGCCCTTAGCGAATCCGCTGTGGTAGAGCATCTCTTGCGTTGCCTCCGCGCGACGGGCGAAGTAGCTGTAGAACGCCATCGCTTCCGCCGAGAGAAGGCCGTCCGGCGAGACGATGATCGTCGCGACCCGGAACGCATGGGCGCTGTGCGCCGCGTCCGGCACACGCGCCCCGACCTGCCGAACGATGTCCTGGATCGTCACGGTCTCGAGCTGGCCGAGCCACGTCCCGCCTCCACAGAGGGCAAACAAATCGGCGGACCTCGTGCCGCGCGGGAACACGACGTGCGGGCCCACTTGATCCGCGGGGAGAAGTCCCATCAGGTAGAGGTCAAGATCTGTGAACACCGGGGCTTCGAACCGCTGTGTCAGAGTCGCCCCACCCGGTCCCTGGTTGACGACGCACGGGAACTGCAGCCCTTGGCCGCTCGTCGAATCCGCGAACCCCATGATGCCACTTGCGAGGTCCGAGAGAGGCCAGTGCGGGATCGCGTAGTTGAGCGGCGCGAACGGCAGGAAGTTGATCCACTGGTGTCCCAGCTCGTGCTGGAACGCTGCCTCCGCCGGGTCGAAGAGACTGTTGTTGGGGAACATCGTGATTCCGAGGAGCCGCCCCGCACTTCCGTAGGTCCGCGAGGCGTCAAACGGCGTGATGCCAATCCCGCGCACGTCGCTCTTCACTGCGAAGTGGTAGCGATTCCGAAAATAGCCAGGGACTGCGATGACGCTCACGAAGTCGAAGTCGTCGGGGAAGAGGTCGTAGAAGCGGCGCAGAACGGTCGACATGTCGAACCCGTTCGTCAGGACGAAGTCGCGGTCGACGAGGTTCACGAGGTAGTCGGTGCGTTGGGCGTCGGCGGCGAGTGAGGTCACTGGGGGAAGAGGAATGTCGCTCGTTAGGATGTCGGCGAACACGTTGCCGCGTGCTACAAGCGTTGTGCCGTCGTACACCTCGAGGTAGCCGACCTCGGCGCGCAGGACATCGTCGGGCTTGAGCAGGCCGACAACCTCCGCTGGGGGCAGGCTGAGCGTGTAGATCCCGTCGCCGCGTGCGCGGTCTCCGGTGGCCCCGTCGTCACGCAGAGCTCGGTTGCTCGTTGACCCGTCCCGTGCATTCAGCACGAGGACGACGCGCGTCGGCGAGCCTGCGACCTTCGCCTCGAACAGGATCGGCCCCGTGGCGTCTGCCGGGATCACCGGCGGTACAAACGCCGAGTACACCATCTCCGGTGCCGCGACGACGAGTGCTCCCCCGGCGACGCTCGCGACAAGGCCAACGATCAACCCCAACGCCGTGCTACGTCTCATGCTCCCTCCCTCTTGCCGCCTCAGAGTAGTGGAGCACCCTCCCTTTTGGCAACGGGCGCTCCGTATCAATCCGGGGACACATACTTAATAGCGATGCGGCGCGACCGTATATTGTCAGCGCCGCTGTTATATGACACACTATTCATATGCCGAGGATCGCCCGTGTTGTCGTACCAGGATGCCCTCATCACATTGTCCAGCGCGGCGTGCGCCGAATGGACGTCTTCTTCTCGGACGAAGATCGTAGCGCGTACCTCGATCTGTTGTCCGAGCAGGGCGACAAGTTCGGGTTGACGTTCCTCGCATGGTGTCTGATGCCCAACCACATACACCTGGTCGCTGTGCCTGAGCATCCGAACAGCCTGGCCAGGGGCATCGGGGAGGCTCACAAGCGCTACTCGCGCAGGATCAACTTTCGCATGGGGTCGCGCGGCTACCTGTTCCAGGGGCGCTTCTTCTCGTGTCCCCTTGGCGGCGATCGTATCCTTGCTGCCACCCGATACGTTCTGCAGAACCCGGTGCGTGCTGGAATCGTGGGGCAAGCCTGGCGTTACCCATGGTCGAGCGCTGGCTGGATGGTTGGCGATGTGGAGACCGATCCTCTCGTTCAGAGAAACGACATCTTTCAGGAAGTGGGCGACTGGCGGAGTTTCCTGGCGGAGGAGCCTGGCGATTGCGTCGCCCTCCGGCGACACACATGCACGGGCAGGCCGCTGGGTGGGGAGGGCTTCATCGAGCGGGCCGAGCGGCTTACAGGGCGCAGTCTGCACATGCAAAAACGGGGCCGGAGGTCGTCGAAATAGGGTATGTGTCCCCCGAGTCGGAGCGTGTCGGTACAATGCTCCATCGAACAGGACTTGACGATCCAAGGAGCGCAGACACATGGCCGACGAAGCGACGAGAGAAGACGCCAAGAAGGTGGAAGATGGGAAGGACAAGAAGCGAAAGCTCCTGGGCATTGCGCCGATCGAGACGCACCACGAAACGTCGTTCGGTGGGCGGACGCTCAAGTACACGGCGCGTGCCGGCGTCATCCCGCTGAAGGATGAGTTCGACGAGACGCAGGCGGAGATCTTCTTCACGGCCTACGAGCTCGATGGGGTCAAGGACCGCTCCGCGCGGCCTCTCACGTTTGCCTTCAACGGCGGCCCGGGCTCATCGTCCATCTGGCTTCACATGGGCGCCGTCGGCCCGAAGCGCGTCGTCATGGAGAAGGAAGGCTGGATGCCACAGCCGCCGTTCCGCTACGAGGACAACACCCAGACGTGGCTCGACCAGACCGACCTCGTTTTCATCGACCCCGTCGGCACGGGGTTCAGCCGCGCAGCCAAGGAAGAACTCGACAAGAAGTACTGGGGCTACGCTGGGGACATCGAGTCGGTTGGGGAGTTCATCCGGCTCTACCTGACGCGGTACAACCGTTGGACCTCTCCCCTCTTCCTCGCCGGCGAGAGCTACGGCACGACGCGCGCCGCCGGGCTCGCCGGGCATCTCGTCGACCGCGGGATCGCGTTCAACGGCATCATCCTCATCTCGTCCGCGCTCGACTTCAGCGCGTTTCACTTCGGGCGAGCGAATGACCTCCCGTATGCGCTTTTCATTCCCACCTACACCGCGACGGCGTGGTATCACAAGAAGCTCGCTCCCACGCTGCAGCAAAAGCCGATCGCCGAGCTCGTCACTGAGGTGAAGGCGTGGTCGGCGGGCAAGCTGGCGGCCGCGCTGATGAAGGGGGACCGGCTCGAAGACGCCGAGCGGAAGACCGTCGCGAGGAAGCTCGCCGACTACACCGGGCTCGATCTCGACTACGTGCTCGGCACCAATCTGCGCGTCGAGATCTTCCGCTTCTGCAAGGAACTCCTGCGCGATGAGCGCCGCAGCGTCGGACGGATTGACTCCCGCTTCAAGGGAGTTGAGGCGCTCGCCGTGAACGAGACGCCCGAGTTCGATCCGTCGATGCTGGCGATCACGCCTCCGTACGCGTCCGCCCTCAACCACTACGCGAGGACGGAACTCGGGATCGAGACCGACCTCGTCTACGAAGTGATGAGTGGCAAGGTGAACGAGAAGTGGCAGTGGGAGAACGGCCAGATGCCGGCGACCGGCGAGGAAATCCGGACCGCGATCGCCAAGAACCCGTACATGAAGGTGCTCGTTGCGCAAGGCTACTACGACCTCGCGACGCCGCTGTTCGCGACCGAGTACATGGTCACCCACATGAACATCGATCCGAAGCTGCGCGCGAACATCGAGATGACGATGTACGAGGCCGGCCACATGTTCTACCTCGATGTCGATTCCCTCGTTGCGTTCAAGGCGGACGTGGACCGGTTCATCAAAGCGTCGTCCTAACGCGGATGAGCGGTCTGGACCGCTCGTGGCTGGATAGAGCCGCAGAATCCGGCGGTGGCAGCATGCGCCGCCCGTCCTGCTGCCTCGCGTGGGTCCGACTAGGGAGGCTGTTCGCGCAGCGCTCCCATTGTGGCATCTTGCGACTGCCGAGGCATTCGGCGAACGTATCGCAGGCCAGCGCCGGCTCGCGAGCCCACGGAAAGAGAAGGAAGGGACATGTTCACGATCATTGACCTCACTCGCCGCTTGACGTCCCGCAGCCTCTCCTACCCGGGAGACTGTCTCGGCGTCGAGATCCGGACGGTCGATGTGGGCGACCCCGACGTGCACGTGACACACCTCGTGCACCTCGATATGCACCTCGGGACTCACATGGACGCGCCGCTTCACTTCATTCCAGGCGCCTCCGACATCGCGGACCTCGGGATTCCCTTCTATCCGGCCATCGTCGTTCGAACCCGCGAACGCTCGATACCGGCCGACGCGCTTCCCGCAGCGTCGCTCGACGGGTGTGCGGTCCTCTTCGACACCGGCTGGGCCGTAGACCCCGAGTCCCGCGCCTACTTCGAGGGGTACTCGGCCATCTCGCCCGAACTCGCGCGCGAGCTTGTTGCCCGTGGGGCAGCCCTCGTCGGCATCGACACGCCGAGCGCGGATCCGCTTGACCCTGCGTTGGGCTGCCCAAGTCACCGGATTCTGCTGGGTGCGGGAGTCCCGATTGTCGAGGGACTCTGCAATCTCGGTGCAGTGCCAAACACGCCGGGAGCTCTATGGTTCGGCTGCTTCCCGCTCAAGCTCGAAGGCGTCGACGGTTCGCCCGTCCGCGCCGTTGCGTTCGCCGGATCTCTCTAGTGGTCCGCCGGGAGAGCGCACGAGCTCAGGAGATCAACCCCACGGAATCGGCTCGGGCTTCCGCGCGGACTGCCGGCGAAGTGCGACAGATTGCAGCTGGGGCGGGGAAGAGAAGCCCTGGCGCGCAGGAGACCAGAGCGTGTCTCGCCCCTGCTGCTTGCACATCCCGAGGGGACCTGTATACTGCGCCCAGGTTGTCGCACCAGGACGGCGAGAAGGGCGGCTCTCGCACGGAAGGCTCTTTGCGCTTGGTCATACAGGAGACATCATGTCCGCCGTCGAGACGTTGCTTCAGAGAACCGAGGCTTTGGGGTGGCGGATGGCCGTTGTGCCGTACGCCCGCCGCGCCGAAGCCATCCAACAGATCGCTACTCGCTACGAGCGCGGCGAGTTCGACGAGGCCTTCTACCAGGAGTACCTCGTGCCACTGCTTAGCGAGCCTGCGCCGGAAGTTCCTACTCCTCGGTCCCTTATCCTGATCGCGGTTCCCGACCGGCCCGTGCGGATGCAGTTCACGCTCGACGGGACGCCCTTCACGGTCACGACGGCGCCCGGCTACCTGCGTGCGCCCAAGCCGAGGCCGTCGGAACTCGTTCCCGAGATCCTTGCGCCGTTCGGCCTCTCGGCGGCGCGCATCGATGGCCCGCTGAAGACGATGGGAACGATCTCCGGCTTCTCGCGTTACGGCCGCAACAACATCAGCTACGTCCAAGGCCTCGGGAGCTTCGCCGCCCTGGCTGCACTCGTCTCCGACCTCGAATGCGAAGACTCTCCGCCGCAGGCGCAGGAAACGCTGCCTCGTTGTGGGACTTGCCACGCTTGCCGCGACGCCTGTCCGACCGGCGCGATCGGCGAGGACCGGTTTCTTCTCCATGCCGAGCGGTGCATCACGTTCTGGAACGAGAAGTCGGGCGACATCCCATTCCCGGAGTGGATCGAACCGCAGTGGCACAACGCGCTCGTCGGCTGCCTCATCTGCCAGCGCGCCTGCCCGGAAAACCGGCCGTTCCTCGATTCCTACTTCGAGGGCCCGTCGTTCGGCGAGGCGACAACGCGGCTCCTACTCGCCGGGGCGAAGAAGGAAGGCCTGTCGGACGACGTGCGGCCGGCGCTTGAGGAGTGGAGGCTCGCCGACTTGCTCGACTATCTGCCGCGGAACCTTGGCGTGCAGGTGAAGAAGGAAGAGCTGCGCAGGACAAGAGGGCGATGCGGGAAAGGAGAGAAGACATGACGACAAGGGGAGTCCGAGGGACACTCGCCTCGGCGACGAGGCTCGTCATCCTGGGAATCAGCCTCGGGGTTTCCACCGCGCTCCGCTGGGTGCGCCTGTTCCCGAACAACGATCCGATCATGGCTGTGATGCTGCCCTGCGCGAAGCGGGGACGTGCCGCCGCCTTTGCGTTCCCCATGGTGGCGATGGTCCTGTTCGACATCCTGTCACGCAAAGTGGGGATCTGGACCGCCGTAACAGCCGGAACCTACGGGCTCCTCGGCCTTGGTTTCTCGTTCGTGTACTCGGCGCTGGGGAAGCGCGGACGCCGCATCGGACCTGCAACGTTCCTCGTCTCCGGCGTCGTCGGCGTCCTCGTCTTCGACTTCATCACCGGCCCGATCCTGTCGAGCACCATGTTCCGCATGTCGTTCGCTCAGGCGTTCGTCGGGCAGATCCCGTTCACCCTCAAGCACCTTGCGAGCGTCTCCGCAACCACGCTCGTTGTGAGTCCAAGCCTGGACTGGGTCCTTCGCCAGGTCGAGCGGGCCGAAGCGGCGATTGAGCACAGACTCGCCGCCGCAACAGCGCGCGTGGCGTGACCGCCTGGCTGTGCGGGAGAGAACAGACTCACTCCTCGGACACCAAGCTGCAGCAGGTGTCGGTGCCTTCAGCCTTCGCAAGCTCGCTCGCGTCGACCGTGCGGGTCGCGGTGCGGTTGGTGGCTACAGTTCTGCGATGAGCTGGGTCAGGAGTTCGGTCGCGAACCCGAGGAAGGTGAATCCCTCCCAGCCGTGCTCGGGAGTTGCGAGCACGTGGTGTGTGAGCCCCCAGGCGACGACGTGGAGTTGCACAACGAAGACCATGTCGTCCAGGCGCCGCCGGTGCTCCGGCGTTTCTGCGCCGAAGTACTCGTCGAGGATGACGTGGCGATGCTCGTCTGGAAGCGGAGCCGACTCGTCGGTGGCGACGAGGAGCGTTGCCAGGTCGAAGAAGACGTCGCCCATCCCGGCGAACTCCCAGTCGATCAAGCGAATCGGATCGGCGTCGAGGAGATTCCCGGCGAAGAGGTCGTTGTGGCAGAGAGCGAGGTACGGAGGTTCGAGCGGGCCGCGCGCGGCTTCGATCTCGTCGAGGCGTCGCAGGATGCGGTCGCTTCCCACGGGAAGCTGGACGCTGCGGGTGGTGGCGCGCTCAAAGCTGGCGCGAATCCGCGCGAACGGGTCGAAGGTGTGGCCGATCGCCGGCAGCGCGTGAACTCGTCGCACGGTGCGGACGATGGATCGCAGAACGTCCGGTTCCCGATACCGCTCGGGCGTCTCGCTGAACGGCTCGGCCGGAATGCGCCTCGTGATGAGGTGACCTTCCGGCAAGACGTGGCGGACGACCTCCGGCCCCAGGCCCGCGTCGCGTGCGAGGCGCAGGACGTCCGCCTCGACCTCGCGGTCGATGCCCAGTCGGTCGGCGTTCCGGCTCGCCAGGCGGCAGACGTACTCATCGTGTCCGATGACTACGAGGTAGACGCGGTTCGAGAGCCCGCGAAGGGGCTCGATGCGGTCTGGATGCTCGAAGCCCTCGATTTGCGACAAGATCTCCAGTGCGTTCTGCACGGAACCTCCTCCGGACCTCAGGGGCGGCCGCGGCTGCCGCCTTCATAGTGCGCAGTACCCTGGCACCTCGCTGTGTGAGCTGGGGTTGCCTACTTGAGAGCCTTGCGGTAGGTCGTGTAGGTCTTGGTGGCCTTGTAGCCGAGGCTCTCGTACAGCTGAAGCGCGCCCGTCGCGTTCTGCGTATCGACCCCATGGGCCGCTTCGGTCATCCCCATGTCCTTCCACAGATGCAGGCTCCGCGTGATGAGGGCTCTGGCGAGCCCTCGCCCGCGCCACGGGCGACGCACGCAGATCGTCTCGGTGGAGCCGCGCTTCCGGCCGTACTCCTTGTTCTCGGCCTCGTCGAATCGGTTCAGGACCATGCCCGCGACCTCGCCGCCGTCCCACGCCACCTGCCACAGATGGGGCTGGAATGTCGGGGATTCGCGCCACTCCGCGAGGTACTCATCCCTCCACTCTCCATGGCCCCAGTGGTCGCGGAACGCTTCTTCCGCCGCCCGCCAGATGATGAGGATCTCGGGTTCGCGGACGGGTCGAACCTCCAGGCCATCCGGGAGAGGGCATGTGACGATAGGCTCGGCGAGCGACCGAACCATGAGGCGACCCCAGCGGACGGGGGTGTACCCTTCCGCCTCGAGGATGCGCAGCCAGTCGGCCTGACCTTCGTCGCCTCCGGACTGGAAGGTCTTTGGCAGGCTCTCCGGATGCGCGGCGGCGACGTCGCGCATCCGCACCTCGATCCAGCGGAGCATCGCGAGGCCGATCCCCTGCCCGCGCCAGTCCGGGTGCAGGTTGACGAAGAACGTGTAGGTTCGAGTTCCACTCCACTCGTCGTCCCACCAGCCGCGCCCGTACGCGATGAGCGTGCCGGCAACCTCAGCGAAGATCATGTCGCGATCGGGATCGCAATTCGTGAGGTGCCTGTACGTCCGCTCCATGTTGTCGAGGTTCGTCACGTCATCCAGGCGGTCCGCCCTGATGCAGGCTTGGATCAGCGCCACCATGGCCGGGTAGTCCGCGGGTCCGGAGAACCGGCGAAACGACAAGCCCGGGGCCGCCGGGGCGTCCGGCACAATGATTCGAGCATCCTTCGTTGGTGCGTTCGTCATGATTGACTCCTCAGGCGGAGGCTCGTGCCCAGCCAGACGGTTCTTGGATTCCATGCGGAAGCTGGCTTAACGTACGCGGGGCCCGTCTCGCGGCCGTCTCGGCGCAGCATCCTACCCGGCCGACTCAGTCGGCGTACGGCTTGGCGCGCAGGCGGCGAGTGACGCCATTCTTCTTCGCTTGGCGGCGCCACATGATGTTCCCGCCGAGGCGGTAGAACCACGCCGGCATCACTCTCTTCAGCGCGACCTCCGGGATCGGCTTCCCGTCAGCGATGGCCGCGGCAATCCTCGGGAGCACCTCGGTCGCGGAGCCGCCGTGGTTCTCCATCGCGCCGAAGGCGAGCCCGCCGAGCCACTCCCACCCGACCTCGGCCGCGAAGCGCTCGGCGATCGCGAGAGCCGTCGCGTTCTGCTCCCTTTCCGGGAACCCGCACTGGATGAGGAGAAGGAAGCGAACCCGTCCAGCGCCCGTGCGTCGTTCAGCGATCCGCTCGAGCAGCGCGATGACGGGCGCGGGGAACGAGTCGACGTAGAGCGGAAGGGACAGGATGACGACGCCTGCGCTTTCGATCGCGATCAGCGCCCGTTCCGTCTCCGTCGGCGAACGCACGACAGCGTGGACGTGGAGCTTGTCGGTCTCGAATCCGCGTTCCTTCAGAGCGTCGAGCAGCCGACCGCCCAGCCGACCCGAGGAGCTCCGATCGATGCCGCGCGGACTGCCGACGAGCAGGAGAGCCTTCCTCTCGGTCATCGCGCCACCGCCTCGATGAGCCCGCGTGCGATCGCCGCAACATCGCTCGTTCCGTCAAGCGCAACAACGGCCGCCGCGGTCCGCGCGCTCCTAAAGTTGAGGGCGTTGTGTTCGACCAGCGTCTTGAAGATCGCCTCTGCCTCACGGTTCGGCTGCGGGAGGATTCCCAGCCCGATGAGCGAAGGGCAGTGCGGATAGCGCTTCTGGTGGTGCGTCTCGCCCTGGACTCGCGCGAAGAAGGGCGAGATGTTCGGGATCAGGCGATCGACCGCCTTCTTGAGCTCGGAGGAGACGCCGCCGAAGGTCACGGGCGTGAAGTAGACGAGCAGATCGCACCGCGCCGCCGCCCGGGCGACCGATCTCCCCTCGTCGTCGATGACGCATTCGCCCGGCGTCTTGATCCAGCACCCGAAGCAGCCGAGGCACGGAGCAATCGTCTTGTCGCGCAGAGCGACGACCTCCGTCCCGTACCCCGACTGAGCGAGAGCGTTCGTGAGAACAGCGAGGATGCTCTGCCCCTCCACACCGCGAAACCCGTCGAGCACGAGTGCATTCATCGTGTCGAGATCGTAGCTCACGGGCGGTGCTGAGCCAACAACGCGCCAGCTAACGCGGATACGACGTGGCAAACGGCAGAGGCGACTTCTCCCTTGGCGCCCACCGCCAAACCATTCACGGCGTGAATGGAAG
>Ga0315278_10002491_pt1 | contig 16368 bp, 13 predicted proteins | sample YL17G06_0_MG_FD_203880 | JGI IMG/M metagenome (GOLD analysis project Ga0315278, IMG submission 203880) | Sediment microbial communities from Yellowstone Lake, YNP, Wyoming, USA - YL17G06_0 | ecosystem: Environmental > Aquatic > Freshwater > Lake > Sediment | place: USA: Wyoming | collected... | reverse complement strand
GCTGGAGCAAAGTTTTTTTCCGCGCGCCGCTTTCGCTTTGTTTACGCATTGGCGATCGGGGCGCGTCGCATGGGCGCTGACACCAGATCTTGTGGAGGTCGAATCCCTCTACCTACAAGATCCTGTGCGGACGCGAAGAAACGCCGTTCTGTGGGCTCGGGGGAGCGCTGCCTCAGGCCGCGCCGAGATCCGGATATCTGCGGCGGTGGACCGCGGCCACGCGCTCCACGATGGCGGCCAGAGGCCGCGATCTGCCCGGATTCACGCTGGGATGCAGTGGGAGAGGCGGATCCGCGAGCAGCGCAGCCAGCACGGCGGCGGTGCCCTCGAAGAGCCCGGAGGCGGCGTAGCCGCCCTCGAGCACGCAGGCGAGCCGCCCCTCGCACAGGTCGTCCGCCAGCGCGCGCACCAGCGCCGCCATCGCGCGGAAGCCGTCGCCGCTCACCTGCATCTCCGCCAGCGGATCGTCGCGATGCGCGTCGAAGCCGCACGACACGAGCACGATCTCCGGACGGAACGCGCGCGCGACCGGAACCAGCAGGCGTTGCAGCGCGCCGAGGTATTCCTCGTCGCCGCAGCCCGCGGGCATCGGCACGTTGAGCGTGGTGCCCGCGCCGTCGCCGTGCCCGGCCTCGTGGGCCGCGCCCGTGCCCGGATAGAACGGGAACTGGTGCGTCGAGGCGTAGAGCACCGTCGGATCCTCGTCGAAGCAGTGCTGCGTCCCGTTGCCGTGGTGGACGTCCCAGTCGAGGATCAGGATGCGCTCGACGCCGTCCTCGGCCTGGAGGGCGCGCGCCGCGATCGCGACGTTGTTGAAGAGGCAGAAGCCCATCGCGTGCGTCGACTCGGCGTGGTGGCCGGGTGGACGCACCGCGGCGAAGCCGGCCGCCGCGCGGCCGCCGGCGACGCGGCGCGCGAGGTCGATGCTGGCGCCGGCCGCCAGCAGCGCCGCGTCGAAGCTGCCCCGCGAGACGGGCGTATCCGGGTCGAGGTGCACGGGGGCGCGCCGGGCCGCTTCGGCCACGCGCTCGAGGTGCTCGCGCGAGTGGACGCGCAGGATCTCCTCGGGCGCGGCCGGGCGCGCCGCGAGCGGCTCGAGCTCCCGCTGGCGCTCCGCGATCGCCGCGTGCACGGCGTCGAGACGCGCCGGCCGCTCCGGGTGGCCGTCCGGCACCCGGTGTTCGCGGTAGCGGGGATCCTCGACCACCACCGTTGCCCGCCGGGCGCTCATCGCCGAGCATGATACCCGAGCCGCGAGGTCGCCTGGCGCGAGCGCGCCCGCCGGGCGCCACGCAGGGGCGCCTGGCGGCGGGGGTAAGCTTGAGCGCACCGGGCGTGATCGCCATCACTGGCCTCGGCAGCTTCATCGGCCGCCGCCTCGTCGAGCGGCTGCTCGTGCGCTCTCCGCATCTGCGCGTCGTCGGCCTCGACGTGCGGCGTCCCTTCCGGCTCGACGGGCGCGTGGCCTTCCACCGCATCGACCTCACCGAGCCCACCGCCGACGGGCGCATCGCCGAGATCCTCGCGAAGGAGCGCGTGGAGGCGCTCGTCCACGCCGCCTTCCGCAACGAGCCCACGCCCGACCTCGAGACGGACCACGAGATCGAGACGATCGGCAGCCTGCACGTGATGCACGCCTGCGCGGAGGCGAAGGTGAAGCGGCTCGTGGTGGCCTCGAGCACCATGCTCTACGGCCCGCGCCCGGACAACCCGAACTTCCTCAGCGAGGCGCATCCGCTGCGCGGGCACCCCGACGCACACTGCGTCGGCAACCGGACGGAGATGGAGAGCCTGCTCGGGGAGTGGAGCCTGCGGCACCCGGACACCGAGGTCACGGTGCTGCGCCACGCCTGGATCATGGGTCCAAACGTCTGGAACCGCGTGGTCCGCTACTTCTCGCTGCCCGTGGTGCCGATGCTGCTCGGCTACGACCCGCTGCTGCAGTTCGTCCACGAGGAGGACTGTCTGCACGCCTTCGAGCGCGCGACCCGCGAGCCGCATCCCGGCGTCTACAACGTGGTCGGGAGCGGCGTGGCTCCCCTCTCGACGCTCCTGCGTCTCGCCGGCAAGCGCATCCTCCCGCTGCCCTCCCCGCTGCTCTACCGCATGCCCTACTATCCGTCGCAGGCGCAGACCGGCGATCCGCCGTCGGCGTTCTACGACTACCTGCGCTGGCTGTGGGTCGCCGACGGAGCGCGCGGCTTCGATCGCTTCGGCGAGCCCGTCTACACCACGAAGGAGGCCTGGATCTCCTTCGTGTCCTCGCGCCGCATGCGGCGCTACCGGTGAGCGGGGAGGAGCCGATGGCGAATCCGGAAGGCGAAGGCGCCGGACTCGACGAGGTGGATCGCGCCCTCGAGTCGCTGCGACGCGAGATCGTGGCGCGCTTCCCTCCCTCGCGCCCCGAGAGCGCGTCGGGCCTCGGCGCGGAGTGGATACGGCTCTTCGACGAGGTCCGCCGTCGCCTCGCGACCCTCGGCATGTCCGAGCGCTCTGGCGAGGTCGACGAGTTCGGGATGGACGACGTCGTCGTGCGCCGGAGTCGCCGGCTCTTCGACCTGCTCTACGAGCGCTGGTTCCGCGTCGACATGGGCGGCGTCGAGACGCTACCGGAGCGTGGGCCGGCGCTGCTCGTCGCGAACCACTCCGGCCTGCTGCCCTGGGACGGGCTGCTCCTCGCCCACGCCATCGAGCGCTTCCACCGCGGCCACGAGCGCCCGCGCTTCCTGGTGGCGGACTGGTTGATCACGCTGCCGTTCGTGCAGCCCACGCTCGCGCGCCTCGGCGGTGTGCGCGCCTGCCGCGAGAACGCCGAGCGCCTGCTCGAGAGCGGACGCTTCGTGATCGCCTTTCCCGAGGGCGTGAAGGGAGCAGCGAAGGTCTTCCGCGAGCGTTACCGCGTGAAGCGCTTCGGCCGCGGCGGCGTGGTGCGGGTTGCGCTCGAGACGGGCGTGCCGCTGGTGCCGGTGGGCATCGTCGGCGCGGAAGAGACCCATCCGCTGCTCTTCAAGTGGACCACGCCCGCGCGCATGCTCGGGCTCCCCTTCGTGCCCGTGACGCCGACCTTCCCGCTGTTCGGCCCGCTCGGCGCACTCCCGCTGCCGTCGAAGTGGGTAATCCGCATCGGCGCGCCGCTGCCGATCGAGCACCTGCCCGCCGACGCCGCCTCCGACGAGCTGCTCGTCTCCCGCCTCACCGAGGAGCTCCGCTCCCAGGTGCAGTCCCTCGTCGACGTCGCCCTCGCCGACCGCGAGTCGGTGTGGGGCTGAGCGGGGGTCTCGAAGGCGCTCAACCGTCTACTGAAGTCGGGTAACTTCACCCGCCGGGCGCGCCCTGCGCGCGCCCGGCGGGTGAGAGGAGAGACACTCGCTAGGGCGCCGTCTGGATCACGAGCTGCGGAGCGTTCGCACCCTCCTTGCTCGAGTAGAAGGCGCTGTTCGAGGAGTTGCTCGACAGGCCGAAGCTGTACGTCCCGTTGCCGGTGACGAGCGAGGTCACGTCGACCTCGACCCAGGCCCCGGCCGTCACAACGCCGGTCTGGGCGACCACCGCCCCGAGCGTGGGCTTGGTGTTCCAGGTGACCGTCTCCTCGGCCCAGCCGGTGGGAGTCTGGAAGAGCGTTCCGCCGTTGGGGCTCTCATCGGTGCAGAACAGGCGCAGCTTCGCGGAGACGACCGGCTTGCTAATCCCGGCGACCACGAACTGCAGGAAGCTGTTCCAGTCCCGCAGCGGGCTGCGGACACGCAGGTCCGAGATGGCGCCGAAGTTGCTGGTCGGCTGCTCCGCGTTCACCTTCGCGTCGTCCTGCGGCGTGAAGCTGAGGGTCGACGGGGGCGCCACCTCGAGCTGGCAGACCGCACTGCAGCCGTCGCCTGCGACGGTATTTCCGTCGTCGCACTGCTCGCCCGGCTCGAGCACGCCGTTGCCGCAGACGGACGGCGCGCCCTGGGTCGTGATGAGCAGTTGCGGCGGGTTCGCGCCCTCGCGGCTCGAGTAGAAGGCGCTGTTCGTCGAGCCGCTGCGTAGCCCGAAGCTCACCACGCCGTTCCCGGTCACCGCGGGGGTGACGTCGAGCTCGACCCAGCTACCGGCGCTCACGGGACCCGCGCTCGCGACCGGCGTGCCGCCGATCGCCGGCGCCGTGCCGGAGTTGATCCCCGTCTCGGTCCACGTCGACGCGGTCGTGAAGACCGAGCCGCCGTCCCCGCTTGCGTCCGTGTTGAACAGGCGCAGCTTGGCCGAGGCCACCGCGCCGCCGAGGCCCGACAGATTGAACTTGAGATAGCTGTTCCAGGCCGGGCCGGCGCTGCGTACGCGCAGGTCGGTGGCGGTGCCAAAGTTGGTGGCGCTCCCCACGCGGACCTTGGCGTCAGCCACCGGCAGGAAGCTCGTCGTTCCGGCCGGCGCGCCTTCGATCTGGCACTGGTTGCTGCAGCCGTCGCCGTTCACGAGGTTGCCGTCGTCGCACTGTTCGGTGATCTCGACCCGGCCGTTGCCGCAGATGTGGGCGTTCGGGTCGATGCGGCCCACCACCAGGAAGCGGTCGGACTCGAAGACCTCTCCGGTCGGAAACTCGATGCGGAACTTGTTGAAGCCGGTCGGGCTTCCGATCACCGTGTGGGGCGTGACGCCATCGCCGATGTGGCCGGCCGGGGGCGCGGACTCGACCGGGTCCCACTGGAGGAAGGGTCCGATCGGGGACTGCGCAGGGTCGAGCGGCGTGGTAAAAGCGTTCACCCCGGGAGCGCAGGTCAAGTTGCCGATGCAATCGCTGGTGAAGTTCACCGTGCGGCGGCCGCCGGGCGTGTTGGTGAAGGTCATCGCGCCGTACGGGTAGGTGACCTTGTAGGTGCCCGCCGGCCCGTCGATCCGGAAGCGCACGCGGCTGAAGACCACCTGGTCGCCATCGACGACTGCGCCCGCGGCATTGCCGAAGAGCGCCTGAACCCGGAGCACGAGAAGCGCCGTGCCGTAGGGCGTCGTGAAGGTCGCGTCGGAGAGGGAGTAGAAGGACTCGCCGAAGAAGTTCCCGTTCGCCACGTTCGGCGGGCTGCCCGGGTTCGGCAGCGGGAGGAGGAGGCAGGCCGGATCTGCGGGATCGATGCATTGCGCGAGCGCGAGCCCGTTCTTGTCCATGTAGAACTGCGGGAAACCGAACTGGTTCTGGGGACCGAACGCCTCGAGCTCCGCTAGCGCGGGGAAAGCTGTGATCAGCGCGACGCCCGCCGCCGCGCTCGCCAGGAAGCTACGCATTGCTCTCTTCTTCTACCCCCCCCGTGCCGGTGTGCCCTGCAAGGGCCGGACCCGTTCGCGAGCACACGGATTTCGTCACGATTCTGTGTCGGCGGCACAACGGCAGGCGGTGGGGCGAAGCGCCCGAGGCTCCGAGTGCGCGGGCGCGCAGCGGCTGCGCGAGATCGCTGCGGCGCGCAGGCCTTGCTGCCGGGTCCCGGCGGGTCGTCGCGCGAAGGTTCTGCGGGAAGGGCGCTAGTTCTGCGTGCTGCCGCCAAGCCGGGTCTCGATCACCGCGCACTGCGCGAGCCGGTGCCGTGCAGCCCCTGCAGCCTGCGCCGCTGCCCGATCGACCATCGCTGCATGACGCCGGCTGCGCCCCGAGCGCGCCCTCGCTGCGGCCGAGGAGCTGCTCGCAAAGAGCGGAGCCTGATCGAAGCGATTCGTGCTCGCGTCCCTCGGAGCGCAAAGATTTCGCGCGGGTCTTCTTCACACGATCCTGAGCATCTTTCCGGTAGACTGCGAGCAGACGGTCGTGCTAGGTACCGAGATCAGCGGAGGAAACCATGCAGCTCTCACGACGCGATCTGCTTCGGCTCGGAATCGCCACCGGTGCGGCGTCGGTGCTCCCGGGTGGATGGCGGAGCTCGCGCGCGAGCGATCTCGCGTCGAGCCCGGCCACGCGGCCCTTCGTGCTCGAGCTGCTCCCCGGGCGCGGGATCCCGCCGATCGCACGGCCCGTGGCGCCCTTCGCGACGCGGCCGGATCCCGCCGACTGCGTGAACGTCGACGGCACCACCGCGTTCCACGTGCATGGGCCGCGCGCGGTGCCCGCGGGTACGGAGTTCTTCATCGTCCACGAGCGGCCCGTCGAGCATCTCTTCAGCCCCGACCTGCCGCCGAGCCTGCTCTGGGGTTACGACGGCAGCATCCCGGGCCCCACCTTCATCGCGCGCAGCGGGACCCCGCAGCTCGTGCGCTTCGTGAACGATCTGCCGGAGCGCGACTCGGTGGGCATCGGCGAGCCCATCACCGCCATTCATCGCCATGGCGGCTTTCAGGCCGCCGAGGACGACGGCTATCCGCTCGACACCTTCTGCACCGGACAGTCGCGCGACTACTTCTTCCCGAATCGGCCGGACGCCGGGCTCTTGCAGAACGAGCACTCGACCAACTGGTACCACGACCACGCCATCGACATCACGGCGCAGAACGTCTACCGGGGGCTTGCGGGCTTCTACCCCTATCGGAACCGGATCGATACCGGGAACGAGAACGATCCCCCGCCGGCGCTGGGACTCCCGAGCGGGGACTTCGACGTACCCGTGCTGATCCAGGACCGCCGCTTCAATCGCGATGGCTTCCTGGTCTACGACAGCTTCGACCACAACGGCTTCCTCGGCGACAAGTTCTGCGTGAACGGTCTGATCCAGCCCTTCCTGCGCGTGGCGCGCCGCAAGTACCGCTTCCGGATCCTGAACGGCTCGAACGCGCGCGTCTACCAGCTCTCGCTCAGCAACGGACAGCCCTTCGTCGCGATCGCGAGCGACAGCCACCTCTTCGAGCACCCCGTGACGGTGAAGAGCTTCGTGCTCGGGCCCGCAGAACGACTCGAGGTCGTCGTCGACTTCAAGGACGCACGGCTCGGCGACCGCATCTTCCTGGTGAACCGCCTGGAGCAGACCGACGGCCGCAAGCCCGGGAACCTGGTCTCGCCGGGCACGCCGCTGCTCGAGCTCGTGGTGGACCGCGATGCGGCGGATCCGAGCCGCGTGCCGGACACCCTGCTCCCGGTGACCGAGGGTCCGCGCGAGCTGCTGCCGCGGGTCCGTGTACAGCGCCGCTTCAAGTTCGAGCGCACGAACGGCGCCTGGGCCATCAACGGCGAGTTCTTCGACGAGAACCGCATCAACGCGCGGCCGCGCGTCGGCGAGCCCGAGATCTGGGTCTTCGAGTCCGGCGGTGGCTGGGTCCACCCCGTGCACGTCCACCTGGCCGAGGGCTTCGTCCTCTCGCGCGACGGGAAGGCGCCGCCGGCGCTCGAGCGCGGCCGCAAGGATACGCTGCTGGTCGGCGCGTCCTTCGCTAGCGAGGTCCGGATCCTGATCAAGTTCGAGGAATTCCTGGGCCGCTTCGCGTTCCACTGCCACAACATCGAGCACGAGGACATGCGCATGATGGGCCAGTTCGAGGTCGTGCCGTGAGCCGCGTCCGTCTGCGGCACGCCGTGGGCCTGCTGTGGCTCCCGGCCCTGCTCGCGGGCGGCGGGTCCGTGGGCGGGAGCGAGACTGCGCTGCCGCCCGCGCCGCCGGTCGCCGTCGCGGTGGGCCCGCCCGAGCGCGTCGAGCAGATCCGCGAGGAGCACCTCCCGAACGTCCTGCTCTGGACGCACGAGGGCCGCGCCGTGCGCTTCTACGACGACCTGGTGAAGGGCCGCACCGTCGCCATCAATTTCATGTACGCCGATTGCCAACGCGCCTGCCCCGTCGCCACCCACAACCTGACGCTCGCCCAGCAGTCGCTCGGCGCGCGCGCGGGCGAGGTGAGCTTTCTCTCGATCTCGCTCGAGCCGGAGCGCGACACGCCGGAGGCGCTGCGCGAGTACGCTCGCATGCACGGAGCGGGCCCGGGCATGACCTTCCTCACCGGCCGCCGCGAAGACATCGAGCGGCTGCGCCGTGCGCTCGGCGCCTACGATCCGGACCCCACGATCGACGCCGATCGCTCCCAGCATGCGGGGCTCGTGATCCTCGGCAACGAGCCCGCGGGCCGCTGGAAGGCGATCTCGGCGCTCGCGAAGCCCGTGCGCATCCGCCAGGCGATCGAGCGCACGCTGCTGCCGCCGAGCCGCTGGCCCGTGGGAGAAGCCGTCGTCGCCGAGGCTCCGTACGAGCTTCGCGAGTCGGTCGAGCGGGTCGACCTCTCCGCGCTGCCGCGCATGGATCGCTAGGAGCGCGCTCGCTCGGTCGCAGGATCGAGGCGGGAACGGACTTCACGCCGAGGCGGAAGCCGAGCGCGGCATTCAGGTACGCGACCGCCTCCTCGTCGTCCTCGAGAACCCGCAGTCGATGCGGTAGCCGGGGCCGACGTGGATCCGCAGCTCGAACTCCTCGCCAACGCGCTCCGAGTCTCCGAAGTTGCCGATCGAGCAACTTCCTTTCGGCAAGAGCCTCTGCGGTGGCGTTGCGGAGTCGCTCTTCGGGCCCCGGGGTGATCCGTGGCGTGGAAGATCGCGCGCTGTGACGCACTGTGAAGCTGTGAAGCTGTGAAGTGTAGGCAGGCGGTCTGGGCCCATGCCAGGTGCCGGCCGGGCCCGGGTACCCGGGGCTACGCCTCGTCCTCGTCCCGTGCCCTCGCGGACGGCGCCGCCGGGCTGGGTCGCGGCGCTGCGCTCGTCGCAGCACCCGCTCCGGCGCCCGGGGCTGCCGGGGGCGACGGCGCGCCCGCGGCCGTGCTCGCGCGGCGCGCGGACTCGAGGCGGGCGACGGCCTCGGCGACGCGCTGGAGGCTCTGGTTCAGCGCGTCGATGTCGCCGCGGCGCGGGAGGTCGAGCAGCTTGAAGACGCGCTCGACGGCGTTCTGGATCACGCGGTCGAAGTCGGGCGTGGCGAAGGCGATCCAGTCCGAGAGCCGCTGTCCGTCCGCCTCGCTGCGGTGGATCAGCCGCCGCACGTTCTTCTGGATCCCCTCGAGGCCCCCGCTGGCGTCGTCGACGCCGCGGCGCAGCGCACCGTAGAGCACGTCGCCGCCGCGCTGGATCAGGTCGGAGAGCAGCGTCTTCGGCACGGAGCGGCTCTCGCGCTCGCTGCCGACGAGGATCTGCGAGAGTGTCACCGAGGTGATGTCCTCGCCGGTCTCGTTGTCGATGACGCGAACGTCCTCGTCGGCCTCGATCAGCTCCGCGATGCCCTTCAGCGTGATGTAGCGGCTGGTCTCCGTGTTGTAGAGCTTGCGGTTGGCGTAGCGCTTGATCAGGACGGTCATCGCAGGCGAGCCTCGCGCAGGACGCTGGAGGCACGAACTTTAGCCCAGCGCGGGCGCTCCAGTCAGCCCTCGACGCGCACGCGCTGCACCCGCGGCCGGGCGCGACGCGCCCGCGCGGCGCGGGAGCGGATCGGGCCGGCGTCCGCGTCTGCGCGCTCCTCGGGCCGTCGCACGCCGAGTTCCCAGAGGAGCTCGCGGAGACCGAGGAAGGCGCGCAGCACCGCGCGCGCGTCGGCGTCGTCGCGCGCGCGCAGCTCCCAGCGCGCGATCTCCGCGTCGAGCGCCTCGGCGATCGCCGCGAGCAGCCCGGCCGCGCCGCCGCTCGCAGCGACGTCGAGCTGCGACGCGAGCCCGTCGAGGGTGCGCGAGAGCGGACCGAGAAGACGCCCCGCCGTGGCCGGCTCGCCGCTCGCGGCGAGCGATGCCGCGTCGAGCAGCGCCGTGAGCGCGCGCGCGGTCTCCGCGAGCGCGATGCGGGCGTGCTGCGCGGCGCGCGCGACTGCCTCCGGCGCCGTCTCCGCTGCGCCGTGCCCGGGAGCCTCGCGCCTGCCGCCCGAGCCCCCGGAGCGCTCGTCGCGCGGCGCTCCCGCTCCGTCGCCTCCGCTCACGGCTCTTGCTTCCGGGCGAAGAGGGCGTCGGCGATGCGCGCGAGGCCCGCGAGGTCGTGGACGTCCTCGGGCAGCTCGGGGATCGCGCGGAAGAACCGACCCTGCTCGCGCATCGCCACCCGCAGCCCCTCGGTCGCCTGCGCATCGCGCAGGACGAGGCCAGCGTATCCCCTCGCGACGGCGAGCGCCGCCCGCGCCGCATCCGCCGAATGGGCCGCGTCGCCGCTCCGCTCGGCGAGCGCCTGCGCGAGCCGCGGTAGGTCGGCCTCGACTCCCTCGAGCGAGGGAGGCGCTTCCGCCCCGGGCCAGGTGCGCACGCGGTTCACGACCGTGCCAGCGAGGCGCACGCCGTAGCCCAGCAGCCGCTGGCGGAGCTCGCTCGCCTGTCGCACCGACTCGCCACCCGGGCCCGCCACCAGCACGAAGGACGCCTCGGGTCCGAGCAGCAGGCCGCGCACTCGCGTGGCGCGCTGCCGGAAGCCCGCCGACATGCCCTCGAAGGCCAGCAGGAACTCCGACAGATCCTCGAGGAAGCCGATCCCCGACACGCGCTCCATCAGGTGAAGGGCCCAGCGAGCGCCGGACTGGAAGAGGCGGAATCCCACGCGCCCCGCCGCGAAGGCGGGGTGGATCAGCATCTGCACGAGCCGGCTGTCGAGGAACTCGAGCAGGCGCTGCGGCGCCTCGAGGAAGTCGAGCGCGTGCTGCGCTGGCGGCGTGTCGACGACGATCAGCTCGTGCTCGCCGCGCTCCCACAGCTCGTAGACCTTCTCCATCGCCGAGTACTCGACGCTCCCGGCGAGGGCCTCCGAGACGTGCTGGTAGATCGGGTTGCCGAGGATCCGCTCGCGCGCCGCGTCGCTCTCGGCGAAGCGCGCGACCAGGTCGTCGAAGGTGCGCTTCATGTCGAGCATCACGGCCGAGAGTGCGCCGGGCTCCCGGACGCCGAGCTGATCGAGCTGCGCGCGGGGGATCGCCTGCGGACGGTTGCCGAGCGCCTCGACGCCGAGCGCATCGGCGAGCCGGCGCGCCGGGTCGATCGTGAGCACGAGCGCGCGTCGACCGCGGCGCGCCGCCTCGACGCCGAGCGCCGCGGCGACCGTCGTCTTGCCGACGCCGCCACAGCCGACGACTACGACGACGCCCGCATCGAGGAGGGCGGCGTCGGTGGAGCGGGCGTCGCTCACGCGAGCGTCTCCCGCGGCGGCGCGAGCAGGGCGTCGGCCAGCGCTTCGAGGCCTCGCGGGCCCGCGGCGCCCTCCGCGAGATACGGCAGCTCGACGACCGGCAGGGACGTCGAGGTGGCGATGTGCTCCACGTAGCGGCGGTTCAGCTCGTGGCGCGCCCTCAGGAAGGCGGCGCAGGCGGCGAGCGTGCGCGGCCGCGGAAGCCGCCCGAGGTCCTGCTCGGGCTCGAGCGCGGCGAGCCTGCGGTCGAGGTCCTCGAGGCCGCTCGGAAACGGCTGGGGCGCGATCGCATTCACGACGACGCGATCCACCGGGACCCCGACCTCGGCGCGCACGCGCTCGACGAGCTCGGCGGTCTCGCGCGCGGGCAGCTCCTCGGCGAGCGCGACGGGGAGCAGGAGGGTGCGGTCGGGATCCTCGAGCAGCTCCTCGACGGCCTTCGAGTGGCGCCGCAGCGGACCGCTGCGCACGGCCGAGACCACCACGCGCGGCACGCTCAGGAACGCGACCCCGTGACCGGTCGCCGGCGCGTCGACTACGATCAGGTCGTAGAGCGCGCGGTCTCCCGCTTCCATCTGCTCGAGGTGCCACAGCTTTCCGAGCGTGATCAGCTCGCGCCAGCCGGGGGCCGCGTTCAGGAGCTGGCGGAAGGCCTGCGTGCCGAGGAGCCGGCGCACCATCCCCGGTGTCCCGATCTGGAGGCCCAGGTACTCCGTCAGCGCCTCGAAGGGATCGATCTGCATCGAGGTGAGCCCCGGGCGCAGCAGGCGTCCGGCGTAGCCGGCGTCGGGGCTTCCGGGGGCGATCCGGGCGGGCATCTGCTCGTCGGGCCCCATCTCCGCGACGAGCACCCGCAGGCCTGCACGGGCCGCCGCGAGGGCGAGCGTGGCAGCGACGGTCGTCTTGCCCGTGCCCCCCTTGCCCGTGACGATCACGAGGCGGCGCTCGAGCAGCGGCCGCGGCGGGCTCTCGGGTCTCAAGCGGGGCAGCGGCGACTCCGAAACGCTCGCTGGTGGACGAGAACGCCGAGGACCCTAGCACAGCTCGTCCCGGGGCCCGGGAAGAGGCTCACCCGTGATCATCACCTGTGAGAGCTGCGCCACCCAGTTCCAGCTCGACTCGTCGCGGATTCCGCTGGAGGGGATCCGCGTCCGCTGCTCGATCTGCAAGCACGCGTTCTTCGTGGAGAATCACGAGGTCGCGACCGGCGACCCGATCGACCGGGCGGTCGGCCGCGCGCTGGCCGAGGACGAGGCGGGCGGCCCCGACGTGGCCCACGATCTCGCCCAGGGAGTCTCCCCGGGCGCAGCGGCAGGCGGAGCCCCGCGGCCCGGGGACGATCGCTTCGAGCAGAGCTTCGAGGCGGCGCGGGAGGCCGTCGACGACCTGCTCGGGCTCTCGTCGCCTCGCCTGGCAGAGCTGCCCGTGGCGGCCGCCGAGGACTCGTGGACGCCGGCTCCGGAGGAGGCGGTCGACGAGATCGTCTTCGACGTCGAAGAGGAGCTCGCGTCCTCCGCGGACCCGTCCGCTGCCTCTCCGGAGGCCGATCTATTCGCAGCGGAGCCGGGCTTCGATATGCCCGTCCCCGCCTCGGATGCCTGGGATACGCCGGTCCCGCTCGAGGGCCAGGCGACGCCGGAGACGGATCTCGACGGCCCCGAGCCCGCTCTAGATCCGTGGGATACACGGCTCCCGTTCGACGCTCCGGCGGCCGAGGCGCAGGGCGATCCCGACGCTCCCGAGTCGCCGCTCGACGACTGGGACACACCGCTTCCGTTCGACGGCCCCGCGGAGGCGGAAGGCGACCCGGGCGCCGCCACGCTTGGGTCCGATCTCTGGGACGCGCCGCTGCCGGTCGATGCGGCTCTGGCGACAACGGCGGCCGCGCACTCCGAGCCCGCCACGGGCGAGGTCACACCGAGCCGCTCCTGGGAGGAAGAGAGCTGGGAGCCCGATGCCGCCGACGGGGACCTGGACTCGGACCTAGATTCCGGCTCCCACCTGGATCCCGACTCCGACCCGGATTCCGACTCCGACCTGGATTCGGACTCCGACCTGGATTCGGACTCCGACCTAGATTCCGGCTCCCACCTGGATCCCGACTCCGACCTGGACTCGGATCTGGATTCGGACTTGGAGCCGGACGAGGCGGCGCCCGCACGAGCCTCCGACCCCGCGCGCGCCGCAGCCGACGCGGTGGCCGACCCCGAGCCGGAGGACGAGCTCGAGGCGGCGCTCGCGCTCGGCTGGGGCGGAAGCACGGACACGGCGGGAATCGAGCTCGCGGAGGAGGCTGCCCCGCGCGCGGGCGCAGGCGACCTCGACTCCGAGGGCGACTGGGACCTCTCGCTGGCAGGCCAGCAGGCGGGCGAGGCGGCCGACTCCTCGCTCCTCGCCGCCGACGCGGCGCTGCGAGAGGCGCTGCCTGCGATCGGCTTCGGCGCGCGCCTCGGCATGCCGCCCGGCCGGCGCATCCTCGCGTGGCTCTCCCCGATCGGCGAAGGGGTCGGATGGACGCTCGTCGCGGGGCTCGCGGCGGTGCTGCTGTGGGCCTCGGCGGCCCCCCGCGCCGTGACCGAGCCGTTGGCGGGATCTCAGGCGCTGGCCGGCCTCGAGGCCTCGGGCATCGCCGGGCACTGGGTGGAGAACGCGCTGATGGGGCCCGTCCTGGTGGTGACCGGCGACCTCCGCAACGCGGCGCCCGCGCGGCGCGCGCCCGGAGCGAGGCTCGTCGTGCGGCTCCTCGATGCCGCCGGTGCGCCGATCGATGGCACGCCGACGAGCGTCGGGCTTCCCCTCGGCAGCGAGCGCCTTCGCGAGGCGCCTGCGGTGGAGCTGCGCGAGGCCCGCGAAGCGGGCGCCCAGGCGCTCGCCCGCGCGGAGCTGACCCCGGGTGAGAGCGTGCGCTTCGAGGCGGTGATCCTCTCGGTGCCCGACGCGGCGCGCCGCTTCGAGCTCGCGACGCTGGTGCCCTCGGCCGACGAGCCGGACGGCTCCTAGGCCTCGGGCTTGCCCTCGCTGACTTCCTTCTTCGGCGGCGTCACGTCGATCTCGTCCTGGCCCGAGAGCGAGGCCTTGAAGTTCTTGATCGCCTTGCCCATCCCGGAGCCGATCTCCGGCAGCCTCCGCGCGCCGAAGATCAGGACGGCGATGCCGAGGATGATGATGAGCTCGCTGCTACCGATCCCGAACATGGGTCCACCTCTCGTGTAGGGTGCCCCCCGCGCCCCCACCGGTCAAGGCGCCGCCGGCACCGCTCAGTCTGCTTCCGGGGCCTCGGCGCCGAACTCGGCGATCCGCGCGAGCATCCGGTCCCGCTCCTCGACCATCTGCTCCCGGGTGTCGGCCTCGAGATTGAGCCGGACCACCGGCTCGGTGTTCGACGGTCGGAGGTTGAACCACCAGTCCTCGTAACGGACGAGCAGGCCGTCGAGATGAGAGATCTCGGGCGCTCCTGCGTGATCCGCCTCGACCGCGGCCAGCAGGCCCGCGACGTCCTTCACGCGCCGGTTGATCTCCCCGGTCGCGGCGTAGCGGCGCAGCGGCGCGCAGAGCTCCGAGAGCGGGCGGCCCGCCGCGCCGAGCACGTCGAGGAGCGCCAGGAATGCCGCGATCCCGTCGTCGGCGACGAGCGTCGGAGAGAAGCGGAAGTACATGTGGCCGGAGAGCTCCCCGGCGAAGATCGCGCCCGTCTCGCGCATGCGCTGCTTCACGAACGAGTGGCCCACGCGGCACATCTCGGCGCGCCCGCCGGCGGCGACGATCTCCTCGGCGGTGACGCGGCTCGAGCGCAGGTCGTAGAGCACGAGGCCCCCGGGCTCCTCGGCGAGCTTCCGGCGCGCGAGCAGCGCCGTCACCAGATCCGACGAGACGGGCTCGCCGCGCTCGTCGACGAAGATCGCGCGGTCGGCGTCGCCGTCGAAGGCGACGCCGAGGTCGGCGCCGGTGCGCCGCACGGCCTCGCGGACGTCGCGCAGGTTCTCGACCTTCAGGGGATCCGCCTCGTGGTTCGGGAAGGTTCCGTCCGGCTCGAAGTAGAGGCGCTCGACCCGCAGCGGCAGGCGCGCGAGCAGGGGCTCGAGCGCGACGCCCGCCATGCCGTTGCCGCAGTCGATGACGACGTGGAGCGCGGGGATTCGCGAGGCCACGGCGAGCACGTGATCGACGTACGCGGGGCGCGGGTCGTCGCGGCGGACGCCGGGGCGCCCGCCCGGCCTCGCCTCGCCGGGGGGCTCGGCGGCGAGCTTCTCGATCTCGCGCAGCCCGCTCGCCTCGCCGATCGGGATCGCGTGCTCACGGCAGATCTTGAAGCCGTTGTAGCGCCCCGGGTTGTGCGAGGCCGTGATCATCACGCCGCCGCCCGCGCCGAGGCGATCGACCGCGTGGTAGAGCATGGGCGTGCACACGAGGCCGAGGTCGATCACGGCGCTGCCCTCGTCGCCGAGACCGCGCACCAGCGCCTCGAAGAGCTCGGGAGAGCTGCGTCGCGCGTCGCGGCCCACGGCGACGGTCGGCGCGCCGAGGTAGCGCGCGGTGGCTCGCCCGATCCGCAGCGCGGCCGCGGCGTCGAGCTCGTCGGGCACGACGCCGCGGACGTCATAGGCTTTGAAGATTCCCGCCAGGTCGATGCCTACGAGCGGCCTTCCGCCGGAGAGCCCGCAGCCGGCTTCGCGAGCTCCACGTCGATCACCTCGAAGAAGCTCTGGGCGGGCTGCGCCCCCGAGAGCAGCTTTCCGTTCACCACGAAGGCCGGCGTGCCCGAGATCCCGGCGCCGCGGGCGGCGCCGAGATCGCCGTCGACCTTGGCCTTGGTCGGCTGCTCCGCGAGGCAGGCCTCGAAGAGCTTCGGATCGAGCCCGACCTCGCCCGCGTAGCGCTGGAGATCGGCTGGCGCGAGCGCGCGGTTGTTCTCGAAGAGCTTGTCGTGGTAGGCCCAGAACTTTCCCTGCTTGTCGGCGCAGACGGCCGCCTCCGCCGCGCCCCGCGCGTGCGGGTGGATGCTCTCGAGGGGCAGGTGGCGGTACACGAGCCGCACGTCGGCCGGGTACTTCTCGAGCACCTGGTTCATGGTCGAGACGGCGCGCTGGCAGTACGGGCACTGGAAGTCGCTGAACTCCACGATCGTGATGCGCGCGTCCGCCGGCCCCTTCGACGGGCCGTCCGCGGCGACCTCGAAGCGCGGCTCGACGAGCCGCAGCTTCACCGCCGCGTGCTCGCGCAGCCGCTTCGGTACCTCAGCGGCTCGCCGGCTCTGGAGGTAGCGTTCGATCTGCGGTCGGACCTGCTCGAGCGTGACGTCGCCCTTGCCCTCGAAGTTCTGTTTGTAGAAGGCCGCGACCTCCTCGTCCGCGATCGGG
>Ga0315278_10002489_pt1 | contig 16378 bp, 17 predicted proteins | sample YL17G06_0_MG_FD_203880 | JGI IMG/M metagenome (GOLD analysis project Ga0315278, IMG submission 203880) | Sediment microbial communities from Yellowstone Lake, YNP, Wyoming, USA - YL17G06_0 | ecosystem: Environmental > Aquatic > Freshwater > Lake > Sediment | place: USA: Wyoming | collected... | reverse complement strand
TCTGCGAATCAGAAGATTTGTGATCGACGGAACAAGAACCGCTCCGGTGCCGCCCAGATACGGAGTGCCAGCGTAGGTTTCGGCCTGCGTTCCGATTTCGACGACGCCTTTGACAACTGTGCTGGCGTTCGCGACCGGAGTGATGAACGGCACGAACGTCAACGGAGTCACGTTCAGCACAATCGGATTATTTGTGGCGAGAATCCAGAGCGTGTCCGCGTTGACCGCGCCTTCTTCAACGGGCACAATCATTCCAGCGGTGACTTCAGCGTCAGTGTCCGCGTCAGCAGAGCGCGTCAGCACCCACGGTGTGATGCCGGAACCCACGCTGGTGACATCGTAAATACCGTTTGCTATGCTGGTGCCGCCGCCTTCGTTCTTCACGAGCAGCCGATTTGTAGCAACAAGCGCAACCGTGTCGATCAACGGCAGGGCACCCACGACGTTTGCGGTCAGGACATTGCCGACCTGCGTGTACGCAGGCAACGCGATAACCGTGGCAGCGCGGACGGATGCCTTGAAATCAAATGAGGGCGTTAAGCTGCCGCCGCCACCGCTGCCTGAAAAACCGCTCATGCCGCCATCCCTTTTATGGTCTTATTCAATTCCGTCACGACCGTTTTAGCGTCGAATCCATGCCAAGCCCTGATCACGGCCTCTTCTTCGGTGCAGTCTATGGTGCATCCACGAATGCCGCCGCCGTACGTCGGAAAGTAGTTCCACTTGTGGCTGAAAAAAGCATATTTCAAACCGCTCGCAGGCAGCAGCTTATTAAGGCTCATATCCGTTTGATTGCACAGCGGATCGATGAATTTCAAAACCTCCTTATAGAAGTTTCGCACAGCCTGCGTGTTCCTTAAAAAAATCACGCCGCCGTTCAACCATCCCCACACGCCGGAACCGAGAATCGCGAACTCGCAGCCTGCCATCAACCCGTTGCGCAAATCTTCTTTTTTCTTGATGATTACATCAGCATCAGCATACCCAACAAAAGCATTTTCCGGCAACTCATTTAAAAAGTTCGCAAACCAAACCTGCCCTTCGGAATTCGCGCTGAATGGAGCCGGATCGACTTTTTCAAAATTCGCGACGAACTCGAAATCAAACTGCTTGGCGTAAGCACGGTGGAGCGGAGCCGTAATGTGCAGATATTCGGCGCAATGCCCACTCCCATGCTGCACCAAAAATGAATTCAACGCACGTCCCCTCCAGCGGCGATGTAAGCGATAGCCTGCACTTCACACGCGGCGACCGACCGCACCCCAAGAAAGCTGAAAACAACGTTATCAGTGTTGTACGAATCGCCGGGGTCGAGCGTGAACTGATCATCCGCCGGAGCGACGACCGGAAAGCCATCGAATTTAACCGACACAGCGCCGGGTCCGAGATTTTTAATGTGGACAGTGCCAAACTTCGTCGCCGCCGCATTAAAAGACAGTGTACCTACGCTGGCAGCGGCCAGAGTGGCGTGCCGAGCAATAGGAGTTCTAAGTGCCACTACGCACCTCCAATTCCACGCGCTGGCCGAAAATAACCTGACATAATTCCAGCCAAGCTAACGGCGAACGCGCTATCATTGCGCACCTGCAAAAGAATAGTGCGCCCCGGCGGCACATACATTCTAAAATCCAACGGCGTCGCCAGCGAATTTTCTGTGAACTTCAAAGATGAAAACTTCGGTGCGGCGTCTCCACTGATGCGAATCGTCCACGTCAGAGCGTCCAGCGCAGTGCTGGGGAACGCCCCAAGACCGACCTTCTCCAAAATTCCGTCGTATCCTTCGCTGACTTCCACCTGACTGACAGTCACAAACGCCCCGGCGGACACAGCAGACGCGACGGACAGAACATTGCTTGGCAGCAGAAACGACACCACATCGATAGTGGGAATCATCAGCTTGCGAATCGCCGATTCGACCGTGTAGTCGCTCTGCCGCTGCAGTTCACGGAGTATGGCCGCTTGCTGCTCATACGCCACATGCATCATCTGAAGCTGTTGCAGACAACACGCCATTAAATCAAACGGCACACTTGTCGGCAACGGTGTCGGAGCCTTGATAATCGGCGTGTTGAGGCGTCCGCTAGTCTGTCCCCGATCCGCAATCGCCTGCAAATCGAGGCACTCACGCGCTGCTTGCCGCCTTTTCACAACTGCGTCGCTACTCATGACTATCTCCAGAGCCGATCCGCGACAGCAACACCGCCCAAAGTTAAAAACACAGTGTTGACCCCCACAGCTTGATTCGACATGCGCAACAGAATTTTCTGGTTCACTTGAAACAGCCGAGGCTCAAGGAAGCAGTATGGATAATTCCCGTCGCCGAAAAGAAGCTTGCTCGACACTCCGTAATGCGTCCCTTGCGGAGCGTAAATCAAAGACTCACCCTTGGCGATGTCGATGATGTCGATGAAAAACTCGGCTGTGCTTATCTTGCTCAACTGGCTCAGCATGAAATGATGATCAGGCGCAATGGTGATGACCTGTTCAAACACAGTCAACCCGGTCATGTCGATAAATCCATTATCAAACGTGTACCAGTACGGAATTTCCAAAAACTGCCGAAAATCCTGCCGCCTTCTGGCCTTGGCAAGTGTCGGATCGGCCTCACTGCTGGTGGCTCTCGCCGACAGCGCATTGAGCCGCACATTATTGGGAGTCGTTCCCAAATCAGTCAGCGTAACCGTCAGCCTGCGCAACTCATCAATGAAGAGAGGCTGCGGCATCGGATACGGAGTTTGCCCGGTTCCAAAAATCGTATCGATGTGGCAAGCGCCGTTCATCAGCGGCCTGATGTTGCGGCCTTCCTGTTGCTTCAACAAAACTTTACATCCATGATCGCGTTCTGCGGCAAGCCCACACACGCTCGCAGGTCCGTCGCCGCTCACCATCATCGTAAATTCGCCGACACCAAGTCCAGCCGGAATGACGATGTTTGTGTTTGGCGCGTTGGGCGTGATCATGAAGGGCATGAAATCCCTTGCCCGTTGATTCACACCGACCACGGTTCCGTCCGGCCTAGATAAAATAGTATCCTGCATTATTGCGGCTCCCCGACATCCGTGTTGCACAGAATTCGCGGAACATCGACCAGCGGCCCGTTAATGCGGCGACCCTGAATGGTGAAGAAAATCCGATTCGTCGCCAGCCCGGACAAGCTCTTGACCGTCAGCCTCAAACGAAACCCGGCAGGCACAAGATACGGCACCGGAAGAACGTACGGAAGCCGCGCATCTCCGAGTGAATTGTTAAATGTAATCCGTCCACTCGACAACTGCTGTCCCGTCTTCACTTCGAGCAAATCCCACTCAAAATTTCCGTCCGAAACAGCCGTGACAGAAGACGCAAGAAAATGAGCGTCCTGCCCGACCAACATCTGGAAAGATGCTTCCTGCCCTGCGGCGAGCGTGACGGGAACTTCCGTCGTCAGCCAAAACGGCCAAACAGATTCCTGCCGCTTCTTCCATTTACCTAAATACTCTACGACTTTATCGCGGCTTTCCTTCGGCTGCGGCACCCACGGGTAGTACTGCGCCCCAGCCAAATAAGCGCGTAAATTTCGCGCTCCACCAGTTATGGCGTTGAATTGCGCCTGAACCTGATGCTGACTCCAGAACATGAACGATTCTTTTAAGCGCCCCGGATATTTTGCATCTCCAAAGATAGTCCGCACATGGCAGGCGCGATTCATGAATCTTCGCGTCATGCCCATTTCGAACAGGCTCACTTCGTAATTCGCGCCAGACAACCCCACCGACGAATCAGACAGCAAAAGATATTTCACTTCAAGCGGCTGACCGAAGCCAGCATCGAGGCCATTCAAAGACGTGAACGGCTGCTTCCAGCCGACAGGCCGCGTAGCAGCGCCAGCAGCGGCGACGGTGAATACCCCCGTGGGAACGTCTGATGTATCAAACATCAGCCACGCAGGCAGCACGTACCGATTGTTACGTCGCGTGACAATTCGCTTTGTCACGCGGTCGTATTCAAAAACCTTACTGATTAGTTTCGAATAGTCCATTTTTAGCCCACAAAATTAGCAACGCCATGCCACGTCGGGAAAATTGCGTTCGGCTGATCCGTCAGCAGATTTTTGAATCGTGCGCGAATGAGGCTGTTCGGCTCCAAGTACCAAACTGTCGGTTGCCAGTACGCAAAATTGGCGTTGCCTGCGAAACTTGTTCGTGCAATTGGAACGTTCTGAAGAGGCCGTTCAGTCTGCCCGTCAAACAACTCCACCGTGAAAGTCTCAAGTGTATCGCCTGCGGCACCCGTCGAAATGAAACGCTCCATTCCCTTATAGAGCGCCAACTCGATGTCCTTGGTCACCGTGATGAACGCATCGACCGATCCACCCGCCGGGACTACGACTGGCGCGTCCGTCGTCAGCCAGAACGGATATAGCCATTTCTTTTTCTCGCGTTGAACTTCGATCCAATCCTTCACTTCAGGCTTAGCCCACGCTGGCGATTCAACTTTGCGGCCTTCAAGACTGAATCTGAAGCTGCTTGGGCCGACGACAGAACCATTGAAGAACTGGAACTGCAACGTCTGCTGCGGATCAAAAAACAAGCTGGTAAGCGTGCTGAACGGAAGCAGATCGGTCACGATCACGTCCGGCGGAACGAGTCTCTGTCCAAACACATGATCGACGAGGATCGGACGGTTCATTAAATTACGTCGATACACCGTGTCGTAAACCTGCACGGCAAGCCGCTGCGTAATCAATGGATCGACGGTGACGTGTTCACCGATGAATCTGGAAACCTGTGTCAGAGCGTCCGCCGGAGCTTCGATGATCACAGGGGGGGACTGTCCGAACTGCCCAGCAACTGGAGCAGCAGGTGTAATAATTGGATTCTGTAACTGGTCAGGTACAAGAAAGATGGTCTTGAAATATCGAATGGCATCGTTCAGATAAACGTCGCCATTTCGCTTTCTTATAAATCGCTTGATCATCTTTAGACCGCCTATTCAATTTTCGTAGGAGCAGGCACTTTTCCTGTCCGGTAAAAAATCTCTGGGGGCCGTAACGAGCACCCCCAGAGCTTTGTTTCTGGTTAGTTTACAGCGCGGTCCAAGTCAGACCGCCGAGGATCGTGCGCAGTCGAATTCCGAGGAATCCAACCGTCGTACCGACCGACAGCGAACCAGTGAGCGCCGGAGCGACGCTGCCCGGAGGGCCGGACGGCCAAGACACCTTCGCCTGAAAGGACTCAGTCGGGCGAATGCGCAACGCCGAGCGACCAATCGTGAACTTGTACATGTTCGAGATGTGGCCGACGCCATTATGAATTGCTCCGAACGCTGAACCGAAGCCTTCCGGCGCAACGCCCTGCGGAATCCGGGTCAGCGGAATCTGCAGATACACGCGATTGCCCGTGTACGAGTAGGTGAACACCGACTGCTTGTACACATCGACGAAGTCGGAGATGATGATGTCAGGCTGAACTTCGAAGAAGAACCCAAACAGCGAGAACTCAATCGGATTCGCCAACTGGCCCGGCTGCTGCAGATTGGTTTCCGCCGCAGTCTTCGTCAGCGCACCAGCCGTGGTCGTCTGACCAAGCTGCCGCTGGAAGAAAATCACTTCAGTCGGAGGAGTCACCGCCGGAAGGATTTCCGTGTCGTAAATCGGCTGCTGGAGCGGACGCAGAATGGCGCTGGGGAGCGGCATCGACTGCGCGTAGGGATAGCTCTGGGGGAAGCCAGAACTCTGGATCGGGGCTGCTAACTGCATGTTTTCGACCTCCACAAAGGATGTTACTGATACGGAGCCACATGGTCCGCAGTAAACCATCCAACCGTTTCAAAAGGACAAGCGATTATTCGCTTGTCTCAAGTTCGCTCATCTCGGCGTCTTCGCCGTACATGCCATCCATGTCATCGCCCATGCCGTGCAGTCTGCGAGCACGTCGAGCGTCTCCCACCGTCAGGAAGTCGTCCATACCGTGCAGCTTGCGAGCGCGTCGAGCGTCTCCCACCGTCAGAAAGTCCTGAAGGCCAGCCATCTGCACCAACGAAGGGAACGTGCGAGCCACCATCGGCTTCACGTACATGTTGGCGACGCGGCTGATGGTGTCGATGACACCGCTGACCAGCACCAAACCAGCATACCCCGGAGCGACCTTGCTCGCCGCCCACGTCAACGCGCCCGTCGTCAGCAACTGAGTGATGTACGACCCCGGCCCAGCCATGTTGCTCAGAAAGCCGATGCCGAAGCGTCCAAACACATTGCTGGCGACCCACTGCGTGGACACGTTCGTGACGAACGTACCCGCGACGACGGCAGCGCCGACGCCAAGCAGCTTCGCGTTGAAACCAGCGCCAAGACGGCTCGCCATGCCAGACATCGGATTGCGTCCACGTCCACGGCGGTTGTATCTCCGGCTCCGGCGACGACTGTTGTAAGAGTGCCGACGACTTTTGCGGCGGCGTCTTCGGTTCATTGCAAACACCATTGCTCTTCCTCCTTGTTCCGAAAAAATTCGCGCAAAAGCGCCAACTGTTTAACCCTCGTAGGCCAAAACCTCCGAGTCCACCTCATCGCCGTACGGCGAATCTGAAACACAAACAGGAGCCGCGCCCATGTTATCGCCGAACGGGCGTTCTTCCGTTTCACCGAACGGTCTGGCTCCAAGATCGACGTTGAACGGCAACGCGGACATTCCATCATCGTCGTCGCCGAACATACCCGACGTGCTGGTGTAATCGTGACCTTCCATGCCGTGCAGTCTGCGAGCGCGTCGAGCGTCTCCCACCGTCAGAAAGTCGTCCATGCCGTGCAGCTTGCGAGCACGTCGAGCGTCTCCCACCGTCAGAAAGTCCTGAAGGCCAGTCAATGCCATCGCGACGCCGGGGAACATCGGCAAAACCTGATCGCGGAAAATTCTCACCGCAACTTGGCTCACGCTGCCGAGCAGCGCCCCGCCAGCCGAAGCAGGTGAAACCACTCCAACAACCGAGGCCGTCACACCTGCGCTGATCAGCCCAGTGATGTAGCTGCCCCAGCCCGACTTGAGGAACGCCGGAACGAATCCGGGCGAAGCGAGCAAACCGGATGTAAATCCATTCAGCATGAAGCCGCCGACGAACGGAATGGTTGACATCAGCAGGCGCGTGTTGAAAGGAGCGGCCAGCGAAGCCGTCAGACTGGGGTTTCTGTACGCCGGAATCCAGTGCGAATAATTTCGTCCCTTGCGTCTGCGACCGCCCGGATTCGACGCCATGAACGATGCCCATGTCGCCTTGGGGGCGACAGGAGCCAGCCAGCCCTTGCTCGCTTTGCTCTTGCGTTTCGATCTGCAATACCGCGACACGTCTTTCTCACGCTGCAACCGTGCGCGTGAAGGGCTGCACACAAAACCCTTGAGCACCTTGAAGCGCCGAGCGGCACGCGACCTGCGCGAAGCGCGGCGGCGAGCTTTCGCCGACATCCGTCTGCGACGACTGGACACTCTGCGGCGACTGCCGTACCGTCTTCTGGCGCGACCTGAATACTTGCGTCGCTTGCGTTTCTTCGTACCGGGATTCAAAAGCATGATCATTGCACTATCTCCTTATCCATGCGCCGACCCGGTATGTGCCGGGGCTGTAATGAATGTTACCTTCTCGATCCACAGAAGCTCGCGGCCACTTGCCGCCTTCATCGTCGTGTTTGTGAATCCAGTATTTACCTCGTTTGTGCGAACCCGCGTTTTCAACCCGCTTATTCAACACATAATGAGTTTCTGGCATCCACCCAACAAATCTTAATCCTTTGCCGAAACCTTTCCCCGCCCGTCCGTTCTTCAGAATGATGATCTTCTTGCCGTTCGGAGTCGTCGTCGCGACCCATTTGCCCCGGTACTTCCTGATCTTGCTGTGTCTGTTCCTTGGGCCGTCCGCCACGAGCACGAACGGTTCGGTTCCCATCACAACCAGCGCAGTTTTCTTTCTACGTCCGTCGTTCAGTTCGTCGATCCGGGTCGGAAGCGGAATTCCGGTGAACTGCTTATGCTTCTGCAGTGCTTTCCGGCCAATCCGCATCCCCTTCAGTTGCTGGAGCCGCTGTCGATCTCTCGCGGACATCGACCCCAGAAGTTTGCGTTCCCGATTCCGGCTCTTCTTCCTGTTCGGCTTTCCCAAAAGCAAGTCTTCAAAGTGCGACCTGTTTCTGGCGATCATCCGCTTCCGGTAAACACTCGCTTTCTTTCGCAGCCGTTTGTACTTTCGACCTTTCACAGTGCGAAGCTCCCGAATCATCGAATGATACGCAGCCGGATTCACTTTATTTACCGTCTGCGTCTGCGCCGACGACGCGGATTCATTCCGTACGCAGAAGCCTGCGCTTCCGGCGACAACTTTTTAAACGCCGAATACCGCCGCTTTGCACGGGCTAAAATCTTTTTGCGGCTGCGATATTTAATGGCGCGTACTTTCCACGATCTTCTGCGGCGGGAGTACTTGTGCGTCTTGCGCGTCTTCCGCGATTTTCTGCGGCGAGAATACTTCCGCACCTTGCGCGATCTTTTGCGAGAGTATCTGTGCGCTTTGCGAGCGCGGCGGCGTCTCCAACCCTTGCGTGCGGCTTTCGCATGCCGACGCGGAGCACCTTTCCACGCGTTCCTCGACCGTCTGCGTTTGCTATGCTTGCGCGACTTGCGGCTGTATCTGCGCGAAGCTCTGCGACCGTATTTGCGACGACCGCGTTTGCTCTTTCTGCTCTTTCGACCAGCGAGTCCACCGCCGCTGTACCCGTGGTACTTGGATTTTTTGCGCCAGACGCGCCAAGCCGCCTTCATGCTCAGACCGCGCTTGCGCATCTTGCCGATGAAAACTCTCGCGGTGTGGCGCTTGCCACCGATCTTCACCGTCAAAGGAAGATTGCGTGCTTTTCTTCTCATTTTTCTTGTTCCTCTTCTGTGCCGGAGTGAAAACGCCGCACCGGAGACATATTTTCTCCGACGCCGACCACACGGGTTGTGGACAATCTGCAATTCAGGGTTGTTCGCCACAGGTAATTTCTCGCCGGGTAACCACAATCTTTTTGGAGCGACGCTAAAATCAGGCCGCAAAACAGGTCGCAGAATCCTCTCAGCCTGCAAAATAGGCGACGCAGGCTCAGGCCCAAACGGCGACTTGTACTCATAATCAGACTCAGATGGAGTGTGGCCGTATCCATATGCCGCCATCTTTTCTTCGGGCGAACGTCTTGAAAACGCTGAGTACCGACGCTGCACAGTTGAATAACTGCGCTGTTCAGGCGAACGGGAGTATCTACGTCTGTGCGGTGCTGCACGGCGCGGCCTTGAAAACTTTTTCCCCGCTGCTCCCAACTGCCGATGGCATTCGACGAGATCGGAAATCGCATGCTTCTGCCGCGTGCGCCAAGCTTGCTTTGCCCAGCGGCTTCGCACTCTAAAGGGGGCCGACGTGATCGAATATGGATTTTCACCATACGCATCGGAATTCATCGCGCCCACGGGCAGGCTTTCCCCGTATCCATCGGAAGGCATCATGCTCGCGCTCCTCCAACGTGCCCCTTCTTTTTCAGATACTCATAACCGACGTATCCGGCAAGTCCGACAAGCACCAACATGCCAACATTGGTAACAGCACCGCCGAACTGAGAAGCTGCCCCACCGAACTGCTGAATGGCAGTACCAAACGCCGAAAAAATATTGGCAATCTGCTGAAGATAACCATCACCGCCATGAATCATTCCACCAGCCTGTGACATCGCAAAACCTAGCGCGACAGCCAACCCGGCTAGAACTGTTCCAGTTACAGCAAACGCCGCAATTGCAGGCGGAAGAAAACCCAGACCGCTAAGCGTAAACTTAGAAGGAGCGCTGACACCCGGAATTCCAACCATAATGTCAACGATGGCATCATACTTATTCTTTGCATCGGTAAGTTGCATCGATGCTCCAAGTGCCTGATTACGCGCAGCAGTGACCAACGCCAAAGCTTGCGAACGCGCAGGCTCCGGCAATTTAATCGCCTTGTTACGCGCATCATTAATCGATGAAAGTTGTGCCTGAACCTGCGCCCACTTCGACTTCAAATCCTGCTGAATAGTTCCATTGTAGACGCCTTCAAGAATTTCAAGTACTCCCTGATCAGCGCCCATAGCGCCGAGTCCGTGCATCATCGGCCTGACGGTGTATTCGACGTTTGCATTCGGACGCACTGACACGGCAGGGCCATAATCAAGAGGAGCGTACATATCGATAGCATGGCTATCGCTCGCCGCACCCTCATCGATAAAATCGGCCATTCCGTACATTCCGGCGCTCCCCATACCCATCACAGCTTCGTCATGTCCCTGATCTTCCGAATCCTTCGTCGCAGGCCAGTTCTGTCGCGGATAGCCTTCAGGCGACCAGCCGAACTCGTGCGGCATCGTCGCATCCGCGCCCATCCAGCCCTTGCCGGGCATTTTCACTTCCGTGAACACATGAGAAAATTCGTCCGGCCTGACCTGATCCGCCTTGATCGTGACAAACCGCGCCGGAAATCCCATCGCTTCGGCCATGCTCGCCACAACAACGCAGATGGTATCGCAGTCCGCAATCCCCGACCCGCCGAGTTCTGGAATGATTTTCCACGGAGATTCGATCAACTCCACCCCGACAGGATCGTAGACGTACTGGATTCTGTCGCGACAATAGTTGAAGCACGTTTGCATGTAGCACGAATAATCTTTTTTCGGGCAATCTCGAACCAGCGACCCCACGAACTCGCGAAACGGAAAATGACGCTTGCCTGAAGCGACCAAATCCTGCATGCGATTTATCGTTGCTGCTGTGCCTGCTGTTCCAGACGGGATTAAGACGCGCTCGTGATTGTTCGGAAGTGGAGCACCAAGACTCATTAAAGAGTCGAGTGCTTCCATGTCCAAGAGTGCCGATGAGATGGGCATTCACGTAGCAATCCACCAATCGCCGAATGCGCGTTTGCGCATCGCATTGGCGCTTTAGGATTGCTTGCGCCCCTCAGATATTCAAATGTTCAATTTGACTTTTACTTCAGGCACATTTACGCGTCAAGGCAAATTTACGTTTTTGTTTTAAAATCGATTACGTTTTCGCCCCTCTTCTTAGGATCGGCGGCTAACGCGCAACGCCCAAAGTTTTTGCATTTCAACGACATTTCGATTGTGAAACGCGCACCATCGGAAACATCAATGACTCGCACCTTCCCCAGATACGATCCGCATGCTGAGCATTTGATTATGCGAAATTCCATTCATCGCCTGCGCCTTTTCTTACTGACAACGTCCAATGCATCTGCTTCGATGTCCGCAAGATCGCGCAGCACAAGCGTCAAATCTTCCAATTGCTGGTGCAACGTAGTTGCCTTATTAAACGGTGCGCCGTTTTCATCTTGGCTCGCCACGAGCACCTGTTGCCGTGGATCGATGAATCCGCCGGGGAACCGCTGCATAAACTCAGCCATGATCGCCTGACCCAGCATCTCGGCGATCATGCGGAACTGCGGAGGCATCTGCGGCGGCGTACCACTAGAAGGAGGGGGCATGCTCTAGGCTCCTGCGACCGCGAGAACTGTGCCGTTTCTTTCCTTGGCATGTTCCGCAACAATTTCATGCAGCCCGTTGATGAACTTTTCGTACCGTCCACGATTTTGTTCGTCCACCAACATGCTGTATACCTGCTGGAAAAGAACCGGATCGGCCTTCTCCTGAAGAATTCCGACGCGCTCCGCGTCGTCCTTGGCTGCGACAAGCAAATCCAAAAAGTCTTCATTCAACTTATCGAGCGCATAATCAACCCACTCCGGCGAACGTACTCCATCGCGAAGATCGATGAGCGCGATGCGGAACATTTCGTTGACGCGGTCCCGCAGCCGCTCTTCTGGCGTGCCTTCTTCGTCCTCATCTTCTTGTTCCGGCTGAGAAGTTGCGGCTGGGTGCGGTGCAGCAACCGTCGTAGCGGCTACCGCTCCATCTTCTTCCATCTCTTCGTCGAAAGGATTCGTAGTTGAAACGTGCTGAACCACTTGCTGCTGCATTGTCTGTTGTATCGGCTGTCTGATAACCGGAGCGACCTGCCGCAGCGCGACTGGCAACTGCCGCTGCTGCTGCTGCTGCTGAAACTGAGGTCCATACTGCTGCTCAAGACGCGCTGCCAGTTGCCTCAAATCAGAAGTCTGAACCTGCGCCGGATCGGTTTTGTTCAACGCCTGAAGAATCGCCCCGACATCTTTGATGCCGCCGCCTTTCATCAATCCACGCAGCAAACCAAAAATCAATTTACCGATGTTGCCGCCGATGCCTGCTTCAGGATCATAATCGAAGTCATCTTCTTTGCTGCCGCCACGCTCATCGCGGAACTCCAGCATGTCCATAGTCTGCTTGCGACCCATTTCCAAAAGCTGAATTGCCTGCTGAACAGAATCCTGCGGCTTGTTGACCTGCGCCATCACGAGAGACTCGACGAGCTTCTCGTATTTGGACCCGCCGCCTTGCTGCATGCGCAACATCATTTCCATGAACTTGTGTTCCTGTTCAGCTTTCACGCGCACCTGCTCAACCGATTCCTGCGCCCGATGGTTGCTCGATGACATCATCGTATTCACAAGCGTGGTCATCATCGCCTGCGATGCTTTCATCGACTCGATCATCAACAACTGACCGCCGTCGTCTTTTTTACTGGTGAGTGTCAGCAACAACTGCTGGAACTGCTGATTAGCCGCAGCCTGCTGCTGCTGCAACGCCTGCATGAACTGTTGCGTCTGTTGCGCCATCTGACGTTCAAGAGTCTGCATCTGCTGATTCGCCGCCAACGCAGGTTCCAAAGTCTTTTTTTCTTTGCGCTCGCGAGCAGCCTCCTCCTCGTCCTGCCAACGCCGCTCAAGCAACTCCGCTTCGCGTTTTCTCGTTTTCACGGCGATTTGCGCGGACACCGTGCGTTCCTCGTTGCGAAGCTTCAACTGCTCATCTTCTTCCGCCGCAGGACCAGACGACATCCCAAACCGTCCGGGCATGCCGGGCGCAATCTGCCGATACTGCGGCAGGGGGGCGGCACTGCCGTTATACGACGGCGACGGAAAATTCATGCGAGGAGGTTCGGTCACAGTGTCGATGCGAAAAGGAATCTGCTGAACCACGCGGCCCATTTCATCGATCACGTGGATGCGGTAGTCGCCGCCTCCATGAAGCGCACGAATATTTTCGTAAATCTCCAGATAGGTCATCGGCTGCAACCGCTGCCCTACCGGACCAAGCGGAAGCTGCACGCCTTCCCAAATCGCAGGACCGATGCGCCTGACTTCGATCAGATAGCCGACGCGGTCGGAATCCGCCACCAGATCAGCCAAGAACTGCACTCCGGCGCGAGAGCGTCCGACCAGCCCCGGCGTCTCTAAAGGAGAGGCGAGAGTCTGGCGACCGCTCATTGAAGAAAGTTGTGAAAGCGGAACGTGAAAAGCCGCGCTGACGCGAGCTTGTGGTTCTTGTTGCGAAGGTAAAGGAGGAGGAGGGGGCATCGCTGGCTGTGGCGGTAAATCTACGTGTGACGGTTCACTCTGCTGCGCCGTTGAGGACATCTTCGGCCCCTCCATATTAAATTTTTAAAAAATTTTTACATCCAACCCATTGTGTTTTTGACGACCCTTAGCACCAGCGGCTTGAACTACGACCAAAACAACGGATGTCGCAAAAAACATTTGGATTGAAAACAAACCACTTACTGAGTAGTATGCAGAGTTGTAATAAGGATGCAAGTAAAAAAGCGGCTCACTTTTGAAGTGAACCGCTTCTTTAAACTCTCTCACTCGTCCGCCCCGCCAAGGTTGTTCGAGTGTCGCCCGTAGGAGGGCACTGCTGTCATGAGAAAATCTACCACCATTAGCCCCGCTGTCAATTCAAATCCGTGCTTTTTATTTATAAATGAATCAAACGAACCAACGATCCGATTACCAAACGGCAAGATAATTTGTGTACCAAAGCCTCCGTTCGGTCCTTGGTATGTCCGCACGCACTTTAAACACATGGATGCGTCGCCTGAAGGTGCAACATGGTTCAATCGCCACAACCCGATGAACTATGCTGCAACCGAACATCTAATATATCCTCCTAAACCATATCAGATTTTAGGTCTTAATAGAATGTTAATGGGAAGCTGCGCGTTGTGGCTTTCAATGGGCTTAGGGAAAACGTTTCTTACGTTGATGTATTGCTTAAAAATTTGCGTTAGACATGAACCAAACTTATTTCTAATCGTTTGTCCACTAAGTGTCTTCGTAACTTGGGAACAAGAAGTCGCGAAACACATAGCTCCAGCAGCGCATGCAAAGATCGTATTTGCTCACGGAGCAAAAAAGAAAGATGTTCTCTCTAAACTGCGTACAAGCACATCAGACGGTCCCACTTTCATAGTTACCAGTTACGAAACGCTCAAAACAATCCGCGAAAATTTACAAGAACTGCCGCTCAAAGCGATCTTCATCGACGAAGCGAGCAGAGTAAAAAATGTAGAAGCGGCACGCACCAAAGCTATGTTCGAACTCGTTCGCGCACTCGCCTCCGTCCCGCGCTATGCGCTATCCGGCACGCCTTCCACCACAAACCCAGTCGGATACTTCTCCTTATATGAGCTTCTCTGCCCCGGCGCGAGCGGCCACACCAACATTATCAGCTTCAAACACACGTACACGGAGCAAAAACGCTTTCTCGTCGCCGAAGTGCCGACAGCAGACGGACAAACCAGACTTCAACACGTGCTGGCTGACGGCGGCGTGCGCTGGCTGCAGAAAAACTACCCACCCGGCTCCTCAAGCTCGTACTCCGCGCTTGGATATTCTTTCGAGGAGCAGCCGAAAGCTAATCAGCTAAGCTTAAAAGTGGTCAAAGTTTACAACAAAGACGCCGGAGTCCGAAATATTGACCAATTACAGCGTGTAACCGATACTTGGGCATATGTTGTAAAAAAAGAAGATGTATTAGATCAATTGCCTCCTAAAGGCTATGTACAAAGACAAGTAGAAATGAGTGACGAACAAAATAGAGTTTACAATGAACTTGTTGAAAACTGCCGCACAATGATAGGAGAAGTCAGATTTTCGTTCAGAAACTTGTCCTCTCCATTTATTAAACTTATACAAGTTGCTAACGGATTTCTTGTAAATCAAGACAAAACAGTAACTTTCTTTAACGAACAACCTAAATTAGCTGAGCTATTAGCTCTTTTAGAAGAAGCAAACGGTGAAAAGATGATTATTTGGTCACCGTGGCGTCCGCAAATAGCACAGATTTGCACATTTTTAACCGAAAATAATATCAACAACGTATTTCTACATGGAGACGTATCCCCCGAACAGCGGTTATACACCGTCGCCAAATTCCAAAACCACGAAGAAACGCAAATTTTAGTCGCTAATCCGGCGGTTGCAGGGATGGGTCTTAATTTAACCGTCGCACATCTCGAAACCTTCATGTCAAATTGGTTTAAACCAGATGACAGAATTCAAGCTGAAGACCGCACACATCGTACTGGTCAAGAATTCCCAGTAACCATCACCGACATTCTCGCCAAAAACACGCTCGAAAGCAAAATTTTAAATACGCTGATGCAGCGCATTTCCCTCGAAGGGGAAATCCTGACAGTATCCGACCTGACCGGAGGTGCCTGATGGCAACAATCGACGAACTCAGCAGAAAATTTGCCCTGCTGAAAGAATTGCGCGAATATCACGAGCACATGGCCGAAACTCTCGGCTCTGAACTCTCCCAACTGGGGCCGCTCCTGTTCAAAGCTTTCGGAGATGCCAGCAGCGATCAGTTCCGCGTCAGCGGAGAACTGTTCAAAGACGGATCGCCGCGCATCATCACCCCGACGTTGAAATACAAGCCGAGCGTGCTGAAGGAATCCGAACTTTTCAGTTGGCTGCGCTCGCACGACAGCGGTTCCATCATCCGCGAAACCGTCCACCACAAAACGCTGGAAAGCCTGATCGAAAAGTTGAAAGAGGAGAATCTCGAACTCCCCCCGCCAGACGTCTTGACCGTGTTCACGATTGAGACTTGTTCGCTGCGGCGTGCGCCGAAGCAGAAATAAACCACGGTGCTGAAGCACCAATACCAGAAGGAGAGCAAAGTCATGTCAAATCTCGTCAAGATCGAAGGAGTGCCGGATTATCTCCAGCCGTTGATCAACGAAAGCGGTGAAAATCAGGAAGCATTCGGCACTTTGAAACCCGCCGACTTTGGAATCGGCTTTGTAAAGCTGGTTCAGCAAATGTCCCGCGAAGTGAAGCCGGGGCCGAACGGAGAACCCGGCCTGCCGCTGGGAAACATGTTCGTGTCCCGCGACCGCTCGATCATTTTGCCGGGCACTCCGTTCATCCCGCTCTATCGCAAAGTGAGCTACATCCGCTG
>Ga0315278_10002488_pt1 | contig 16379 bp, 5 predicted proteins | sample YL17G06_0_MG_FD_203880 | JGI IMG/M metagenome (GOLD analysis project Ga0315278, IMG submission 203880) | Sediment microbial communities from Yellowstone Lake, YNP, Wyoming, USA - YL17G06_0 | ecosystem: Environmental > Aquatic > Freshwater > Lake > Sediment | place: USA: Wyoming | collected... | reverse complement strand
CGGCCCGTACGAGATCCTCGCCCCGCTCGGCGCGGGGGGGATGGGCGAGGTGTTTCGGGCGACCGACTCCAAGCTCAGGCGCGAGGTCGCGATCAAGGTGCTTCCAGCGGGGTTCAGCGACGATCCGCAGCGCCTGGCGCGCTTCGAGCGCGAGGCGCAGGTCCTGGCGAGCCTCAACCACCCGAACATCGCGGCGATCTACGGTCTCGAGGAGGGTCAGGGCACTCGGGCGCTGGTGATGGAGCTGGTCGAGGGCGACGACCTGTCGGCGCTGATCGCGCGCGGGCCGCTGCCGATCGCCGAGGCGCTGCCGCTCGCCCGGCAGATCGCCGACGCGCTCGAGGCCGCCCACGAGCAGGGCATCGTCCACCGCGACCTCAAGCCCGCCAACGTCAAGGTGCGCGCCGACGGAACCGTGAAGGTCCTCGACTTCGGCCTCGCCAAGGCGATGGACATGGCCGGCGGGTCGGCTGCGGATCCGGCGAACTCTCCGACGCTGACCGCGCGCGCCACCCAGATGGGCATGATTCTCGGCACGGTGGCCTACATGGCGCCGGAGCAGGCCAGGGGGAAGCCAGTCGACAGGCGGTCGGACATCTGGGCTTTCGGGGTCGTGCTGTACGAGATGCTCACCGGCCGGCGGCTGTTCTCGGGCGAGGAGACCTCGGACGTCTTTGCTGCGGTGCTGCGGCAGGAGATCGACCTCGGCGCTCTGACCGAGACGCCGGCGCGGATCAGGCGGCTGCTCTCGCGCTGCCTCGATCGCGACGTGAAGCACCGCCTGCGCGACATCGGCGAGGCCCGGGTGGCGATCGAGGAGGAGTTGGCCGGTCCCGGCGGGGATCGTTTCCAGTCGGCGCGGGACGTCGCCATCGACCTGCAGCGGGTCGCGAGCTCCGCCGTCGCGAGCGCAGCCGCGCCCACACCCGCCGTGCGACGGGGCCGCGAGGTCGTAGCCTGGGTCGCGTTCGCCCTCGCTCTCGTCGCGGGTGCCGCACTCTGGCTCAGGTCCTCGAACGTCCGACCCCAACCGGCCGCCGTGGTTCGCGCCTCGATCGCCACATCCGAGGGCGTCACCTTCGCGACAGGCGGCCAGAATGCTCACGGGCCCGCCGCGATCTCACCCGATGGACGCTTCCTCGTGTTCCCGGCCTCGTCGAAAGATCGGGGCATCCAGCTCTGGATCCGGCCGCTCGATGCCGTGGCGGCACGTTCACTGCCGGGAACCGAGCAGGCGATGTACCCCTTCTGGTCGCCCGACAGCAGGTCGATCGGCTTCTTCGCCGGCGGCAAGCTGAAGACCGTCGCGGTGACTGGCGGGGAGCCTCTCGTTCTCTGCAACGCGCCGAACGGGCGCGGTGGAGCGTGGAGCCGGGACGGGACGATCCTCTACGCTCCGACCATCCTGTCCGGGCTCTGTCGCGTTCCCGGGGCCGGTGGCGCCACGCAAGCAGTCACGCATCTCGATGCGTCAAAGAGTCAAGGAACGCATCGTTTTCCCAGCTTCCTCCCGGACGGTCGCCACTTCCTCTACTACGCGAGTGGCCTGGACCCCATTCGGATGCTGTTTGAGGGTCCCTGGGACGGTGTATACCTCGGGTCCCTGGACGGTGGTGCCGACCGCTTCCTCGCGCGCTCAGACTCCGAGGGGCAGTACGCCTCGTCACACCTCCTCTTCATGCGCCGGACCACGCTTTTCGCTGTTCCGTTCGACCCGCGGAGCCTCGCCATCTCTGGCGAGCCGGGCGTGATCGCAGAGGACGCCGAGAGCGATATCTCACGCGGCAAAGGAGGGTTCACGGTATCGGAGGGAGGGACCCTCGCGTATCATCCGGGCACGCAAACAAACTGGACTCAGCTCGCCTGGCTCGACCGGTCGGGACGGCGACTCGGCTCCGTCGGCGAGCCCGGGATCATGGGCGAGCCTGAGCTGTCGCCTGATGGCAAACATACGGCGGTCTCCGTCCTCGATGCCTCGTCGGGAACCGTGCAGATCTGGCTCTACGACCTTGCTGGCGGCACGGGGAGTCGTTTCACGCTCGGCTCCTCGGCGAACCGCTTCCCGATCTGGTCGCCCGACGGTAGCCGTGTGTACTTCTCTTCGAACCGCAAGGGGTCAGGCGATCTCTACGTCAAGTCCGCGAGCGGCGCCGGGGACGAGGAGCAGGTCTTCCACTCGGACGGGTGGGTGTGGCCAAGCGGCTGCTCCAGAGACGGGCGCTTCCTGGCCTTCACGCACTATGGGCCGCAGAGTGAAACGGATATCCGTTTGCTCCCCCTCGCGGGCGACAAGAAGTCGGTCGTCTTCACGAGCGAGAAGACCAAGGAACCGGTCGCGCGCATCTCGCCGGACTCGCGTTGGATTGCCTACGAATCCGAAGAGTCCGGCCGTGGGGAGATCCACGTCGCCTCCTTCCCCGAACCGGGAGGCAAGTGGCAGGTCTCCACGGGCGGAGGGGCGTATGCCCGCTGGCGGCGCGACGGGAAGGAGCTCTACTTCGTCAGCAGCGAGGAGGAGATGATGGCTGTGGATGTGCGGGTGGGGACCTCCTTCGAGTTCGGGAAGCCGAGACTGCTCTTCAAGCTCCCGCCGATACCCAACACAAACTACTGGTATTACGATGTCGCTCCCGACGGTAACAGGTTCCTCGTCACGTATCCGGTCGAGACGACGCAGGCGCCGCTGTCGCTGGTCCTGAACTGGACGGAGGCGCTGAGGAAGTGACGCTCGCCACCGGCACCCGCCTCGGCCCATACGAGATCCTCTCACCGCTCGGCGCTGGCGGCATGGGAGAGGTGTACCGGGCGCGGGATCCCCGCATCGGGCGCGAGGTGGCGGTCAAGGTGCTGCCTGCCGAGCTGGCCGCCGACGCGGAGCGGCTGCGCCGCTTCGAGCTGGAGGCGCGCGCCGCCGGGGCGCTCAACCACCCGAACGTGCTGGTTGTGCTCGATGTCGGCGAGCACGGCGGCGCGCCGTACCTCATTACCGAGCTGCTCGAGGGGGAGACGCTGCGCGAGCGCCTCGATGGTGGCGCGATGCCGGCGCGAAAGGCGATCGGCGTCGCGGTGCAGATCGCGCGGGGGCTGGCGGCGGCGCACGAGAAGGGGATCGTCCACCGCGATCTCAAGCCGGAGAACGTCTTTCTGACCAGGGACGGCAGCGTCAAGATCCTCGACTTCGGGCTCGCGAAGGCTGTCGGGCCCGTGCTCACGGACCAGGGCAAGACACTGACGACACCGCCCGGGGGCGCGACCGGCGCCGGGGTCGTGCTCGGCACCGCGGGGTACATGTCGCCGGAGCAGGTGCGGGGACTGCCCGCCGACGCGCGTTCCGACCTCTTCTCCCTAGGCGCCGTGCTTTACGAGATGTTGTCGGGCCAGAGGGCGTTCCGGCGGGATTCCGCCGTCGAGACGATGAGCTCGATCCTGAGAGAAGAACCGCCGGACCTCGATCCGGGACTGAAGATCCCCCCGAGCCTCGTGCGGGTCCTGGACAGGTGCCTCGCCAAGGATCGCGCCGCCCGTTTCCAGAGCGCACCGGACCTCGCCTTCGCCCTGGAGAGTGCGACCCTGACGAGCACATCCTCCGGAGAGGCTCAGGTGCTCCAGGGGCGGAGGTACGCCCGGTGGCTTCCCTGGGGAGCGACCGTAGCGGCGGTACTGGGTCTCGCGTGGATCGGGCTCGGACCTGGCCGCGCGGGGCTCGGGCGCGACGTGCGCGTGCGGGAGCTGCTGAAGCAGGACATGAACGTCCTCGGGGCACGCATGCTGCCCGGGGCCCGGACCATCTTCTTCACCGCCCGCCGCGCCGACGGCCCGTTCGCGGTGTACTCGCTGTCCGAGCAGGGTCAGCCGATCCCCGTCCCCGGCGGGGAAGACGCCGTACTCTTGGATGTCTACCCGAATGGCGATCTCCTGGTCGCGAAGCCCGGCAAGGACGGCTCGCTGGGCAGCGCGATTCTCCCTTCCGGCGGTGGCACCGCCCTGCCTCTGCCGGACAACGCGGTTGCCCTGGTGCCGTGGCCGGGCGAGGCCAACCCCTGGCGCATCCGTGTGGACCGCTCGGGGGAAACGCCACGCTGGGTGTTCGAGGACGGGGCGCGGCGACAGGTGTACGCCATGCCCGCCACCACGTGGATCGAGAACGGAGCCTTCGACGGGACATTCCGGCTCTCGTGGGATCGCTCGCACCTCTGGTGGGTGGAAAGGAGAATGCTGGTCTGGACGCTGGCCGTAATGGACCGCGACGGCCAGGTCCGGCGGACGCCCGTCCAGCTGCCCGAAAAGGCCAGCAGATGCTGCCTCAGCTCGGGGCCGGCAGGGTTCCGTGCCTCCTACTACCCCTTCGAGCGCATCACCACCGTCCTCGGCCGAGTGGACTCGCGCTCGGGCGAGTTCAAGCAGACGATGGAGCTTCCCGGTCGGTTCGAGTTCCACGAGCAGCTGACGAACGACGAGCCGCTGCTGAGCGCCGAAAGCGACGTCAAGGAAGCCCGCTGGGGCAAAGTGGCGGGCGGGGAGGAGAGAACGATCCAGCTCCAGGTCCAGGAGCAGGTCGGCGCCCTCTCGACCGACGGGGAAGCTCTCCTACTGGTCAGGGACATCGAGGAGGGCGGCAGCGTGTGGCGGTGGGACGAGCTGGGATCCGTGGCACTGAAATCCGGGTATCTCCTCGGCCTCGATGCCCACGGGGACAGCGCTCTGGCGTTGCACTTCGACAGCAACGCCGCGTGGATGGAGCTCCTCCCGATCCGGTCGGACACGTCCTCCTGGCGCGTCCCGGGGACATGGGTGAGCTCCGGTCCGGGGGGGATCTCCGAGAACGGGAAGGTCTGCCTCATCCGGGGCGCCCGCCGGACGGAGGACAAGGCGGAAGGCCCAGGGTTCACCTATCTCTTTGAGGTGGGCAGCGACACCATCACGCAGCTACCGCCGGAGGTGATGAACGCCCCGGACCCCGAGGGCAGGCGCACGTTCTGGACGGCGGGCCGGAGTTGGGGCCTCTACGACCTGGCCGGGCGGCGGAAGTTACTGCTCGCCTTCGAGGCGCCCTCGAATTTCGAGCCCCGCGGGTGGCTTGCCGGCGGGAACGAGATCGTGGGTCTCGTCAAGGCCACGCCCACGGAATGGGAGCTCCGGGCCCTGGACCTGACCACCGGGAATCAGCGCCAACTCCGGCGGATCCAGGTGGCTTCCTCGGCGGCCATTGCCGAGGCGATCACCCTCAAGGTGAGCCTGAACGGCGCGAGCTACGCCTACAGCTATCCGGTGTTCAGGCCCAGCCGCCTGTTCACGTTCACGACGGAGTCGCCATGAGCATCTTCCCCGGAACCCGGCTGGGCCCTTACGAGATCCTCGGCGCCCTGGGCGCGGGTGGGATGGGGGACGTGTACAGGGCGAGGGACCCCCGCATCGGGCGCGAGGTGGCGGTCAAGGTGCTGCCTCGGGAGCTCGCCTCGGACCCCGACAGGCTGCGCCGCTTCGAGCTGGAGGCGCGCGCCGCCGGGGCGCTCAACCACCCCAACGTGCTGGCCGTGTTCGACGTCGGCGAGCACGGGGGGGCGCCGTACCTGGTCACCGAGCTGCTCGAGGGGGAGACGCTGCGGGAGCGCATGGGTGCAGGCGCGATGCCGGTGCGCAGGGCCGTCGAGGTCGGCACCCAGATCGCGCGGGGGCTGGCCGCGGCGCACGAGAAGGGGATCGTCCACCGCGACCTCAAGCCGGAGAACGTCTTTCTGACCAGGGACGGCCACGTCAAGATCCTCGACTTCGGCCTCGCGAAGATCGCGGCGCCGACGCTCGCGGACCAGGGCAAGACGCTGACGACGCCGCCCGGGGGAGCGACGGGCGCCGGCGTCGTGCTGGGTACGGTGGGCTACATGTCGCCGGAGCAGGTGCGGGGGCTGCCCGCGGACGCCCGCTCGGACCTGTTCTCCCTCGGTGTCGTGCTCTACGAAATGCTGTCCGGGGTGCGGCCGTTCCTGCGGGACTCCGCGGTCGAGACGATGAACGCGATCCTGAAGGAGGAGCCGAGGGAGCTCGCGGCCGCGGGTGTGCTGGTCAGCGCTGCCCTTGCGCGGCTGGTCGACCGTTGCCTGCGCAAGGATCCAGTCGAGCGCTGGCAGTCGGCGCGGGATCTCGCATTCGCCCTCGAGTCGGCCGACGGCTCGACACCATCCGCGAGCGCGATCACGGGCTCCGTCGCTCCAGCCCCTGCCCGACAGGGGTGGCGGATCGCGGCCGCGCTCATCGCCGGCGCCGGCCTGTTTGCCGCGGGTCTCCTCGTCCCGCGCGGTGCGATCTGGCGTGGCGCGCCGATCGGTGCTCCTTCCTACCACAAGCTCACCTTCGGCCGGGGCACCATCGACGGCGCGCGCTTCGTGCCCGGGTCCCGCGACATCGTCTACAGCGCCCGCTGGCAGGGGGACCCCTCGACGCTGTACCTGCTGCGGGAAGGGAGCCTGGAGCCGCGTGCCCTGGAGGAGCAGGGGGCGATCCTCCTGGCGACCTCGGTCCAGGGCAGCGCGGCGGTGCTGACGCGGCCCGTGCTGAACAGCGGCGTGCTCGAGGGGACCGTCTCGGTGCTGCCCCTAGCCGGCGGTGGCATGCGGGAGATCGGGAGGGCCACGGACGCCGCGGACTTCGCGGGGGACGGATCCGCGCTCTGCCTCCTCAGAGGGAAAAACCAGCTCGAGTGGCCCCAGGGCGAGATCCTCCTGAGACAGGGTGCGGGCTTCCTCCGCAGCCCCAGGGTCCACGGCGCGCAGGTGGCCTACTTTCAGTCGCCGACGCAGGCCTTCACAACCATCGGCGAGATCATGGTCGTGGCCAAGGGCGCTCAACCCCGGCCCCTGGCACGCTGCACCGGGTTCACTGCCCTGGCCTGGGGTCCCGACGGCGGCGAGATCTGGTACAGCACCTTCGACGGAGACGAGAGCCGGATCCAGGCGGTCTCCCTGCAAGGCCGGACCAGGCTCCTGGCCCAGTACCCGGGACGCCTGGAGCTGGTGGACGTGGACACCGCCGGCCGCTGCCTCGCCGTCGCGAGCAGCCACCTGCGGCAGGCCTTCGGGCGCGCGCCGGGCGCGGGGCAGGACGTGGACCTCACCTGGCTCGACGCCCAGGCGCCGCTCGCTCTGCAGGCGGACGGCAGCCAGGTGCTCCTGGCCCACAAGGGCGACTGGGAGACGTCGCAGCGGGCGGGGCTCTACGTGCGGTCCCTCGAAGGCGCCCCGGCGACCCGTCTCGGGACGGGCTGCCGCACGGCCGATCTTTCTCGCGACGGGACGACGATCGCGACCCTGGAGACCGACCCCGACGGGCGGCTCGGCCTCCGCCTGATCCCCACCGGGGCCGGCGCCGCCCGCTGGTACCCGCTGACCGGTGCGGCGACGAACACGGTTTCCATCGTGTTCCACCCATCGGGCGGTAGCGTCTACCTCCTGGAGGAGGACACGAGCACGGTGAGCCGCCTCGACCTGGCCACCGGGGCACTGACCCCCGAGGCCATCCCCCGCAAGCTGGGCTTCAACGTCAACCTGAAGCCGTTCTCACCGGACGGACTACGGGCCCTCTTCCCGGACATGACCGACTCACGGCCGGCCGACCTACTCTTCCCCTACCTGGTGTACCAGGGGGAAGGGAACGAGCCGGTCCCGGCGAAGGGCAATCGGAACAGCGAGGTCGCGGCGGGCTGGGCCGAGGACAACACTGAGGTCTACCTCTACGATCGCAACGCGATCCCCGCGACCGTGGTGCGCTGGAACCCCGTCACCGGGGCCCGGCGCCCCTTCCTGCAGATTGCGCCTGCCGACCCGTCCGGCGTCTGGGGGATCCACGACCTGCTGATCACCCCCTCCGGCAACGCCTATGCCTACAGCGTGGTCCGCAAGCTCTCGGATCTCTACCTGATCGAGGGACTGAAATGAGCCTGTCGGCAGGAAGCCGTCTCGGCCCGTACGAGATCGTCGGCGCCATCGGGGCGGGCGGGATGGGCGAGGTGTGGCGGGCGAAGGACACACGCCTCGACCGGACCGTCGCGATCAAGGTGCTGCCACCACACCTCGCCAGCGACCCCGAGCTGCGCGCCCGCTTCGAGCGCGAGGCGCGCGTCATCTCCGGCCTCAAGCACCCCAACATCTGCGTCCTCCACGACATCGGCCACCAAGACGGCGTCGACTACCTGGTCATGGAGTACCTGGAAGGCGAAACACTGGCCGACCGGCTGGCGAAGGGGCCGCTGCCTTTGGCGCAGGCGCTCGCCATCGGCGCCGAGGTCGCCGGGGCGCTCGACCGGGCGCACCGCGCCAGCGTGGTCCACCGCGACCTCAAGCCGGGCAACGTCATCCTCACGAGGGACGGCGCCAAGCTGCTCGACTTCGGCCTGGCGAAGGCGTCCGCGGCGGCGAAGAACCCTGCGGCAGCCGCGCTCACCACGGAGCTCAAGCCCCTGACGGAGCGGGGCGCGCTGCTCGGCACCGTGCAGTACATGGCGCCGGAGCAGCTCGAGGGCGGTGACGTCGACGCGCGGACCGACATCTTCGCGCTCGGCGCGGTGCTGTACGAGATGGTGACGGGCAGGCGGGCGTTCTCGGGGGCGAGCCAGGCGAGCCTGATCGGCGCGATCCTGCGCGACGAGCCGCGGCCGATCGCCGAGTTGCAGCCGCTGTCGCCGCCGGCGCTGGAGCGGGTGGTCAAGGCGTGCCTCGCCAAGGACCCCGACGAGCGTTGGCAGAGTGCGCGCGACGTCAAGCGCGAGCTGGCCTGGATCGCCCAGGAAGGATCGCATCCGGGAGCCGATGCACCCCGTCCGACCTCACGCCGGCGGACCGGTCGGCTCATGCTGGCCGGGTTGACCCTCGTCGCCCTCGTCATCGGAGGCGCAATCGGAGCACTCCTTTACCAACGGACGGGCCTGCACCGTCCGCCGACGCTGCGGTTCACCGTGCAACCGCCCAGAGGATGCTCTCTGGGTGCATACCCCAACCTGACCGTTTCTCCAGACGGCACCAGGCTCGCCTTCGTGGGCGCGGGTGGGGACGGGAAGCCGCAGATCTGGGTGCGGCCCCTGGGCTCACTGGAGACCAGAGCCCTGGCCGGGACCGAAGGCGCCGGCTCCCCGTTCTGGTCACCCGACAGCTCGACGCTGGGCTTTTTCGCGGGAGGGAAGCTGCGCAAGGTGGACGTCGGCAGCGGGGTGGTGCAGATCATCGCCGATGCCCCCTCAGGGAGAGGGGGGACGTGGGGCCTGGCCGGCGACATCCTCTTCTCCCCGTACATCGCGGAGGCCATCTACCGCGTCTCCTCGTCGGGCGGGGCGGTCACCCCGGTCACCGAGCTGGATCCCGCGAGGGGCGACGTGTCTCACCGCTGGCCGCGGTTCCTGCCCGACGGGGTACGGTTCTTGTTCTACGTCCAGGCCGCGCGGGCCCAGGACACCGGGGTCTACGTCGGCTCCCTCAAGGCGAAGAGCGCCAGGCTCCTGCTCAGGAGCGTCGCCATCGCGGCCTACGCCCCGCCGGGGCTCCTCCTCTTCGTGCGGGACGGCGATCTGATGGCCCAGCGCCTCGACCCCTCGCGTATGGAGCTGCAGGGTGAGGCGAGGCCCATCGTGGAGGGGATCGCCGTGAACCGGACCTACGGCTTCGCCGAGTTCGCGGTGTCAGAGACGGGCATCCTGGCCTACAGGACCAACGACGACCGCCCCTCCCAGCTCACCTGGCTCGACCGAAACGGCAGGACCATCGGGACGGTGGGCGAGCCGGATCTCCTGGTGTCGCCGCGCCTGTCACCTGACGGGCGGAAGATCGCGGTCGTGCGGCTGGACCCGCGCACGCGCGACGGCGACATCTGGCTCGCCGACGTCGCCAGCGGCGTCATGACCCGGTTCACCTTCCAGCCTGGAGCGTATGTCTTTCCCGCGTGGTCCCCGGACGGGAGGCAGGTCGCGTTCGCCTTCACGTCGGAATCTGTGGCCGATCTCTACATCAAGCAGATCGGGACCGCGGACGGTTCGGGAGACGGGGTTTCGCTGGGGACGTTCGCCGTCCCCTCCGACTGGTCGCCCGATCGAAGCAGCCTCCTGTTCATGAAGGTCGTGCCGAGGACGGGATTCGACCTGTGGCTGCTGCCAACGGAAGGCGGTGGCAGGCCCCGCCCATTCTTGGCGACGCCGTTCTACGAGACCTACGGCAAGTTCTCGCCTGACGGGAAGTGGGTGGCCTACACCTCCGACCTGTCCGGCCGGATGGAGATCCACGTCAGGCCCTTCCCCGGGCCTGGCCAGGAGATCCCCGTCTCCTCCGGAGGCGGCATCTTCCCGTTCTGGTCCAGGACAGGGAAGGAGCTGTTCTACATCTCGACCGACCACAGGCTGATGAGCGTCCCGGTCAGAAGCCTGTCCCCGTTCGTCGCGGGATCTCCCCAGCCGCTCTTCGAGCTTCCACCTCAGCAGACGTCGTTCGGTTTCGCTGAGTGCGATGTCGCGCCTGACGGTCAGCGCTTCCTCATCAGCGCCCTCGTCGGGGCCCAATCCGCGCAGCCCATCTCCGTGGCCGTCAACTGGGCTTCGGAGGGCGTCAGACCATGAGCCTCTTGCCCGGCACCCGCGTCGGGCCGTACGAAATCGCCGGCCCGCTGGGAGCGGGCGGGATGGGCGAGGTCTACCGGGCGAGGGATCCCCGCATCGGGCGCGAGGTGGCGATCAAGGTGTTGCCTCGGGAGCTCGCCTCGGACCCCGACAGACTGCGCCGTTTCGAGCAGGAGGCGCGCGCGGCCGGCGCGCTCAACCACCCAAACGTTCTGGTTGTGCTCGATGTCGGCGAGCACGGGGGAGCGCCGTACCTGGTCACCGAGCTGCTCGAGGGGGAGACACTGCGCGAGCGCCTCGCCTCCGGCGCCCTGCCGGTGCGCAAGACGGTCGACATCGGCACCCAGATCGCGAGGGGACTCGCCGCGGCGCACGAGAAGGGCATCGTCCACCGCGACCTCAAGCCGGAGAACGTCTTCCTGACGAGGGACGGCCACGTCAAGATCCTCGACTTCGGCCTCGCGAAGGTCGGCGGGCCGATGCTCCCGGATTCGGGCGAGACGCTGACAACGCCTCCTGCGGGTGCGACCGGACCCGGCGTGGTGTTGGGGACGGTGGGGTACATGTCGCCGGAGCAGGTGCGGGGGCTTCCGGCTGACGCGCGCTCGGACATCTTCTCCTTCGGTTCGGTGCTCTACGAGATGTTTTCGGGCCAGAGGGCGTTCAAGCGGGATTCCTCCGTCGAGACGATGAACGCGATCCTCAAGGAGGAGCTGCCGGAGTTGGAGATCGGCAGCCGGCCCCTGACTCCCGGCCTCCAGCGCATTCTGCACCATTGCCTGGAGAAGGACCCGGCCCACCGGTTCCACGACGCTCACGACCTGGCCTTCGCCCTTGAGGATCTCGGTTCGAGTGTTTCGGAGGAGCGACGCGCCGAAGCTCGCGGCATGGAACGCCGCCAGCGCGCCTGGTCGCGCTCCGCCCTCCTCTTGAGGGTCCTGCCGTGGCTCGTGGCCATGGCTTCTGTCGTGGCTGCGCTCTGGATGAGGGGGCCCCGCAGCGGGCCGGCGCCGGGAGACTTCCGGCAGATAAACCTTCGCACGGAGGCGATCTTCCGGGCGGCCTTCGCGCCGGACGGCACAACCGTCGTCTACAGCGCCGCGGGGAAAGGCAACCGCCCCGAGCTCTTCGTGGTACGCCCGGACAACCCCGTTCCGCAGTCCATGGGTCTTCGCGACACCCACCTGTTGAACGTCTCCTCGCAGGGCGAGATGGCCGTCCTCATCGGCGCCCGCTACATCCACCACCGCCTGTTCACGGGCACCCTCGCCAGGGTTCCCACCGGAGGCGGTGCGCCGAGAGAGGTCCTCGAGAACGTGCGGGATGCCGACTGGGCGCCGGATGCGAGCCAGTTGGCCATCATCCGGGACGCGAACGGCAAGGACCGCCTCGAGTATCCCATCGGCACCGTGCTGCTCGAGGTTTCGGGCTACCTCAGCGACCTCCGCGTCTCTCCCCAGGGGAATCAGATTGCGTGCTTCGAACACCCTATCCGCTGGGACGACCGTGGGGCCGTGATCGCCGTCGACCCGAAGGGCCGGGTCAGGGTGCTCGCGGACGGGTTCGAAGCCCTCGAGGGCCTGGCCTGGTCAGCGGACGGCAAGGAGATCCTGTTCAGCGGCACCTACGCGGGAGTGAACAACCACCGCCTCTACGCCGTCGACCTCGCGGGCCGGAAGCGCGTCGTCTTCGAGAGCCCCGGCGGGATCACCCTGCAGGACATCCACCGGACGGGCCGCTGGTTGACCACGCGCGACGACCTCGTCGCGGCGGTCATGGCCAACTCCGCCGGTGCCGAGGAGGACCGGGACCTCTCCTGGCTCGAGGGCTCCTACAACCCGGTACTCTCCCGTGACGGCCGCACCATCCTGTTCAGCGACTACTCGCTCTTCGCGGGGGCCAGCTACGCCTTGTGCATGCGCGGCGTTGACGGCTCCCCGGTAGTGAGGCTGGGGGAAGGTGACATCCAGGACCTCTCGATTGATGGGAAGTGGGTGCTCTCCCATCTGTTCACCACGCCGGCCCGGCTCATGGTCTACCCCACTGGAGCGGGAGAGCCCCGGCGGGTCGAATTGGGAGATCTCGAGCCTCGGGGCTTCGCCGAGTGGTTCCGGGACGCGACCCGGATCATGGTCGTCGCCAGCAAGCCCGGGCGAGGGATGAGGTGTTACCTGGCAAGTCTCAACGGTGGGTCGCCTCGCCCCCTGACACCCGAGGGGATCGTCGCCGGTCACCTGTCGCCGGACGAACGCTGGGTTCTGGTCAAGGACTCAGGGGGCGCCCACCTGCTCTATCCCGTCGAGGGAGGCGATCCTCGGCCTGCAAGAGGGCTGGACCGGGTGGACGAGGTCATCCGATGGAGCGCCGATGGGCGCTCGGTGCTCGTACGTCGAGGCACCGAGATCCCCTGCAGCGTGGAGCGAGTTGAGCCCGAGACCGGACACCGTGAGATGTTCCGCACCATCGCCCCGAGCGACCTGACGGGGCTCATCCGGATCAGGCCTACCTCCTTCTCGGACGACGAAAAGTCCTACGCGTACCAGGTGAATCGGATGACCTCGAAGCTCTTCGTGTCGGAGCCTCCGCGATGACCCTGGCCCCCGGCACCCGCCTCGGCCCGTACGAGATCCTCGCCCCGCTGGGCGCGGGGGGCATGGGAGAGGTCTACCGGGCCCGCGACACCAAGCTCGACCGCGACGTCGCCGTCAAGGTGCTGCCCGCCGAGCTGGCCGGCAACCCCGAGGCGCTCGCCCGCTTCGAGCGCGAGGCGCGCGCGGTTGCGGCCCTCTCGCACCCAAACATCCTCGCCATATACGACTTCGGGAAGCACGGTGACACTGCCTACGCGGTCATCGAGCTGCTCGAAGGCGAAACGCTGCGCGCACGGCTCGAGCACGGCGCGCCCGGCGCCCGCAAGTCGGTCGAGCTCGCGGTGCAGATGGCCGAGGGGCTGGCGGCCGCCCATGAGAAGGGAATCGTCCACCGCGACCTGAAGCCGGAGAACGTCTTCGTGACGCACGAGGGACGCGCGAAGCTGCTCGACTTCGGCCTCGCCAAGCGAACAGGCCCGATCAGTGGTCCGGGCCTGGGCGTGCAGGCGACCACGCAAGAGACCGGTGCCGGCACTGTGCTGGGCACGGTCGGGTACATGTCGCCGGAGCAGGTGCGCGGCGAGGCCGTCGACCACCGCTCAGACATCTTCTCCTTCGGCGCGGTGCTCTACGAGATGCTGACCGGGCGGCGGGCATTCTCCCGCGAGACGGCGGCGGAGAGCATGACGGCCATTCTCAAGGAGGACCCGCCGGAGATCACGGCAAGTGGTCCCGGCCTGTCGCCCGCGCTCGCGCGCATCGTGCACCACTGCCTGGAGAAGAAGCCGGGGGAGCGCTTTCAGTCGGCTCGCGACGTCGCCTTCGCGCTGCACTCGCTCTCGGGGTCCGCCGTTGCCATTGGGCCGACGGTCGCCGCCGCGCGCAGGGTCCGGCTTCGGTGGGCGATCCTCGGCGGCGCGGCGGCCTTCGCCGGAGGGGTGCTGCTCGCGGTGGCGGCCGGCTCGCTCCTCAGGCGACCGGAATGGGAAGCGCGCCCGGTGTTCCGCCCGCTGACGCGCGAGCGGGGGACGATCGGAGCGGCGCGCTTTGTCCCCGGCACGTCCGACGCGCTCTACAGTGCCTGCTGGGGCTCGGGAGGGTCGCGGCTGTACGTCACCGGGATCGACCAGCCTTCGCCGCGAGTCGTCCCGGGCTTCGAGGGGCTGCTCCAGTCGGTCTCGACCTTGGGCGAGATCATGGGGCTGACTGATCTGTTCGTCGCGCACGCGAGCCAGGTCGGGCGGCTGGTCAGCGTTCCCGTTTCCGGAGGCGCCGCCCGGACATGGGCGGACCAGGTCTGGACGGTGTCGCAGGGAGAACGCGGCGAGATCGCGCTGGTGATCGGCGTCTATGGGGAGTACCGGCTGGAGTGGCCGTTCGGCCGCGTCGTCCTCCGGACGCGGGACCCGCTCCGGTCGGCGAGGCTCCGCGGCGACACGCTCGCCTACTTTCACGAGCAGGAGGAGACGGTCGAGGACGGCCTCCTCTCGGTCGTGGACCGGCAGGGGCAGTCGCGGGACATCACACCCGTTCGGGGATTCACCGGGATGGCCTGGGGACCGGAGGGGAAGGAGATTTGGGTCTCGACGTTCCTCGACGGGCAGAGCCGGCTCGACGCGGTCGACCTCGCGGGTAAGTCACGCACCCTCCTGACCCACGCCGGCCGCCTCGAGCTGCAGGACGTCGATCCCCGCGGCAGGGCGCTCGTCGTCGTCAACTCCTACCAGCGGCAGGTCTACGCCCGGGCGAAGGGCAGCAGTCGCGACGAGGACCTGACGTGGCTGGACGCCCAGGCGGCCGTCGGGATCACCGACGACGGGAAGGCTGCGCTGCTCGCGCACCTCGGCCAGTGGAGCGGCTGCGAGGGCAGAATCTACCTGCGTCCCCTCGACGGGGGCCCCGCGCTGGACCTGGGCGAGACCATCCGCATGCCGACGCTCTCCGGCGACGGCACGTGGGTCCTGGCCTACACGAAAGAGCCCGTCTTGAGCCTGAAGATGATCCCGACGGGCGCCGGGGTGCCTCGCGTCGTGCCGATTCCGGCATTCGCGGCGTACGACACGCGCGTCTCGATCTTCACCGGCGGCCGCCGCGGGATCGTGTGGGGGCGGCCGGAGGGGAAGGCCATGTCGCTCTTCGCCATCGACCTCGAGACGGGCGCCTACCGCCAGATCGCGCCGGACGGCGCTCCCCTGACCCACCTGCAGAACCTGATCTCGCCGGACGGAGCGTGGATCGCGTTCGCGGCCGCGGGTCAGGGCGGGACGCTCGCGCGGTCGGACGGGACGGACGCCGCGCCGGTCCGCGGGTTGGGGCGCACGGACGCGATTTCGGGCTGGTATCGCGACTCGCGCTCGCTCGTCGTCTTCGACCGGAACGTGATCCCCGCACCGGTCGACGCCCTCGACCTCGCAACGGGGAAGCGAACGCCCCTGTTGAAGCTCACGCCCCCCGACCCCGGTGGCGTCTCGAGAGTGGAAGGGGTGATGATGGCCCTCGACGGGAGCGCGTATGTCTACGACGTGGTCCGGCAGCTCTCGGAGCTCTACATGATCGAGGGGTTGAAGTGACGCTCGTTCCCGGCACCCGCCTCGGCCCGTACGAGATCCTCGCCCCGCTGGGCGCGGGGGGCATGGGAGAGGTGTACCGGGCCCGCGACACCAAGCTCGACCGGGACGTCGCCGTCAAGGTGCTGCCCGCCGAGCTGGCCGGCAATCCCGAGGCGCTCTCCCGCCTCAAGCGAGAGGCGCAACTACTGGCGTCGCTCAACCATCCCAACATCGCCGCTATCTATGGCATCGAAGAGTCAGGCGGCATCCGCGCACTCGTGATGGAGCTGGTCGAGGGCGACGACGTGTCGGCGCTGATCGCGCGCGGGCCGCTGCCGCTCGCCGAGGCGTTGCCGATCGCCCGGCAGATCGCCGAGGCCCTCGAGGCAGCCCACGAGCAGGGTATCGTTCACCGCGACCTCAAGCCCGCCAACGTCAAGGTGCGCGCAGACGGCGCGGTCAAGGTCCTCGACTTCGGCCTGGCGAAGGCGATGGAGCCGTCCGGCGTGTCGGCCGCGGACCCGGCAAACTCGCCGACGCTCACCGCGCGCGCCACGCAGCTAGGCATGATCCTGGGGACCGCCGGGTACATGGCGCCCGAGCAGGCCCGCGGCAAGGCGGTGGACAAGCGGGCGGACATCTGGGCGTTCG
>Ga0315278_10002487_pt1 | contig 16379 bp, 16 predicted proteins | sample YL17G06_0_MG_FD_203880 | JGI IMG/M metagenome (GOLD analysis project Ga0315278, IMG submission 203880) | Sediment microbial communities from Yellowstone Lake, YNP, Wyoming, USA - YL17G06_0 | ecosystem: Environmental > Aquatic > Freshwater > Lake > Sediment | place: USA: Wyoming | collected... | reverse complement strand
AAAATGCGTCAGCCAATGTGAAAAATAGTATTATTATAATACCGGCAAATAATTTCTGTTTCATTTTTAAGCCTTTTTCTCAAAATTTGGTTACATCGCTATTCTACCCTAAATCCTTTGAATTTTCAATCTTAAAACTTCAATTTTCTTAGTGCCTTTGCGTCTTAGTGGCTATTCTTTTTGCAGAATTCCGCCAATTCGCAGTTAGGGCAGTATTTATTTTTCCTGCCTGTGCAGTTTTCCAGAATACCTATTCTGCAAAGCGCAAAGTCGTATTTAACAGGGTCTTGGGGGCAGATTTCTGCGAAACCAGCCGTTATTTCAATAGCCGTTTTAAGGTTGACGGTTTTTTTATTATGCAGGCCGATAATTTTACTTAATCGTCCCATATGAACATCGACCGGCACGACGAGTTTGGCCTTATCAATTTTTTCCCACAGTCCCGCGTCAACTGCGTCTTTTCGCACCATCCAGCGTAAAAAAAGAAACAATCTTTTGCTTGTCCCGCCGCTTGATGGATCGGCCAGCAGGAATTTCAGGCCTCTGCTGCTTTTCCCGTCCAGTGACTGGATAAATTTTGTCGCCGCCGGTATAATATTGTTATCGTTGTTGGAATAGCCTTTAAGGAAAAGTTTTTCTAAACTGCCATATCGGACAAGGACTCTTTTTAAGATTTCCAGTAAGCCGATTATGTCCCTGCCGGTATTAAAGCGGTATTTCATATTCTCGAAGAGTTTTTTGTCTTTAGCCGATAAATTTTTGATAAATTTAGCCGGGCTTTTCCCCATTTTCCCTAAAAGGACTGTAACGAATTTTTCAATCTGTTCTACTGCCCCGTATGCGAATAAAGCCGCTAAAAAACCTGCGATTTCCATATCGGCTTTGTCTTTATAGCGATAAACAAATTGCAGCGGGTCGGGCGGTATGAATTTTTTATGGTTATATTTGCGGTAAAGTCCTTCGAGGATATTTTTTAGTATTTTTGTATTTTTAATGTTTGTTTCTATCATAAATATTTGTTTAGCCGTCTCTTTCTATACCCTAAACCCTGTTTCAAGGCAAGTTTATTGTTCTTGACAGTTACGCTGTTTTGCCGATATTATACTACCGATTATAACTTGTTGTTTTGCAATGGCTTTTTTGGAAAAGAACAATGATAATTGATTGTCATACTCATATAAACTGTCCCGGCCGTGATACCGGTACGGAAGATCATTTCGCTGATTCCGGGCCGGTTGATGTTTGTTTTGTACATGCCTGTCCTTCTCAGTCCAACCTCGGGTCAAACGAGTTTGTCAGCAAATACATTATCAGGCATCCGAAGAAGATGGTCGGCTTTGCCATTGTTGACCCTGTAAAGGATGACATTTCAAAACGGTACTGGGCCGGCATGAAAGAGGATTTGGCTTTCAAAGGCGCCGTGCTTTACTGCAGCGGCCAGGGTTTTCATCCCGCTCACAGCAGGGCTTTGCAGTTTTACGAAGTTGCCCAGGCCCTGAAAATCCCGTTGTTCTTCCACAATGCTCCGCCCTATACAGCAGATTCGGTTCTCGAATATGCCAGGCCGTTTTTGCTTGACGAGATAGCGCAGAAGTTCGGCGACCTTAAGATTATCATCGGCTCTATGGGCCGGCCGTTTGTCAATGAAACTGTTTGTATGCTCGCCAGGCACGAAAATGTTTTCGGCGATTTGACTATAAATCCTCAAAATGTCTGGGATGTTTACAATACTGTTCTTGCCGCTCACGAGGCGAGCGTCCTGGACAAATTATTTTTCGGTTCCGGCCTGCCTTTCAATAAGCCTCAAAGCTGCGCCGAGACTCTTTTAGGTTTTAACAAATTGCTCGCCGATACGAATCTTCCGACCGTTCCGCGAGAAAGCATTCGCGGCGTGATTGAACGTGACACCCTCACCATTCTTGGAATTGAACGCTAAACCCCAAACCCCGGGTTGGGGGTTTGTTTGTTTATGCCGCCCCAATCATTCACAACGCAACAGAGCCGCGACAGTAATGGAGCGGTCATCTAAAAATATTTACCCCTGACTGTCCTGCCGGTCCTGAATTTATCGAACCCAGATGTTCTAAAATTAAATGTTGACACCTGCTTAGGCTTAATTATAATTCATTATCTAAGGGTTCGGGGCTTGCAAGGGCCTCGGAGGACTGTCAAGGTGGTCGGGCCGCCGCCTAATTAATCAATTATTATGATTTTTTAGGAGACAGGTCATGTCTAAAGAAACCAGCCAGCCAATTGAAAAGTATGATAGTATATTCGGCCTTTTGATAAGAATTTTCTGGATGCTTCTCGGAAACGCAATCCTTCTAATTTCAACGATATTCATTATTCAGGGTGAAAGTTGGAAGTTTCACACTGCTGATGTGGTTTTCTGGGTTATTGTCGCGGCTCTTCTCTTGGCCAGGTATCTCGATATAAAGTTTTTTGGCGACTCTGCCTCTACAGGTGCCCCTGCCTCGATGGTTCATTGGCGCAAGTATGCCGCCATTCTCCTGATATGTTCGATAGTGGTATGGATACTCTCGCACGCGGCAAATTACCTGAACAAATAGAGCTGCGGCACGAAGAATGTTTATAGTAAATATTTTTAGGAGATAAAATTGCTATGAAAACAATTCAAAGTAAAAGCCAGAGAGAAGAACTTAGAAGTTTACTTGAAAAAATAGTTCAGGACCTTGAAAATTCTCACCTGCATACAGGAAAACTCTCTATCCAAAGGGTGCTTCCTCCGCAGGGAACTCCTTTAAGCACTCCTGCCGGCTATCCTCATTTAATGATTCAGGAACAAAAACGGAAAAAACTTTTAGGGCTGATTCCGTATAATGCAACGGAGACGATACTTATTGTGAAAGAGGGGTTCTATGATGTCGAAGACAAGGGAAGAAAGGATATGTTTGTTCGCCTGCTCTCTAAAAGTGCTGAAGCAATTATAAAAAAACATTTTTCGGAGTATGGCAGCAGGAATCAGATTACGGAAATTATTTATAATAAATAACAGAGCCCAAGCGTTTACCCGCCGTAGGTGGGATAGCGCAGGGAGAATATATTTAGCCCGCTGTTTCACGGCGGGTTGTTTATCCTTACCAGTTTGCTGTACAGCCCGTTGTCTGCGGCTTGTTGCACTGCATCCATTGCTCTGCGAAATTGCTGAAATCGAGGAAGTCAACAGTATTATCTGTCGGTGCAAAATCGGCGCCCTCGCAATTACTGGAACTGCTGCAATCCGGATTCAGCCAGTATCGCGATACAATTTCAAGATCTTCGAAGTTAACGAAACAGTCGCCATTGAGGTCCGACAAAAGCCCATCTCCGCCGTTTTGAACATCTGCGCAATTTTGATATTCTGGTATAGATGAAGCTTCACTGGAATAGCCGGACTCGTTACTGGCCGTATCGACTGCTGTTACGACATAGTAATACGGGATTCCATTAGTAACGGTATTGTCAATGTAATCCGAGCTGCTTACCAGGGAACTGTTTAGCTTGCTGTAGTCGCCGCCGGAAGGTGTCGAGCGATATACATTATAGCCGGCCAAATCACCTTCGGAGTTATTGTTCCAGTCAAGCGATACTGTTTCGCTGCCTGCCGTTGCTGATAAACTCGTCGGCGCCGCAGGAGCTGTCGTATCGCCGCCGCCGCTGCCGGACAGCGCCACATTGTCAAACTCAGACCAGTAGTTTCCGGGATAGTTACCAAGCGTCAGTTCAATACCGATATTATTGCCTACAGAAGCAGCCGTTGACAAGGCCGAGAAACTGATAGTGTCCCAGTTGGTCCATGAATCTCCGTTTGCCGGCAGAGATGCGCTTGCCAGTTCGACACGATTCCCGCCGTCGGCATAATAAAGAATTGCCTTGGGACTACCCTGCCAGGAATTGCGAACGTCAACAGTGAGAGTGTATTCGACGCCTTGAGCAGTAATGGTACTGTTGGTAGTCTGATATAGCGTAGCGCCATTGCCCTGCCAGTAGTAATAGGCGCCATCAGTCCCGCCCGATGCGATTCCACGTCCGCCGCTGCCGTTCCAGGTCCAGCCGGTCGGTGTGAAATCACCATGAGAGCCATCGTCCTCGAAACTGGGGCTTTCCAAGGTGATAGGGCCGCCGCTTTGTGTTGTTGCCGATTGAGATGTTGAATAGCTGCCGGTATTGCTCAGACTGTCACGCATCTGTACACGATAGGTATATTGCGTATCGGCGATTAAGCCGGTGTCGGTATAGCTTGAGCTTGTTTGCCAACCACTATCCGAACCGCCTGCATTGCCGCTTGTCTCATCAAAGTAGTATTCAACAGGACCACTGGCATCTGAACCGGTAGTAGCAGTCATACTGATTGCTAAACTGCTGTCGGCGGTTGGTACTGAAGCCCAGGTCGCTGGGTTCGGCGTAGGCGGGTCAAAGTCAGGGGGATTGGCTTCGAAGTTGGCTGCTACGGCATAATTGGCGTCCATAAATACAGTCGTACTGATAGCACATGGATCGGCAACTTTGCCGGCTGTTACCGCTGAACCGCTCCAGACAGTAAAGTGGTAATATGAATCAGCCTCAGCCTCGATATTTGCATTTGAATCCTGTTCATATTGGAAGTCACCCTCGCCCGGAGTTATCACAGAGCCACCCGATGTAGAAGAGGTGCTCAAAGTCTGCTGTGGCCCGGGGTCATCAGTGTCAAAGGCCGTCATGCCTATCAGCATTTCAACGTTTTTATTATCCCCGGAAATAGGTTGGAACAATGCCCGCTTGGCGACATTCGACTCATTATAAACCCATGTCGGCTCCCAGTAGAACAGGCCTCTTCCCTGTCCATTGGGCATAGCTTCAAGCCGTTCGATTACTCCGTCAATAATTGCCTTTTGGCTTGCAGGGGTTTGGCCTGAGGTGCCGGTGTAGAAGTCACCGACTTCAGCGTAGACTACATCCTGTGTATAGTTTGCGGCCATTCCATCCAGACAGGTCTGCATGTTGTCGAGTGTGCCGTGCCACTCCGGATAGTAGGATTGGCCGATGACATCGAATACCACGCCTTGTGCTATGAGGTTCTCAAAGAACCATTCGGTACTTCCCCAGTCGCCGCCGCGGTCAATATGTATCATTATTTCAGGCATGGCTTCGGTTCCTCTGCCGTCGTTGACGCCGGCTATACCTGCTTTTACAAGGTCGGCAAATTTTGTCCAGCCGCCGCTTGATATTTGTCCGTCAGGCCAGAGCATACCGCCTATAATCTCATTGCCTATCTGGACCATTTCCGGCATAACGCCATTATTACGAAGGTGTATTATGACATCGCGTGTGTAATCGTGAACAGCCGTAACCAGTTGCGAATGAGAGTAACCTGCCCAGGCGGCGGGAATGTCCTGGCTGCCGGGGTCGGCCCAGTCATCAGAGTAATGAAAGTCCAGCAGGAATTTGAATCCTTGGGCTTTGACTCGTGTCGCCAGAGCCGTCACATAATTGAGGTCCTGACACACGCCGTACCATGATGAATTGCTCGGGGTGTGAAAAATCCGGATACGAATCCAGTTGAAGTCATGATTCTTAAGAATGACAACAGCATCTTTGGCTACGCCATTCTCTCTATAGACAACTCCATCTGCGTCTTGCCGTGTTTGTATGGAGATATCGGCCCCTCTTATGAAATCGGCACACATTGCTTTTGATGCCATAATGAATAGTAACACCGTAAACACCGAGTAAGTAATCTTCTTGTGCATGGGCTTCCTTCCTTCTAAGTTACGTTGCTGACTGGTCTTAGGCTATTTCATAAAGTGCATTTAATTATGCTAAAATAGGTGATATAGGCATTATAAACAATTTCGATGCAAAATTAAACACCTTTTAGCGTTTTTTTGTAACCTTTTTGCGACTGATGAAATTTGGTTAATAAATTCTTAAGCCCCCGGCCCTGTCCTGAGCGGATTTATCCTGAGTGGAATCGAAGGAGTCGAAGGATTTATGTTGGGGGTTCGTCGTCATTGCGAGGTCTGCTTTGCAGACCGTGGCAATCTCATCTCGTCATTGCCGTCCTAATCATTCGCAACGCAACAGAGCCGCGACAGTTATGGAGCGGTATTTCTCCTGTGTTCTTTGTCTTTGTCATTCCCGTGGAAACGGGAATCCACGTTTTCGTTTAGCCGTCGCCGGCACGGCGACGCAGTGTCATTGCGAGTCTCGCCTTTGGCGGACGAAGCAATCTCATCGTTGTCATTCCAGACCTGTTCGGGAATCCATAAATATTTATGTCGTGGTTAGCCCTGCCATCACGATGGCAGGGTTCGTTTCTGAAATTTCAGATTTCAAATATCAAATTCGTTTACCCTTTCTCACTTTTCCCACTTTTCTTACTTTTCATACCTTTCCCACTTTTCATACTTTTCATACTTTTTAACGCCGCGGCAATCCTTTTCTTAAATCTTCAATCTTAAATTATTTTTGCCCTTGTCCCGCACCTATTTAATACTTGCCCCGCAGCAATCTTGGTTAGCCCTGTACCGGTAAAACTACTCTTGCCAAGGTCTGCGTGCCTTGTATGCTTCAAGACGCTGTTCGTATTCTTTTTTGGTTTTATCGTCAACCAGTTCAATGGCTTTTTCCTGATATTCGATAGCTTTGTCAAAATCGCCAGATTTAGCAAAAAGAGATGCTAAACTTGCATGCACAATAGCATTGTTCGGCTTTATTCGGATGGCCTCTTTGAAAACTTGTATTGCTTCGTTGCGACGACCTAAGTCCTTATAAGTGGTACCGAGACTGTAGTACGCATCGGTATCATTGGGGTTTATTCTTATCATTTGCTGAAATGCCTTTATTGCTTCATCGTGGCGACCTAAATCCTTATAAATGGTACCGAGATTGCAGTATGCATCAGTGTTATTAGGGTTTATACTTACAGTTTGTTTAAATGCTTCTATTGCTTCTTCAAAGCGGCCTAAATCCTTATAAGTAGTACCGAGATTACAGTATGCATCAGCATCATTGGGAGTTATTTTTATCATTTGTTTAAACGCCTCTATTGCCTCATTGCGACGACCTAAATCTCTATAAATGGTACCGAGATTGCAGTATGCATCGGTGTTATTGGGATTTATTCTCACAGTTTGTTTAAATGATTCTATTGCTTCGTCGTGGCGACCTAAATCCCTATAAGTGATACCGAGATTGTAGTATGCATTGGTGTTATTGGGATTTATTTTTATAGTTTGTTTAAATACCTTTATTGCTTCATCGTGGCGACCTAAATTCCTATAAGTGATACCGAGATTGCAGTATGCATCAGTGTTATTGGGGTCTACTTCGATAGCCTGTTCATAAATTTTTATTGCTTTTTGGTGTTGTCCTAGATAACGGAAACAATCTCCCGCTAAGTTATAAGCACCTGTAAACTTAGGATTTACTTTTATTGCTTTCTCAAGATACATTAAAGCTTCTGTGAATTCTCCTTGCGAAGTTTTACTTAATCCGAGCCGATATAACTCCTTTGCAATGGCTTCGTTCTTTTGTTGGAAGTGACTGGAAAACAAAAAATAGGTCAAAACAATTACCAAAATCGAAATACCGACAACTGCAATTTTCAAAGGATTTCTACGTACAGTTTTATAGGCTCTGTAAACAATGCTCGGCCTCTTTGCCATTATTGGTTTAAATTCCAGCAGATTTTTGATGTCGTTAGCAAAATCAGCCGCAGTCAGGTATCTGTCTTCGGGGGACTTTTCAAGGGCGTGAAGTAAAACCGTATTAAAATCAGTTGAAAGTCTTGGACAATATTTTTTTGGCGGAACAGCCTCGTGCGATATTACCTGTGTCAGTGTTTCGTTAACTGTATCGCCGCCAAATGGTGGATGTAAAGTCAAGCATTCATAATAAGTAGCCGCCAGCGAAAAAACATCGCTTCGACAATCGACTGTATCAGGCTTACGAATCTGTTCAGGTGAGACATAACTGGGTGTTCCGAAAAATTCGCCACTAATTGTTATTGACTGCTGTGTTTCAGCCCTTGCCAGACCGAAATCAACAAGCTTAGCCGTCCCGTCGGAATCGATAAGAATATTTGACGGTTTGACGTCACGGTGCAGGATGCCTTTTTTATGGGCATAATCCAAAGCGGAAGCTATACTGATAATGATTTTGCTTATATTAATAATATAGTCAGTATCTATCTCTGCGGTTGTACCTTTGGTATCTTGGTGTTTATCGCTATAAGTGGCCGTATACGTTTTAAGACATTTGCTCATAACAGCACTTGTCTTGTCGCCGGTCTTTGCATTGCGAATACTGCTTAAGATTTTGTCTAAAGACACACCATTGATATACTGCATCACAAAGTATGAATATGGCCCTTCTTGGCCAACTTCATATATCGGCACGATATTTGGATGAGTGATTTTTGCTAAAACCATGCTTTCGCGTTTGAATCTGTCTAAGTTTTTAGCTTGGGCACCGCCAACCGAACTGATGACCTTAATCGCTACTTCTCTATCAAGCGAAACCTGCCGGGCAAGAAAAACCGCTCCCATACCGCCTTGACCGACCATTTTCAGAATTTCAAAATCGCCAAGTTTTTGCCCTATCAGATTATATTGGGGAGCCGTTTTGCTGAAATCATCTTCATCTGCTCTCATAAGACCATCGAAAAGATTATCGATTTGCCGCAAGTTCTGAATTCTTTTTCTAATCTGGCTTTCGAACTGCGGATATTGCTTAACAAATTCATCTAAGTTCGGCTCTTTCCCTTGTAATTGGGCGTCAATAAACTGCTGGACAGCCTGTTCGATAATATTTTCCGGGTTATTTTCAAATTTCGTCATTCAGTACTTTCAAAATTTTCGCTCAGCGTACTCATTGCGCGAGTAAGCAGCATCCTGACAGCATCAGGACTCTTGCCTAATTTTTCTCCGACTTCCTTATGGGAAAGTCCTTCGATCTTCGTTAAAATTATCACTTCTCTATATTCCGGCTTTAATTCACTTATGGCTTTTTCCAGTTTATTGAGACCTTCACCATTGGACATAATCAGGCTCGGCGTTGTGTTATCAATCGGCTCAAAAGTTCCTACAAAAGTATCTTGTGTGGCCGACGTATTACTAAGCGGGATTTCTTTGCGGACATCACGTTTATTAGCGTGTAATTTTTCTATATTATCACGAATACGATTTTCAACTATCTTTGATACCCATCGCAAAAAATCCCCTTCATTTTGATATGTGAAATTATCCAAACTTCTTAAGGCCGAAATAAAGGCATCTTGAACAATGTCCATCGATTCCTGTTTGGAGCGTAATTCCTGCCCCATTCGCATCCGCACTATTCTAAGGATACGCTCGTTATAAACCTCAAATAGTTTATTCAAGGCGGATTGGTCGCCGTCCTTGGCAAGGGTAACTAACCGCTGAGTCTGAAAATTGACAGTGTTCCTCATTTCCGACATCCTGGAAAAATGCAATTTTGAGCATAATAACCGCTTTTTTAAAAAATTTCAATAAAATCGTTCGGTTTTGGGTTTTCTCCCGCTGATATGTATAGAGCGGAAAGATTTAAAAAAGTTAATAAAAACCGAAAATTTGAAAGGAAACAAAAAATGAGTGAAGAACAAACAATCATGTGGCTGGGTCTATCCGGGAAGGAATACAAGTACTGGATTTATCCAATTGGAACATCTTTCAAGAAGGAACCCGGCAACTACATCTTTGCGAAGCAGAACACGCAAGGATACTGGTCTCCCTGCTACATTGGACAGACAGAGAATTTGGATGAACGTCTTGGCGACCACGAGAAAGAAGCCTGTGCTAAACGCAATGGTGCAACGCATATCCACTCACATATTACATCTGGTGGCGAAGCTGTCAGAAAGGCAGAAGAAAAGGATCTGATTCAGAAGTGGAAACCTCCTTGCAACGAACAGTTGAAATAGAACGTCGATATTTATAGAGCGGAAAGATTTAAAAAAGTTAATAAAAACCGAAAATTTGAAAGGAAACAAAAAATGAAAAAGACAATGACAATTCTGGCAGTTCTGGTGATTATTTGTGTAACAAGCTTTGCAGCCAATGCCGATGTGTATGTGCGGGGTTATTCTCGAGATAATGGCACTTATGTTCAGCCGCATTATCGTTCAAACCCTGATGGTGATCGGTCCAATAATTGGAGTACATATCCGAATGTGAATCCTCATACCGGCCAAATAGGCACTCGGCATTTGAGCAATATTGGCGGTTTAGACATCCCTTCAGAACAAAAACCGAGCACAATGCCCTATTTGCCTTCTGGCCTGCCCGGTCAGGATTCTTCTTGGAATAAACCAAATCGATTATAATGAACCGTAAATATTGCTGAACACAAAAACAAAGGGCTGGCGAATTAATTCGCCAGCCCTTTGTTTTTGTGTTGTAAAAATAAATCCGTGAAATCTGTGTTAATCCGTGCCTGCCCTGTGAATTTTTTATATTTTATTTTTAATATATTCTTCGTGCTTCTTCTTTTCTTCGTGGTGAAAGGATAAACCGTGGCCGTTAAATTTTTCACTTTTAGCTTCTCCGCTTCACGAGATACGATTGACGTTACGAGTCGCGTATTTCCCCGCCGCGTTTTTTTCAAATTTCCAATCTCAAATCTGTAATCTTTCTTTGCTTTAACTTGTCCGCCTATGGCGGAGGCAGATTTGAAATCCTGTTTAGCCGTTGCCGGTACGGCAATGTTCGTTTGCTTTAAGGCGCAGCCGTGTAACGGCAAAAAATTCAAACACTAAACCCGGTTGAAGCTTTACCCTGAGCGAAGTCGAATGGGTTGCTTCAGAGAGGGTTTTGTTTGAATTTAATAGTGCATTTATGCACCGCCTTAAAGCAATGCCGTGTCTATCCGCGTTAATCCGTGTCTAAATAATTTGTGAAAATTCGTGCCTTAGTGACTTAGTGGCTAAATAAATCCGCGTCATCCGTGCAATCTGTGGTTTAAAACAAAAAAAGCCGGCGGTAATTATTCGCCGGCTTTTGTCTGTAATCTGTAATCTGCTATCTATTTAAATCCTTCCGGGCAATTTTTATGGTATTTTTCGAGACACGCTTTTTCGATATCGACATCGTTTATATTCGCAAGTGTGCACAGCCAGGCGAGGATATCGGCGAATTCTTCTTCTTTTTCTTTTTGGGTGGATTTTTCATCTGCCAGTGCGGTTGCGAGTTCCCCGACCTCTTCGACGAACCACATAAAGGTTTTGGGTGTTCCGCGAACGCTATCGCGTTGCTGATACCTTTCGGCTATTAGCTTCTGAAAATCCTTTATTGTCATTGAGGACTTTAGTCAGCCAATGTATCGCCGAGTTTAGCTGCGCTGAAGATATCTCTGACTTTTTCGGTTGCCTGCCTGCAGACCTTTTCCATTTTCAGACTAAACGGCTCGTTATTTGTTTGTTCTGCAAGTTGTAGGTGGCTGAATAGTGGTCCGTCTACAGCTTCGATGATTTCCAGCAGGGTGATATTTTCTGCTGGTCTTGCGAGGAAGAATCCGCCTCGTGGTCCGCGTTTGCTGCGGAGCACGTTAGCGCGTACGAGTTGCTGTAGAATTTTCAGCAGGTATTCCAGCGGTATATTGTATTGCTTTGAAACGCGTGATGCCAATACCGCTCCATCTTTGTAAAACTGTGCGATATAGCCGACGGCGACTAAGGCGTAACCTGTTGATCTGCTAATCTTCATTGTGATATCCTCCAAATAATATTTTTATGTTTAGAAACCGTTTAATTACAATTCTTAAGGGTAGCTCTAATAATTGCTTTTGAGCGGCAAGTAGAAGATTCTTCCCGCCGGCAAGAAAGACAAATCAGCTTTATCCATAGATAAAGCTGATTTGTCTGACGCAGACCGGCGACAAAAAGATTCGCTCTGCCGCCAAAATGAATTTTTAGAGATATCCTTACATTTAACATTAAACAAGAGAAGCTAAATCGAGATAATTATACGACCCAAAAGCCATAATTTAGGTATCTTTACTATTGTACTACAGTTTGCGTCAAGGTGTTCAAGAATTTCTGATGTTTTTATATCTAAAAATCAAAAAACTATATTATGGCAATTAAAAACTAAAACAGAACAGTAAATATCCAGAAACTCTATAAATTAGCAAGTCGCCCCTTTTACCAGAACCTATCAAGACTTTCAAGGTTTTTTTTGAAAAAAAGTAAAAAATTAACATAAATGCCTCTTTTCTTGACATTTGAGCGTATTTTGACTACCATTCTTTCAAATTAATATCATTTTTTGGAGTAAAACTTATGGAAGAGGTCAAACCAAGGATCAGCATTTACTACGCACAAAATGCGACCGTTGTAACTCTTACGGATGAGAAACTTCTCGAAGATGAAGACATCAAATCGCTGGAAGATTCGATAATGCCGCTAATCGATTCGCCGGTCAACCTGGTAATAGATTTCAGCAGCGTCAGATTCCTCTCCAGTGCGGTGCTCGGCCTGTTAATCAGAATAAGCAAAAAGATAAGCGAACATCAGGGCAGGCTAAAACTTTGCGGCATCGGACCTCGTATTTATGATATTTTCAAAATCACCAGACTCGACGAGATTTTCGATATTTATGACGATCCCAAGAAAGCAATGTTGAGTCTTAAATAATTTTTCTATCGCCAGGCCGGCAAATTATGCCGGTCTTCGTTTTTGACGATAAGTATTTCATGACCTTGAAAACCTCTACCCATGAAAAACTTGTTCTAAAAGGGGTAATATCGGAGCTTCGAGCTGTATGCGCCAAGATTCTCTGTATTGCCAAATCTCTTGATTATTCCGGCGACGACCTTTTCGCGACGCACCTGTCGATAGAAGAAGCACTCGTTAACGCCGTTAAACACGGCAATAGACGCGACATTAATAAAAATATAGCAATCGAATACGATATAACGCCCGAAAAAATTGACGTTTCAGTAACAGACCAGGGACACGGCTTCAAACCTGAAGACGTCGATGACCCGCGTTTCGGCGATAATATCTATAGAACCGGCGGCAGAGGCGTACTGCTTATAAAGTCCTATATGGATGCGGTTGAATACAACGAAACCGGCAATTCAGTTCGTATGGTCAAATTCAACAGCAGACTTGCCAGATAACATATTTAACTGGTAATTCTGCCCGCGGCGGATAAAGTCATCACCTTATTTTGCCGATTTAACCTTATTGAAATATAGGATGGAGTGTGTTTGTGTTTAAAAAGATAATAGCGTTCACTATCGCAGCTTACGTGCCTACAATCGCTGTTCTATTCATCGGCTGTGCAGGGGAGGATACCTACACGCCTCAAATTTCCGGTGTCGTGCCGGGTCTGCATCACGATTCGGGTTACCGCTCTTCCTACAGGCCGCAAACGCAGAATAATTCCTATAAAATTGAAAGCAGCAAATCATATAGGTCCGCCACGTCTTCAGCATATCCCGGCTGGACGCCGCCAAGCAGTAATGAAAAGAACTGGACGGCAATCGTAATTCATCATTCAGCCACCGATACCGGCAGCGTCGCTTCGATAGACGATTACCATCGCAAAACCAACGGCTGGGACGGCATAGGATACGACTTTTTAATAGGCAACGGTTCAGGCTCCGCCAACGGCCAGGTCGATGCGACTTTCCGCTGGGCCGAACAGAAAACCGGCGCTCACTGCAAAACAGATGCGTCGAACTGGGCAAACGAAAAAGCGATTGGCATTTGCCTTGTCGGCAACTTCGACCAGTCCAGACCGTCGAGCAGCCAGATGACTTCCCTTATGAAACTTGTGCGCTTCCTTTCGAGCAGATATGACATACCGACAAGCCGAATCTACGGCCATAGTACAACCCCCGGCCACAGCACAACCACAGACTGCCCCGGCAGATATTTCCCAATGAGCTACGTAAAGACAAATCTGTAGCCACAAAGACACTAAGAAATTAAACCGCAGATGAACACAGAACAACACGGATTTATTTTTAGCCATTCCGATGTCCTAAATTTCTTTGCCTTTTCAAATTTTTAAGGATATACTCTCATTCATCCAGGAAGGAAAATTTATGGCAAAAAAGGCGGCTAAATCAAAATTTGTGTTAATATTATGACAAAACACAAAATTATAATCGGTGATTCAAGACAAATGACTGAACTGGATGATAAATCCATTCAGCTTATTATAACGTCACCTCCTTATTGGCAATTAAAAGATTATGGCAACGGCGGCCAGATAGGTTTCGATGACACTTATGAAAACTACATAAATAATCTTAATCTTGTGTGGAACGAATGCTATAGGACGCTTGAGGATGGATGCCGATTATGTATAAATATCGGCGACCAGTTTGCACGATCGGTTTATTATGGCAGATATAAGATAATTCCTATCCGCACTGAAATAATCAAATTTTGCGAAACTATCGGTTTTGATTATATGGGGGCAATTATCTGGCAAAAGGTTACAACCTGTAATACTACCGGCGGTGCCACAATTATGGGTTCTTTCCCGTATCCGCGAAATGGAATTATAAAAATTGATTATGAATTCATTTTGTTTTTTAAAAAACCCGGCATCTGCAAAGCAGTTCCAAGAGATATCAAGGATAAATCAAAAATGACCATAGAGGAATGGAATCAGTATTTTGCAGGACACTGGAATATTCCCGGTGAAAAGCAAAATGGCCATTTAGCTATGTTCCCAGAGGAAATTCCCCGCCGGCTTATTAAAATGTTTAGTTTCATTGGTGATACAATATTAGATCCATTTATTGGCAGTGGTACGACATCTCTGGCCGCCAAAAATCTTGAAAGAAATTCAATGGGCTATGAAATAAACGCAGATTTTGTACCTGTCATCAAAGAAAAACTTGGTTTAAAGGAAAAGGGGTTCTTCGATAAACTTAATTTCGAACTTGCGCAAAATAGAGAAGATGAAATTGACTGGAAAGAGGAAATAAACAAACTGCCTTATATTTTTAAAGACCACGTAAAATTTGATAAAAAGATCGACCCGCGGAAATTGCAGTTCGGCTCTAAAATCAATGGCGACAGTCAAAAAAGGCAGGACTATCACTCTGTAAAAGAAGTTATTTCTCCTATAGAGCTTGAACTTGAGAATGGCTTGAAAATTCGACTGATAGGTATAAAGGAAAAGGCCGAAAAAAAAGCCCAGGCCATTGAATTTTTACAGTCGAAAACAAAAGGCCAGAAAGTTTTTATGAAATTCGGCCAGGTTAAGCATGATAATCAGAACAACCTATTGTGTTATTTGTATTTACAGAATAAAACCTTTATTAACCGTCATCTGCTTAAACAAGGTTTCGTAGAAGCAGATAACAGCGGACGGCAGCTTAACTAATTTTTAAAGAGGAGTTCAAATGCCCAAAGAATGGATACTAAACGGCGCAAATATGCGATGGGGGCTTACGCGCAAGACTAAAGTTGGTCCGGTGGCGGAGCATATAAGAAAATGTGCCCCAAAATCAGTAGAAGATTGGGAACAATATTATTATAAAAATGTTTATCATCGAGAACATTTAGAGCAGCTCGGCAGAACACTGTTTATAAAGGTAACAGAAATTTGTCAGGCTGAAATAGAAAGTATCACCGAACAGGATTGTATTAACTTTTTAATCAATCTTGTTATTTCGAGAACATTCGATGGTTACAAATCTGAAATTCAAACTATTTATGGCCGTCTTGAAAAAGAAATAGGAGTGAAAATACTCCCCGCACCTGATGAATGGGATAGAGGTTATAATGTTGATTTCTTTATTGAGGTCAAAGGAAAATACATAGGTTTGCAAATTAAACCGGCTGGTCATGCTTATATTACGCAAATTATCAATGAAATCAAATTCCAAAAAAATACTCATGAGAAATTCACAAAAAAATATGGGGGTAAAGTTTTCTATATTATTTCGATAACAGAAGGCAAAAATAAAATCATTCACAATCCGGAAATAATTCCTGAGATTCAGCAGGAAATAAAAAAATTAAGCGGCCAATGAAATAGACAAGGTAGTTTTGCTTGTTCTTTTGTATTATATTGTCTCTGAGTTCTTGGTGTTCTCTCCGCAGGGAGTCCATAGGACTGTGGCTAAATCTTATCCGAAGTTTAGTACTGCGAATTCGCGGAAGTATTTTTTCGCCCCCTCATCGTATGCCTTTGCCAGTGATGGATAAACAACGAACCCCCAGTAAAACTGGGGGCTAAATAACGTGGATTCCCGCCTGCGCGGGAATGACAGACCCCCGGCACAGGCAACATTTTGCGCGATTGTAGATAAGTTATTGCGCCAAAAAGAGTTCGCTTCTATAATACTCCTTAAAAGTTTCAACCACGAAATTAATTAAGGAGCTAATTATGGAAAGCGAACTCTACAAAAAA
>Ga0315278_10002485_pt1 | contig 16384 bp, 10 predicted proteins | sample YL17G06_0_MG_FD_203880 | JGI IMG/M metagenome (GOLD analysis project Ga0315278, IMG submission 203880) | Sediment microbial communities from Yellowstone Lake, YNP, Wyoming, USA - YL17G06_0 | ecosystem: Environmental > Aquatic > Freshwater > Lake > Sediment | place: USA: Wyoming | collected... | reverse complement strand
ATTTACAAAAAAATTGGCCGCATTCCGGATATGACTGTGGAAAGATTCTTCTATCTTCGCTGTGTTGGGCTCCACCATGGAGAAATTCAGTTTTAAAACCAGGTATTTGTTTTTTTCTTTCGTAGGGGTTTGTTGGATATAGGTACCTTTGAAGATCTCATCGAAGCGGTCTTCCCGCGCAAGATCATAGTAGGATTCAAGAATAGAAAGGAAAAGAGATTTACCGAACCGTCGGGGGCGGATGAAAAATAAATAAGATCCTTTTTCTTCAATATTCTCGATATACCTGGTTTTATCCACGTAATAGAGACTTTTTACCTGGAAATCTTCAAAATTGGAAATCCCATAAGGAATTTGTTTTAAGTGTTGCTGGTTTTTCATGGGTTAATGGTAAGCCAATGAGGAAGAATTGTCAAGACGGCTCCTCAATTCGATACCTGTTAATCGCGGGAAAAAACAAACACATCGCCCGCGAAACACACAAAAAACGCGAAATGAAAATAAAATTCGAAGCAAATTTAAAACTATCCGGTGTTTGCGTCGCAGTCCCCAGGTACATTTCGATTCCGGATCGGTCATTGCGCCGCACGGCGCAATGACAAAAATTGAACATGCGAAGGGCATTCAGGAGACATTTAAAATGCGGGACTGTGTAGGGTCCCCGGTCCAAATTACCGGGAGCACAGGGAGTAATTTTCATTCTTTCCCAGTAAATGCTCCCGGACTTTTTGGGCAATACCGGGGCCATAGAAATAGTGGAGATACAAGATTTTAATTTCAAATTCGCTTAATCCCGGGTTTTGCCTTTGAATGGCACGTTTAAATTCAATAGGGAAATTATACCTCGCCTTTGTAAACCAAACGGTGACCGCAAAACACCGATACCAGTTTCACCAATGTGGTTTGACCGATGGTTTTTTGAAATTTCTCATCCAGGCTGTATCGTTTTAATTGGCTTTCCGCTTCTTCACGCAGTTTTTTTATCCTGTCCTCCAGGCCCGGCGGCAGTGTTTTTTTTTAAGATTTTGAGTTTTGATATTGTTTCGGGTTTCTCGTAACGCGATTTCGAATTTCGGATTTATTATACGCTTATCTTAGCGGCATTCCGGCCTGTCTCCGTAGTCGGTAGTCGCTCTATCCTCTGTGGTCTGTTGGAAGAGTGGGAAGAGTGGGGTCAGGTATTTAATGCATATACCATATTCGTGAACGTAGATGCGTGGATAAAGAGTAGGTAGGGGTGAAGACTGGAGCCACCAGCCGCATTGCATAAAATACCTGACCCCATATTTTCAACTTTGAACATTCGCACGCACCGTCCCTGGTTTCCTGGTTTCTTCTGGTTTTTAACTTGCTCCTTTTTTCACCACGTTTATTGATTATTTACAGTGGTTACCCATAAGGCATTTGATGAATCATTAGCTTGATATACACAGTACAGTGTGTTTTTGAAATCCGCCAGTGCCGGACCTGCCGATGTACTTTGGTTCGGTATTTTATTGGGTGTACTCCAACTTGCGCCATCGCCAGTACTGGTTACCCATAAGGCATTTGAAGAATCATTGGCTTTATATACACAGTACAGTGTGTTTTTGAAATCCGCCAGTGCCGGACCTGCCGATGTACTTTGGTTCGGTATTTTATAGGGTGTACTCCAACTTGCGCTATCGCCAGTACTGGTTACCCATAAGGCATTTGAAGAATCATTGGCTTTATATACACAGTACAGTGTGTTTTTGAAACCCGCCAGTGCCGGACCTGCCGATGTACTTTGGTTCGGTACTTTATAGGGTGTACTCCAACTTGCGCCATCGCCAGTACTGGTTACCCATAAGGCATTTGAAGAATCATTGGCTTTATATACACAGTACAGTTTGTCTTTGAATGCCGCTAATGCCGGACCTGCCGATGTACTTTGGTTCGGTATTTTATAGGGTGTACTCCAACTTGCGCCATCGCCAGTACTGGTTACCCATAAGGCATTTGAAGAATCATTGGCTTTATATACACAGTACAATGTGTTTTTGAAATCCGCCAGTGACGGACCTGCCGATGTACTTTGACCCGGTATTTTATACGCTGCATGTGCCGCCATTGCTACCATTACCATTACAAAAACCGCAAATAAAACAAAACTTTTTGTTCTCATAGTCTTTTTCTCCTTAATACATATTTTTCAAAATTCTCAAAAGTTTTCCCGGGCTATACTTTCAAAACCCATCCGAAACACTAAACCACACACCTTTTGTAAATATGCCCTTGCTTCTATTAAGGCGGTGTACCATTATAAAACATCTTCATCATGGCCTCCTTTTTTGGTGATTGGTGAGTGGTGAGTGGGAAAAGATAGAAGTTGAGAAGTTAATAAAGTGAGAAGTTGAGATAAATTTGAGGCACTGCGTGCTCTTTTTTAGGGTGCCTTCCAGGCACATCGATCTTCCTAACATCCTAACCTCCTACCTTCCTAACTTCATCTTTTCAGCGTCCTTACCTTATATATGCCATCAGCACATCTAAATTTCCTATTACCGCCATCCAAACTGCGCTTTATTTCAGCCTTAATCTACGACCTAATTTTTTTGCCGGGAATTATCCTTCTTTGGCTCGAAGCAGAACCGGGAACCAGTGCGTGCTGATTTAAAATGGCTTACCGCCAACATTTGATCATTTTCACGCACCGTTCCCGGTTTCCACAGTCCTCTGTTTAAAAGTTTCCAATTTTCTTCCCTAGCGTATATACGCTAATATCGTCGAGAAACACCTCTCTAAATGCATCTTCTGACATCATAGAGGTGAACGAATACGGGTTGGCAATGTTGTCATTCCAGAATTGTATAACCGTGGGTGTACAACAAATAGCGGCATTTCTTTTAAATTCTTCTATACCAAATACAAGTGGGTTGTTAACTAAAGCTTCTTTCAAAAGGTCGATACGTCCTTCATTGCTATGGGGCGTATGCTCATATGTTTTTCCGGATAAGTCCTTCACGACTATTGTTACGGTAATATTGCCTATCTCATGTCTGAGTTTAAGCGTATTGGCTAAAGCCTGCGCAGTGGCTTCCTTTAATGTAATAACCATAATTTGATAGTCAGCGTCACTTCCTTCAAGTTCAGATACCATAACCTGCCCAGATTGACCGATAGAAAACGAAACAACTCTTTGCAGAGTATACCAGGGGGGCGATATTTTGGGTTGTTCTGAATTGCTTTTAATGTCTGTCATTTTAATTCTCCTTATTTATATGTATTTTCAAAAGTTTTCCCGGGCTATACTTTCAAAACCCATCCGATCCGCTAAACCACACACCTATTGTAAATATGCCCTTGCCTCTATTAAGGCGGCGTACCATTATAAAACATCATCATGGCCTCCTTATTTTCTTATGCCTACGGCATATGTCATTGGTCATTGGCCATTGGTGCGGATTTTTTTTGCCCGACACCTTATCTTAAAACCTCTTTACCAGCGAAATACTGAATAAATAAGCACTGAAGAACCGGTTCTCCCGGAAACTATTATGTAAATACGTGCCGCGCACCTTTAACAATAAAGCCCTGTATATCCCGAAAACTCCCTGGACATCGACGCTCCAACCAAACCTGAAACGGTCCATGTCATCGCTTTTCAACATCCCGGCCTCGCCGCGGAAATCGAATCCACTGTTATCTCCCAGTTTCCAATACCCGTATACGATTCCCATATAAGATTGGAACAACCGGGGCGACCAGTAGCCGTTCGCCGCCGGCTCATTACGATACCCAAAAATCCAGGCGCTGGCCCCTAAATCAAGATTTAACCTGGAGGTTCGCTTATATACGTACCGGGGCGCCAATCGAACCTCCCACCGGCTGTTGCCATCGCTTAAGGTTTCGTATTGAAGGTGTAGGGGTAGTACGGAACGCAGTCCCGGCTGCCAATGAAAATTAAGCTGGTTGGCCGTCACCTGTATCCCCAAAGACACGGCGCGGGGCGATATTAGAAAATACCCCAGGTCCCGGCCCATGGTGAAGTAAAAACTGTCGCTTAAGGTCAACCGGGCTTCCATTGCATAAGTAAAAGCGGCTGGCAAGTCTTCGGCTTTTTCCGAACCGGCTAATCCATTGATTTTCAAACCGCGGTCCAATTGCAGGTCCGCCCCCACCCACTGCCTGTCGCACCGGGCATCCTCGCTGCCGTCGATATTATTGAACCCGCTCTCCAGGGGAGCTTTTAAATAATTGTGCTCATACCCGCCTTTGAGATGTATACCCGGGCTAAGCCGCACATTACCGGCCAGGTAAGCGGAAAAGATGTCTATCCCGATGGAATCGCTGTAATATTGAGCTCTTGCAGGTATACCGTGCCTCTGCGGCGTCCAGATAAACTTGCGCAGATCCACGGTGTCAAAAGACTGGGGCCGCATCTGCTCCAAAATCTCCATATTATCCATGGCCTCCCCAGGACGGTCATCGTAATGAAATGCGATGGTGCGGGCGGTTTGCATTTCATAGTCCGCGGGGTTCTCCAGCAGCAGCGGTTCCACCTCCTTTAACCCGGCCCGCGGACGGGAAGCACGGCACAATATATCGGCTTTGCGCTGCCGGTATTTTTTGTCGTCCCCGCCTTTTTCGCGGTACATTTCAGCCAGCTTAAGGGCCCCGGAAAAATTACCCCGCCAGGTTTGCACTTTAATGTACTCCTCCAAAACCTCCAGGTAACCGGGCCGCGATTCCCGCGATTCCCGCGATTCCTGGGCCAGGTATTTTTTATAAGCAGCCGCGGCGCGGTCCAATTTCCCGCTCCAGGAATCGGCGCGGGCCAGCCACAAAAGGAATTCGTCTTCATGGGGCAGCAGGCGGGTCAGCCGGTAATAACTGTCGGCGGCGATTTTCGGTTTCCCTAACCAATTGGCTAACTGGGCCCGCGCTTTTAAATACGCGATGTTATCCGGGTCGGCTGCCATTGCGGCGTCGATTGCGGCCAAAGCTTCTTTGGGTTGATTCGACAGGGCATAAGCCTGCGACAATTTATACTGGATTCCCGGGTTGTGCGGCTGCAATTGGGCAGCCCGGGCCAGGGCTTCGGCGGCCTTTTCCTTGTTTGCCAGGTACGCTTCTATATCGGCGATACGAAGCCATAACTCGATTTGCGCGGGGTCCCGGTCCAGCGCCCGGCGATAAATAACCAGGGCATCTGCCCAACGCTGCCGCGACTCGGCGGCTATCCCCTCTACCAGTACGTTACCGCTTGAGACGGTCGCCGGCGCCGACGCTGCCCCCAAAAAAGCAGGCGCCACCTGGATACTCAACAGCACAATCGCCGCCGGGATAAACCTTTTTATTATTTTATTTTTTCTATTCCTATTCATGTTCATTTCCTCCACTTTCTTTCCCCGGTCACCCAAACATGGGATGCAAAGACCCCGATGGTGACCAGGTCATAAAATAAACTCATATAACGCATAGGGGTAAGGAATACGCCCTTGAAAAAGTATTCCACCCCCCGCAGCCAGGATTTGTACCGTTTGATTTCGTCTTTGCGCCGGGAAATAATCAACAGGATGCCTACCGATAGGGCAGATTCCACGATAAGAGTGATCAATAGGGGTTCCCATAGTTGAAGTAAGAGCATGATCAACATGGTGGTGGGGAAGGCGATTTTTTCCACCGCCCCCATCAAAGTCACCCAGCCCATGGGCCGCCCTATTTTATGGGTTATATTGTCGCCAAAGGCCTGGCGGTAGGCTTCTTTTACCTGGCGACGCTCCCGGCTCTTTTTGCGCTCTTCGGCCATGAGTTGGCGTTTGGCGCGCTGACGCTCCAAAGCCTTAAAAGGACTGCGCAGCAGATCGTCGAAATAATAACAACTCTGCAAAAAAGAGGACGACCATAAATATATCTGCCGTGGTAACCGTTGGGCCTGGGGCTCGGAAGACCGGGCCGTCACATCTTGCAGTTGTACGTTGCGAAATCCCCGGTTCACCAGGGCAAAACCGATAAAGATGTCTTCGGAATTGGTCAGATCGTCGCCCAGCAGCGGTTCATACGTTTCGAACAACTCCTTGATATATTTGCGGCGATAGGCAACCGCACACCCGACAGGATTGGATATGGAACCGAAAAGCGCCATCTGCCCCCGGTAAACAAACCGCTGTAAAAACATATACAGCGATTCCCGGTAAAGGTTGGTAATTCCTTTCATCAATCGCCTGGACCAATGGCGTTCCGGGATAATCCGGGCATTGGGCCGCCGCTGCAAAAACTTTTTCATGCCGTCGCTTTCCGCGATCCGTCCGCGGTCGCTTTCACGCAGCGGCAAGATGGTTCCGCAAACGCTGGCTATGCCGACTCCTTTATAGAGTTCTGCCACGGTTCGTTCGATATAGTTCGGGGACTCCAGCGCCGTGTCGCCGTCCAGGATAAACTCGACATCCGCGTCGGACTCCCGCGACTGACGCTTTAATGTAGGGGTCTTACCGATGGGTTTAGCCCGTTTTATGATCTTGATATCGATATTATTGGCGGCGCCGAACTGGGTAACATAATCGATAGTGTTATCCGTACTGCCGTCATCGATCAAGGTAATAGAGTGGGGAACCAGGGTCTGCCGGACTAAGGAAGCCAGGCAAAGGGCAATATTATCGCCCTCGTTCAACGCCGGGATAACCACCTCCACCTTTGCCTTACGACAATCTTCATTGGGCGTAGGCAATGTCCTGTCCGGTCCACGAAATAACCCGATCATACTTAAAAGCGTATTGGGGCTCACTATAAAATAAGGTGTTGTCGCCATGTTCTTCTCCTTTTGTTTCATTAAATTCATATATTTCCTGTAATTTTCGACTCACCAGGTCCTCAATGGTTTTTTCCAATGTCCATTGGGGGATAAACCCGGTCAAGGCCTGTAATTTTTTAACCGAGGGCCGGCGGTGGAAAATTTCATCGAATTCTTTCCCATAGGCTTCTTCATAAGACATATGATCGATCGCGGTTTTAACCGGGGATTTGCTTTGCGCCAGTTGAGCCAATTCATTAATGGTTACTTCATGTTGGCAGCCGACATTGACGATTTCGCCGATGCTGGCGGGATTAGCGATCAAGCGGTCCAAAGCCACCACTGCATCGCGGACATCGAGAAAACAACGGGTCTGGTCGCCGTCGCCGTAAACGGTAATGGGATTGCCTTTGACGGCCTGGTCCACGAAGCGGGGGGCCACCATGCCGTATTTCCCGGTCTGCCTTGGGCCCACCACGTTAAAGAAACGTACGATCCTGACCCGCAAGTTATGCTGCCGGGCGTAAGAGAGGCCATATAGTTCATCCGCCATTTTACTGACCGCGTAATTGCTGCGGGGAGTCATATGACCGCTGACAACAGGTTCCATCTCCTCGCTCAAATCGATGCCCGGTTCGTCGCGGTTGCCGTAAACTTCCGATGTGGACGCGAGTAAAATATCGGGGTACCAGGAACTGGCCCGCGCCCCACGCAATATCCGCTCGGTGCCGGCAATATTCACGGCCAATACTTTGATCGGCTCCTTAAGAACTTTAAACATCCCCACGACGGCCGCCATGTGATAAACCCGGTCAGACCAACACACGGCCTTCTCGATTCCAGTCCATGTTAAAATATCGGCCTCCTCGAAACGAAAATTGCCATTACTTTGAAAGGGCTCGATATTCTCCCTGGAACCGGTGCTCAAATCATCCACCGCCAGTACGCTGTCGCCCTGTTTTAAATGATACTCCACGATATGGGAACCGATAAATCCAGCCCCTCCAGTTACCAGTACATGCATGTTATCCTCCTATTCTCTTTCATCTAATCGATTATCCGCTCTTTTTAACCCCGATATATTATCGAACCACCGGGTCATGGCATCCTTTTGGTAACGGGTAGCCAGGAAGAGCGCTTTCTGTTTTTGTTTCGCTGTGCTGCCGACCTGTCCCAGCACTTCCACACAAGGGGTGGAGAGGGATGTGATATCATCGATATTCAACTCCAGGTCGTGACATTTATCCAACGACTTAAGTATAATTTTTTCCAACTCCACCGAGTCGGGTTCGGAGAGGGGGCCTTCGATCTTTAAATAACCCCTGATTTTTATTTGAAACGCATAATTCATTTTTAATACTCCTTATTTTTACTATTCACTATTCATCGTGTTTTCACATGGATATTATGTAATAAAAATAAAAAGTAGTTTAGCAGCGAGAGTTCAAAATGGAGTAAAAAATGGGTTCAATATTTGGTTAAGGGGATAACTTTGGGTTCATGATGTACATTATCCGTTCAAATTAAAGATGAAACGGGAAATTTCCCGGTTAGTCGGTATCGCTTGCCGGGGGATGAAAAGCCGAAGGTAACTGCTGGAATTGCTCCTTGAAACATTTGCTGAAATAGGTGCGGCTGGAGAAACCGACTTCGAAAGCCACTTCCGTCACACTGCCGAAACCGCTTTCCAGCAATTGGGCGGCCCGTTTGAGGCGATAGGAACGGATATAATCCGTAGGCGATACCCCGCTGAGGGCCTGGATTTTCCGGTACACGGTGGGACGGCTCATATAGAGTTTATTACACAGCGCTTCCACGTTAAAATCCGGGTCCGAGAGGTTCTTTTCCAGCGCCTTTTCCAGGTCAGCGATGAATTCCCGGTCAATGGCGGATACGTTCATTTTCACAGGTTTACAGGACATTTCCCGGGTCACGGTCAACTGCCATTGGCGGCGCAGGTCCAGGAGGTTTTTTATGCGCGCCTTTAATATCCCGATATTAAAGGGTTTGGTAATATAATCGTTGGCCCCGGTCTCCAATCCCCGGATGATATTTTCCTCCCCGGCTTTGGCGGTTAATAATATGACGGGGATATGACTGGTGACGCGATCGCTTTTTATCTCCCGGCACACTTCGAAGCCGTCCTTTCCCGGCATCATGACATCGCAGATAATAAGATCGGGTACGATTTCCCCGGCCTGCCGCAGCCCCTCCACCCCATCTTTTGCTTCTTTCACAATATATTGCGGTTCCAGCGCCCCGCGGACGTACTCCCGCACATCGGCGTTGTCTTCCACCACCAGGATAATATCTTTTTCCAGGGCTTCCGGCCCTTTAAAGATATCTTCCTCTTTCTCCGCCGGTTCGATGACTTCTTCCTCTTCTTTCACCCCCGGGGCCGGGTCCCCTGATCTCTTAAGCACAGGGAATGATCCCACCATGTCCCCGGGTTTGAGATGGGCGCCCCCCATGGGGAGTCGAATTACAAATAAGGTTCCCGATCCTTCACTCCCGGGACTGTATGCCGTAATCGTACCGTGGTGCAGTTCGACGATTTCCCTGGCTATGGCCAACCCGATGCCGGTTCCCTGGCGATGATGCTCATAGGTGCTGTCCGCCTGGTAAAATCGATCGAATATATGCCCCAACGCTTCCCGCGGTATCCCCGGCCCGGTATCCGATACAGATACCTCCAGGATATCCTGCTTTTCCATTCCTTCAATGCCCGCTTGGGCTTCCCGGACTTCGACGGCCAGGGATATCCTCCCCCCGGGAGGGGTAAACTTAAGGGCATTGGACAGCAGGTTGGAGATAACCTCTTCCATTTTTCCCGGGTCATAGTATAGGGAAATGTCTTCCGTTTCGACTTGAAATTCTAACTCGAGTTCCCTCTGCACTGCCAGCGAATCGAAAGAATGAAAAACCCCCTTTAAAAATGGCACGATATTCTGCCGGGCCACTTGCAGTTTCATGGCGCCGCTGTCGAATTTGGAGAGCTCCAACAACTGGTTGATCAGGTCCAGCAGGCGCCGTGAATTACGCAGCATCAACCGCATTTTCTTTTTTTGCTCGCTTTCCTTTTCCTGGGGAGTGGTGAGCATCAGCTCCAACGGCCCCAATATCAAAGTCAATGGCGTACGGAATTCATGGGAAATGTTGGCAAAAAAACGGGACTTCAACTGGTCCATTTCTTTTAGTTTCTCCGACTGCTCATGCAATTGCAAATTCTTCCGGCTGATCTCCACGGTCCGCTCATTAACGATACTTTCCAGCCGCTGTTTTTCTTTTAACAGTTCCGAAGAGCGCCATTTGACAAAAAAGAACACCCCCAGGAACCCGCCCAGGACCCAGAGGGAAAAAGCCCACCAGGTTTTATACCAATACGGTTTCAAGTGAAAAGAGAATGAAGCGCCGCCCTGGTTCCACACTTCATCACTGTTGCAGGCCATCACCTTAAATGTATATTGCCCCGGTGAAAGACTGGTGTAAGTGGTATTTCGCAGGTTTTCCATGTCCATCCAGTCCCTGTCGTAACCCTCCAGCTTTATTTTAAATCTTATTCTTTGGGGATCGATAAAACTGACGGCCGTATAGTAAAATTCCAACCGCTTTTTCCCCGGGGCCAGTTCAAGTGCAAAACTTTTTATTTTAACCGACTCACCGTCTACGATGAATTTTTCTATAACCACCCCCGGGGGGATTTCATTGGTTTTAATATGATTGGGATCGATCATGGTCATGCCCATGGTGGTCGCAAACCAGGACCTGCCGTCGCGGCTCCTACACGGAAGCCCCGTACACCACCGCGATTTCATCCCATCCTTCTCATTAAACCGGTCCGGCTGAACCCCACGGATTTTCCCCAAAGAAAAATCCGCCAACTCCTTTTTACTGACCCGCGAAATCCCATTTTTACCCGCCAACCACAGATAACCACTATCATCCTCAAGGATGGAATATACCCCGTTTTCAATAAGCCCACCCTGGGTGTTATATATATGTGTGACGTTTTCATTGCCATCCCGGGACAATCGGATAAGCCCACTGTCCGAGCCGAACCAGAGGGTTCCCTCGTTGTCTTCATGGGCGCAGCGAAAAAAATAATCCCCTATCCCGGGATTCGGTTTAAAAGCAGTGATAATCCCATCTTTTAACCGGTTGAGACCGCGGTCCGTACCCACCCAGAGATTCCCCCGGCTGTCTTCGCAAATAAACATGATAACATTACTGGAAAGACCATCCCCGGTAGTAAAAGAACGAAATTGGCCGCCGCCGGGGCTGTACCGGTTCAGACCCCCCTGGGTACCGACCCAGGTATTCCCCCCACGGTCTCCCCCGATATAATTGATCCTGTCGTCGCTTAACCCGTCCCTTTCGGTTAGAGTGGTGAGTCTTCCATCCTTATACCGGTACAAACCGCCCCAGGCGCCGATCCAGAGATACCCGTCCGGGTCTTCGAACAAGCACACCACCGATTCGTTTAAAAGCCCTTGCCGGATGGTTAATTCGGTGGTCAATTTTCCTGTTCCCCCGGTTTCCTTTGTCAATTTTAACCGGTTCACTCCCTTTTTTGTCCCCATCAGGAGGTCGCCGGACCGATCCTGGTAGATACATTGGACGTAATCATGAGACAGACCTTCCCGGGTGGTGTAATTGGTGAATTTGCTGTCTCTTAATCGGTGCAGCCCCCCGTCAAGGGTTCCCACCCACAGGCTGCCTTCGCGGTCCTCGTAAATACAGGAGATATAACCGGCGGCAAGGCCGTCAGCGACGGATAAGGTACTGAAAACTCCATTCTCCATCCGGGACAATCCCCCACCGTCCGTTCCTATCCATAAATTCTTCATTCTATCTTCATAAAGACAGGTGATAGTGGCGTGAGGTAAGCCGGCTTCAGCCCCGTAAGATTTGAATATACCGTTCTTCAATTGGAAAAGATACCTGCCCCCGGTTCCAATCCACAGTTCTTTTGTGTCCTCTTTATAAAGAGAGGCAATGGTAAGGGCCTTTAAGTCCTCTTGTGTAACGTATACCTGGAAACTCCCGTGTTCCAACAGTTTTACGATGCCGCCGGCGGTGGCAACCCACAAATCCCCGTTTCCATCTTTATAAATGGCGTTCACCTGGTTATGGGGTAAGCCCTGTTTCGTGGTATAGTGAGTGAATTTGCCGCTGCTTAAACAGGTGAGCCCTTCCGTAAAGCTTCCGGTCCACAGGTTGCCCCACCGGTCAATGGCAATGGCTTTTATTTTATAAAGGCTTTTATATTCCGCTGCCGGGTAAGAGGTAAATTCACCATCGTTATAACAGGTAAGTCCGCCCGAGGAAGTACCGATCCACAGGGCGCCGCTGTCATCTTCGCAAAGCGCGCGAATGTCATTATCCTTTAATTGGGAGGTCGTTTCCCTGGTAAACAGCCGGAAATCCATACCGTCGAAACGGACCAGTCCATCCTGGGTGCCGATCCAGAGATAGCCATCCCGGGTTTGAATGACGGCAAAGACATTATTATCCGGCAGTCCGCTTTCCATATTCCAGTTCTGCACACTGTACTGGGTAATTTTCTTACCCGGGTCCAGCGCGTCTAAAGGAGAGAAAGTTCCTATAAATAAAAAAAAAAGACAAAGGAATAATGTCCAAAAGGTCAAAGGATTCCGATTCATGGACTATATATTAATCCATTTAACATGAAAATTCAAGATTTTTTTTAACAATTGATAATTAATGATTCTACCTCATGCCGATTTTTATCGGCGCTTCGCTTCCTGACTGTCCCGAATGACGCTGCTAAATTTCGCTGTGATGGACCATCCGGTTCCCACTGAAAATGAGCACCAGTTTTTTCAACGTGGTTTGCCCGATGGTTTTCCGGAATTTCTCATCCAGGCTGTATTTATTGAGCTGATTTCCTGCTTCTTCTTTTATTTTTTTGAAATTTTCAGGGGTTAATTCGCTCTTTTTACCCCGCGGCTTAATGTATTTGATTTCGATAAGATAGGAATACTTCAACCCGGGGTATTGCGCCAGGAACGGTTCCAACACCAGGTCGGCATATCCTTTTTTCAACTCTTTTTCCGAATATACCAGGAACAGCGCCGATAATCCCAGGTAAACATTTAAAAACGCCTGGATTCCTTTTTCCCCCGTGATTAAATCTCTTAGACCCATCGATATCTCCATTTGGTCAACCAGGTAAGCGATTAACGGTTTCCATTTCCCGCTGAAGGCCATTTCTTTCATGGCGGCTTCATACCGGCTTAAATCGATGGTTAATATGCCGGTTTCTTCATAGGTCTCTTTGATATAATCGTAGTATAACCGTTTGACGGCTTCGTTGGGAATTTTAAGAATTGCTTTATGTTCTTCATCGCTGCCGGTGATGGTTAAAAGGCCGAAATAGTATAAAAGGGAGATAAAATTCTCCGGGTGGGTCAATTTAGCGATAGGGAAACGATCGACGATAGTGGAATGAATGGCATCGTTTTCCATGATTTGCCTGAGTTTGGAAAAATTGCCGTTGGTATGGGGGAGGGCGGGTGGGGGCGGAGTACTTTTTTTATCGCTAATAATTAAATAGCGCAGTTTCAGATAATCCATCCGGGCGTTATTGTCGATGAGAGTACCGGGAATTTGCGAGTCCACCAGGTATTCTTTAAGGAAGTACAATACATGGACGGTGTTAAATACTTCACGGGTCGAATGAAGAGAAAACCGGTAATGGTTATACCACCGGCCCATCATTTCCAGCAGTTCCGGGGTGGAATGGCGGATTTTCCCGGTTTGCCGGTAGTATTCGATCAAGGTTTCCACTTCGCCCTGGGTAAACCCCATGATTTCGTTTATATCGGAATGGAGCGATATGTTACCGGCGATGTTAAACCCGGAGGTGACGTCGTCCAGTGCGATGGGAGAAACCCCGGTCATGAACAACCGCGAAATGGGTGTATCGCTCCCGGTGGTTCCTGCCTTGATTACATTGAAAAACGAACGTAGAAATCCTTCCCCATGGGTGATGGCCCGGTATTCCGCTTCCCCGGAATCGGATAGTATCGTATTGGCAAAATTATCGTATTCATCGATGATGACGTATAGTTTTTGCTTTTTTGACCAGCAATAACTTAAAAGAGTATCCATTATTTCCGATGCGGTATTTTTCGAGCTGAATTCGTTTCCTGTTTTCCCGGGATCGATATCCAGGAGGTCGTGATATTTCGCCGTGAACAAGTTGGCAGCATTTTTAATCCGGGTTAAAAAGGCTCCTTCTACATATTTAGGATTTGAACCGACCATTGAAAAGTTTAATGGTAATATCAGGTAGCTATTTTTCTCCCTGGTGGGATTTTGGTGGATATCGGCGCCATTGAAAATGAAATCGAATTGGTCTTTTCGATGGATATCGTAGTAGTACTCCAGCATGGAGAGGAAGAGTGATTTGCCGAACCGGCGGGGCCGGATAAAGAATAGAAAGCTTCCTTTATTTTCGATATTCCTGATGAACCGTGTTTTGTCTACATAGTATAAATTTTTTATACGAAAATCCTTGAAATCGGCGACGCCATATGGAATATCTTTTAATTCATGTTCTTCGATCATGGTCATATATTAAACCAAAAGCCCCGGGTTGTCAACTGCCATGAAAATAGCCACCAAGAACGCGAAGGACCGCTGCGCCCCACTGCGTGGAGTTCCGATTGTAGGACTCTACCGAAAGGTTTCACTGTTGAACACTTTCCGGCCCCTTACGCTGCCGGCGGTACAGGCGGTACTGGCGGGACAGGCGGTGCAGGCGGTACTGGCGGAACCGGGGGAGCCGGCGGCGTAGGCGGTTCAGGCTCGGCGCTTTTTTTGGTTCTGACCGCAGGCGGCCTGATATTTAACATCTTCAGGTGCTCTAGATTATTCTCAAAAACGATAAGACAGACGGTTTTAAATTTTTGCCAGGCAGTTCGTAGTTCTTTATACGATTCATTCCTCTCTTTTAGAGCGATGGCGGCAAGACCTTTTTTGTTTTCCAATAAATCTTCTAAAATCCGCAATGCCTTAAGACCATTTAATCTTTCTTGTACCTTATCGGTTGTTATAAGAAATTCTTTTACCCGATCTGATATCGCTTTTTTCTCCAAAATGGTCTCATAAAATTGTTGGGATTGCTCAAGGAAACCGTGTAGACTTCTTTTAAGACGCATATCGATGCCCAACTGGCTGCGTATACCTCTGTCTTGTTCACTGCCGAAGATATGGAAGGTTAATTTTCGGTCATTGGCGTAATAATTCATTTCCTCGGCAAATTTTGCCTCCAAATCCAGCATTGCCTGGATGCGTTCGCCATTTTTTACCTCGAATTCATGAAATTTTTGATCCGCTCTGGAATGGATTCCCAGTAGTTCCTCCATTTTAGAGATGTTATAGCCCTTTTCGCTGATCTGGCTTAAGATAATTTCGTTATCTTTGGCGTTGGTAAACCCAACCACGCTGTCCCCAATCAGTGTTATAATTCTTCTTGGATAGTCTGACATTATTGTTCTCCTTTTATTCGTATTGTTTTTATATTATGTTTTTTTGAATAGCCTTGATAATTCACGCGGGGAGAGTTGAATGGGGTGAATAGCCTTGCCCTCGTCGACTCCACCCTTGCGCTTCCCGACTCCGGCCTTGCGCTGGTCGACTCCACCCTTGCGCTTCCCGACTCCGGCCTTGCGCTGGTCGACTCCACCCTTGCGCCTCCCGACTCCACCCTTGCGCTGGTCGACTCCACCCTTGCGCTTCCCGACTCCGGCCTTGCGCTGGTCGACTCCACCCTTGCGCTTCCCGACTCCACCCTTGCGCTCGTCGACTCCACCCTTGCGCTTCCCGACTCCACCCTTGCGCTGCTTTCCCTACGGGTTGCGAAACTTCCACAACGGCTTGCTGAACTTGTGCCAGGGCTTTCGGTATTTGTGCCAGCGGTTTCGGAACTTATGCCAGGGGTTGCGGAACTCTTCCCAAAGGTTGCGCCGCTTTTTACAGGGATTGACCTCTCAAAACTCGCTTTTAACAGTGTTAGCGCCGGGAATGATCGTGCAGGGGCTGTATCCGATTCACCCCTCGCCCTGTTTTGTTTTGATAGAATGCTCGGTGATCCGTGAAGGGAGTCGGTGAGGATTGCCTTTGCCGGGAAATTTTTCAGCGATGCTCCATTATGATTAACTGTTCCCGGAAACATCCCGGACCATAATGGGGCCATATTCCCAGTCGCCGATGTTGGCGGAATAACCACTGAAAATAATTTTGATTTGAAACTGCATAAGGGATTCGCACCATTTACAACTGAATATTCGGTTAATAAGAATTTATTTATCATTTATTTACCCAATAGGAAATTGACTATACCATAAAATTATATTCATTGCAAGTGAAAAAAATATTTTTTTTTATTTTTTTTGATACTAGGCGCTGGAACTATTCTAAGATGCATTCTGAAAAATAATCTCAGGAAATTTCATCTCTCCCACAAAGTGGGAAATTGAATATATGGCTTAATCGATTTTATCGGCGCCGGCTTTGGCTTTCTTTCTTTTGATGTTTTCCCGGATGATCTCTCTATCATCGTATATGGTTCTATTGACGCAAGTAAGGACAATGGACCGTAAA
>Ga0315278_10002484_pt1 | contig 16388 bp, 1 predicted proteins | sample YL17G06_0_MG_FD_203880 | JGI IMG/M metagenome (GOLD analysis project Ga0315278, IMG submission 203880) | Sediment microbial communities from Yellowstone Lake, YNP, Wyoming, USA - YL17G06_0 | ecosystem: Environmental > Aquatic > Freshwater > Lake > Sediment | place: USA: Wyoming | collected... | reverse complement strand
GCGCTCGTCGAGATGGTGTAGTCGCCGTCGCTGCCGTTCACCGTGTAGGACTGCGTCGTGCCCGTGCAGGTCAGGGTGGTCGGGGCATTCCCACGGAACCGGATCGACGCGGCGCAGGAGGCGTAGCCGCTTCCGGGCGTCCCGGCGGTCAGGTTCGGCTCCACCCTGTCGAACAGCACGTTCGTGTTCGAGCGGACGTACGTCGTCGTCCCGCGGACGAACGTTGAGGGGGCCGGACCTGAGAACGACGACGACGTCGTCGGCGCGACCGAGTCCTTGCGCAGCGAGAACGTGAACGCGGTCGCTGTGGCGTTCCCGACGTTGTCGGTCGCAGTCACGCTGACCGCGTACTCGCCGTCGCCGTACACCAGCAGCACCGGGTTCGAGCCACCACCGCACGGGTTGGCGTGATGGACCCCGTCAGGGGCGGTCACGTCGATCAAGCACGTGCCGACACCGCTGCCCTTGTCCGTCACCGTGACGTTCACGGGGGTCGTGGGCGACACGTAGACCGGGTTGGCACCGAACTGCGGTGTCGAGATGTCCACGCCGAGCACCGGTGGGTTCGCGTCGATCTGCAGGAACGAGGAGCCGCTGGAGAGACCGGCGACGTAGTCGACCTGGTAGGAGCCGTCGGCGTCGGGGATGTCGACGACCGCCGAGTTGTACCCGTAGAAGGGGTCGGTCGGCCAGTCGTTCTGCAGCGCGTTCGGCACGACGCCGGCGCTGATCGCGCCGTTGGGCGTGCGGATCCGGAGCTTCACCGGCTCCGTGTACCACCCCGCGACCTGGTTGGGCGTCGAGGTGTCGGCCGGGTAGCCGTCGGGCACCACGGTCGTGTAGACGCCGGCCGGCGGCACGATCGTGCTCGCATCGGTCAGCGCCTGGTTCGCGCCCTTGAAGGTGTCGAAGCCCACGTTGCCGGCGCCATCGACCGCCTCGCCGAAGAACTCGGCCACGCCGTTGTTGCCGACGTTCACCGAGCCGGAGAAGGTGCGGAGGCCGCCCGACAGTGTCCCGCCGCCGAGGTGTAGCAGCTGGAACGTGTCCGCGTCCGGCCCGCTCTCGGTGCGGTACAGCACGTACGCGTCGGTGGCGTCGCCCGACGTCTTCACCGTGAAGGACGCGATCGTGGACGGGCCGGTCCCGGAGCGGATCCCGGATGCGTTGACCGTCGGGGTGGTCGTGTCCGTTGAGCTCGGCGGCGCGTAGAACGCGCGCAGCTTCATCTGCTCGTAGAGGCGCTGGGTGCCCACGTCGGCCCCGGTGAAGGTGAAGCGTCCGCCGTAGGCCTTGATCGAGTCGTCACCCTGCACGTGGTGGATCGTGACGAAGTCGGTCGGCCAGGTCCCGGTCGAGATCTGTGGCTCGGCCGGCGGCGTCGTCGTGCCACCGTCCATGCCGACGACCGAGATCGTCGGGTCCGAATCCACGATGTCGGACACCTTCAGCGTGGTGACGAGGGCGCCCTGCAGGCGCAGCCCGTCCTGGGTCATGAAGGTGCTGCGCGACAGCGGCTGGATCGGCTGCCCCACCACGTTGGTGGTCTGCTCGATGCCGCCGTCCTTCTGCCCGAGGAAGTACTGGCCGTAACCGAACGGAGCCGTGACCACGTCCCCGGGGTCGACGAACGGGTTCGACTGCGTGCCGTAGGTGACCACCGAGGACGGGAGGCCGGTGTCGGGGTCGTCGCGCAGCGCCGGCGCCACGTGGGTCTCCGGCGTCGCGTTGCCCGTGATCCGGTACCACGGCAGGCCGTAGAAGATCGACTCCTCCATGGCCTTCACGTCATAGGGGCTGAACGAGGTCAGCGACGTCCAGTAGTCGCCCTTGGCCTCGGTGAGCGCCGGTCCGATCCGGAAGGAGCCGTCGAGGTTGGCCGAGAACAGGCGCATCAGCTTCTCGGAATAGGCCAGGCGGGACAGGTCTCCGTAGCCGAAGCCCTGGTTGCCGACCAAAATGCCCGCCTTACCCGACAGCTCCTGCGCCCAGTCGTCGTCGACCGTTGCGGTGCCGGAGAAGTACGAGTCGGGAACGCTCACGCCGGAGTTGCAGCCGATCGTGAACATGATCGTGCCCAGCGGCACGCCGGTGCCGCGGAAGTCCGACGTCAGCGTCTGCGCGTCGGCGTTGCCGTCGCCGTTCAGGGTCGAACGGTGACTGAAGTGGCCGTTCACCGACCAGATGCCCGGCGCCGGGCCCGACGTCCCACCGCAGTGGTTGAACCCGTCCAGACGGCAGAGCAGGTCCGCCCGGGTCCATGGACCGTTCGCGTTCGAGCGCAGCAGGTTCGTGCCGTACTGGGTGGCCGGGTTCCCGTTGTGGAACGTGCTGATGTTGATCGTGGCGCCCACGTCGAGTCCCGAGGTGTCGGCCGTCATGGGGGCGAGGTTCTGGTTCGCGAGCGCGCCCTTGAACTCGACACGCCACGGACCGCCCTCGAGCCCACCGACGGTCACGTCGGTGGCACCGACGTTGGATAGTGCGATGAGCGCGTTCTCGATGTCGTTGGCCGATGCGTCGAACGCGATCGGTCCGGTCGTCTGCCCGGAGAAGGTGAGCGTGAACGTGCCGGACGCGGCGTCGAGGATCTCGATGTCCTGGGTCTCGTTGTTGAGCGACGCGGCGCGCGCGGCCAGGCTCGAGTTGATGTCCGTCGCCACGTTGTTGGCTGTGTCGGCGCCGGTGGTCAGCGCGGTCTTGGGGTCGAGCAGACCGTTGGACGCCAGGTACTGATCGATCTGGCCCTGGATCTCGCTGGGTGTCTCGACCAGGCGCGCGACCGAGGCGTCGGGCACGTAGATCAGGTTGCCGCCCCACGGGAACGGCTCGGTGAACGTGCCGTAGGGGTCATCCGACAGGAAGTACCCGCGGGAGAACGCCTTGGACACCGGGTTGTTGACCGGCGTGGTGCCGTTACGGCCCTGCACCTCTGGCGCGTAGACGAACTGGTTCCCCAGGCTCGCCAGGTCCTTCAGCCGCGCGAACGGGACGATGTCGTCGTCGCCGACGATGACCACGTATTCGGGTGCCGTACGCCCGCTCGTGACCTGCCCAACCAGCGTGCTGATCGCCTTCACGACGTTGTTCCGCACCGTCGGCGAGCACGCGTCGACGCCGGTGAGCGCGTTGTATGCCTTGGTGACGCTGTGGTCGTTCACGCCTCCGTCGCCGGTACTTGTCTCCACCGGCACGATCTGCCCGGCGATCTCCGTGCGTCCGGCGAGGCTGCGCAGCGCCGCGAGCGTGCTCGTCTCCGCAGCCGTCCCGTACAGGTCGCCGTAGCGATCGGCGTTGATCAGGAACAGCGTTTTGGTGCCCGTGGGCACCGTCTGCCCGGCGAGCGTTGTGAACTCGTCGTCGGGCGCAGGAGTGCCGGTTGTGCCGAGCTTGGTCGACAGGTCGTCGCACGACGTGCTGTCGCTTGTCCGGTCGAACGTGACGCTCAGCATGTATGGGGCCGGCGACAGCGGCTGAGGGTCGCCCAGGTAGTGGCTCGCCTGCAACAGGATGTAGCCGCGTGTGGCGTCCTCCGGCTCGACCACCGTGCACGTGACCTCGAGCGGGTTCTCGCGCGCGGTCGAGAACGACCGCACCGCGTATCCGGCGCTCGCGGGCAGGAGCGGCACGTTGTCCAACGTCTCGGTCTCGAGCGCGAAGCCCTGCGGCAGGCAGCCCTCGCGGTCACCGATGCCGCGCGCGGCGATGTCGCCCACGGGCGCACCGGCCGACAGGTTCTGCGGCGTATTGCCGTACATCACCAGGTCGTTGTCATTGTTGACCGACGACATCGATGCGATCACGAGCGCATCGATGTCCGCGTTGGTGACGGGGATCTTGTAGTAGTTCACGTCCGAGTTGCCGTCGAACTGACCGAGCACGAGGCTGTCGCGGAAGACCGCGGGCGTGTTGTCGCTCACCGAGTTGTTGTCGGTGCCGCCGACCTCGGTGGTGGTGATCGCGTCGGTCGTGCGCAGGGTGCCGCCGGTGTCGGCCGACACGGCGAACGACACCTTCTGCACGCCGGTGTCCGGCGGGATGGTCACCTCGAAGTGGAAGGTCACCGTCTCGGGGCCGGTCGTCGAGCATGCGCCCGCCGGCATCTGCCACGTCAACGTGTTGGTGTCGTCCAAGGTCGGGGTCGGGGCGTCGACAGGGCTGCCACCGCCGAAGGTGAACGTGTTCGGGTTCACGGCGTGCGGCGTCGGTGTGTCGACGGTGCGCTCCGGCACGTAGCGGAACCGCGCGCTCGGGAACGTCGCACGCACCTCGACCGTGGCGGGCGCCGGGCACGCCACGTTGAACGTCGCGTCGTAGCCGATGCTGTCGACGAAGGCCGGATCGGTCGCGTCCACGAGGTTCTCGATCGGGATGCGGTCGAAGGGGAAGCTGCCGGCGGGGTAGATGCCCAGCAGCAGGTCGCCCAGCGTCATGTCGCCGATCACGGCGTTGCCGCCGGCCCAGAGCTGACCGAATTGGGCGCTTGGCTGCAGGATCGTGTCGCCCTCCGTCTCGGCGGCCTGCATCTCACCCAGGGTGTGGGTGTTGAGACAGCCGGGCCCGGTCTGCACGTCGGTGCAATCCACGACACCGATCGGCACCTGGTCCAGTGTGAGCGCACCCAGCGAGGTCGGCGTTCCACCTCGGCTGAACCGCACGCCGTTCACTGCGATGCCGCTGAGCAGGTAGCCGTATAGAGGAGCCGTGTTCTGCGACAGGCCGGACACGTTCTTCAGGGAGACGGCGTTCCAAGGCACGATCCACATCGGGCACTTCGCGACCGCGATGTCGACGAGCGTCTGGTTCAGGCTCGTCTCGCTGATCGGCGTGTCGCACGTCTGGTTCATCTCCGCCAGCAGGTTGCCGTCGGGGCCGCTTCCACCGGCCCAGTCGTAGGCGCCCGTGAAGTGGATCTGGGACAGCTTGGTCTCGCCGAAGAAGAACGCGGCGGGCGGCAGGCTGCCGATCGAGTCGCTGCCGAACGAGATGTGGTCAAGCGTCGTGTTCCGGAACCCGTTCCACGCCGCGGAGCCGATCACGTCGTTCAGGGTCAGCTGCTGGATCGGCTCGTTCGCGAGGGCGGTGCCCGCCAGGACGCCGGCCCAGCCGTTAGGCAGATCCAGCGAGATCTGCGTGAGCGACGGCGGGTTCGCGATCTGATGGTCCACGAGCGCCTTCAACGGCACGCTCGACAGCGGGAACGCAGCGTTCCGCTCGCCGATCGGGTAGCCGCCGGGGGAGGTCTTGCCGGGGTAGCCGCCGGGCGCCGTCTTGCCCGGGTAGCCGCCGATCGGGTACGTACCGGGGCCGGAGCCGCTTCCCTTCACGGGGTAGGAGCCGGGTGCCGAGCGCGCGGGGTACGAGCCGGGCGCGCCCTTGGCGGGCCAGCCGCCAGGGGAGGGGAGCTTGCCGGGGTACCCACCGGGCGAGGTGCGTCCCGGGTAGGAGCCCGGGGAAGCGAGCTTGCCGGGGTAGCCGCCGGGCGAGGTGCGGCCCGGGTAGGAACCGGGCGCGGTGCGACCGGGGTAGGAACCTGGCGCGGTCCGCGCAGGCATGTCGACGGGACCGCTCGCGGATTCCAGCAGGCCCTGCGGCACGTTGCCGCCCGACAGGTCCAGCGCGTAGAAGGGGATCTCCTGGTATCCGGCCTCCCGCGTGTCCGCGCCCGTGTGCCCGAACGTCAGACCGGTGATCGCCGGCGTTGCGCGCGCGAACAGCACGGTGATCGACGGCTGTGCCGCGGCACCGTTGACGACGATCAGGTCGTCCTCGGGGTGCGTGGCGCCCTCGAGGTTCGTCGCGGTCAGCATCGGCGTCGACGCGTCGTGCTGGTGCGCCACGTTGGACACACCGTCACCGGCATTGAAGGTGCCGTTGCCCGCGCCCACGAACTGGAACAGGTCCTGCTCGGGTGCGGTCTGGCCGGAACGGCTCACGGCTGACTCGATGTCGACCTGTCCGTCGCCGTTGAAGTCGCCGTGCGCAAAGAACGTCAGTGCGCCGGCGCCGCCGACGAACTGATCCGAGGCGCTGGCCGTGAACGTGCCGTCGCCGTCGTTCAGCAATGGCTTGGCGGCACCGGAGACCGCGATGTCCAGGAAGTTGTCGTTGTTGACGTCGGTCAGCGTCGGCCACGGCGTCGAGGAGCCGGCCAGCGAGTGAACGACCGGGGCGTTCAGCGGAGTATTGCCGCCCGTGGCGATGAAGGTGCGCGTCTGGGTCGGGCTCGTAGTGACGACATCGTTGATGCCGTCGCCGTCGATGTCGCCGATCGCGACGCCGTACTGGCCGCCGTCGCCGCCCTTCTTGTCCGCGGCTGCGAAGGTCCCGTCGCCGGCGCCGGCCAAGACTGCGACGTCCTTGGCGCCGCCGCCCGTGTCGCTGAGCGCGGCCACGAGGTCGGCCTTCCCGTCGCCGGTGACATCGCCGATCGCGATGCCGGCGCTGTCGTTCGAGCCGAGCGACAGTACGGCTGTGCTGCCGAACGTGCCGTCGCCGTTGCTCAGGCGGACCTTGATCGTCCCGGCCGCCGTGACGACCGCCAGGTCGGCGTTGCCGTCGTTGTTGACGTCGCCGAGCGCGAGCCACGTCGTGGTTCCCGCGAACGTCTCTGTGGTCTGCGTGAAGACACCCGATCCGTTGTTGCGCAGGATCGTCACCTTGTCGTTGTTGCCGCTGACCGCGATATCGGGGTCGATGTCGGAGTCGATGTCACCCGTCGCGGCCCAGAAGGCGCCATCGCCAGCAAGCGCGTAGCGGACGGCCGGATCGAACCCGGGGTTCGCGTCCGAGAGGATGGTGTCGTCGGTCGACGTGTTCGGGACCGACGCGTCGTTGACGCCATCTTGGAAGTTCGTGACCTCGACGATGTTGCTCGCGGTCTGTGGGAAGTCCGTCGCTGTGCGCACCGAGAAGGTCACATCCACGCTCTCGCCGCTCGCAAGCGGATCGAGGTTACACGTGAACGAGAGGAGATCGAGATAGCCGCAACCCATCGATCCGGCAGGAACGTCGATCGGCACGTCGTTCAGCAAGGCTCCCGTCGGCAGGGTGTCTTCCAAGCTGATCCGTGAAGAAGTGTCAGGACCGTTGTTCGTGATCGTCACCGTGTACGAGATGTCTCCCCCGGCATACGCGGTGGGCGTCGGCGCGTGCACCTGTGACACGACCAGGTCGGCGTCGCGTGACTCAACCGTCGTGGTGCTCAGGATGTCCGTGTTGTTGGCGGGGGTGGGGTCGCTGGTGCCGCTAACCGCGGACGCCGTGTTGGTGGCGTCGGCGACGGTGCCGTCGTTGGTCGCGACGATCGTGACCTCGACGCTGTTCCCGCTCGTGATGTCGCCGAGGTCGCAGGTCACGACACCGGCGGTGAACGGATCGCACGTCCCCGCGGCCGGCGTAGCGGTTGCGGCGTTGATGCTGGTCGAAAGCGTGTTCGTAAGCGTCGCGTCCATGGCCGTATCGGGCCCGTTGTTGGTGACGGTCACCGTGTACGTGACGTCATCCCCCGCGATGATCGTGCCCGGGTTGTCGGTGTTGCTAACGACCAGATCCGCACCCGTGGAGGCGGTGGCGGTGACGCAGTCGCCGAGTTCGGACGTATTGCCGAGCGGGTCGGTGGCGGTCGCCGTCAACAGATCGCCGGCGCTGAACTGCCCGAAGAAGTTCGGAACCGGGCTCGTGGTACCGAGCCCGCTGGCGTTCGTGGAGATCGTCGTCGAGCCTAGGAAGCCACGCGCCTGCGGGTCTGCGCTGCCTGGGCAGGAGTTGGCCTTGTAGACATCGATGCTGAACGTTGTGTTCGCTTGCGAGTCCAGCGTGATGGTCACATTGCCGCTGGGGGCGTCGGCAGCGGCGATCACGGGGAAGTTCTGCAAGTTGTTCGGCCCAGCGTCTGCATCGAGTGCGCCGTTGTCGTTGGGTGTCCGCCCGCTGCCGGTGTCGCCGGGAGCCACGAGGTCGATCCCGCGAAGATCGTTGGCGTAGATGCGGTTCTTTCGGATGATGACGTGGTCGGTGTTTGCGCTGATCACCTTCACGCCAGCGCCGTTGTACGCGATCGCGTTGCCGGTCCCAACACCGAGGTCGTTCGCGCCGATCTGATTGGTCGTTGTCGTGAGCCCCGATGCCGCGATCCCCGCGTACTGGTTTCCGAGGTCCAGTGTCTCGGCGCGGTTCGTTCCGATGAAGTTGCCTTGGATCGAGTTCCCCGTTGACTGGCCAGCTCCGGCGCTGGACCACGAGTTGATCCAAATGCCCATGCCGTAGGAGCCGGTGCCGCTTGCGCCGCCGATCACGTTTCCGGAGATCGTGTTCGACGCTGCGTTGTATGAGGGGGAGTTGCCCGCGTAGAGATTGATACCGAGGGTGTTGGAGCCACCGAGCACGGCATTCTCCGCCGCGTTGACTCCGATCGAGTTCCCCTGGATGAACGTCGATGACGTTCCAAGGAGAGTGATGGCGCCTTCGTTTGCCATTCCGATGACGTTGCCCTCGCCGGGGTTCAGTCCGCCAACCTGGCTCCCGGTACCCGCCCCATTGAAGATGATCCCGTCGTACACGTTCGGGATGGCCGTTGAACCCGCGACGTCGGTGCCGATGAAGTTGCCTTGGATGCTGGCGTTCGCAGAACTGATTTGAATCCCGGCGTTGTCGTTTCCGGAGATCACGTTGCGTTGGCCCGCCGTCGAGCCGCCGATCACGGCGGAAGTCCCAGCGCTTTGTACATCGATGCCGAACGTTTGCGTTCCTACATCTGCGCTGCCTGCCGCGTTCGTGCCGATGTAGTTGCCCTTGATCTGCACACCAGCAGCCTGAACCCGGATGCCATCGCTGTAGTTGGTACCGCTGTTCCCGGAGATGACGTTCCGGTCTGAGGCGGAGTTGCCCCCGATGACTGCCCCCGTCTGCGTCACCCAGACACCCATATCGTTGCCGAGGTCGTTGGTCCCGTCGGTGCCGATGTAGTTCCCCGCGACCGTGGCGGTGTTGGTGCCGGAACCACTCAGCTGGACACCGATGCCCGAGCTCGAGAACCCCGTGATCATCAGTCCCCGGATCACGGTCGAGCCGCTCGACGCGCGATTCTCGAGGCCGACGTCGGTCGGGACGGACGCTCCGCTGATGCGGACTACGGGCCCGCCCGCCACCGAGTACCCGTTCTGCGTGGCCGCGTCGATCGTCGTCGGTCCGTTGATCTGCGGGAGCGGGAGAGACGGCGTGATCGTTGCAGGCGACGCGTTGGAGTAGTTACCCGGGATGGCGAAGACGATCGAATCCGCACCGGCGACGGAGTTCGCCTCCTGCATCGCCGCGCGGAGCGTGCAGTCTCCGGATACCGTGAGGCAGACCCCGTTCAGAGCGGCGTCCGCGCCATCGCTGGTCGAGTTCACGATGAAGGCCCGCTCCACCGCGCCGATCTCGCATCCCGTTCCGGTCGGACGTGTGACTCCCCGTTGGTCGTGCGCTGAGCACGCCGCGTTGCCCGCGGGGATGGCGTCGATCGCGGCCCCGGCGCCCGGGAGCATGGTTTGCGTTGGACCGCCGTTGTTGGCGAGTGGTCCGAGGTTCGGGTTCGTGTTCGCGATCGAGGTTCCGGAGAACCCGCATGAGGCATCGGACGAGAGGTTGTACCCGCCGTCGGAGAGCGGGGAGCCTACGTCTCTCCAACAGTTGCCCACGGCACCGTTGTTGGCGACGATCGAGCTCGTCATCGTGGTGCTTGTGGCTCCGGTCATGCCGATGCCACCGCCGAGGATCCCTGCACTGTTCCCCGCCACTGTGGAGCTGGTGACCGAGAGCGTGCCGTACTGATTGAAGAGACCGCCGGCGTAGGAGCTCCCGGTGTTCCCCGTGAAGGTGGAGTTGGTGACGGTTGCCGTGCCTTCGTTCTTCATGCCGCCGCCGAAGGCCGCGATGTTTCCCGAGAGAGTGGATGTCGAGACGGTGAGCGTGCCGGCGCTGCTGTTGAAGATGCCGCCGCCGCGACCGGTCGCCTGGTTGCCCACGATGGCAGCGTGGGTGACGGTGACGTTGCCGCCCTGGTTGTCGATGCCGCCGCCGTCATTTGCCGAGTTCCCGTTGGCGACCGTGAGCTTGTCGAGGGAGAGTGAAACGCCTGCTTGGACGACGAAGACGCGCATAGCGTTGTTGCCGCTGATGGTGAGTTGGCTCGCGCCGGGGCCATTGATCTGGGTGTTCGTCGAAACGGTGATGGGAGAGGTGAGCGTGATCGTGCACGGGGCGCCGAGGTTGAAGTCGACGATGCCGCCGCCGGAGAGGGCTGCGAGCAGACTCGTCTCGTCGCACGTGTTGACCGTGCCTGAGGCGCGCGCCGGCAATGACGGCAGGACGATCGAGGCGGCGACGGTTGCGGTTACGACGAATGTGCTCAGGATGCGTGTCAGGTGGCGGTGGTGTGGCAAGTCGTTTCCCCTCCCAGGGCTGCAAGGCGTACGAAGGTGCGAAGGTCCCACTAACGGCAAACTGTGTCAATCGGACCTTTGGTCCCCCATGGGGCCTCGGGCGCAACGGTTTGAACGCGGTTCAGGGAACGCTCGCCTGTCGCGGGGGATCGGCGGGCGCTCCACGGATCGACAACTACACAGCAGATACAACAAGTGACTCGAGGACCTATACGTCGCGAGCAGCTGGAGGGACTGCGGCCAGCTGCAAACAAGCACACAGTGAAACAGCGAGCGCGAGTATCGTTGCCTGTATGACGTCCGAGCAGCCCGGTAGGACCCAGGGAGGCCACGAGGCGCAGTCGCTCCGGCCCTACGTGCCGCGGATCCTGCTCCGTCACCTGGTAGAGGATCCCGAGGCCACCTGCTGGACCGCGGAGGGCTCGGTCGTCTTCGTCGATATCTCGGGGTTCACGAAGCTCTCCGAGAAGCTCGCCAAGGTCGGCAAGGAAGGCGCTGAGCAGGTCACCGAGGCGATCGAGGCGTGCTTCACCGACCTGCTGGCGGTCGCCTATGCGAACGACGGCAGCCTGATCAAGTTCGGCGGCGACGCGCTCCTGCTCTGGTTCGAGGACGACGACCACGTCGCCAACGCGTGCCGTTCCGCCGTGTGGATGCGCCGGGCGCTGCGCGACGTTGGCCGGATCGAGGTGCCGGGCTCGCACGTGCAGCTGCGCATGTCGGTGGGCGTGCACACCGGCACGTACCACTTCTTCCATGTCGGCGGGTCGCATCGAGAGCTGGTGGTGGCCGGGCCGGGCTGGACCGGCACCGCGCACATGGAACACGAGGCCGACGCCGGCGACATCCTCATGAGCCCCGAGGTGGCCGCCACCCTGCCGACCCGGTGCGTCGGTGACGCCAAGGGCCCGGGGTTCCTGCTGAAGCGCGAGCCGCCGGGGCACCATGTCGCGGCGGCTATCCCCACCTATGAGGTCGACCCCGAGGCCATCGCGAACTGTCTGTCGACCGCGGTGCGCACCCACGTGCTCGCGGGTGGCGGCACCCCGGAGCACCGGCAGATCTCGATCGCGTTCATCCACTTCGACGGGACCGACGGGGCGATCGTGACCCGCGGCCCCGCAGCCGTCGCCGCGGATCTGCAGGTGCTGCTGGCCGACACGCAGGCGGCGTGCGACGAGTTCGGCGTGTGCTTCCTGGCGACCGACGCCGACATCGACGGCGGCAAGCTGATCCTGACGGCGGGAGCCCCCACGATCACCGGCAACGACGAGGAGCGCATGCTGTTCGCGCTCCGCAAGATCGCCGACGTCGAGCGCGCGATCCCGATCCGGATCGGCGTGAACCGCGGCGGCGTGTTCGCGGGCGACATCGGGCCGTGGTACCGACGCACTTACACGGTCATGGGCGACGCGGTGAACCTCGCCGCCCGGCTTATGGCCGCGGCGAGCCCCGGCGAGATCTACGCGACCGCCGAGGTCCTCGAGGCCTCGGGCACGCGGTTCGCCACCACCGAGCTCGAGCCGTTCATGGTCAAGGGCAAGGCCAAGCCCGTCCAGGCGTGGGCGGTCGGTGAGGTGCTCGGGTCGCGGACGCGCGACGCCAGCGTCAAGCTGCCGCTGATCGGGCGCGACGAGGAGTTGGCGCAGCTTCGCGCGGCGCTCGCCGAGGCCCGCGCGGGACGCGGATCACTCGTCGAGATCGTCGGCGAGCCCGGCATCGGCAAGACGCGCCTGATCGAGGAGTTGCATGCCGACCAAGAGGCGCACGTCCTGGTCGCCACCGCCGAGGCGTTCACCTCCTCGACGCCGTACGTGATCTGGCGCGAGCTGCTGCGCGACATGCTTGGTGTCGGGTGGGAGGCGGACGACCGTTCCGTGGTCCGGAAGTTGCAGGAGATCATCGCCGCGAGAGACCCGTCGTTGGTCCCGTGGCTCCCTCTGGTCGCGATCCCGCTGGACGTGGACATGCCTTTGACCGACGAGGTGGCACAGCTGGCCGAGGAGTTCCGCCAGCCGAAGTTGCACGAGGTTGTCGGCAGGTTCCTTGCGCTCGCGCTCGACGAGGAGACGTTGATTCACGTCGAGGATGCCCACCTCATGGACGGCGCCTCGACCGATCTATTCGTTTATCTTCTGGGCGACTTGGGCGAACGTCCGTGGCTCTGGACGCTCACCCGGCGAGATATGGACACCGGTTTCGTAGCGCCCGAGCACGAGCGAGCCAAGATGATCTCCCTGGGTCCGCTCGCTCGCGAGGACGTCCTGGCGCTTGTGGAGGCAGCGACGGAGCACGCTCCGCTGCTGCCCCACGACGTTTCGCTGGTGGCCGACCGAGCCGGCGGGAATCCGCAGTTCGGGCTCGACCTCGTCCAGGTTGCCGCCACGGGGGGAGCGCTTCCGGAGTCGATCGAGAAGGCGGCCATGGCACGCATCGACGCCCTAGTCCCGGCCGACCGAGCGCTGGTTCGCCGCGCGTCGGTGCTGGGCGTGTCGTTCTCATCTCGTTTCATCGAAGAGGTGATGGACGACGACGCGCCACCTTTGGATGAGGATACTTGGGGTCGTCTCGGTGAGTTCTTCGTCGACGACGGGGACGAGTATTTTCGGTTCCGCCGAGCTGTCGTGCGAGATGCTGCGTACGCGGGCCTCCCGTTCCGTACGAGACGTACTCTCCACGCTCGCGTGGCAGAGCGCTTCGAGCGCGAGTTCAACGTCGAGGAGTCCGGCGGCTTGCTTTCTCTGCATTACTTCCTCGCCGGGGACAACCAACGGGCCTGGGGGTACGCCCGTGCCGCGGGCAAGCGGGCCGCCGATCAATACGCGCAGCAAGAGGCGGCGAGGCTGTACCGGCGGGCGATCGACGCAGCGCAGCGCCTGCCGGGCTTCGACGAGGTGACGCTCGCCGATCTCTACGAGTCCCTCACCGAGGCGCTATTCGGCTCGGGAGACTTCCCCGGCGCTGCCGAGGCGTGCTCGAGCGTCTATCGCCACCGCGGGAAGGATCGGGTCGGACAGGGTCGCGCGCTCATGAAGCGCGCCAACATCGAAGCGCGGCTGCAGACGTATTCGCGCACGTTGTGGTGGATCACGCGGACGAGGTCCGTGCTCGCCGATTCGGATGCGCCCGAAGCGAAGGCGATCGCTGCGTCCGCGGCCGCCTATTACGCGGCGATCCTCGATCGGCTGGGGCGTACGACCGAGAGCATGGGTTGGGCCGAGCGTGCAGTTGAGGAGGCGGAGGCGTCCGGCAGCCGCCAGGCGCTTGCCGAGGCTTACGACATCCTCGACGTCGTCAATCTCGACCTCGGCCGGCCCAGCGGGACCTATTGGGACAAGGCCATCGCCATCTTCGAAGAGGTCGGCGACCTTAAGGAGCAGATGCGACTGCTCGTGAACCGAGGTGTCGGCCTTCAAGCGGAAGGTCGATTCGACGACGCGATGGCGCGCTACGGGCAGGCACGCCAGATCGCCGAGCAGATCGGTGACGCGTACGTCTCTGCCCTGTTGAAGATGAACGAAGCTGAGGTCCATGGCGACCGGGGTGAGTTCGACGAGGCGGAAGAGTTGCTCCGCGGCTCCGTCCGCTACTTGCGGGCCGCGGGCGACACCTACATGTTGGCGAGCTCGATGCAGTACTTAGGCCGCGTGCTCGGCCGTGTGGGCAAGGTGGAGGAGGCCCTCCGTGTTTTGAACGAGGCGGAGGAGGGCTTCGACGCGGTTGGCGCCGCTCCGGACGCCGCCGAGGTTCGCGTGCTCATCGCGGAGTGCCAGGTGTTGCGGCAAGAGCCGGATGCGGCCATGAGCCAGTTGGACAGCATCTCCGAGTCTGACGCTGCGGAGAGCTCACTTGGCCTGTTGGCACTCAGGGTCCGTGGATACGCCTTGGCCCAGCTCGGCAAGTCCGATGAGGCGCGACGGTTGTTCGAGGAATCTCTCGCTGGAGCTCGGCAACGAGACGCGGCATTCGAAGTGTTCGAAAGCCTCCTCGGGCTTGTCAGGCTCTCATTGGAACGCGAAGGATCGGCACCCGACAGCTCGGTCGAGGAGCTGACGAGGATTGCCCGGGAACTCTCGATCCGCGCCGTGACCTGTGTGCCGCTGGAGCGCGCGTCGGTCGCATAGAGAAGAAGGACCGGCCCACGGGCCGGTCCTTCTTCGTCGCGATGTGAGGTGTCCGACTACTTGAGGAGCGTCTTGCCGTCCACGATCGTGACGATCGTGTCGAGGCGGTTCACGCCGACCGACGTCGCGACTTCCTTCGTGTTCAGCAGGCACGTGGTGTGCGGCGTCGTGTCGGGGGCAACTGGGTCCGGCATGCCCGTGTAGTCACCATTCGAGTCCACGTCGCAGAACAGCATCGACCGGAGGCCAGCCCCATCGTCGTAGTAGAGGGTTCGTTGGGACTTGTCGCCGTCGACCACCCACGTCATGTTCTGGGTGACTTGGATCTTCGTCGACGACGACGGGTCGAGCGGATAGAACTCCACCTTCTGATCGCCGTTTGTATCGACCCAGCTCTCGAATACGTATTCACCGGGCTTGCAGCTGGCCTGGGTGAACGTCACCGAGGCGAGAGGCTCGTTCACACCATCGCCGACCGTGAACGTGTACGGGTCTTCAGGCAGCGGGTCGCACTGGACCGTGATCGTGTTTCCTGGGACCGTAATCGTGCGAACGTTCAGGAAGTCCTTGTCGCCGACGGCCTGCGTCCCCGGGCCCGAGAGGGTCACCGAGTAGCCGTTCGGCTGAACAACGAAGCCGCTCGGCGCTTGACCGGCAAAGCCTGTGCACGACGTGGTCGAGCCGGGCAGGGACTGGAACCAGCCGCGGTATGAGGTCGCCGCGTCTTCGGCCGGTGCGAACTCACAAACTGTGTAGGTGCTGCTCGACGTCAGGTTGTTGAGGGTGTAGTTCCCGAGCGTTGCAGAGGCGGTGCTGGAGGTTGTCGACGTGACTTGCTGACCCGCCGAGTTGAATGCCTTGACGTACCAACCGCCCTGTCCTGACTCGTCCGACTCCTTGGAACCGTTGTTGTTGTGATCGCGCCAAACCTGGCCAGAGATCGAGCTGTCGTTGGCGTAGAGCGTGAAGGACCGGGACGGGGCGTCGGCCTTGCCCGACGCGCTCGCCGTGATCGTGTACGAACCGGCCGTGTTCCCATTCAGCGTGAAGCTCTGCTGTCCGTTCACGGCGCTGGTCGTGAGGGGTGTGACCGTCAGGTTGGATCCGATCGGCTTGGTCGGAACGTTGATCGTGATCGTCCCGTTGAAGTTCGTGTCGACGACGGCCGGGTTGTCTCCCGTGTAGGCGGCGACCGTCACGGTCTGGTTCGTGCCGACCATGCCGTCCGACGGGGCGGTGGCCCAGTCCAGCGGGCAGGTCTTGGAGATGGTGGTGGTGACGTCCCCCGCCGGTTGCTTGACGGGGTCGAGCACGAAGTTGTCGCCGTTCAGCTGCGAGCCCGTGTTGGCGACGGTCGTCCATGCGCCGGAAGAGCTGTCACCGCAGGCGAGGTTGACCGAGGTGACGTTCACGTAGATCCCCACCACGACGGTCTTCTGTCCCTTGACGGGAGCGATCCCGCACACGCTCACTTGCGTGCCCGACCCCGCCGTGCAGTCATGGCTGCCCGAGGCGTTGACCACGATCCTCGCGGCCGAGTTGTCGCCGTTGGTGCTGGAGGCGTCGATGTACGGCGGCTGCGTGCTCGAGATCGTGAACTGGCTCGGCACGACGATGGCCGCCGAGCTGATGTTCGACGACGACGACTTCGGGTTCGTGTTGGTGATCGACACCTTGAGGAGCGCGCCCTGTTGCCCGGAGGTCACGGACGTCGGCGAAACGCTGAACATGTAGTACTTCGTTCCGGTCGGGGCGGCCAAGCTCGGCACCGCCAAGATGGCGACGAGCACCAAGATCGCGAAACTGGCGATCCAGGGAACCAGTTTCGCGCGCTTTTGGA
>Ga0315278_10002483_pt1 | contig 16391 bp, 11 predicted proteins | sample YL17G06_0_MG_FD_203880 | JGI IMG/M metagenome (GOLD analysis project Ga0315278, IMG submission 203880) | Sediment microbial communities from Yellowstone Lake, YNP, Wyoming, USA - YL17G06_0 | ecosystem: Environmental > Aquatic > Freshwater > Lake > Sediment | place: USA: Wyoming | collected... | reverse complement strand
GTGGCCTTGAGCATCTCCTGCATGCCCGGCCCGCCCTTCGGACCTTCGTAACGAATCACGACGACCTGCCCGGGGTGTACCTGGCCGGTGAGAATGGCGGCGCCGGCGTCATTTTCACTGTCGAAAACGACAGCGGTGCCGCGGAAGCAGGCCATGCCCGGCGGCACGGCCGCACTCTTCACGACACAGCCGTCTTCCGCGAGGTTGCCACGCAGCACCGCGAGTCCGCCGTCCTTCGCGAACGCGTGCGCGAGGTCGCGAATGCAACCGTGCGCGCGATCGAGATCGAGCTCGGGGTAGCGGCGCGACTGCGAGAACGCCTCCGTGGTGCGCACTCCACCCGGCGCAGCCCGATACCATTCGGCGACGGCGGGCCTCGATGCACGACGCACGTCCCACTCGTCGATCGCCGCGCCGAGCGACGGCGAATGCACGGTTCGCGCGTCGCGATGGATGAGGCCAGCACGATCCAGTTCGCCCAGGATGCCCATGATGCCGCCTGCGCGGTGCACGTCCTCGATGTGGACGTCGAGCGTCGCCGGCGAGACCTTGCAGAGATAGGGAGACACGCGCGACAGGCGATCGATGTCGTCGATCGTGAAGCCGGCACCGGCTTCGTGCGCCGCCGCGAGCAGGTGCAGCACGGTGTTGGTCGAGCCACCCATCGCCATGTCTAGCCGCATCGCGTTCTCGAAAGCCTCGAACGTCGCGATGGAGCGCGGCAACACGGTGTCGTCACCGTCCACGTAGTGACGCTTCGAAAGTTCGACGATGAGTCGACCCGCCTTGAGGAACAACTCCTTGCGATCCGCATGGGTCGCGACGATCGTGCCGTTGCCGGGCAACGACAGGCCGATGACCTCGGTCAGGCAGTTCATCGAATTGGCGGTGAACATGCCCGCGCAGGAACCGCAGGTCGGGCAGGCCGAGCGCTCGACCGCCAGCACCTCGTCGTCACTGGCCCGCGGATTCGTGGACACGAGCAGCGTGTTCACCGCGTCGATCGACATGTCACGATCGTTCCAGCGCACCTTGCCCGCCTCCATCGGCCCGCCGGACACGAATACCGCCGGGATGTTCAACCGCAGTGCGGCGAGCAGCATTCCCGGCGTGATCTTGTCGCAGTTCGAGATGCACACCATCGCATCCGCGCGGTGCGCGTTGACCATGTACTCGATGGAGTCGGCGATCAGGTCGCGCGACGGCAGCGAATACAACATGCCGTCGTGACCCATCGCGATGCCGTCGTCGACCGCGATCGTGTTGAACTCGCGCCCGACGCCGCCCGCCCGCGCGATCTCGGACGAGACCAGCGCGCCGAGTTCGCGCAGGTGCACGTGACCGGGCACGAACTGCGTGAAGGAGTTGACGACGGCGATGATCGGTTTGCCGAAGTCGCTTTCCTGCATGCCCGTGGCGCGCCACAGCGCCCGGGCGCCGGACGCGAGTCGACCTTGGGTGACCAGGGCGGAACGGTAGCTGCGGTTGCTCATCGGGACGTCTCCTTGCCGCCGCTTACCTTACCGGCAGCGCGCCCACCGTCTGTAGCGACTTCACGTAATCGACGGCGCGCGCCTCGGCGAAATGGTCGATCGTGAATCCCAGGGCGGCCAGCACCGACAAGCCCAGGGCTACGCCGTAATAGGCGGGGCGGCCGAGCAGAAAGACACAAACGAGTGCCATAAGCACCGCGGCTGCATAGCAGAGGCGATATACGCCGAAGCTCGTCAGGACCTCCCGCATGCGGTGACCCTCCTGGGCCGCGAAGCGCCCCGGATCGCGGTCCTGCAACTCGAGCAGGCGGCGCACTTGCGAGTCCGTGCGGAAATAGACAGAGCCGCCGACTGCGAGTCCCAGTGCAGCCGACAGCAGCAGCGCCGCCGCAAGGCCGCGAGCGAACGGCTGTCGCACCCAGAACCACGACCAGAGTGCGGCCGCGAGGCACAACACGCCGGCGAGCAGGATCAACGCGGCCTCGGACTTCTCACCGGCGAAGTAAGCACGGATCACTGATTCGACGCTCATTGGGCCTCCGTCACTGCAAGGTGTGTGCTGCTCCCGTCAAGCAATGGCGTGCGGCGCAATTCGCTCGCGCCAGGGCATGGCCTGCTCGATCTGGGCCGCGAGGCGGAAGAGCGTCGCTTCGTCGCCGATCCTGGCGGTGAACAGCATGCCCATCGGCAGCCCGTCGCCAGTCCAGTGCAGCGGCAGGGACATCGATGGCTGGCCGGTGACGTTGGCGACCATCGTGTACGGAGCTGCTTCGAGGACCGGCTCGAAGGCCTCGATCACCTTCGCGCGCTGGCTCAGCAGCGCCGAGCCGGGCAACGCGGTCAGCAACTTGAGACCCTGGCGCTGCATCGTCGACATCTTGTAGGCGCCGATCGGCAGCGGCGGCACACCGACCGTGGGGGTCAGCAGCACGTCGAAGCCGGCGGCCCATTGCAGCCACTGCCTGGAAAACGTCTGCATGGTCCAGAGTGCTTCGGTGACATCGGCCGCTGATTGCGCCTCACCCATCCTCGCGAGCACCCACGTGGCCAGCTCGACGTTGTCGCTCGAGGCTTCGCGGCCGACTAGCCTGGGGGCCGTGCGCAACGTCGCGGCCACGTCGGCTGCGATCAGTGCCGAGTAGCTCGCGACGAACGACTCGGGCGGCAACGGCAGTTTCACCTCGACGAGCTCGTGGCCGAGTCCCTGCAGCGCCAGGATCGTCGCCTCGAGCGCGCGGCGGTTCTCCGCGTGCAGTGTCTTCGCGAGACCCGGGTCGAACGTGTACGCGACCCGCAGCCGGCCGGGCGACCGCTGCGTTTCGTCCAGGAACGCTCTTTCGGCGGCGGGCAGCTTCATCAACTGCTGCGGGTAATCCCCTGCCGTGGCGTCGAGGATCGCCGCGCTGTCGCGCACCGTACGCGTCACGACGTGCTCGCCGATGAATCCCCACCAGACGTCCGGCTCCAGCGGCCCCGTCGGATTGCGGCCGCGGCTCGGCTTCAAGCCGACGAGTCCGCAATTGGACGCGGGGGTGCGGATCGAACCGCCGCCGTCGTTCGCGTTGGCCGCAGGAGCGATGCGGGCCGCGACCGCGGCGGCCGACCCACCGCTCGAGCCGCTCGACGTACGCTCGAGATTCCAGGGATTGCGGGTTGGCCCGAACAGTTCCGGCTCGGTGACGTTGGTGACGCCGAGTTCCGGCGTGTTGGTCTTGCCGAAGATCACCAGGCCGGCCTGTCGGTAGCGGCGCGTGAGTTCCTCATCCGCCGCCGGCACGTAGTCCTCGAACAGGCGTGAACCCTTGCGCATCGGTTCACCCGCGTAGGCGGTCATCAGGTCCTTGATCAGGAACGGCACGCCGGTGAGCGGTCCTTCGGGCAGGCCGGACGCGATGGCCTCGCGGGCACGGCCTTCCATCAGGTGGATGACGGCATTGATCTTCGGGTTGACGGCCGCCGTCCTCGCCAGCGCCTCATCCAGCAACTCGGTCGGGCTCACCTGCCGCTTTCGCACCAGTTCGGCGAGACCCACCGCGTCGTACTGGCCGTATTCACGGAATGCCATGTCGTGCTCCCCTGGGCAATGATTCGAGTGGCGATGATGGGCCGACCGCCGGCGGAAATCGACCCTCTTGCCATCATCCGGCCGCGCGCCGACACTCGGCGCTCCCATGCAACACCTGTTCGACAGCCCATGACCACACTCACGCGCACGACGATCATCCTGCTCGCCCTCTGCCTCGCCGACGTCGCGCTGGCGGCCGGAGGCGCCGCGACCGTCAACGGGGCACGCGTCGCCGCAGCCGACAGCGAGCCGCAGAACTGGCTCGCGCACGGCCGCACCTACGACGAGCAGCGCTATTCGCCGCTGCGGCAGATCAATGCCGGGAACGTCGAGCAGCTGGGGCTCGCCTGGTCGTATGCCACCAGCACCACGCGCGGCCTGCAGGCAACGCCGATCGTCGTGGACGGCACGATGTATACGACCGGCGTGTGGAGCGTGGTGTACGCGCTCGACGCGAAGACCGGCAAGGAACTCTGGAAATACGATCCGATGGTGCCGCGCGAATGGGGCCGCTACGCGTGCTGCGATGCGGTCAATCGCGGCGTCGCGATCTGGAAGGGCGCGGTCTATGTCGGCACCCTGGACGGGCGGCTGGTCGCGCTCGATGCCAGGACCGGCAAGAAACGCTGGGAGATCAACACGATCGACCGCACCAAGCCGTACACGATCACCGCCGCGCCGCGCATCGTCAAAGGCAAGGTGCTGATCGGCAACGGCGGCGCGGAATACGGCGTGCGCGGCTATCTCTCCGCGTATGACGCGGTCACGGGCAAGCTCGTCTGGCGCTTCTACACCGTGCCAGGCGATCCGAAAAAGGGTTTCGAGAACCCGGAACTCGAGGCGGCGGCGAAGACCTGGCACGGCGAATGGTGGGTTGGCGGCGGCGGCGGCACGGTGTGGGACTCGATGGCCTACGACCCCGAACTCGACACCTTGTATGTAGGCACCGGCAACGGCTCGCCCTGGGCTCGTGACATCCGCTCGCCCGGCGGCGGCGACAACCTGTATCTGTCCTCGATCCTGGCGATGAACCCGGACACCGGCCGGCTGAAATGGCACTACCAGGTGACGCCGGCGGACAACTGGGACTACACGTCGACGCAGCACATCATCCTCGCGGACCTCGTGCTCGAGGGGAAGACGCGCAAGGTGCTGATGCAGGCGCCGAAGAACGGCTTCTTCTACGTGCTGGACCGCGTCACCGGCGAGCTGCTGTCCGCCGACAAGTACATCCCGATCACCTGGGCGACCCACGTCGACCTGAAGACGGGACGTCCTGTCGAGACGCCCGAGGCCACCTATAGCAAGGAAACGCGGCTGATCATCCCGGGCGCGATCGGCGGTCACAACTGGCAGCCGATGGCCTACAACCCGCAGACGGGACTCGTATACATCCCCGCGATGCAACCGCTCGGGATCTATCCGCCGTCGCAGGAATTCCTCAGGACCGGCAAGTACACGCGGCGCGACCTGTTCTGGAATCCGGGTATCGACTGGAACAATTTCAACGACAAGCTCGAGGACCTGCTGAAGCAATTCAACGGTGCGCTCCCGCCGGACCGTGGGTACCTGAAGGCCTGGGATCCGGTCCAGAAGAAAACCGTGTGGGAGATCGAGCATCCGGCCTTCTGGAACGGCGGGCTGCTGACGACCGCGGGCAACCTGCTGTTCCAGGGCACTGGGGACGGGCAGTTCGTCGCCTACACCGCGGACACCGGCAAGATCGCCTGGGCCGTGCCGACCATGATCGGCATCGTCGCGCCGGCGGTCACGTATGAAGTGGATGGCGAACAGTACGTTGCCGTGATGGCGGGTTATGGCGGCGCGGGTGCCGTCACGGTCGGCGATCCGCGCACGATGGCGTCCGGAAAATACCTGAACGACGGCTATGTGCTGGCATTCAAGCTGGGCGGCAAGGCGGCGATGCCGCACGTGGCGGAGAAGAACGCAGCGATCCCCGAGCCACCCGCGATCGATGCGACGGACGCCCAGGTCACCAATGGCAGGTACAAGTACGGCTCCACCTGTCTCGTCTGCCACGGCGCGCTGGTGGTGTCGGGCGGCGTGGTGCCCGACCTGCGCATGCTGCCGCCCGAGAAGCACGCGATCTTCAAGGAGATCGTGTACGACGGCGTGATCCACGGTGCGGGCATGCCGACGATGGGCGACCTGCTCACCGAGCAGGACGTGCGGGACATTCAGGCGTACATCATCACGCGTGCGAAGCAGGACCGCGCTGCCCTCACCCCAACCCTCTCCCACTAACGCGGGAGAGGGAGTAGATGCCCTCACCCCAACCCTCTCGACACGACGTTTCTAGTTGTTCTTCGCGCCCTGCTCGACCCAACGGCGGATGGTCGCAATCTCCTCGGAGGTCAGCGGCTGCGCGCCCGCATGCGGCATCTTGATGGCCGGGTCGGCGCGGCCCTCGATCAACATGACCAGCGCGCTGGTGAGCGGGTCGCCCGGCAGCACGACGGGACCATAGCGAGTGCCTTTCATCAGGGAATCGTAGCCCTGCAGGTCGAAGCCACTGGCCACGTAGCCGGGTTGGCCTGGCTTGTGACAGGACTGGCAACGCGTTGTGAGGATCGGCGCCACATCCCTGGCGTAACTCACCTTGCCCGGTGCGCGTTGGCAGCCGGCCGTCAGCAGCAGCGTGACCGAAGCAACGAGGAGACAGCACAAGAGTCGCGTTTTCATCGTGCCCCCTGGACAGCGGAAGTGTCCGGCCACGCTGTGCCTCAACCGGGGCGCCTGCAATCCGATGAACTACCTAACCAGCCGCCGTGAGCGGAGACCGCGCGCCGACGGTACGAAACGTCAGGTTGATCCGTTCGCCGACGGCTACGGCCGTCTTCGGCACCGCGTGCACCCAATGATGCTGTGTCGGGCCCGCCATGAGCAGCAAGCTGCCGTCCGTGAGCGGCAACGTCACGGGTTCCGCCCGATTCTTCCGGTGCCGCAGGCGAAAGCGACGCGTGGCCCCGAAGGACACCGACGCGATTACCGGATTGCGTCCAAGTTCCGGTTCGTCGTCGGCGTGCCAGCCCATGCCATCGCGCCCGTCGCGATACAGGTTCAGCAGCACGCTGTTGAACGTTTGCCCCGACAACCGCTCGATACGCGAGCGAATGGCGGTCAGCTCCGGCGTCCAGAGGCGCGGTTCATGGGGCGTGCCGGAATAGGTGTAGGCAGCACCGGGATCACCGTGCCACGCGACCAGTCTCGGCACGAGGCGCGGCTGGCCAAGAATCAAGATTTCTTCCGAGGCCCACTCGATGTTGCTGCGCAACGCAGCAAACAATGCAGCAGCTTCATCCGCCGAGAATGCGTGCGGCCAGAAGCGCACGTCGCCGTCCTGCAGCTGGACGGTGTGCATTTCCTCAAACGGCGGCGGGCGCTGCTCCTGCGGCATCGGCGGGCAGCGTAGCGCGCACCCGCTCGAGATGCACGTGCACCGGCCCGCGCGGTTGCGACTGGCACGCCAGGATGTGGCGACTCTCGAGCTGCTTGGCCGACAGCACGTAGGACGTGTCGGTGAGTTCGCGCACCTTGCCTTCGAGCAGGCGGCACCGGCAGGTCGCGCAACTGCCGACGCGGCAGCGCGAGGGCCATGGCAGCCCCTGCGCGAGCGCCGCCTGCAGGATCGTCTGGCCGGGGGCGACTTCGAAGCGCCAGCCGAACGGCTCGACGGTGACCTCGGCCGGCCCGTCGGGCTTGCGCTTCAGGAACCCGAACATGCGGATCAGTACTTGTCGGCCGCGAGTTGCAGCTCCGATACACCGCTCGCGCGACTCGCATCCGCTGCCAGGCGGCGCTCGGCCGGACTCGCGTAGCGACGGTCCCAGTCGAGCAGCAGCGGCGTCATGCGCTTGCGGTACCAGCCCGGGATCACGTACACCAGCAGCATGCTGGTGAGGTAACCGTACGGCAGCGTCGGCGCATCGCGATAGGAGCGCAGCTTCCAGAACGTCGCGTCGCCCTCGGCGTGATGGTGTGAATGACGCGCGAGGTTGAACAGCATGACGTTGCTGAGCCGCTTGTTCGAGTTCCATGAATGCCGCGGCTCGATCGGCTGGTCCTCCTCGCGCACCAGGCCGTAGTGCTCGAAGTAGTTCACGGCCTCGAGCACGGTGCGACCGGCTGCTGCGGACAGCGCGAACACCACCGCCCCTGCCCAGCCGGCGGCGATGAAGAACAACGCGGCGATCGCCCCCGACAGCAGCCAGCCCCGGATCAGCCGGTTGCGCCACGTCAGGGGTGCGGAATTCTGCTTGGCCAGGCGACCTGCCTCGAGGCCCCATGCACTGCGGGTCTGGCCGATCACGGAGCGCACGAGGAAGCTGTAATAGCCCTCACCACGCCGGGCCGATGCCGGGTCCTTCACGGTCGCGAGGCGATTGTGGTGACCGTAGACGTGCTCGATGGAGAACTCGGCATCGAGCGTCAACGCGAGCAGCCAGCGGCCGGCGAACATCGCGGCGCGGTCCGTCGTGCGGTGCGTCAGCTCGTGGCCGATGTTGGTGCCGATCGCAGCGAAGGAAATCGCGGCGGAGAGGATGCCTCCGAGCCAGTGCAGCGGGCCCGTGGCGGCACGGCCGGCGAACATGTCGATGCCGACGTGCGCCTGCGTCCACGCACCGAGCCCGAGCAGGTCGCCGGACCCCGCCATCCAGGCCATCACGATGCACATCAGGCCGAGCACCGGCAGCGCAAGGTAGAGGCAGAAATTCAGCAGCGCCGGGTGGCGGTAGTCGGGTTCGGAGAAGTCGTCTCCCAGGACCTCGTCGCCGGCGATCATGACTCCGTAGATCACGCCGAAGCCGAGCCACATCCAGGCGCCGCCCATGGCGATGCCGGCCGTGGTGGCGAGCGCGAAAATGTAGACCCCCAGAAAGCGCACGTACTTGAGCATGCCGGATCCCTCGTTGGCGAATACTGCGACTGGCACAAAGCTAGAACATTTGTTCTAATCCAGACTGCCTGACGGAACATGGGCTGTCAACAGCCGATGCGACGACCGTCGGCGCGCATACTTTGCAACGCCAGACAGATGGTCCCCGCTCGAACGCACCCACGACATGCCCCGGCGCAAACAATCCCTGCCGCAGGATACGCGCGAACGCATCAGCGACGCGGCGCTGTCGCTGTTCAACGCCGACGGATCCCACGCGGTGTCCACCCGCCACGTGGCGGCCGCCATCGGCATCAGCCCGGGCAATCTTTACTATCACTTCGCCAACAAGGAAGAGATCGTCCTCGATCTCTACGAGCGCATCGAAGCGCACCTGCTCGGGATCGTCGCGCCGCTGCAGGATCCGGCGCCCGCGTTCGCCGACGTGCTCGCCTATCTCGACCGCATCTTCGGCCATCTCTGGGAATTCCGCTTCTTCTACCGCGACCTGACCACACTGCTGCAGGAAGTCCCCGGACTGAAGGAGCGCTACCGCGGCTTGTCGGAGCGTGTGCGGGCGAATGCGCGGCAGATCTTCGCGTCGATGGTCAAGGCGGGATGGATGGATGCGAGCGAGGAGCAGATCGACTTACTTGCCACCAATGCCTGGATCGTCCTGTCGCACTGGTTCACGCACTGGCAGGTCACCGCGCGGCGCAAGTCGCTGCAGTCGGCCGACATCCACGAAGGCATTCGCCACCTGGTCGCGCTGTTCAGCCCGTTGCTGAAACTGCCGCAACGTCGACAGGTGCAGCGACTGCTCGAGCAATCCGCCTGACCGGCGCGAGGTCCACCGCCATGCCCAGCCTGCGAGCCCGCCTGACCAATGCATTGCTGCGGCTGACGACCAAGTCGCTCTGGAGCAAGCCCGGACTCGATGTCGCGCGGCTGCGGCGCCTGACCGCGAAATCGGACGCGCGGATGGGCCGCAACACGGCGACCGTCGTCACCGAGGACGTCGAAATCGCCGGCGTCAAGGCGCTCTGGATCGGTGGGCCGGAGCTCGCCGCAAGAGGCACGCTGCTCTACCTGCACGGCGGGGCCTGGTGCGTGCACCTGCCCGCTACTTATCGCCGACTGGCGACGGAATTGTGCAGCCTGACTGGGATGCGCGTGCTGCTCGTCGACTACCGCCTTGCGCCTGAGCACCCGTTCCCCGCCGGGGCCGACGATTGCCTGGCCGTCTACCATGCGCTCGTGGACGTCGGCTGTGCGCAGCGACCGTTCGTAGTCGCCGGTGATTCGGCGGGCGGCAATCTCACGTTGGTGACGCTGATGCGCGCCCGCGACCAGCGCCTGCCACTGCCCGATTGCGCGGTACTGATCTCGCCGGTCACCGACCTGACGCTCTCCGGCCCCTCGATGCGTTACAACGCGGAAGCCGACCCGATGTTCTCACCCGCGGCCACCCGCCTGGTGCCCGACATCTACTGCCCCGGTCAGTCGCGCTCGAACCCGCTGCTCTCGCCGCTGTTCGGCGACTGGCACGGCCTGCCACCGCTGCTGTTTCATGCGGGTTCGACGGAAATGCTGCTCGACGATGCGGTGAGGGCCCACGACCGTGCACGGCAGGCTGGCACGGACGCGACGATCGACGTATGGCTCAACCTGCCGCACGTGTTTCATGTGCTCAGTTGGCTGCCGGAGTCGCGCCACGGCATTCGCGCGGTCGCCGATTTCATCGCCAGCCGCGCGGTGAATCGCGACCGGCCAGCGCCGCTCGTCGAATCGGACCGCAACGGCGGTCCGTCAGTCCACGAAGCCCGTAATGAACTTGAGACTGCCGACGGCCGGCTGGAGTGAGCCGCCGGCCGTCTCGACGAGGACTTCGATGCGGGCGTTGGCGACGCCCCGGCCCATCATGTCGATTTCGTCGGCGGCGGCCTGGGAAAGGTCGGCGATGCGATGCCCGACATACGGACCACGATCGTTCACGCGGACGACCACGCTGCGCCCGTTACGCAGGTTGGTCACCCGGACGCGGGTGCCGAACGGGAGGCTGCGGTGGGCCATGGTCAGCGCGCCGGAATCGAACCGCTCGCCGCTGGCGGTCTTGCGGTTGTGGAACGCCGCGCCGTACCAGGACACGATGCCTTCCTGGACCGGTGTGACGAGGCTCTGCCCGAGCGTATCCACCAGGTCGGCCGACGGCTTGACCTCGGCTTGCACCAGGCGGCTGGGCAGCATGGCCACCACGGCGACTACCAGCAGCAGGTGGTGAAACCTGCCGAACGGACGTCGGGTCTGGGTCATTTCGCGAGTCATATCCATGGCTGGTTAGTGGCTCTCGTAAAGGACTGAGCTGGGGGTGGCTGCCCGGGGGAGCGACGCCGTCTTGCGTCAGCTGCACCCATCGTCTGGGGCCGGGCCTGGGCGGTTCCCGAGGCTATGGCCTGGCCGCGAAGTTGGGGAAGGATACCAGACCCCTGCAGAGTATGCCCTCTATTTGACAATACTCGCTTGTAAATCAACGACATAGTAGCCAGAAGCGGTTGCCTGCAAGGCCCTGCGCGGGGGCCCCGCAGGGCCCCGGGACTGCCGCCGGTAGCCCGCCAGGCCGCTCATTCCCGCCCGTCCTGGCACCAGACCGGCTTGTTGCAGTGCATTGACGTCGCCCGAAGGCCATGTCATATGGATACCGTATCCACGATCGTCGTCTGGGTCATGGGGCCCGGCTCCGCGCGAGCCGCGGCCCGTCCGTGCGCCTGAACGACGCCCACGATTCAGTGAAGACAGGGCCGGCCATGAGCGCACAGCAACTCCCCGCCTCCCCCGCGACCGCCCCGATCGGCGGCCCAAGGGATCGCCCCGTGCCGCTGGGCCCGCCGGCCAAACAGGGTCTCTACGACCCGCGGTTCGAGCATGACGCGTGCGGCGTCGGCTTTGTCGCCAACATCAAGGGCCACCGCTCGCATCGCATCCTCGAGCAGGCGATCCAGGTACTGAAGAACCTCGACCACCGCGGCGCCTGCGGTTGCGAGGTAAACACGGGCGATGGCGCCGGCGTGCTGCTGCAGATGCCGCACGCGTTCAACGAGGAAGTGTGCCGCAAGGCCCGCATCGCGCTTCCGGCCGCCGGGCAATACGGCAGCGGCATCATCTTCCTGCCGCGCAACCCGACCGTGCGCCGCCAGATCGAGCAGAAGTTCGAGCAGACCGTGCAATCCGAGGGCCAGACCGTGATCGGCTGGCGCACCGTGCCGACGGTCAACGGCATGCTCGGCGAGACGGCCCGCTCCTGCGAGCCGTTCATGCGCCAGGTCTTCATCCAGCGCAATGCAGAGATCACCGACGAACTCGCCTTCGAGCGCAAGCTCTACGTGATCCGCAAGCGGGCCTACAACGAGATCCGCACCTCGACGCTCGCCGGCGCCGAGTACTGGTACATCGTCAGCCTGTCGTGCCGGACCATCGTCTTCAAGGGCATGCTGCTCACCACCCAGCTCGCCCAGTATTTCCCCGACCTGGCCAACCCGCTGATGGAGACCGCGCTCGCGCTCGTGCATTCGCGCTTCAGCACCAACACGTTCCCGAGCTGGGACCGCGCCCACCCGTACCGCTACATCGCCCACAACGGCGAGATCAACACGGTGCGCGGCAATGCGAACTGGATGCACGCGCGCGAGGCGCGGTTCGAGGCCGAGCTCTTCGGCGAGGACATCCGCAAGATCCGCCCGATCATCAACCCGAACGGCAGCGATTCCGGGATGCTCGACAACACGCTCGAGCTGCTCTACCTCTCGGGACGCTCGCTGCCGCACGCGATGATGATGATGATCCCGGAGCCGTGGTCGAACCACGTGGGCATGGACGACCAGAAGCGCGCCTTCTACCAGTACCACTCGAGCCTGATGGAACCCTGGGACGGCCCGGCGTCCATCTCCTTCACGGACGGCAAGCAGATCGGCGCGGTGCTCGATCGCAACGGCCTGCGCCCAGGCCGCTACTACGTCACGAAGGACGACGTCGTGATCCTGGCCTCCGAGGCCGGCGTGCTCGACGTGCCGCCCGAGCAGATCGCGCGCAAGGGCCGCCTGCAGCCCGGAAAGATGTTCCTCGTGGACACCGAGCAGGGCCGGATCATCGAGGACGACGAGATCAAGCGGACGATCGCGGCCGAGCGCCCGTATCGCGAGTGGCTCGACGAATACCAGATCCACGTGGACGACCTGCCGCAGCCGCCCGAGATGCCGCAGCCCGACCCCGAAAGCCTCTTGCAGCGCCAGATTGCGTTCGGCTACACGTTCGAGGACCGGCGCATCATCATCACGCCGATGGCGCGCGACGGCGTCGAGGCCGTGGGCTCGATGGGCAACGACACGCCGCTGGCCGTGCTCTCCAACCGGCCGCGCCCGCTCTACGACTACTTCAAGCAGCTGTTTGCGCAGGTCACGAACCCGCCGATCGACTGCATCCGCGAGGAGATCATCACCTCGGTGGAGACGCGCCTCGGCTCGGAAGGCAACCTGCTGAACCCGCAGCCCTCGGACTGCCGCCGCCTCGAGCTCAAGTGGCCGATCATCACCAACGAGGAATTCGCACGGGTGCGCCGCATGGACCTGCCGGGACTGCGCGTCGGCGTGCTGCCGATCCTGTTCCGCGTGAGCCGCGGCGAGAAGGGCCTCGTGAAGTCGATGGAGGAACTGCGCCTGATGGCGCGGCGACTGATCGAGGAAGAAGAAGTCAACGTCATCATCCTGAGCGATCGCGGGGTCAACAAGGACTTCGCACCGATCCCGGCGCTGATGGCCGTGGCCGGACTGCACCACTACCTGATCCGCGAGGGCCTGCGCACGCGCGCGAGCCTCGTGCTCGAGACCGGCGAGGCGCGCGAGGTGCACCACTTCTCGCTGCTGATCGGTTACGGCGTGAGCGCGGTGAATCCGTACCTCGCGTTCGAGACCATCGACCACATGATCCACGAGGGTCTGCTCACCGGCATCGACCACCAGACAGCCTGCAAGAACTTCGTCAAGGCTGCGTCCAAGGGCGTCATCAAGGTGGCCTCGAAGATGGGCATCTCCTCGCTGCAGAGCTATCGCGGCGCGCAGGTGTTCGAGGCGATCGGGCTGCGCCAGGACGTCATCGACGAATACTTCAGCTGGACGGCTTCGCGCGTCGGCGGCATCGGCACCGAGGTCATCGCGCAGGAAGTGCTGATGCGCCACCAGGCCGCGTTCGCCGCGCGCGCGGCGGCCCGCCACACGCTGCCGGTCGGCGGCGACTACCAGTGGCGCGCCGAGGGCGAGTTCCATCTGTTCAATCCCGAGACGATCCATCGCCTGCAGAAGTCGGTGCGCACCGGCAGCTACGCGACCTACAAGTCGTATGCGGAACTGGTCAACCAGCAGTCCACCCACCTCTGCACGCTGCGCGGCCTGCTCGAGTTCAAGCCCGGGGACGCGATTCCAATCGAGGAGGTCGAACCGGTCGAGAGCCTGCTCAAGCGCTTCAAGACCGGCGCGATGTCCTACGGGTCGATCAGCAAGGAAGCGCACGAGACGCTGGCGATCGCGATGAACCGCATCGGCGGCAAGAGCAATACCGGCGAGGGCGGCGAGGACCCGGAGCGTTACGCGCCGCTGCCGAACGGCGACTCGAAGAACTCCGCGATCAAGCAGGTGGCCTCCGGCCGCTTCGGCGTCACGAGCGAGTATCTGGTCAGCGCGCGGGAAATCCAGATCAAGATGGCGCAGGGTGCCAAGCCCGGCGAGGGCGGACAGCTGCCGGGCACCAAGGTGTATCCGTGGATCGCGAAGACGCGCCACACGACGGCCGGCGTCGGCCTGATCTCACCTCCCCCGCACCACGACATCTACTCGATCGAGGACCTGGCCGAACTCATCCACGACCTGAAGAACGCGAATCGCCGGGCGCGGATCAGCGTGAAGCTCGTGGCCGAGGTCGGCGTCGGCACGGTCGCCGCCGGCGTCGCCAAGGCGCATGCCGACGTGGTGCTCGTGAGCGGCCACGACGGTGGCACCGGCGCCTCCCCGCAGACCTCGATTCATCATGCCGGCCTGCCGTGGGAACTAGGCCTCGCCGAGACGCACCAGACGCTCGTGCTCAACAACCTGCGCGGGCGCATCGCGGTCGAGACCGACGGCCAGTTGAAGACGGGGCGCGACGTGGCGATTGCCGCGCTGCTCGGCGCCGAGGAATTCGGCTTCGCGACCGCGCCACTGGTGGCGACCGGCTGCATCATGATGCGCGTCTGCCACCTGAACACCTGCCCTACCGGCGTGGCGACGCAGGATCCGCGCCTGCGCGAGAGGTTCAAGGGCAAGCCGGAGCATGTGATCAACTTCATGCGCTTCATCGCCGAGGACCTGCGCGAAATCATGGCGCAGCTCGGCTTCCGCACGATCGAGGAAATGGTCGGCCGCGTCGACAAGCTCGAACCGCGCAAGGCGATCGAGCACTGGAAGGCGAAGGGCCTCGACTTCTCGAGCCTGCTGTACTCGCCCGAAGTGGACTCCGACTGGGGCCGCTACTGCCAGGAAGAACAGGACCACGGCATCGAGAAGTCGCTCGACGTCACGACGCTTCTCGACCTGTGCGCCCCGGCGCTCGAGCGCGGCGAGGAGGTCGTCGCCGAGCTGCCGATCCGCAACGTGAACCGGGTCGTCGGCACGATAACCGGCAGCGAGATCACCCGCCGTCATGGCGCAAAGGGCCTGCCGGAGGACACGATCCGGCTGCACTTCCGCGGCTCGGCGGGCCAGAGCTTCGGCGCGTTCGTGCCGCGCGGCATGAGCCTGTCGCTCGAGGGCGATGCCAACGACTACCTCGGCAAGGGGCTGTCAGGCGGCAAGCTCGCGGTGTTGCCGTCGCGCGAGGCCACGTTCGCCGCCGAGGAGAACATCATCGTCGGTAACGTCGCGCTCTACGGCGCCACGAGCGGCGAGGCGTTCATCCGTGGCATGGCCGGTGAGCGCTTCTGCGTGCGCAACAGCGGCGTCAATGCGGTAGTGGAGGCCGTTGGCGACCACGGCTGCGAGTACATGACCGGCGGCCGCGTCGTCGTGCTCGGGCCCACGGGACGTAACTTCGCGGCGGGCATGTCCGGCGGCATCGCCTACGTGCTGGATGAGCGCGGCGACTTCCCGGGCAACGTGAACCCGCAGATGGTGAACCTCGAGCGGCTCGAGACCGAGGCGGAGATCGCCGAGGTTCGCCGCATGGTGGAACGCCACCTCGCACACACCTCGAGCGAACGGGCGCGCCAGGTTCTCGACGGCTGGGACGCGGCGGTCCGCAAGTTCGTGAAGGTCATCCCGAAGGACTACCAGCGCATGCTGGCCTGCATTTCGCGCGCCGAGGAACAGGGCCTCGTCGGCGAGGAGGCGATCATGGTGGCCTTCGAGGAAAATGCCCGCGACCTGTCGCGCGTCGGCGGCAACTGAGCCGCCGCATCACTGTTCGGGAACGAGAAGATGGGAAAGCCAACGGGATTCATCGAGTACCTGCGGGAGTTGCCGGTCGATCGCGCGCCGCTCGAGCGCATCGGCGACTGGAAGGAGTTCCATCCGCACCTCGAGGAGAAGCGTCTGCGCCACCAGGGCGCGCGTTGCATGGATTGCGGCGTGCCGTTCTGCCACACCGGCAAGCTGATCAGCGGCATGGCCTCGGGTTGCCCGATCAACAACGTGATCCCGGAGTGGAACGATCTCGTGTACCGCGGGTTGTGGCGGGAGGCGCTCGAGCGCCTGCACATGACCAACAACTTCCCGGAGTTCACCGGCCGCGTGTGCCCGGCGCCGTGCGAGGGATCCTGCGTGCTCGGCATCAACGACGCGCCGGTCACGATCAAGAACATCGAGAACGAGATCATCGACCGCGGCTGGGACGAGGGCTGGGTACTGCCCGAGCCGCC
>Ga0315278_10002479_pt1 | contig 16406 bp, 7 predicted proteins | sample YL17G06_0_MG_FD_203880 | JGI IMG/M metagenome (GOLD analysis project Ga0315278, IMG submission 203880) | Sediment microbial communities from Yellowstone Lake, YNP, Wyoming, USA - YL17G06_0 | ecosystem: Environmental > Aquatic > Freshwater > Lake > Sediment | place: USA: Wyoming | collected... | reverse complement strand
CCTGACCGGATTACTGGCGGCGGGAATGGCCCCCGCGGCATCCCCCGCCCCGGGCGATCTTCCTCTCGATCGCCAGCCCGATCCGCTCGCCGGACCCTGGAAGGTCGGTCCCGTGCGGCTCGACCCGTTCGTGAAGATCGAGCAGTTCGGATGGGACAGCAACGTTTTTCTTTCCGACCGGGGCAAGGAGCAATCGGACCTCATGATGCGCCTCTCGGCCGGCATCCGGGGCCAGATGCTCTTCGGAAGCCGCGGATCCCTGTCCTTCGAGGAGAAGCCCGACTACGTTGCGTTCGCCCACACGAGCTCTCAGAGCTATGCGAACAATCGGCTGTCCGGCCGGGCAGATCTCGTCGCGGGACGCCTGTCCCTGGCAACCGGGGGACAATGGAATACGAGCCGTGACTGGGCATCGAGCGAGTTCGACGAACGGTCCCGCACCACGACTCGAACCGCGTTCGCGGGGCTCGCGTGGCGGACCCATTCGCGAACCTCGGTCACGGTCACGACCGGACGGCTGTGGCTCGGCGTCTCCGACAGCGACCAGCCGGATATTGGCGCCCTGCTCGACCGGACGGAGGCGCGCCTCGCGGAGCGGTTCTCCTGGCGGGCCGCGCCCCGGACGACGCTCTTCACGGAACATTCGTCGCTTCGAATCGCCTTCGACGATACGCCGGGACGCGACAGCCGGGTGCAGTCCTGGACCGCCGGGGCGCGCCTCGAAGGACGGGGGGCCGTGACCGGCTCCGTTCAGCTCGGGCCCGCGCGCCTTACCTCCGATGATCCGCGCTGGAGCGGCGACAATGCCCTGCTCGGCGAGGCGGACGTCGCCGTCCGAGCGGGCGAGACATGGCTGCTTCTGGCCGGGGGCCGCAGGGCCCTGCTCTTCGCCGTCTTCGAGAACAACCTGTTCTACCGCGAGGATCGGCTGAACGCGTCGGCGCGGAAGGCGCTCACGCCCCGGCTCGCGCTGGAAGCCGGGGCGGAATGGACCTGGTTGCGCTGGCCGGGACGGGACGAAAGTCCGCTCGTCACGGGGAGCGGGACGATCCCCGCCTGCGCGGCATCCGGGCTGCCGTGCTCCGAGCTGCGACAGGATCGGATCGTGTCCCGCTTCGTGGGTGTCCGCTTCAAGGTCGCCCGCCGCAGCGAGTTGACGGCGCGGCTGTCGCTGCGGCGGCGAACGTCGAATCTGCCCGGTGAGGACGACGAACAGGTCGTTTTCACAACGGGTGCGGGGTTTTGAATGAATGACGCGACGAAGGAAACGAGTGAGCTCCGGCAGTTCTGGGACGTGCTCGTCCGGCGGCAGTGGGTCGTCTATACGGTCGCCGGGGTCCTCCTCGCCGCGGCGGCCGTGCGCACCTTCACGGCCGAGCCTCGCTACCGCGGCACGGCGCTCGTGGAGATCGAGCGCTCCTCGCCCGACGTGCTTGCATTTCGTGACATCCTGCGGACCGACCCGAGCTGGCAGGGGTTCAACGCGTTCTACGAGACGCAGTACCGCATTCTTCGCAGCCGAGCGGTCGCCCGCATCGCGGCGCAAAAGATGAACCTCGCCTCGAGCGCGCCCCCCCCGGCCAGCCACGGTGTCACCGGGCGCGCCCTGGCAGGCCTGAAGCGGCTGCTGCCCGGAGGGCGGCGGGAGGCGCCCCCTCCGGCCGAGCCCCTCGGCCCCTGGATCGACCTGCTTCTCGCGGGGCTTTCGGTGGAACCGGTGCGCGACAGCAACCTCGTGGAGGTGTCCTTCGTCTCGGCCGACCCCGCCTTTGCCGCCCGCACCGCCAACGCCGTCGTGGACTCCTACATCGAGTTCACGCTGACCAACCAGTTCGATACGACCGCGCAGGCGAGCGACTTTCTCAGCCGCCGCGTCGGGGAGCTGCGCGACGAAGTGTCCCGGCTGGAGGAACGGCTGCAGGGTTACCGCGAGGCGCGCCGGATCCTGCCCGGCGTCACCGGCCTGGAAAATCTGGCGATCAAGGGGGTCTCGGCCGTGGACGGCCTGCAGGTGCAGGCGTGCGCGCGGCGGATCGCCGCCGAGTCGGAGTGGAACGCCGCGAGGCGGACGGATCCCTCGTCCCTGCCCGACGTCGTCCACAACGCGACGGTCGGAAAGCTTGAAGCGGAGGTCAACGACCTGGAGATCCAGCGCGCCGAGCTGCTGCGGACCTTCAAGCCCGGCTGGCCTCAGGTCCAGGCGGTCACGCGCCGCATGGAAGGCGCGCGGAGCCGCCTGGCCTCGGAGACCGCGGTGATCGCCCAGCGTGTCGTGGCAGGGGCGGAAGCGAAATACCGGGCCGCCCTCGAGGAAGAGGAGCGTCTCGCCACGCTTCTTGACGCGGAGAAGGACTCCGCCCAGCGCGTCGGCCGTGATTCGCTCGAGCACGCGACCCTGCAGGCCGAGGTCGAACGGAAGCGCGCGGTGCTCAACGCGCTTCTGCAGCGACAGAACGAAGCGTCGGTTTCCTCGCACATGCGAGACATGAACGCGGGGCTGGCGCGCGTCGTGGACCGCGCGCTGCCGGCCCGGACCCCCTTCCGGCCGCGGCCGTCGCTCGATCTGCTGATCGGGCTTCTCGTCGGTCTGCTGGCCGGGGTGGGCGCGGCATTCGGGGTCGAAAGCTGGGACAACACGCTTCGCCGCTCGGAGGATGTCGAACGGGCGCTCGGACTGCCGACCCTTGCCCGCATTCCGACCGCTGAGGCGGCCGAAGGATCGGGGCCCGCTCCCGCGGGGCAGGAGGTGGACCTCCTCAGCCACCGCCAGCCCACCTCGATCCTCGCCGAAGCGTTCCGTGATTTACGCACCGCGTTGTCACTTTCCTCGGCCGGCGCCGCCCCGCGGCTTCTCGCCGTGACGAGCACGCGCCCGGAAGAGGGCAAGTCCACCGTCGCGATCAACCTCGCCACCGTGATCGCGCAATCCGAGCGCCGCGTGCTTCTCGTGGATTCCGACCTTCGCCGGCCCCGGATCCATCGCACCTTCGGGTTGCGAAACGCCACGGGTCTGTCCGCGGTGCTTTGCCAAAGCGCGACCCTGGAGGACGCCATCCAGGGCACGGAGGTCCCCGGCCTGTCGGTGCTGACGGCCGGCCCCATCCCGCCGAACCCGGCGGAACTTCTCGACTCGCCCTGCTTTGACGAGCTGGTCGCGAGCGCGCTCGAGCGGTTCGACACGGTCGTCTTCGACTCCGCGCCGCTTCTGACCGTCGCGGACGGAGCGATCCTCGCCTCTCACGCGCACGGCACGGTGCTCGTTGTCGAATCCGACCGCACCACCCGCGAGGAAGCGCGGAGGGCGAAGGCCAAGCTGGCGCAGGTCTCGGCGCGCGTTCTGGGTGTGGTTCTGAACAACGCCGTCGACGTGGATGGATCCTACGGGCGCTACCGCTACCAGTATCAGAGCCGCGCGGCCGCGCCGGCGGAGACCACCCGAAAAACCCGCGTGGGCCGCATCTTTCAGCGCCGCGCGCGCTAGCCCTTCCGCGCCCCCATGAACGATCACCGGCGGCTCGCTGGGGGATTGGCGGCCGGGCTGTTCCTCCTGATCCTGTGCGCTCCCCTTCCCTTCGGGGGGAGAACGCCGATCGCCGCCGGCCTGCTTTCGGCGGCGGCGGCCCTGCTCGCGGCAGGCGCCCTCGCGGTCCAGATCCGCACGCCCGGCGAGCGGCCGGAATCCCCGCCCGCGGCGATTCCCCTTCTGCTCTTCCTGCTTCTCGCCGCCTGCCAGCTCGTTCCCCTGCCCGTGGGCCTGCTGTCGGCGATCGACCCGGCCGCCCTCGTCCTCCGCGAGCGTGTCTGGCCCGGCGCGTGGAAAACGGTGCCCCTGTCGCTGTCCCCCGCGGCGACCGCCTCCGCGGTGGGCCGGCTGGGCGCGGTCCTGTCCGTCTTCGCGGCGGCTGTCGTCGTGGCCCGGCGGCGCGGCGGGGCGGCATTGATCGCCACGAGCCTGTGCGCCTCCGGCTGCCTGCAGGCTCTCTACGGCCTCGCCGACGAGCTTTCGGGTCGAAGGAGCATCTTCGGCTATGCGCGGCACGACTGGATCGGCCGCCTCGCCGGCACATACATCAACCCGAACCACTTCGCGGGCCTCGTCGAACTCGCGCTTCCCGCTGCCCTGGGACTGGCGTTCTCGCTGGGCTTCGGCCCGGCCGCCGCCCGCCGGCTCCCCCTGCGCGTTCGTCTCGCGGAGGCGCTGACAAGTCCCACCCTTGGGCGCCGCAGGCTTCTCGGCGCTGGAGTGGGCCTCATGGCTCTCGCGCTGCTCCTTTCCCGCTCGCGCGCCGGGGTCCTGCTGGCCGGGCTGGCCGCTGCCGCGACGATCGCGTTCGGCCGGCCGCGTCCTGCTGCCGCGAGGCGGACGGACGAAGCGCCCCCTGCCGCGCGAGACGCAGCCGGGACGCGCCGGCTCGCGTGGGTCGGAGGGTGCGCCGTCCTCGCGATTCTCGCAGCGGGCCCGATTGGCCTCGACGGATTGCGGCATCTGTCGGGAACCTATGCCTCCGCATCAACCGACTTGTTCGCGCCAGGCGGGCGCCTCCAGGTTTACCGGGACACGATGGGGATCGTCCGCGACCATCCCGCTTTCGGCGTCGGACTCGGCGGGTTCGCCTCGGCCTTTCCCCGGTATCGCTCCGCCGGGGTCGTCAACCGGTGGGAGGAGACGCACAACGATTATCTTCAGGCCGTGGCGGAGACAGGCGTTCTCGGCGCCGCGCTGATCGCCTGGGGAGGCCTTTCGCTTGCCCTCACGCTGCGGCGGCGCACTCCGAGGCAAGACGCGCCGACCCGAGCGGTGCGCATCGGGCTGTCGGCCGGGTGCGCCGCGTTCCTGACCCACGAACTCGTGGATTTCAACGGGCAGATTCCCGCCAACGCGTTCGCCTTTGCCGCCGCCCTCGCGGGGGCGGTCTGCAATGGGTCGGGCGATGCCAGGGGTCCGCGTCCGGTGCGGCCCCGAGGCGCCGGACGGTTCTCCCTCGCGGCGCTGTTCTCGGGCGCCGCGATCGCGGCAGCCGTCTGGGGCGCATGGCATCCTGGAAACGCCTCCGCCCAGGCCGTCGCGCGCGGGCGCTCGCTCGCCGCCTCGATGGATCGATCGCTCGCGGAATCCGGCGGGCGCACGGCGGATTCCTCGAATCTGGCGCTCGCAGCGCGGGCGGAGCTGGAGGCCGCCGTGCGAGGCGATCCGGCTTCCGCGGAGTCCCAGGTCCTCCTCGCCCGCCTTGACCGTCTCGCCGCCGCGACGGGCCTGCCGGGAGCGCCGGAGGACGGGATGCCCCGCCCCGCCTATGATCTCCGCCTGCGCCGCGCCGCGGAACTCGACCCTCACCGGCCCGATCTGCGCCTTGCTCTGCTGCGCGAGCGCGTCGCCGCAGGCGATGCCGGCGGTGCGTGCACCGAGCTGACGGCCATCGCCGCGCGGGGAGAGGACGGCGTGTGGGACGCTCTCGTCTCCTTGTGGAACCTCGAACCCGACCCCCTCTTCGTGGATGGATGCCTGCCGGCCGGGGCTACCCGCGACCGGGCGCGTCTCGTCTTTACCGATTTTCTGCGCACGCTCGGCAGAAACGAAGAGGCGGAGTCGAGGCTACGCGCGATCGTGCAGGGGCGCGGCCCTCTCGCCTGCCGCGCCTTCGAGGCCTGGGCAGGGCTTGTCGTTTCGGCGGGCCGCGCCACGGAAGCGGCCTCCGCGGGCGTTGCGATTCTGCGCGATCGCGGAAGCGACCGGAGCTGCGAGGCCGCCGTGCTCCCCTTTCTCGCGCGCGCTCTCGTGGCGGCCGGGCGAGGCGAGGATGCGATCGGCCGGGTGCGCCAGGCGCTCGCCCTCGACGCGCAGGATCCCGTGATCCGACTGGCCGCGGGAGAAGTTTTTCTCGCCTGTGGCCTTCCGCAGGAGGCGCGGGATCAGTTCGAACGCCTGCTCGAAGGCGGCGCTCCCCCGCAGTTTCTGGCGGCGCGGGAGAGGACCGTTCGCGTCGGACTGGCGCGCGCCTGCGAAGCGCTCAACCAGCGCGACGGCGCGCTTCGGCAGTGGCGCGAAGTCGTCCGTCTCGATCCGTCCGACGAGGAAGCCCGCCGCCGGATTGTTGCGCTGGAACTGGGGTTCTAGGCCGATCGCCTGAACGCCGGCGCTCGCCGGGATGACACGGAGCGGGTCAGGACGCTTTCTTCCAGAGGACGTCCGGTTCCTCGGCTCCGCGTTCCTTGCAGCCGGCGCAGAACGGGAAGACCGCTCTTTCGGCCAGCTCGATACGCGTGTCCTTTCCCGCCTGCCGGCAGGTCATGCAGCGGTAGGCGCCGGCGCGCTGGCACCGCTCGCCGATCTTGAAATCTCCATGAGCCATTCTGATCATCGCGTGTCCGACCTTTCCATGACGGGCCACTGTAGCAAGATCGCCCGGATCCGCCCATACGGGGAATTCCCTATACTGACCTCATGTTCGAGGCCGGATCGGCCAGGGCTCCTCTTGCCGAGCGGATGCGTCCGGCACGCCTGGAGGATTTCGTCGGGCAGGAGGGGATTCTCGGGCCCGGAACCGCTCTGAGGCGGAGCATCGAGGCGGACACGCTCGGCTCGCTGATCCTGTGGGGCCCTCCCGGCTCCGGAAAGACCTCCCTCGCCCGGATCATCGCGGCCCGCACGAAGGCCCGCTACGTCCCATTCAGCGCGGTGCTGTCGGGAATCAAGGAAGTCCAGCAGGTGATGCGCTCCGCGGAGGAGAACCGGAAGGCGTACGGCCAGCGGACCGTTCTGTTCGTGGACGAGATCCACCGGTTCAACCGCGCGCAGCAGGACGCCTTTCTCCCCTACGTCGAGCGGGGGGACATCATCCTCATCGGCGCCACGACGGAGAACCCGTCCTTCGAGGTCAACTCGGCGCTGCTGTCGCGTGCACGCGTCTATGTCCTCGAACCGCTTGCGGCCGGGGATATCGAGCGGCTCATCCGCCGGGCCCTCGCCTCCCCGGACGGACTCGCCGAAGAGCGGCTCGTTCTGCCTGACGACCTCGTCTCGCGCCTGGCGGCGGCCTCGCAGGGGGACGCGCGGACGCCCTACAACGCTCTCGAAGTGCTGGCCGCGACCGTCCCGCCCTCACCCGATGGCATGCGCCATGTGACGCGAGAGGCGCTCGCCGACGCGCTGCAGACGCCCGTCCCCCGCTACGACGCCGCCGGAGAGGAGCACTTCAACATCATCTCCGCCCTGCACAAGTCGCTGCGCAACAGCGATCCGGACGCGGCGATCTACTGGCTGGCCCGCATGCTGGAATCGGGCGAAGATCCGCTCTACATCGCCCGGCGCATGGTGCGGTTCGCCAGCGAGGACGTCGGGCTGGCCGATCCAAGGGCCCTCACGATCGCGCTCGCCGCGAAGGACGCGGTGCACTTTCTCGGCCGGCCGGAAGGCGACCTGGCCCTCGCCGAAGCGGCCGTGTACCTCGCGACCGCCCCCCGATCCAACGCGCTCTACACGGCCTACGGAGAGGCGACGGCGGAGATCCGCGCCGGCACGAACCCGCCGGTGCCGCTCCATCTCCGCAACGCCGTGACGGGTCTGATGCGCGGCGTCGGGTACGGTCGCGGCTACCGCTATGCCCACGACGAGGACGAGGGGGTCGCCGACATGAGCTGCCTCCCCGCCGAACTCGCGACGCGAAGGTACTATCGCCCCACGGAACGAGGGTTCGAGAAGACGCTGCGGGAGCGGCTGGACGGCATCGCCCGGATGCGCGAGCGGGCGCGGCGGAAAGAGTGAGCGAATCGATCCTGCTCGTCTCGGACGCCTCCGAGGCGGACCGCCCTGCGATCGAACAGGTTCTTTCCGGCTGGCGCCTCCGCCGGGCGGAAGGCGGGGAGGAAGCCCTCGTCCTCGCCCGGGAAATCCCGCCGGACCTCATCCTGCTGAACCTGCGCCCTCCGGGTGTCGAAGGCCCCGCACTCGTCCGGCGCCTGCGCGAAGACCCGGCAACCCGCGACGTTCCGATCATCGTGCTGACCGAGCGGGGCACGGGCGGAGCCCTGATCGCATGCCTCGACAGCGGTGCGGACGACTGCCTCGCCAAACCGCCGGCTCCGGAGGAGCTCACCGCCCGCGTGCGGGCCGCGCTGCGGAACAAGGCGGTCCAGGATGGACTGCGGGACATGGGAGAGTTCTCCCTCGACCTGCTCGCCCGCATGGGGTCGAACGTCACCTCCCCGTTCCGGCTCGACGAGGATCTTGCGCGCATTCTGTCCCACGCGCTCGTCGCGGTCGGGGCGCGCGCCGGGAGTCTTTTGCTTACGGACCACAGGGGCCTGCTCGTCGTGCGCGCCGCGGCCGGGGACGCCCCGGGCGAGGCGAGTGCCTTGGGACGCGAGGCGGAGGGCGAGGCGCCCCCGGGCGTGCTGAGGATGCCCCTCGTCGCCCGCGGCGAGACTCTCGGCGCGCTCGAGGTGGACCTCCGGACGGTTCCGCCGCTGTCGGCGGAACGGGAACGACTGCTCGCCTCCGTCGCGTCCCAGACGGTGCTGTTCGTCGAGAACGTCCGGCTGAACCGGGAGGTCCGGCGGATGTTCCTCGACATCATCGTCTCGCTCGCCGGGGCCGTGGATGCGAAGGACGCCTATACGCACGGCCACACGGTGCGCGTGGCAAGCGTGGCCCTCCTCCTCGGACGGGAGGCCGGGATGTCCGCGGCCGAACAGGAATCGCTGCTGCTCGCCGCGCTGCTCCACGACGTCGGCAAGATCGGCGTGCCGGATGCGATCCTCAAGAAGCCGGGGCCGCTCGATCCTCACGAGCGGAAGATCATGTGCGAGCACCCCGTGATCGGGGCGCAGATGCTCCGGCACATCCGGGCGCTGAAGGAATCGCTGCCCGGCATCCGTCACCATCACGAGCACTGGGACGGCACGGGCTATCCCGACGGCCTGGCCGGCGACGACATTCCAAAGATGGCGCGGATCATTCTCGTCGCCGATGCCTTCGACGCTCTCACCTCCCACCGCGTCTACCGCCCCGGCGTGCCAACGGGGCAGGCCCTCGAGGTGATGCGCCGTTACGCCGGGATTCAGTTCGACCCGGCGCCTTTTGCGACGCTGGAACGGCTCTGCGCGGAGGGTGCGCTCGACCCGCGCAACCCGGAGACTTTTCCGGACTTCTTCTCGCTCCTCCGATCGGCCTGACGGGCGCGCTCGTGAACTGGGGCGCGGGAATCGTAGTCGAGGGCGGTTTTCCGGGGATCCCCGAAAGGGTCCCGCCGCTTGATCGGGTCCGGTGGTCGTTTGCGCGGATCTGAAAGCGAGGGGGATAATGAATTCATGAGTCCGGTCAGGCCTTCAGATGAACCCCCCAGGCCCCCGCGCTTTTCGGCGGGCCGACGCCTGGCGGTAGTTGCCGTCGTTCTGGCCGCAATGACCGCCGTCCCGGCCGTCCGGGCGACGCCACGGGCCGGGACGAACGCTCCCTCAAGCGGCGCGGCCCTTTCCGCCCCGGATGCACTGTCACTGACCGATCTCACCCGTCTTGTTCGCGAAGGCGTGGGCGCCCCGGTCGTCGTGCGCCAGATCCGCCGTCTCGGCGTGGATTTCGAGCCGACGGTCGAGGCGCTGCTCCGGCTGCGCCGGGCGGGCGCCCCGGACGAGATCCTCGACGCGGTCCTCGACGCCACCGAGAGCAGCGCCGGCGCGTCCCGGCGGTCCACCGACCGGGATGCGGCACCAGGGGATCCCCCGCGAAAGAGCCGCGGCGACGACGCAGCGCGACGCGGCGACGACCGGGTCACCGTCCGATCGAGCGAAGCCGGGGAGGACGGCGGGCCACCCGTCCGAATGTTCGAAGGGTCCGACGTGCACGGCCGCCCCACGCTCGTGCTGACCAACCTCGATGAAGAGGGCCGGCGCATCGGCGGCGAGGCAGCGACGCACCAGGAGCCAAACATCGTCCTCGCCCCGGATCCCGCGCCCCCACGCCGGGCCGCGAGGACCGACCGGCGCGGTGGCAGGCCTCCCGCGGAGACGGGTGAATACGAGCGTGTCACGCCGGGAACCGATGAGCCGCACGAGGCGGATGCCCGCACGCCGGGAGAGGGAGTCAGCCCGGTGACGGTGATCATCCAGAACGGCGCGGCCGCGCCCCAGGTCCCTGCCGTCGCCCCGGCGCAGTATCCGGCCACCTGCGGCGGCGTCTACCCGTGGTCCGGCTGCGGTGTCGTCGCAACCGGCGGCATCGTCGGGGGCTTCAAGTATCCCGACAAGCTGTTCTTCCTCGGCTACGACCCGCGCAACTCACTGACGCTCGCGACGACTGCGCTCCCCCCGCGAGCCGACATTCCCATCGCGCAGCCGCCCCCGAAATCCGGGCGGTAGGGGCCGTCCGGGTCACTGCGCCGCCGCGAGACGGAGAGGGCGCGGAATCAGCGAAAACCGCCTCGCGTTGGAGCGGGTCCACGACAGGGCCGCTTGTGCCGACTCCTTCATCACATCGCCGAGGGAGCCGGTGATCAGCATCTTGCTGCGCCCGCGCATGTGGGTGGCTTCGACGAAGAGGATTCCCCTTCCGGGCCCGGGTGCCCGCCGTCCCGCTTCTTATTCATTCTCGCCCGGTGCCCGACGGACTGCCGGGGCGATGACCACCTCCGCTACAACACCCGGGTGTGGCGCCCCCGTGCCGGAGCCCCTCACCCGCTTCCAGCGCGAGCGCCGCAAATCATGGGCTCGCCTTATCAAGGTGTTCGAATCTAACCCCCTCGTTTGCCCCAGGTGCTCGACCGAAATGATGATCGTTGCCTTCATCATCGATTCGCCGGTGATCCGCCAGATCCTTGACCACCTCCGCGGCCTCGCCCACGTGCCGCCGGGTCGGACAGGTGGAGAAGGACGGGCGGGGTCAGGAAGGATGTCCGCGGTGCCGCGAGGGACAGGCACCCCGGCCTCCACGTTGGCTCGCGATCTGGGAATGGAATTCCCTGCAATCCACCTGCACATCTGACTATTTGTATGAGTGCCTGACTTTTCTACACGCATTTTCCGTTGACCGCGATGGGAGAGTGCCGTATGAGGTAGTTAGCCCCATGCACGAGGGAGAGGGGGAGTCATCACCAGGGCAGGTCATCAGCACGTCGCCGTACTGAGTTGGTGTCTTCGCGCGCGTGTCAGGTCGGGGGGGGACAATGAAACGAATCGCCGTCGTTGCGCTGATCGCGCTGGGCACGGGACTGTCCGGGAGAGCATGGGCTCAGTCGAACGATGACTGCGCGGCGGCGCGGGCCGTCAGCCCGCCGCCGTTCAGCGACATCGTGGACACCACCGGTGCGACCGCCGGCCCCGAGGACCTGAACGGGACGACGTGCGGCTGCAGTCCGGATGGGTACACCGTCTGGTACTCGTTCGTCCCGTCCTTGAACGGTTATTACAGGATGGACACCGATGGGAGCGGGTACGACACGGTGCTCCGGGTGTTCTCGGGGACCTGCGAATCAAGAAGCCCCGTCACCTGCAACGACGACAGTTATGACCTGAATCCGACCTACCTTTCGCGTGTCTATTTCAACGCCTGTGCAGGGCGGTCGTACCTCATTCAGGCGGCCGCCTGGTGCGGCGCGGGGCCCGGCGGGATTCTCCAGTTCAACGCGTCCTACGTGCAACCCGTTCCGGATTTCGATGCGGACGGTCTGGACAACTGCTCCGACAACTGCCCGAATGCGGGCAACCCGGATCAGGCGGACGCGGACGGAGACGGGCTTGGCGATGCCTGCGACCAGTGCAACGGCCCCGGCTCCCTCGACACGGACCAGGACAGCCGTTGCGATGAATTCGACAACTGTCCTCTGGCCGCAAATCCGGATCAGGCCGACCTCGACGGCGACAGCTTCGGGGATGCCTGCGACAACTGTCCGGCCGTCGCGAACCCGGACCAGATGGATTCCGACCACAACGGGATCGGCGATGCCTGCCAGCTTTGCCCGGCCGGGCAGGACCCCGACGGCGACACCGTCTGCGACCCGGCGGACAACTGCCCGCGTGCCACCAACCCCGGCCAGGAGGACGCGGACGTGGACGGCCGCGGCGACGTCTGCGATTCGCCCGACAACTGCCTCGACGCGAAGCCGATCCCGTCCGCCCCCTACACCGACGCGATGGACGTTTCCTGGGCGACGACGGGGCCTGAAGACCATAACTACTGGTGCTCCTATCCCGCGGCGGACTCCGACAGCGTCTGGTACAGCTACTCCCCGTCCGCGGCGCACATGGTGACCGCGGATACCACCGGCAGCGACCACAACAATGCGGTTCAGGTCAGTGTGGGAGGCTGCCAGGCGCAGTCCTACGTGGCCTGCGGCGGCACCGGGTACGGGGCGTCCTTCCTCGCCTGCCCGGGAACCAACTTTCTCCTGGAGGTCTACCGGGTCGCGTATCAACAGCAGACGCCATCTAACCTCGTTTTCCACCTGACGGAAGGGCCCCCCACCGACTCCGACAGGGACGGGGTGGACGATTGCGCGGACAATTGCCTCATCGTCATCAACCCCGGCCAGCAGGATGGCGACGGCGACGGCGACGGCGATGCCTGCGACAACTGTCCGGCCGCGTTCAACCCGGGTCAGTCCGACTGGGACTGGAACGGCCGCGGCGATGCCTGCTCGAGCTGTAACGTCTATGAGGACCCGGACTCGGACGCGGACGATGTCTGCAACGGGGCCGACAACTGCGTCCTGGTGCCCAATCCGGGCCAGCAGGACCGGGACGGTGACGGCATCGGCGACGCGTGCGATTTCTGCAACGGACCCGGCGCCGCGGACGGCGACGCGGACGATCGGTGTGATTCGGTCGACAACTGTCCCGCGATTCCGAACCCCGGCCAGGAGGACGCGGACGGCGACGGCGTCGGCGACGCGTGCGACGGCTGCCCCGCGGTGGCCAACCCCGAACAGCTGGACACGGACGCCAATGGCGTGGCGGACGCCTGCGCCCGCTGCGCGCCGTGGACGGACCCCGACGGCGACGATGTCTGCGACGGAGAGGACAACTGCCCACGGGACCCCAACGCCTCGCAGGTCGACGAAGACGGTAACGGCACGGGCGATGCCTGCGAACCGGCGCCAAACGACGAGTGTGCCAACGCGGCCGTCGTGGGGGCTCTGCCGTTCGTGACAACATTTAGCGGAGGCACCGCGACGGCGGCTTCCGGCGAAATCTTCAACTGCATCAGATGCTGGCCCCCGCGAGAGAGCCGGGGGCTTTGGTACCAGTTCACCGCGCCGGTCGCCGGCGTCTATGCCGCCGACGTGTCGGGGAGCGAGCTTGATGCTGATTTGGCGGTGTTCACGGGGGACTGCGCCGCGAGCGACATGACGGCCGCCGGGTCCTGCGAATCGGGCACCTCCGGCGTGCAGCGCGTCCTCTTCACGGCCTGTGCCGGGACGACGGTCCGGATTCTCGCCGGGCAGTCGGATTGCTACTGGCAGAGAACCGCGCCGACCGGGCCGGTCCATCTCGCGGTGTACCGGGTCCTTTCACCCGTGCCCGACAGAGACTCGGACGGGGCGGACGACTGCACGGACAACTGCCCCGCGTGGTGGAACGCCGACCAGGCCGACCCGGATGGCGATGGCACCGGGGACGCCTGCGAGGTCCACCCCGATCGCGACTCCTGTCCGAACGCGGAGCCGATCCCCGCGCTGCCCTTCTCGGAAACGGTGGACACCAGCACGGCAACCAGTGGCCCCGAGGACTCCGGCTGCGGGTGCACGCCGACTGGGCAGACGAACTCGCACACGACGTGGTACCGCCTCACCGCTCCGGATACGGGGCTGCTCACCGTGGACACGACGGCCAGCCCCTCCGGCAGTTTCAAGGTCACGATCTTTTTCGGGACGTGCGACAGCAGGGGATTTAAGGGCTGCGGCGACGGCGTTGCAAGCGGCAGGGTGTGCGCCGGGGAGAACCTTTTCCTCCTCGTCGCCGACCCGGACTGCTCGTCCGTCCACAACGAACTGAATCTGAACGTCGGCCTGACCCCCACGCCTGCCGGGGACTACGATTCAGACGGAATCGACGACTGCACCGACAACTGCTTCTACAAGCCGAACCCCGGCCAGGACGACACGGACGGCGACCGCCGGGGGGATGCCTGCGACAACTGTCCGGCCCTTCCCAATCCGAACCAGCGGGATGCCGACTACAACGGACTGGGCGACGCCTGCCAGCCCTGCCCGCTTGGCCTGGACTACGACAATGACGGCGTCTGCTTCCCGCAGGACAACTGCTACTGGACCGCGAATCCCTCCCAAGCCGATGGGGACGCCGACGGAACGGGCGACGCCTGCGACAACTGCGACGGCCCGGGAACGGACTCCGATTGGGACGGAGTGTGCGACCCCTTGGACAACTGTGGCCGGATTCTGGATGGCTACCCCTACTGGAACCCCGACCAGGCGGATTCCGACGGCGACGGCGTCGGCGACGTCTGCGACGACTGCCCCTCGGTCTTCGATCCGCTTCAGGGCGACGCCGACGGCAACGGTCTGGGAGACGCCTGCTCCCCCTGCCCCGCTTTCGAGGATTCCGACGGCGACCGCATCTGCAATGGCCTGGACCACTGCCCCTCCACATATGACTCCTGGTCTCCCGAATTCGACCAGGACCGCGACGGGATTCCCGACGCCTGCGACGTCTGTACCGGGCCGGGATCGACCGACTGGGACTATGACGGCCTGTGCAGCGAGATGGACAACTGCCTTGCGGTATGGAACCCCGACCAGGCCGATGTCGATGGGGACGGCGTCGGCGATGCATGCGAGTTCTGCCCGGGATCGGTGTCGGGCGCTGAACTCCAGACATCCTCGGCGCGCGTTGGTGTCACGTGCACCGGGGATCTCGGGATCCTCTACCGGAACGATCCGCTGCGCGTGGGCCTGCTGGGGTTACGCCGCGTTCCCACCGGGGCGGAGGGTCTCGATGGACCCGATCTCGGAAACTGGCGCGCTCTGCCGCAGGAAGGATGGGGAATCGGCGACACGATTTCCTCCGTGGCCGGGTACGCGGTGGCCCCGTGGGGCTGGAACATGAATCTGACCCCCGTTCAGTTCACTTCAACCGCGCTGCAGGCCGCCTCCACCGTCGATGTCGGCTCGACCTTCCGGATCACGCACGACTTCCACCCGTCCGTCGCCACGGCAGACCTCATTGAAGGGACGGTCACGGTCTCGAACACGAGCGCGGCCGACCTTGTCGCCCGCTACCGCCGCCTCCTGAACTGGAACCTGACCGGGACATCCTACCCAATTCTCACGCTCGCGACGGGGAACGCGTCGAAGCTCATCCGGGCCAATCTGGTCGCCGGCTGGGGCGAAGCCAACCCCCTTTACGACATCTGGGGCTACTACGGCAACCACCTCTCCATCCCGGGGCCCATCCAGGACTCGCAGGCTCAGTCCCATCAGACCGTCTTCGACATCGACCTCGGCCGGCTCGCGCCGGGAGACTCGACGACCTTCCGGCTCTACTACGGGGCCGCGTCCAGCGAGCGGGCGGCACTGAAGGCTCTCGCCGACGTGGGCGCGGAGGCGTACGCGCTCGCCGAGCCGCAGGGCCGGCTCGGCGCGAAGCTGGGCCTACCCCAGACGTTTGTCCTCGGGTTCGCGGGCGTGGGCGGGGATCCGATCTTCTGCCCCGTGGGTTGCGACGACGGCACCCGGTGCACGGACGACGCCTGCGATCCTCCCCAGGGGTGTGCCCACACGAACAACGGCCTGCGGCCCAGCGAGGCGTGCACGGTCGAGGGCATGAAGGGCGCCTGCGCGGAGGGCGGAACGGCCTGCCGCGACGGCGGCCTGGCCTGCGAGCAGACCGAGTTCTCGCCCGCCGAGCCGGTCGTGCGCATCCTGCCGCCTCCTCCGAACGCCCGGACCGGATCTTCGTACCCGTTCGCGGCCGGGTTCACGGCCACGGACCCCGACGGTACGGACGGGCACATCGTCCACGAGGAAGTCTTCCTCGACGGCTGCCGCGTGGCGGACGGAGACACCTGGGGCGATGAGGATGGGCTGCTGTCCGACGACGCGATCCCCATCGACACCGCACTGCTCTGCGCGGCGTACCGGGCGTGCGGCGTCAGGCGATGGACGAACCCGGTGCTGAAGGTCACGGCGACGGACTGCGCGGGGCATCCCGGATCGGATCAGAAGACGCTGCCGGGGTCGTATAACCTCAACCCGGCCCGGTGCGCCTCGGGCGACGGACCGCAGCAGACGCGCGAGGAAACGCAGCCCTCCGGCCACGTGACGAAGGGCGGGGCGACGGGGGGTGCGAACTAGAACAGGGGTCGCACCGTTTTGCCCGCTCGGGGGGCGTGCGGCGCGCTTTTCAGAGCGGGGGGGGGGGCAGGTCGGGGATGCCGCCGTCCGGCGGGGCCGGAGCGG